>Ga0075425_100000222_pt1 | contig 51705 bp, 41 predicted proteins | sample SoiMethybrSBSTD4_FD_75300 | JGI IMG/M metagenome (GOLD analysis project Ga0075425, IMG submission 75300) | Bulk soil microbial communities from a Populus tree surrounding site in Tennessee, USA - Soil MetaG P. TD hybrid SBSTD4 | ecosystem: Environmental > Terrestrial > Soil > Tree plantation... | reverse complement strand
CCGTGCTGCCGCTGACCGTGGGCCGCGAGAGTTCGGTCCAACTCATAAATTCGCTCGGTGAAGATAAGACCATTGTTGTGGTTGCGCAGCGTGAAGCGCGCATCGACTCTCCGCAGCCAACGGACCTCTACACCGTCGGCAGCCTGGCGGTGGTCCACAAAGTCGTCAAGATGCCCAACCAGAGCCTCTTTGTCTTCGCAGAGGGCCTGGAACGCGTACGGCTAGCGGAGTTCACGCAACTCCAGCCATACATGATGGCGCGTGTGGATAGCGTTCCCGAGTCGGTGCCCCCGAAGTCGTCTGAGGTTGAAGCTCTGCAGCGTAACGTCCTCACGTTGTTTCAGCAGATCGTGGCCGGCTCGCCAACCTTGTCGGACGAGCTCTCGACCGTGGCGATGAACATTGAAGAGCCCGGTCGGTTGGTGGATTTCATCGCTTCATCGTTGCCCTCGCTTTCGACCGCTGACAAACAGGACACGCTCGAAACGACCGACGTACGAGTTCGTTTGGAAAAAATCAATCAGCACCTGGCTAAGGAACTCGAAGTCCAGCAGCTGCGAAACAAGATCCAGTCGGAAGTTCAAGACCGCGTTCAGCAAAGCCAGCGCGAATACTACTTGCGCGAGCAGATGAAGGCCATCCAGAAAGAGCTGGGCGAACAGGATGAAGGCCAGCGCGACACCGAAGAGCTTCGCCAGAAAATTGAAGCCGCGGGTATGCCCGATGAAGTTAAGAAAGAAGCTCTGAAAGAGTTGGGCCGGCTCGCTCGCATGTCGCCGATGGCGGCCGATTACGGTGTGACTCGCAACTATGTTGAGTGGCTTGCGGTTTTGCCGTGGTCAAAGACCTCCGGTGGCGAAGTTGATATTCCGAAGGCAAAAGAGATTCTCGATACCGATCACTACGATCTACAGAAAGTAAAAGATCGCATTCTGGATTACTTGTCCGTGCGGCGTCTGAAACCAACGATGAAGGGCCCGATTCTTTGCTTCGTCGGTCCTCCTGGAGTGGGTAAGACTTCGCTTGGCCGCTCTATCGCCCGGGCCCTGGGACGCAAATTCGTTCGAATTTCCCTCGGCGGCGTGCACGATGAAGCCGAAATCCGTGGACATCGGCGCACGTATATCGGAGCTCTGCCTGGCCAGATTATTCAAGGAATTCGTCGGGCCGAGACCAAAGATCCCGTCTTCATGCTCGACGAGATTGACAAGGTCGGGCGCGACTTCCGCGGCGATCCCGGTTCGGCGCTGCTCGAAGCGCTTGACCCCGAGCAGAACGCCACATTCCGCGACAACTATCTCGACGTGCCGTTCGACCTCTCGAAAGTGTTATTCATCACCACCGCGAACATGCTCGATCCTGTCGCCGAACCGTTGCGTGACCGCATGGAGATTATCGAACTGCAAGGGTATACGGAGGAAGAGAAGGTCCACATCGCATTCCAATATCTGGTGCCGCGTCAGATCGAAGAAAACGGAATCTCCGCGGAGTCGATTGAGATCCCACAAGATTCTATGCGACACCTGATTCGCCACTACACCCGTGAAGCTGGGGTCCGAAATCTGGAGCGCAATATTGGCACGATCTGCCGCAAGCAGGCGCGTCGAATCGCCGAAGGCAAGACTGACAAGCTGGTGGTCACGCCTGAAGTCATTCAGGATTTTCTTGGAGGAATCAAAGTCCGTAGCGAAGGCGAAATTGCCGAGCGCACCAAACGGGCGGGTGTCGCAGTAGGCCTGGCTTGGACTCCCACTGGTGGTGACGTGCTGTTCGTCGAAGCCAACGTCATGAAGGGCAAAGGCGGATTCACTATGACCGGCCAGATCGGCCAAGTCATGCAGGAATCGATGCAGGCGGCGCTCACCTGGGTGCGGTCCAACGCGAAGCAACTGGGAATCGAGGAAAGCTTCTTCGCCGATCACGACATCCACATTCACGTTCCGGCTGGCGCCATTCCGAAAGATGGCCCCTCTGCCGGCGTGACGATGGCTAATGCGCTGGTGTCTCTGCTGAAGGAGCGTCCGGTCCGCCCGCTGACCGCAATGACTGGTGAAATCACGCTGAGTGGAAATGTCCTGCCGGTCGGCGGAATCAAGGAGAAGGTTCTCGCCGCAAAGCGCGCCGGTGTTCACGATGTGATTCTTCCCGCGGAAAACAAGATGAACGTGGACGAGGACCTCACGCCTGAACAATTAGAAAACTTGAATGTCCACTACGTAAAAACCATCCGCGAGGTGCTCGATCTCGCGCTGCCGGTGTCGGTTCGCGATGAAGAACATGACGCCGAGGAGCGGGAGAAAGTACTCGCGGAACAGGCCGTGGGCTGAAAGCACCCAACGGGCTGATGGTGGTGCACGACTGGCGTTTTCCAAATTCCCAAAACCCCAATAAGCCTCTCGCAATCAAAGGCTTATTCCTACCCTGTACTTCCGTCATTCTTACCCACACAACCGTATGGAACTTGTGTGCCTGCCGTGGGTTAATCAACATGAGCGAAAATTTAGGGTCGAGCGGCTGGCGTTCGAAGTTGAAATTGGCCGCGGCAAGGAATGCTTATGAAAAACAAACGCATAGGATTTTCCATTGCAGCATTTGCAGCGGCGATCTTATTGCTGCTGTCCACATCAGTCATGGCTCAGGACCAGGATTACGACCGGGACCCGCCGACACGCGCCGGGCGCATCAGTTTTGTCCAAGGTTCAGTTTCATTTCAGCCCGGCGGGGATGGCGACTGGGTTACAGCGGACATCAATCGCACGTTAACAGTGGGCGACAACCTTTGGGTGGACCGCGATTCGCGGGCCGAAATCCAGATCGGTTCCACTTCCATACGTCTCGGACCGGAAACCAGTCTGACTTTTCTCGATATAGAAGACAATGTGACTCAGCTTCGCTTGTCTGTCGGATCGGTTTACGCCCGTGTGCGTCAATTCGATAACGATGATAATTTCGAGGTGGACACTCCGAACCTGGCATTCAATCTCAATCAGCCAGGCCAGTTCCGTCTCGATGTGAACGAAAACGGAGATCAGACCGTCGCGTCCGTTTACCGCGGAGCAGGTGAAATTACCGGCGCGGGAAACTCATATCGTTTGCGGGAAGGCCAGCAGGGAACGTTTTCGGGGACCGACCAGCTGACCTACGACGTGGCTGGAATTGGCGGCTCTGATTCGTTCACGCAATGGGCCGTTTCTCGAGATGATCGTTTTGATCGTTCTCGCAGCCGCCAATATGTCTCGCCTGAAATGACCGGTTACGAAGACCTAGACGACTATGGACAGTGGCAGAACGCGGGGGGGGAATACGGGAATGTCTGGGTACCGTCCGGGGTCACAGCTGACTGGGCACCCTATCGCTACGGACACTGGGTATACATCTCTCCGTGGGGTTGGACCTGGGCCGAGGACGAGCCTTGGGGCTATGCTCCGTTCCACTACGGTCGCTGGGCCTACCTCCAGAGCAGATGGTGCTGGGTGCCTGGACCGGTTGCTGTCAGGCCGGTTTACTCGCCGGCGTTAGTCGCATTCGTAGGTGGCGGAGGCTTCAGCCTGACTGTTGGCGTTGGCGGCGGGGGCGTGGGATGGTTCCCGCTTGCACCGGGAGAAGTCTTTGTGCCGTGGTATCGCACAAGCCCGCGCTATGTTCAAAATGTCAACGTCACTAACACCCGCGTCAACGTCACACAGGTGACGAACGTCTACAACAATGTAACCGTCAACAAAGTCACAAACGTCACGTACGTGAACCAGCGCAACGTGAATGCGGTCACGGTCGTGAACAAGGAGACCTTTGTCAACGCCCGGTCGGTGCGCAACAACATCGTGCGGGTTGATCAGCGACATATGCAGCAGATTGCGTCAGCGCCGGTCAACCGTGACGTGGTCAGGGACATTCAACCGCAGCGGCAGAGCCTGGTTGGCGCAGCGCGTCCAATCGACAAGCGGCCGCCGCAACAGGTGATGACTCGCCAGGTTGTCGCCACTCGGCAGCCTGTTGCCATGAACCGGCCGCCAGCAGTGGCAGGTGTTGAGCGCCGAGCAGCGCCGCCTCCGGTGAAAACGGTAAAGGCAGCACCTCGGGGTGAGGCACAACAACTTGAAAAAGGTGCGAAAGGCACGGGTCGCCCGAACGCGATGAACAATCAACCTGGCCGTCCTGGAGGTCCTCCTGAAAACCGCCCGGAGAACCGTCCGAACGCGAGACCGGGTGAAAATCGTCCCAATGCGGGCCCGAATGGACCTGACAACCGTCCGAACGCAGGACCTGACAACCGTCCCAACGTTCCACGCCCGGGAGTTGAGAACCGTCCGAACGAAAATCGGCCTAACGAAAATCGGCCTAACGAAAATCGTCCGAACGATACGAATCGTCCGAACGACAATCGGCCGAACGGCCCGGACAACAATCGCCCAGAGAACAACCGAGCGGTTCCGCGTCCGGGAGGGCCAGACAATCGGCCGGATAAGAACCGACCGGATAACAACAGACCGGATAACAACAACGCCCGGCCCAATACCCAGCCGGACAACCGGCCCAACAACATCGGAAATCGGCCACAGGAGAACCAGCCCGACAACAGCCGTGCCGTTCCGCAGCCCGGTAATCGCCCTGATCAGGCGCCGGAACAAGAGCGTCCGAACATGAGGCAGGAAAATAACAACCGGCCTTCGGAAACGCCGAGCGCGCGCCCTGAACAGCCTTCGCGCACCCCTGATAACCGCCAGGAGCCGCCGCGAGGAAATCAGAACCGGCCGGATATGAATCAGGGACGACCGGAACGCCCGAACGCTTCGGGGAATGAGAACCGTCCGGCGGCAGCACCGCCTGCGGAGCGCAATGCGCCTCGTCCGGAAGCCCGGCCGTCTGACAATCGCGGTCAGCAGCAGCAGCATGGCAACGAGCGCAACAACAATAACAATTCGGATCGGAACAACAAAGACAACAATAAAGACAAAGACAATAAAGACAAAGACAAGGATAAGAACAAACCGCCGCAATTCAGGTAGGACGGTTTCACCACATTTGCCGAGCCGGCTCGAAAGGGCCGGCTTTTTAATTCTCGATAATTCCTTCTATTTCTGTCCCAATGTGCCGACAGCCGCCCTCGGCTGTCGGCGGAGCGCGAAGCTCCGCAATTCGGGTACTTATTCACGGTAAACTAGCATTTGTGCAGATTCGCGTCCTGTTCTTCGGCATCTTGAAAGACCTCGGGGCTCGGAGCACTGACAGTCTCGACGTCCCCGAGGGATCGCGCGCCGGCGATGTAATTCAACGGTACGCAAACCTCATCCCAGAATCGGGCCTTTCTTCAGTCGCCATTTCCGTGAACCAGGAATACTCAACTCCCGACAGAGTGCTGCATGCCGGTGACGAGGTCGCCTTGCTCCCACCAGTTAGCGGCGGCGCGCCAGGCGCGCAGATCACGCGCAACCGGATCGATGCAGCATCCATGACGGAATGCCTCAAACGCCCAGAAGACGGAGCTACGGTCGTGTTCGAAGGCGTGGTCCGCAACCACAGTCGCGGTCGGCGCACGCTATTTCTCGAATACGAAGGCTATGAGCCAATGGCGTTGAAGCAACTCGACCAGTTGATCGCCGAAGCGCTGACCCGATTTCAGATTCGTGACGCAGCGATCGCTCACCGTCTGGGCCACTTGGAAATCGGCGAGACCAGCGTGCTCATTGTTGTGACATCGGCCCATAGAGCTGCCGCGTTCGACGCCTGCCGCTGGTTGATCGATACCCTGAAGAAAACCGTGCCCATTTGGAAAAAAGAGCACTTCGAAGATGGCGCCGTCTGGGCTGACGGCGAGCCATTCCCTCCGGAGGTGGCACCGGCCGGCACAGTCACGATTCCGCAAACGCCTGCATCCAAGTGAATAGCTCACCCATGAAAATCTTTCTGGCAGCCCTGCTGGGGGTCGCGGTCTGCCATGGCCAGGCGCCGTCGGACAACGTGCCGAAACCGCCGTGGGTCAAGCCGGCGCCGCCGAAATCTGCGTCGGCTGAGGACGACACGACAATCAGAGTGGATGTCAAGTTGGTCAACGTTTTCGTCACGGTGACGGACGAGCACGGAGCGCCGGTGGCGAATCTGACCAAAGATAATTTCCAACTGCTGGAGGACGGTCGTCTGCAAAAGCTTTCTATCTTCGACAAGGAATCCGAGCTTCCGCTGTCAATTGTCGTGGACATTGATACCAGCCTCAGCACGCGCAAAGACCTTCCGCTTGAATTGAATTCTGCCCGGCGCTTTGCGCATGCGATTTTGCGGCCGGTCGACGGCCTATCGCTGTATGGCTTCAGCGAGACTGTAGATCAAGTAGTTCCATTTACGTCCGACCTGAAGGTCGTGGATCGTGGCATTCAATCTTTACGTCCGGGCGCCGCGACGGCTCTATATGACGCGGTTTACCTCGGCGCCGAAGCGCTCAACGACCGCCAAGGGCGTAAAGTGATGGTCGTGATCACCGATGGAGGCGATACCGTCAGCAAAATCGACTATCGGGAGGCCCTTCGCGCGGCACAGCAGGCGGAAGCCATCGTCTACAGCATCATCATCGTTCCGATTGAAGCCAGCGCCGGAAGGGACACCGGCGGGGAGCATGCGCTGATTCAAATGTCGGAGGACACGGGCGGCAAGTATTACTATGCGACGTCGATTGCGCAACTCGATCAGGCGTTTCGCAGCATCAGCGATGAACTCCGAACTCAGTACTTGTTGGCTTATTACCCGGAGCGGCGTCTTGCGGATTCGGATTTTCGACGTATCGAGGTGAAGCTGACAGGGGGGGCAGACGGGGCGGAATACAAATCGCGCCATCGTACCGGGTATTACACGTCGAAGCTGCACTAGCGGGTTTTGCGCAAAGTTCGTAGTATGGAGACCTGCACCATAAAAGCTTTGCTGCTCAGGTTGTGAGCGCCGATGCACTCGGTGAACTCCGTTAAGCGAAATTAGCAGTCCTCGCCCGGCCGCAACGGGCGAATCTCAACTGAGGGGAAGTTTGGGAATGAGCTTGGTCAGGAGGCGTGTGCGTCTTACTCTGAAATTCGTTTCCTTAGCGTTGCTGGGGCTTGCGGTCAGCTTCAACCCTTGCTTCGCACAGGAGGCTTCCACCGGAAAGGTCCAGGGCACAGTCACCGGCAAGGAAGGCGAGAAAATTGCCGCCGCGAAAGTGATCATCACCAACCGTGCCAGCAAACAGACGATCGCGACTACCACCAAGCCGGACGGGACCTATCTTTCTGCCGAACTTCCGCCCGGCGACTACGAGGTTCGCGTGGATACCAAAGGAGTCGAAAGTCCGGTGGTCCCGGTTAGCGTGCAGGCCGGGGCAACCGCCACGGCTGACATTCGCGTCCTGCCGTCCGTAGTTGAGATCAACACCGAACAAGCAACGGTTGAGGGTGCCCTACGTGCCGAGCAGACCGAAAATCTTCCCATCAACGGCCGCAACTTTCTCGACCTTGGCCAACTGGAACCCGGAATTCAAAGCCTGGATGCAAACACAATGGCGGCGACGAAGAGCGGGATCTTCGCGATGTCGATTAATTCTATTAACGGGCGCGAGTCGCGCACTCACGTAGATGGCACCGAGTTCAGCGACGAGATCTCCGGCGGCCCGGTGTCGAATATCCCCGAGAGTGCGATCCAGGAATTCAGAGTTACTCAATCATCACCCGGCTTGGCAACGGACCTCGCCTCCTCCGGCCTTGTGAACATCACCATAAAATCAGGAACCAATAACCTTCACGGCGAGGCTTTCGGATTCTATCGTAATGGCGACTTCGCCAGCGCCAGCCTTCCCGGTAGCAAGAATCGCGACTGGGCGCAGCAGCAATTTGGCGGGAATTTCGGTGGCGCGCTGATCAAAGACAAGCTGTTCTGGTTTGTCGACGGCGAACGGAATCGCCGTGACCTGCAAAATCCGGTTCTTGCTGGTTTCCCATTCTTCGGGCGCTCAACAACCGTAGACGAGCCGTTCCGCGAGATCGAAACCACGGATCGGCTGGATTATGTGTTGTCGAATACAGCCCGCCTCTTCTATCGCTTCAGCTACGACCAAAACAGTGATGTTCGGCCTCTCAGTTCCGGTCCGAGCATGCAGCCCTATCTGAGCCGAAGCAATACTCCTTCGCACACGGTTGGCGTTGACTTCGCGACCGGGAACTGGCTGCATAGCGTCCATTTCGATTACCTGCGGTTCAGGAACGTCATCACTGATCGCTCCTTCGAGGTTGGTGGGCTTAGCAATCCGCTCACAGACGTGACCATCAATATCGGAGGCGGCGCAACCCGCCAGTGCACATCGGGATCGCTGTTCTGTTCGGGACCGAGCTACCTTGCACCCCAACAGAATTTCCAGTCAGACACGCAATTTCGATACGACGGAAGCCGCACCTGGCGGTCAGTCCATCGTCTGCAATTCGGCGTTTCGTTCAATCGCATTTCAGTTGCCCAATTTGCGGCCGTCAACTCGCTTGCGCCCACACTGTCAGACAGCTCTACGGTCCCAGTTCCGGCGGGCGTCACTTCGACCGGCGATCCCACAGATCCCTTGAACTATCCGGTTGAATGGGCATATCTCGGAAACGGACAAGGATTCTTAACCGAACAATCCGGCTTCGGATTGTCTGGCGGCGGGCTGAAGGACAACCGCCTCGATCTTTACCTTGGCGATTCCTGGAAAGTAAAGCCAAGCTTGACCGTAACCTATGGCGTCAACTGGGTGCGCGACACGGGACGCTCCAATAGCGATTTGCCCGCCGTTTCCCAACTTGATACATGGGGCGCTGGACACGGTAGACGCATTCGTCAGCCGAATTCAAACTTCGCGCCACGGATCGGTGTCGCCTGGGATCCATATAACAGTGGGAGAACCGTGATCCGCGGCGGGATCGGGCTGTATTACAACAACAGTCTTTTCCAGAATGCATTGCTTGACCGCTCGCTCCGGTTGCAGTCGGGATCATTTCTGAGTACGCCGGCCGCATGCGTCGGCGGTGCGCCCGGGCAGGTGGTTTGGCCTTCGAGCACGATTCCGATTATCCCCGGTACTGTGGTCAATGCAAACGGGACCGTTTCGCCGACCTGGTGTGGACAGAATATCGGAGCCGCAGAGCCGCAAGCTGCTGCGTTGCAGAGTGCCTATCAAGCGGCTGCTGCGTCTGCCACATTCAACCCGAATTTCATCGGGAATCCGAATGCTTTCGCCAGTCCGAATTTGAACGGGCTCAGCCTGCTCTCGCCTGATTACCTGACGCCACGCTCCGTGCAAATGAATATCGGCATTCAGCACGAGATGCGTCCCGGCCTCGTCTTCAGCGCCGATTTTCTGCGCAACGTGACCACGCGGAATCTGCTTGGGCTTGACATCAACCATGGCGGCGCGGCGAATACTTTCAATCTCGTGAATGCAATCAACGATCGGGACAACGCGCAGCTTGCAAATGGCTGCGCCGCCGGTACGAATCAGGTCGGCTGCATGATCGCTGCGCTGAAAAGCCCCGCAGCGGCGCTTGCCGCCTACGGCGCGGCCGGTATCGGCGGTCCCGCCCAAGTCACAGGCGGCGCACCCTGCCCAACCTGTGCCTTCCCTGGTCTCCATCCCGACCTCGGCGTCGCGGTGCTGAATTTTCCATATGGCAGGTCTGTTTTCTATGGGTTCGATCTGAGTTTGAAACAACAGATCGTCAACTTCGCACCGGGAATTAAGCACGCATATCTGCAGGTCTCGTATTCGCGATCAAAGTACGTAGACCAGTCGGATGACTCCGGCCTCGCAACGCTCGCTTCTGATTATTCCAATCCAACTTTCTTCACCGGCCCAAGCGTACTTGACCGCTACAACCAGTTTGCCGTGGGAGGCTACTTCGACGTCCGGCACTCGTTTCGCGTGGGAGTTCTGGGGCATTTCGCCAGTCCGCTGCCTGTCACCTTGCGTTACCAGCAAAATGCCGGCGCGGCCGAGGTCCTCGTGACCGATTGGACCGGCGATGGTTCAACCGGAGACATTGTCGAAGGCAGCAATGTGGGTTCTTACATGCGCAGCATCAAGCCGAGCGGACTTGCCTCATTCATTACAAACTACAACACCAATGTCGCCGGTACGCTTACCCCTGCTGGAGCAGCGCTGGTCAGTGCGGGCGTGTTCTGCGGTCCGGCGAACGCTACCTGCGCGGTGAATGAGCTTCAGGAACTCGGCGCCACACTGCAACCGCTCGCCTCGCCGGTGCAAAGCCCCGTGGGATTGTCCTGGTTGAAAACGTTTGATGTGCGCCTCAGTTGGGAACACACTTTTTTTGATCGGATCGCCGTAGAGCCTAGCGTCGGTGTCTTCAACATTTTCAACATCGCGAATTTTGATCTCCCCGGAAACACTCAGAATGGTCTGCTGAATTTTGGCTTGGGTAGCATTTCACAACCTGCGACAGCCGTGCAGCCTGAGGGCACGGTGGGAGGGGTTACCTCCGACGCGAGCAACCTGATCACGAGCCGAATCAATCGCGCGACGCTGGGATCGGGCACAATTGCAACCGGCGCTCCGCGAGCGATCGAATGGGGATTGAAAATCAGTTTCTAGTGGCTAGTTGCTAGTGATCAGTCAGGAGAAGTTGCGCCGGCCACTAACAGCTAGCCACTTCCTCACCTCTGCATAAACTCGTCCGCATGCACAACGAACTCCGGATACGCGTCCGCGCCGAGTTCGTGTAGATCCAGTCCCTGCCGCTCACCATCGATTGACACGCGATGTGGAATGAAACGTCCCAGAAGCCAGTTCAAGCCGTATGCGAGGGGAAGCGCGAATCCGATAAGGGTCGCAATTCCCACTAGCTGCGAAATCAATCGCCCTGTTCCGCCCGCAAGAATTCCTGCGGCAAGCAGTCCCCAAAGACCACAGACGGCATGCACCGAGATGGATCCACACGGATCGTCAACTTTCAAGGTGAATTCGAAGAATTCGACACTCAGCACAACCAGAATTCCCGCGACCATGCCAGCCAGAATTGCGATGGCCGGCTTGAAAGAGGCGCAACCTGCACTGCTTGCGACCAGCCCGGCCATCCAGCCGTTCGCGATCAGTGAAGCATCAGGCTTTCGAAAGCGCACGCGCGTGACCACGGCGGCGGTCAGTCCTGCCGCGGACGCCGCGAAAGTGGTGTTTACCGCGATCAGCACCGCACTTTGCGATTCGATTCCGATATAGAGCATTGCGCCGGCTAGATTCAATCCTAGCCAGCCGATCCACGCCAGCCAGCAGCCGAATAAAACGAATACGCCGTTGTGAGCGGGAATCGCCGCTGGCATGCCGCTGCGCGAGTACTTGCCAAGTCGTGGCCCGATTAGCCAAGCGAGCGTCAGCGCGGTGAGCCCGCCAAGCGTCTGAATCGATGCCGCTCCGCCCGAGTCGATGAAGTCTAATCGAAACGCGAGCGCAATCCGAGCGGAACGGCCCAGTACGGAAATACAACGAACGAACAGCGGATAGGTGAATCCGGCGAGAATCACGGTTGAAGCACACGCAGCGCCGACGCGCCAGCGATCAGCTGTCGCGCCGAGTGGAATCACGGCCGCGAGGGCAACGCTGAAGGTTCCCAAAAGAAACGAGAGCGCCGCCGGTGAGTCCCAGTTCATGCCCGAAAGAAAAACTCCAGCCTCGGAATTGATACCGGAAGCCCCAGGAATGGGTCTCGGGCCCTGGACTGCAAATCCGAAAGTAAAGTAAACGAGAACAGCAACTCCGACGACGCAAACCGACGAGGTCATTGCGTGTGCAGCGCTGCGAGAACGGCCAAGGCCGGTGTTCACCAAGGAGAGTCCAGCGATAGCGAATGGAACCAGCAGAATAGAAACAAAGCAGAGGACGTCGTACATCATTCTTGCCCCTCGGCTGTTGGCAAGTGCGCTCGCACAACCAGAGCTAAACCGAGGCCCTCAATCGCAACTCCCGCCAGGATGAAGGCAGGCACAGCCTTGCCGTGCAGCATCGAAAGTGCCGCTATGACGATGCCCCAACCGGACAGGAGAAGAACGAATCCGAGTAGTTTCATTTGTGATCTGGTCTGATTATCAAAATATAATTTCAGGAAATCAGCAACATCAATCTGTAGAGACGTTGCTTGCAACGTCTTGCTGGCAGTGTCTCACACGCTGCTTCACCAACGAGACATAGCGAGCTACGTCTCTACATCGTCTCCGTGTGCTACGCTGACGCTTCATGTCGAGCGCTGGTCTCAACCGCCAAATTCCCGATGCACTCATGCTTACGGGTTTCTGGTATCGCGCGCTGCCCTCGGAAACATTAAAGCCTGGCCAGATGCAAAAGGCCATGCTCCTCGAAATCCCGCTGGTCGTCGGGCGCGATCGCAGTGGAAAAGCATTTGCCCTGCGCGATGCGTGTCCGCATCGCGGCATGCCGCTTTCCTGCGGACAGTTCGATGGAGAACAAGTCGAGTGCAGCTACCACGGCTGGCGTTTCGACGCGCACAGCGGGCAATGCAAACTGATTCCGTCGCTCACTGTCGACCAGAATTTGAAAGTGGATCGCATTTACGCTGGGAACTATGCTTGCGAGGAGCGCGATGGCTTTGTCTGGGTCTTCATGCCCGATCCGGGGCCAGTCGGCGCGGGATTCAATCGGCGGGAGGGCCCTGTCAAGGCGGTGCCGGAAGTTCCGATATTCAGCACCAAGTGCAAGACGGCATATCTCGCGGCCGACCTGCCGTGCAACGTGGACCACGGCATCATCGGCTTGATGGATCCCGCGCACGGGCCCTTTGTGCATCAGGCATGGTGGTGGCGTTCGCGGCACAGCATCCATGAAAAACAGAAGCAGTTCGAGCCGATCCCGAACGGCTTCCGCATGAGCGCGCACACCCCCAGTTCGAACAGCGCACCGTATAAGTTGCTGAAGTTTTATTCCGACGCGGACTCAGTTACGACCACAATCGACTTCGTATTACCGAATTTGCGATACGAGACTATTCGTTCGGGTAAACACTGGTTTTCTTCATTGACCACAGTCACGCCAATTACCCGCGATCGCTGTCGCATTGATGTGGTTGCCTGCTGGAATATCTTCAACTGGGTTCCCTTCGGCGCTTCGCTTCTAAAATTCGTGTTTGCAAAATTCCTCGAGCAGGACCGGCGCACGATGGAGCTTCAGAGCGAGGGACTGAAGACGAATCCGCACCTGATGCTGATTGATGACGCAGACAGGCCTGCGAAGTGGTATTTCGCGCTGAAGGCTGCCCATCTCGAAGCCAAGCGAATGGGGGCTGAAATGAAGCATCCGATGGACCGGCCTGTGACATTGAAGTGGAGGAGTTGAAAACATGGCGACGCGACTCGTGATGAGGGGGCTTCGAGTAAGCTTAGAGGTACTAGGCGCAGTGGCTTTATTAGCAGTCATTGTGTTTGGCGTTTCAGTGGTGTATAGCGGTTCAAGGGACCGGATCAACCAAGCAAACCGCAAGGACGTGGCTTTCATTCTCAACTGGGCGGGAATAGCGACAGATCAAAATTACAGAGTTGTTTCAAGTTATGAATCAGCTAGGAGCTTTACTGGTGATCACCTGGATTATTTTTGCATTGAGCTTCCCAGGTTCGAGATTGCTGACCAGCAAAAAGGTGACTGGCACAGCGGGCCAGAGAGCAACCCATTGATAGCCGAAGCGTTACAGCTAGCTTTGGGCGATGCTCATCAGCGAGCTACTTGTGTGCCTGTAGTGCAAGCGCGCAAATTCCCCGACTATGCTAATGATGTTTCCTCAAGTACTCTCGCGAAACGGCCACGCGACGGCAGCGGACATCCTACTGTATGACTCGAAACAGCGAATGCTGTACTACGTAAGCTTCAAGACCTAGTTGTCCTCATTTTGGCAGGTCTACTGCCCGCTCGCCATCTTCTCTTCCTGCTCCGCCACCAAGTATTCCAATGCCTCTTCGCGGCTCGTAAACACCGGCAGATCTCGCTGGGAAAAATGCTTGAGGTTCTCGTAGTAGACCTTGGGCAGGGCCTCGACTCCTACCCACGCCGAACGCTTGAGGTGCGGGCGGTCCAGCACGACAGCCTGTTTGAGGCTCTCGAACGCTGTCTTGTCGAACTTAGATCCAGTGAAGTCGGCAAGCAGCAGGACCGAGCCTGGAGGTTCAGAGGCAATTTGCGCGGGCACGAGCGGCGCCAACGCCATCATCTCCGCTGCTGTGCAGTTTGTGACGTCCACCAGCAGAACTTGCCTGCCTTTATAGCTGATGAAGCGGATTCGCTCTTCCATATGGACGCTCCGGGAAGGCGGTCGGCAACCAACCGCGCGGGACAGGCAACCGCCCGTCCCACGCGAGTAACGGAATCTTACATCTTCGGGTGTTACATGTCTTTCTTTTCTTTTTTCATCGGCACCTTGGCCTTGGTCTTTAAAACTTCGTCGGGAGAAATTTCTTTGCCGTCCTTGTCTACGTAGTGAATGTCAAAAGCAGCGTCGCTGATGATAAAGAAAGTGCAAGCGGCCGTGCAGGTGAACTGGTGAGGGTTCTTGGCGGGGAGGTTCAAGTAGCCAGACGCGTGCAACATGGACGGTTTTGCATCTTTCATTTCTACCTTTCCGCTTCCCGAGACGGCGATGAGTTGCTCATTTGCGGTATGCCAGTGCCAGGGAACTACGCAGCCGGCAGTCGATTTGGCCAGAATGACTGACCCACCCTTGGTCGGATCGCCATTCTTCACAGATCCCTTGATGCAAGTTGGTAGACCAGGAAAATTTACGAACTCACTCGCTGCGCTCGATGCATGTGCCGGTTTGTCCTCTGCTTGTGCAGATCGAAATGTTGGACCAAGCGCGATCGCCAGTACAAGACAGCAACAACAAAAACGCATAGGCATCCTCCTGAGGTGATTGCGCATGGGAGTATAGAAGAACCGGGTGCCCATAGCCAATGGTCTAGTTTGCACCTCAGGGAAGTTCATGCAGATACGGGAATAAGCCGGGCAGTAACGTGCCGGCGCTCCAATCGTAACTTGTCGGGTGTTGGGCCGTGCGGGAAGCTCGAGTGCATACAAGAGCTTCGCCACTCTCCATGACGCCACAAATCTTTCACGACACGCTTGGGCTATTCACCAAGGGGCTGCCGGTAATGATCGGCGCAGTCGCAATGGTGGTCCTTGGTAGCCTTCTGTGGTCGGAAGCCAATTCCGGTGCGCGTCCCGAAGGTTGCACACGCCAGCCGCGATCTTCGCGATCACGCTGATTTTTCGCTTTCCCACTCAAGTTTTTCTACTACTGTGATCGCGGTCACACCTGTCAGTTCATTCTCTTCGTCTATACTATTGCGTTTGCCAGGCTCACCCAGGTCAAAGGAAGTCCGTTGAAGATTCTGGTTTGCATTAAGCAAGTGCCTCAAAAGGACGCGCCGCTGAAGTTGAATGAGAGCGCCACCTGGATCCGCGAGGACGTTTCCTACGAAGTCAACGAACCGGATGCCTATGCCCTCGAAGAGGCGCTGAGGCAAAAAGAAAAGCACGGTGGAGAAGTCGTCGCGATCACGGCTGGTCCCGCCCGCGCGCAACAGGTGCTTCGCGAGGCGCTGGCCAAAGGCGCAGATCGCGCGATCCATTTGGAAGACCCAGCTTTCGTCGGCTTAGACGCATTCAGCACGGCGCGCGCATTCGCTGCAGCGATCAAGGACGAACAGTTCGATCTGATCTTCACCGGGCTGCAATCTGACGACTATGGCTTCGCCCAAACTGGCGTGGTCCTCGCCGAACTGCTGGGATGGGCGCACGCGACCATCATCATGCAGATTGAGAAAAGCGAAAGCGGAATCAAAGTGAAGCGGGAACTGGAGTCTGGCTATTTTCAATTTGTGGAAATGCCGTTGCCCGCAGTGCTTACCATTCAGTCGGGGATCAATAAATTGCGTTATGCGACTCTAATCGGAATCAAGCAGGCGAAGAACAAACCATTGCGCAAGGTGAGCATGGTCGATCTCGGACCGGCAGTCGCAGCGAACTCGCAACGCATCGAAAAAATGTACGTCCCACAGAAAACGAAGAAAACGGAATACCTTGAAGGTCCGCCAGGTGAGGTCGCGAAGAAATTAGTCGAGAAGTTGAAGAACGAAATGAGAGTACTCTGAACCAGCAGCGAGCAATGAGCAGCGAGTGATGAGCGATGGGTGCTCGCTCACCGCCCGCGGCTCTCGGCTCATGGAGGATGCATGTCAGGCAAGCAAATGATTCGCCAAGAGGAAGTGCAGCTCAGAGGCGACGAGACCCAGGGCACGATTTTGATGACTGCCGGAAAATTGTTGTTGTGGACAAGCTTGATTTTCCTGGCTTTTGTTTACAGTGGCATCAAGGGCGGTTCCTACCTCTACACTTTCTGGTTTACGGCCCAGTTCCTCATCGGGCTCATTTTGTTGATCATCGGACGAGCAAAGCGCGGACCCTTGACTGAGTAGCCCATGGCAGAAACCATTCTAGTCATCGTTGAACAACGGGAAGGGAAACTCAATCGGGTTTCCTGGGAGACGCTGGTTGCAGGACAGGCGCTAGCAACTGAGACGGGATGGCCGCTTGAAGCGGCAGTTCTTGGGAGTGGTGTTGGTGCGATTGCGTCGGAGGTTGCCGCGAAAAAGGTCGCGAGAGTATATGACGCCGAGTCGCAAGCCCTGAATCCGTATACTCCGGACGCGTTTTCTGCCGGGCTGAAGCAACTCCTCGAAGCGAAGCAGCCAAAGCTGGTGCTGATGCCGCATACGTACCAAGTCCGCGACTTCATTCCGAAGCTCGCCACCGCGATGCAGCGCACCGTCATCAGCGATTGCATTGGCTTCCGAAAAGACGGCGACAAACTCCTTTTCACGCGCCAGGTGTTCCAGGGAAAATTTGCTGCGGATGTGAGCTTTAGCTGTGATGCGCCGTGGTTTGTGACTTTTCAGAACGGAGCATTCCGCGGCGACAAAGTTGAAGCGGGCGCCAGCTCGGCGCCTGTAGAAACGGTGAACGTTGATATTCCGGCCACCGCGATTCGCCACAAACCACAGGAAGTTTTCAAAGAAGCGAAGCAGGCTGTAGACCTGACGCAAGCGGAAATCATCGTCTCCGTCGGCCGCGGAATTAAAGAGCAGAAGAACATCGAGCTTGCGAAGCAGTTGGCCGAAGCGTTGGGCGGGGAAATCGCGGCCTCGCGTCCGATCTGCGACTCAGGCTGGCTGCCCATGGACCGCCAGATCGGATCCTCGGGACAGACTGTTGCGCCCAAGTTGTACTTGGCTCTCGGCATCAGCGGAGCGATTCAACATATCGTCGGCATGAAGGGTTCGCGCTCGGTGGTTGCGATTAACAAAGATAACGAAGCGCCAATTTTCGAAATTGCGGATATCGCGGCTGTGGGCAATTTGTTCGATATTGTCCCGCCGCTGATCGAAGAAGTGAAAAAGGCAAAAGCAGGCAGTTGAACTTCATGGCCGCGGATTCACACGGATGAACACGGATCAAATTCACCGTTGCGATGCAATCTCCACTTTGCTCTAGATCACTCGCGCGTCGAGGCTAACAGATTGAACTTGCCAGCAGGCCACAAGGTGATCCGTGTTAATCCGCGTAGATCCGTGGCCGAAAGAATTCGTTTTTAGCTCATGCTCATTTTCCGGAAACCACCCCCAGACGTTTCCCGCCCTCAGATGCCGGCTGACGTCGTGATCGTCGGCGGCGGGCCAGCCGGTATGGCTTGTGCACTTCGGCTCACGCAATTAATTGATGAGCACAATGCCAAGAACTCTGACTCTCAGCTGAGCAAGGAAAATATCTACGTTCTCGAAAAGGCCCGAGAGATCGGGCAGCACTGCCTATCCGGCGCGCTGCTTGATCCTCGCTCGATGCGCGAGTTGCTTCCAGCATTTGAGAAAGAAGCCCCACTCGAGGCGCCGGTGTCGAAAGAAGCTGTTTACTTCCTGACAGAAAAAGGCAAGTTCAAGCTTCCGATTACGCCACCGCCACTGCGTGATCGTGGCAATTATGTCATTTCCTTAAATCGCTTCGTGAAATGGCTTGGCGGAAAGGTTGAAGGGGCCGGAGTGACGGTGTTCACTGGTTTCGCAGGTTCAGAATTGCTGTACGAAGGGGATCGCATTGTCGGCGTCCGCACCGACGACAAAGGTCTCGACAAGCACAATAAACCCAAATCGAATTTCGAACCGGGCTACGATCTGCAAGCCAAGGTCGTCATCCTGGCCGAAGGCACGCGCGGATCGCTGACCAAGCAGCTCATAAATAAATTCGATCTGATGAAGGATCGCGATCCGCAGACCTACGGACAAGGCGTCAAAGAACTCTGGGAAGTTCCCTCAGGGTGCATCGCTTCCGGCGAAGTTATCTACACCATGGGATGGCCCCTGACCTCACGCGAATACGGCGGCGCCTGGATTTACGGCAGCAAAGACAACGTCGTTTCTCTGGGATTCGTGACCGGCCTCGATTATCCCGATCCGCGCCTTGATCCGCAGCGTGTTCTGCAGCAGCTCAAACGGCATCCCTTTGTTGCCAGGCTTCTCGAGGCCGGGAAGATGGTCCGCTATGGCGCGAAGTCGATGCCTTACGGAGGCTGGTGGGCGATTCCTCCCGTTGCAGGCAATGGCTGGATGATTCTGGGTGATTCGGCGGGATTCCTGAATTCGCAGCGCCTCAAAGGAATTCATCTTGCCATCAAGAGCGGGATGCTTGCCGCCGAAACCGCATTCGAAGCACTCAAAAAGGATGATTTCTCTGCCGTCTCACTCAGCACGTTCCAGCAGAAAGTTGAAAACAGCTGGATCAAAGAAGAGCTTTGGAAAGTCCGCAATTTTCATCAAGGCTTTGAGCACGGTTTCTGGCGCGGCATGATTCACGCCGGCGTTCAGCAGTTCACCGGTGGACGCGGCGTTCGCAGTCGCTATCTGGGAACCGCGGGTCATACGCGGATGAAGAAGCTCGATCGGCTTCCCGCCGATGGCGGGCCAGAAAAGAACCTGATTGGCCCGGCGAAGGGCGATGGGAAGCTCACCTTTGACAAGCTCACCGATCTTTACCACTCCGGTACGAAGCACGAAGAAGATCAGCCTGCGCATTTGATCATCCACGACACCAACATTTGCGAGCAGCGTTGCGTTCGCGAGTATGGAAGTCCTTGCCAGAATTTTTGTCCCGCGAACGTTTACGAAATGATTGACGACACGAGCGCAGCGAACGGCAAGCGCATCAGCCTCAATCCGTCGAATTGCGTTCACTGCAAAACCTGCGACATACAGGATCCCTATCAGATCATCACCTGGGTCCCGCCGGAGGGCGGTGGGGGACCAAATTACGACGGCATGTGAAACATCGTCGTTGATCGTCGGTCCTTGGTCGTTGGCCAAGCAGAACTTCTTTGCCGCGGATCTCGCGGACAAACGCGGATAGAAAGCCGATGTAGAGACGTAGCTTGCTACGTCTCGGCAGCGGAATGATTTGTGCCGTGTAAGCAAGACGTTGCAAGCAACGTCTCTGCGCGAGAAAGAGCGGGGTATGGCAAAATGTCTCGCTATGACGACGAAGCCTGGAAATCTCCTGAACATTCTGCTTTTTCTCTTGGCGGCCATTTCGGCGGTTGCGCAATCCGCTCCCCAGCAAGTCACCATTCCCAGCACCGGCTTTGCGGGACTGGACCAATATCGCGCATCTCGCATAGCGGTTTACACCGACGACTACGGCCAGCTGGCCCGCTACCGCGATGCCAACGCCACGCTCAAGCCGTCCGCGGCGGGTGAGAACCGCGTGGTGTTCTTGGGAGATTCCATCACCGACGGTTGGCCGATCGCGGAGTCGTTTCCGGGCAAGCCCTACGTCAACCGTGGCATCGGCGGCCAAACCACTTCCCAGATGCTGGTGCGTTTTCGGCAGGACGTGATCAACCTGCAGCCCAAGGTGGTCGTGATCCTGGCCGGGACAAACGACATCGCGGGGAATAGCGGGCCAATATCAAACGAGAATATAGAGGCCAATTTTGCCTCTCTGGCTGACATTGCGCGCTCCCACGGAATCCGCGTCGTATTTTCTTCGATCCTGCCTGTCCATAACTACACGCCAAAATCGCAGGATTTCTACGCACAGCGACCGATGGCGCGAATTCTGGCATTGAATGAGTGGCTCAAAGGCTATTGCGCGGGCGGCGGCGCCGTTTATCTGGACTACTTTAGCGCTGTCGTGGACGATAAGAGACTGCTCAGACGCAACCTTGCCGACGATGGCTTGCATCCGAATAAGGCTGGATACGCGGTTATGGCCCCGCTGGCCGAGCAGGCGATTGATTCCAGTATGCAGCACTCAGCCGTCAGCACTCAGCCTTAACTCTTGTCCCATGCTGCCGACCAGCGCAGCTGTGCATTTATAATTGAGTTGAGTTTTCGACCGCCTCGGCCTTCGGGAATACCCTGGTTGCGGCGGCGAGGAGCGTTCTTTGCGACCTTTGCGGCTTTTCTTTGCGATCTTTGCGGTTAAGAGCTTTTAACCGCAAAGTGCGCGAAGATTTCGCAAACATCGCAAAGGAACCCTCCGAGGGTACAAGTGGAAACGCCTGCGCCTCCCGTGCTTGGAAAGGAAACGGCCAACAGCTCGCTGGACTGTCCCTGCCTATTCCTCTCCATGGCACTCAGCATTTCGCCATGAAAGCTGCTGGTGCACCGAATCCTAATTGGCTGAATGCTGACTGCTGAGTGCTGAATGCTTCTTCACGACAAATTCGGCCGCGCTATAACTGATCTGCGGATCTCCATCACCGATCGCTGTAATTACAAGTGTGTTTACTGCCGTACCGGCAACGAAGGCGCACTCTACGGTGAGTTGCCATTCGCTGACTACCTGCGGATGGCGCGCGTGTTGGTTTCACTGGGCATCACCAAGGTTCGCATCACGGGCGGGGAACCGCTGCTCCGCAAGGGCGTCGTCGATTTCGTTCGCAGCCTCCGCAAGCTAAATGAGGACCTCGACCTTGCCATCACCACAAACGGCCATCTACTCGCGGAAATGGCCAACCCGCTCAAAGGCGCCGGCCTCAACCGCGTCACGGTGAGTATGGATGCGGTTGATCCCGAACGCTTCACCCGCATCACCCGGGTTCCTGGCGGATTCGATAACGTGCTGGCTGGCGTTCGTGCCGCCCGCGACGCCGGGCTTGGTCCCGTAAAGGTCAATTGCGTTCTCATGCGCGGGTTCAATGAAGACCAGATCATTGCCTTTGGCATGTTCGCGCGCGCGGAAGGCGTGATCGTGCGCTTCATCGAATTCATGCCGCTTGAAGAAGACCGCATCTGGGCTCCGGAAACGGTTGTCCCGCTCGATGAAATTCTCGAGCGTATGGCCGAATATCGCCCACTGGTCGAAATTTCACATGCGAAGAGCGAAACCGCACGGCGCTATCGCTTCGACGACGGCATCGGCGAAATTGGAATCATCGCGCCGGTCTCGCACCCGTTCTGTGGGCACTGCAGCAGAATTCGTATTACTTCAGACGGCAAGATTCGAACCTGCCTTTTTTCCGTTTGGGACCATGATCTGCACGAACTGATGCGGCGGGGCGCTTCGGACGACGAGGTGGCGGATTTCGTTCGCGACCTTGTCGGCAGGAAAGAAGAGCGGCACCACATCGGAGAGCCGGATTTTGTACCGGCTTCGAGGACCATGGTGCACATCGGGGGATAGTACTCCCCACGACAAGCAGTCGATTGCATTTGAAATTCGGCACCGCGTCGAATACCATAGCGCGCACGTCCAGGCAACGTCTTGTTGCGAACCCAGGAATCCGAGGCTGTTAGCGCGAAACCGTCGGCAATGCGCCAAATCGGCTTCTGGCCGCTGCTGGCACTCTTCTATGGCTACACCGCGGGTGGGCCGTTCGGCTACGAGGAGATTTTCTCCAGTTCCGGACCCGGCATGTCAGTGTTGTTCTTCGTTTTCGTTCCCTTTTTCTGGTGCATTCCCATCTCACTTGCCGCCGCGGAGATGAACAGCATTCTTCCCGTCGAAGGCGGCTTCTATCGCTGGGTCCGGGCCGCGTTCGGTGATTTCTGGGGTTTCCAATGTGGATGGTGGAACTGGACCGGAACGTTTTTGCTGAACTCCGTGTACGGAGTTCTCCTGATGGATTACCTTCACGAATACATTCCAGGCCTGACCGGATATTGGCAATGGGCGGGTGCAGCGCTGACACTCTGCCTGTTTGCGTACTTGAACGTCAGAGGTATTCAGATAGCGGGATGGGTCGCGATTGCATTGCAGGTTGCTGTACTCATCCCTGTGGCATGGTTGTGTGTAGCTGCTCTTTTTCACTGGCAATACAACCCGGTGGTTCCAGTTGTGCCACCGGACAAGCCTTTTGGCACGGTCTTCGGAAAAGGACTGGCGCTCGCCATGTGGAATTATGCCGGCTACGAACAGCTTTCGAGCGTTGCCGGCGAAATCCGGGGCGGACAGAAAACGTTTTTACGTGTTTTGGCCTGGAACACACCCATGAACGTGTTGACGTACATCCTGCCCGCCAGCCTCGCACTGGCAGTGTTGGGAAACTGGCAGGAATGGCAGACAGGATACATTGTCACAGCATCGCGGCTCATCGGCGGACATCCATTGGGAGTGGCCATGCTGATTGCGTCGATTATTGGCACCGCAGCCCTTTCCAATGGCACGATTCTCTATACCACGCGCATTCCCGCGACGATGGCGGAGGATGGGTATCTGCCAGGGTGGCTTGGCAAGATTCATCCGCGCTACGGAACGCCGGCGCGGGCGATCATCGTTTCCGCAGTGATCTATTGTCTGTTGGCGGGTACGAAGGTGGTTGATCTGGTCGCGATCTACATCTGGACGCGCATCGCTACCTCGATGCTGACCCTGCTCGCAACATGGGGGCTGCGGCGCAAAATGCCCAGCGCAGAGCGAACATTCCGGATTCCGGGCGGCAGGCTTGGCTTGACCTTGGCGATCATCTTTCCAGCAATACTTTGCGCGATCAAGATCTACTACAGCGAACCTCTCGTCTTCCATTATTCGCCCTTGCTTCTTGCTGCCGGTCCTGTGGCTTACGTAGTCCTTCGCTACGGTTTCCGTCTGACGCCAACTCAAGAAAGCGCTCGAGAAGCGTGAGAGCATCCGACCGGCCGAGTAGAATCCAACGATGCGTCTTTTTCCTGTGGGCGTGTTTCTTGTTTTGTTAGCGGTTCCAGTTCATTGCTCGGCGCAAGACTCTCTCGGATTCGATCGCAATCAGTATCCGGGAGATGAAAGCCTGCAAGTCTTCCGCCGGACTTTTTCCTACACAGGATATTGGCTGAACAATCCGCCCGGTGAAAATACCAATAGTTGGGTAGGCAAGCGGCAAGTGTTGCAATCGGCGGGATTCGGGTTTGCTGTCGTGTTTAATGGCAGGCTTTACAAAGCGCTCAAGCATAGCGCAACAGAGCTTGGCAGATCTGACGGTAGCGCCGCGGCGTCTTCTGCGAAACGCGAGGGCTTTCCTGCGCGAACAATCATTTTTCTCGACGTGGAAGAAGGCGGTCGCATGTTGCCGGAGCAGAAGGCGTACATCTACACGTGGGTGGATGCGGTGGCGGCGGCCGGATTTCGTGCTGGAGTTTATTGCTCGGGAATTCCAGCCAAAGATGGGAAGGAGATGATTGTAACGGCCGAAGACATTCGGGAGAATGCAGAAAAGCGCGATATCACCTACTGGGTGACGAACGATGTATGCCCGCCTTCGCCGGGGTGCGGGTTTTCGGTCCTATCACCGTCGCAGAGTGGGTTGAGTTTTGTGGACGTCTGGCAATTCGCCCAATCACCTCGGCGGAAAGATTTTGCCGCACAATGCCACAACTACAATTCAGATGGGAACTGCTATCCGCCGCGAGTGAATTCGACGAGGCGCTTGCATGTGGATGTGAATACAGCGACCAGCCCGGACCCCTCCCATGGCAGAGATAGGTAAGATGCGGCCGGCCGCCGGCCGGCCGTGCTACCCGAGTTGCGCCTGATGCGCGAACAGTGCAGAATAGTGTTGATTTGAGGATGCTTCCGAAGTTGAAAATCAAGACTCCTTCGGCAGAAACCAGGCATCCAATTTATTAGCAGGAAGTGGCTTCAACATCCCCGCGGGCTGGGCGGTACGCCGCAGCGAGTCCGCTGGAGCCGCTGAGTAGCTTTCAACATCCCCGTTTTGAAAGAGCTTTGAAGATCGGACAAGAATGTCCGGTCCACACGAGCATTTTTGAAGCTGAAAGCGTGACATATGGCGACAGCGCAAGTTTGCAGTCTGGAAAACTATCTCGTCCTTCCCGATCACACCATGGACGAGCGCATACGAGCGGCCAAGCAGGCCCTCGGGCGCGATCTTGTGATTTTGGGACATCATTATCAGCGCGACGAAGTCATTCGCTTTGCTGATTTTCGCGGTGATTCTTACAAACTCTCACAGCAGGCGGCCGCAGCCGCTGGCAAGTACATCGTGTTTTGTGGTGTGCATTTCATGGCCGAAAGCGCCGATATTCTCGCGCGACCGGGGCAGGTCACGATCCTTCCTGATCTCAACGCCGGCTGCTCGATGGCCGACATGGCGGAGATCACGCAAGTAGAAGATTGCTGGGAAAACCTGGTACGCGCCGGAATCACGAACGACGACGGCGATGGAGTCACCCCCGTCACGTATATGAATTCGACGGCTGCGATCAAGGCTTTCTGCGGCGAGCGCGGCGGCGTGGTCTGCACTTCGTCGAACGCAGCCGGGGCATTCACGTGGGGCTTCTCAAAAACTCAAAAACTACTTTTCCTTCCCGACCAACATCTGGGCCGCAACACCGGCTACAAACTCGGCATTCCTCTCAACGAGATGGTCGTGTGGGACCCATACATGCTGAATGGCGGCCTAGATCGCGAGCGATTGGGCAAAGCCCGCGTGATTCTCTGGAAAGGCCACTGCTCGGTGCACCAAAGATTTCTCCCCGAGCACGTGGATAACGTCCGCGCGAAATATCCGGGGATTCGAGTGATTGTGCATCCGGAATGCCGCTGGGAGGTTTGCCAGAAAGCAGACGGCATTGGCTCAACCGAGGGTCTGCTGAAGATGATCCGCGAGGCGCCGGGCGGAACTTCATTTGCGGTGGGGACGGAAATTCATCTTGTGAACCGCATGGGCAAACAGTTCGCAGCGGAAGGCAAGAAGGTCGTCACGCTGGACGATTCCGGCTGCCTATGCACGACAATGTTCCGCATATCGCCGCAGCATCTGTGTTGGGCGCTGGAGAACCTGATCGAGGGCGAAACCGTCAATCGAATCAAGGTACGCGATGACGTGAAGCGTTGGGCGAAGGTGGCGTTGGATCGGATGCTGGAGATTCGGTAGTGTGGCGCGGGCGCCCTCGCCCGCGAGACGTGCGACGCACGACGAGGTTTTGGCCAACGACCAGGGACCAACGACCAACGGCGATTTTGGGCGCGGCAGAGTAAAATAGCCCTATCCCATGTCCCGCACATTCACTCTCGACGAATCTCAAGAACTGTTGCCAGTCCTCGAAGGACTCCTGCGTACCAGCATCGACGGCAAGAAGCTGATCGAATCCGTAGACGCCGAACTTCAGGCAACGGTGCAACGTGTCTTTCTGAACGGCGGCACCTTACTGAATGTCGTTCATCTCGCCCGCCGGAAGGCCGAGCGGGAAAAGGCCATCCAGCGCGTGAAAGACGCCATGGACGAAATTGACGCCATGGGTGTCCAGGTGAAAGACCTCGACATCGGCCTGCTCGATTTCCCCTGCGAGGTGGATGGCGAAGTCATCCTGCTTTGCTGGAAGCTGGGCGAGAAGGCGATCAGACACTGGCACGGAGTAAGCGAAGGTTTCGCCGGACGCAAGCCGATCGACGCGCGGATCGCCAAGGCGAAGCGGGCAAATTAGTGTCTTCGACTCACTGGCTACCTCCGAGCTGGCTCTCGTTCTATAGACGGAATGCCTTCCTGGGCCGCTGTGGAAGAGCGGCCCTTTCAGGGCCGCGTAGCCGCTATCTTGCGTCCTAACGCGGCGCTGAAAGCGCCGCTCTTCCACGGTACTACCGCGGCTTCACGCCTGAACCAATTCCCCAGAATTTTCGTGCAAGTCCCAGCGGATGAGGCGTTCTCTAAGCAAGCGCCCCTGTGTCACACGTTGGTACAGTGCCCGGATGGGCCGCGGAGTTTCTCTGCTAGAATTTGGGAACTGTTCCAGGCAAGTTTGGTGCGAATCCGCGCGAATGGAATCTGCTTATGAGAAGTAGTTTGCCGGGGTATCAGCGCAAATATCCGCAACCTCTGGCGGTTTCAGCTGTATTAGCCGCCTTTGTCGCGTTGGCGGTGGGGTCTGGATGCCGAGGATTTTTCATCAATCAGCCTAATTCAATCACCGTCACGGAGAATGGCACCAGCACGCTTTCGGTGGCGGTCGGCAGCCCGCAGCAATTGACAGCAACGGCTAGCTACAACAACAGCACCAAAAACGTTACGTCTGAGGTGAGTTGGTCGAGTTCCACGTCGTGTGCCTCGGTAGCCCCAACGGGAATCGTCACAGCAGTCGGCCCAAGCTCAAGTGTCACGATTACCGCGACGTTAGCTGGCGTTCAGGGGACAATTACCGGCAGCACGACGGGCGGCAGCGCCCAAACGCTGCAAATCACGTCGAATCCCGCAGGAACAACCTTCACCAATGGCACTACCGCAACTTTCTTCGCTTCCTTGAATAATACGGATGTTACCGGCAACTCAACATGGGCATCGAGTGATACCTCGCTCGTTACCTTTTCGGGCAACACAGCCACGTTTGTGACCGGCGCAAGCGGGACAGCGACGATTACGGCTTCTTATGCAGTGAGCGGCAGCTGCGCTACCGGTTCGGAGACCATCACTGTTCAGTAACAGACCCCGGGCGATCCAGACCGTCTCCGGAGAAACTTCACACCATTTGTCTGCTGCAGTGATCGTATTCTCGATCACTGCGGGCCTCGCAGAAGCCTGCTTCCTCATTCTGTTTCAACGGCTCAACTGGAGCAATTGGGGCGCGATGCTGCATGTCTCCGCGCCAATCATCTGGATTTGCCCGCTCATCGATCTCGTAATTTTTTCGGCCGCGACTTGTGTAGTTGTCGCTCCGGCAAAGCTCGTTCCGAAGGCCCCGTGTGTCGCTGCAACTATATTCTGCTTGTCGTTCTTAACAGCATACGACTGGCTGACCTGCATTGGCCGCCTCTATCACTGGAGTTGTTTCCTGCTTGCCATCGGCATCGCAACGGTGTTCACGCGTTGGGCACGTCGACGTGAAGCGCTGGTGCTTCGATTTTGCCGCAGCACCACTCCCATCCTGATCGGCGTGTACTTGATCGCCTTTGGATCCGTCCATCTGGGTAGCGGCTGGCGAGAGCAACGGCACTTCCAGGTTCTATCGTCCTCGATAACGAACCAGCCAAATGTACTCTTGGTGGTTTTCGACACCCTCCGCGCAGACCACGTATCCGCCTACGGCTATCCCCGGGAAACTAGTCCCACCATTGACCGTCTCGCGCGCGAAGGTGTGCTCTTCGAAAACGCAATTGCTCCGGCACCATGGAGTCTGCCGTCGCACGTCTCGCTGCTCACGGGAAAATATCAATTCGAGCACGAAATCGGTGATGTGCCGCCGATGTCGATCGGTGGCCTGCGCGCCGCCGCGCTGAATGGCTCGCCAAGTCTTGCCGAGGTGCTCGAGCAACATGGATACCGCACCGGCGCCTTCTCTGCCAATCGTACGTATTTTTCCGCGAACCTGGGATTCTCCAAAGGCTTCAGCCATTTCGATGACTACTACGACTCTGTTGCGGATTGCTTTGTGCGCACGCTCTACGGCCGGGAGTTCGCCAGGATTTATCTGACCCGAACCGAGCACAGCGCAGTCCGCCGATTTATTCGCTGGCTCGGCTGGGAATCGTTGCTCGATAAAGACGATGAAGGCGCCGCCCCCGGCGGAACCCAGGGTGTGCGCAAGCGAGCGCCCGAGGTGAATCGAGAGGTGTTGCATTGGATCGATCACACTCCGCATGGTCGGCCATTTTTCGCCATGCTGAATTATTTTGACGTGCACCATCGCTATGGCGGGCCAGTTGGATTTCGGGGGCCCTGGAGAGGAGCAAAAGACGCAGCAGAAGTGATCAACGAGTACGACGATGGAATCAGGTACGACGACGATGCTCTCGGCGAACTTTTGCAGGCGCTCCGCACACGAAGCTTGCTAAAAGACATGCTGGTTGTCATCACCTCCGATCACGGCGAATCACTCGGCGAGCACCACATCGCGTATCACGGGGAGGCGTTGTATCGAGAGCAGATTTATGTGCCACTCGTGTTTTGGTTTCCCGCCCGGGTGCCTGCCGGAATTCGAGTGCCGAATGTTGTCACCAACGCTTCAATCTCCTCGACGGTTCTGAGCATGCTGAAACTCGCACCGGTGGCAGATTTCAAGCGCCCTACACTCGAAATACTCTGGCAACATCCCACGCCGCCCGCTGAGAATGTCAGCGCGATCTCGGAGGTCGCGCAGATTTATCCGACTGCAGCCGAAGACCTGATCTCCGAGAAATACGTTCCCACCTCGATGCAAGGCGCTATGCGGTCACTCACTACTGAACGCTGGCAACTGATCACGCACGAGCGGTTGGGAAACCAGCTTTACGACTACAGAGCCGATCCGGCCGAATTGAAGGATCTCTACAACACGGCGAACACTCGAACCCTTGGCGATAAGCTCGTGCGCGACTTGAGCACGGCGGTTTCGAGTCCCGCATCCCCTCACTGACAACTGAGCACAATGAGGCAGCCCGCGAACCTGCGGTCTGTATCATAAGAATGACGCCGATTCTTAGCGTACTCTGCGGACTCTGCGGTTTAATGCTTTTGAGGTAGTCCACGGTACAAGCTCAATGTCTAAAGGCTTCGCCATCTCGGTTGTTCGCACGTTGCGCGATAGCGGTCACCAGGCCTATCTGGTGGGCGGGTGTGTCCGCGATCTATTGTTGAAGCGCGAGCCGGCCGACTACGACGTCGCGACCGACGCCACGCCCGACCAGGTCATGCGCATCTTTCCCGATACCTATGCGGTCGGAGCGCAGTTCGGGGTTGTGCTGGTGCCGCTGCCCGAGAGTGAGCGTGAAGCGCTCGTAACCAGAGACAGTCAGGAATCTGAAGATCGTGCTACCGGGCATCAGCACAAGCTCTGCGTGGAAGTCGCGACCTTCCGCAGCGACGTAGGCTACAGCGATGGGCGTCATCCTGACGAAGTCAGGTTCACCAGCGACCCGAAAGAGGACGTTCAACGCCGAGACTTCACAATTAATGGTTTACTCCTCGACCCTCTCAACGATGAGGTTTTGGACTTTGTCGGCGGTCAGAACGATCTTAAAGCCGGGATGATTCGTGCCATCGGCAATGCGGAACTGCGGTTCACCGAAGACAAGCTGCGCATGCTGCGAGCTGTGAGGTTTACAGCACGATTTGGATACCAGATTGACGGCACAACGTTTGCCGCGATCCAGCAGCTTGCGCCGCAGATTCACCGGGTTTCACACGAGCGTGTGCGGGACGAGCTTTCCCGCATGCTGACCGAAGGGCATGCGCGGCGAGCTTTCGAGTTGTTGGACCAGGCCGGACTAGTGCGCGAGGTCCTCCCGGAAATTTCCGCGATGAAGGGTGTGGAGCAGCCGCCGGAGTTTCACCCCGAAGGAGACGTGTTCGTTCATACGCTGATGCTGCTGGAAAATTTGCCGCATCCATGTCCGGTGACGCTGGCATGGGGTGCTCTGTTGCACGATGTCGGGAAGCCTCCTACGCTCCGGCGCGCGCCCGACCGCATTCGCTTCGACGAGCACGCGAAAGTCGGAACCAAAATGGCAGAAGCGATTTGCCAGCGCCTGCGATTTTCCAACGACGAAACTAAACAAATTCTTTTGCTGGTCGAGAACCACATGCGTTTTGGCGACGTGGAGCGCATGAAGCCTTCAACGTTCAAGAAATTCATTCGTTTGCCGCAGTTCGATGAACATTTGGAACTGCATCGCCTGGACTGCGAGGCGAGCCATCGCAGCCTGCACCGTTACGAGTTCACGCGCAAGAAGCGCTCAGAGCTACCGCCGAGTGCGCTCCGCCCGCAGCCGCTCGTGAGTGGGGATGACCTCATTGCGGCTGGATACGCACCCGGGCCGCAATTCAAAGAAATTCTTTCCGCTGTGGAGGATGCACAATTGGACGGCAGTCTGCAGTCGAAAAAGCAGGCAATGCAGTTTGTTCGCGAGAAATTTTCGCAGAGCGCCGTTGCGTCCTGAGTTCCTCTAGCGCAGACTGTTTCTCCACGCCGGTCCGAATCAGCTTTCTTCTCTGCCTGCGACTAGCGGGCGGGATGCGTGGCCCACCGTCCCCTTTAGCGTTGATCTGTGTCCATCCAGTCGACGGATCGAAGACCGAAATATAACCACCACGGGCGAGTTCCAGTTGCTTCAAGAGGGGTTGCTTGAAGTCAATCCGGTCGGCGCCGGTGGCTCGAACCAGGCGGGCGTGATGAAGTCGGAGACGAGCACGTCGTCAATCTCGTAGCCGAGCCTGTCGTCTTCGACTGCACCACAGACTTTCAGCGCGTAGATTTTGCTGTCTTTTCCGACGGCGCACCAGTTGATCCAGGGATCGGCCAGCATCTCGAGAAGCTCATGGCTCAGAGTCGCGGTCCATGATGACCCACTTTCAATGTAGAGCTTGGCGAAGACTTTTCCGAGCGGAGTGCCGGTGGTCGACATCTCGTGATAACCGAGCGCTCCGGCCTGGTCTGGATTGTCGACGATCACAATCTGCCACCAGCCGCGCGTAAGTAGCTCGCCGCCGGCGAGGAACGTGAGCGTGCAGTCGAGTTCCCAATAGGCTTTGAAGTCGTCGCTTACCTGTTTTTGTAGCGCAGGAAGCACGGCCTCCGCCTGCGCATCGGTCAGGCAGGTGGAGGCGTTGGTGACAGCGATGATAGGAATGGGCATGGAATAAGGCTCCGGTGTCAGGCTTGAGGGACCCAAATTAGCGGATCAGGTTCTGCGCGAAAGCCTCGTCCATTACGGCATTTCCGGTGGGCGAGCAGACTTGCAGGTTCCATTGCTTCTTCAGGTCTTTCGCGTGCAGTAACGGCTGGGTATGCAATTTGCGCGACGTCGCAGCGGAGCTCTGCGGCATCAGGGATGCGACGCTATTCACAGTCGAAACGATCAGATTTACCGCAGCAGTGACTCGGGCCGACAGGGTTGGATTGGAGATGTGGGCCGCTTGCAGCAGCGATGGCAGATTCTGGCTCACATCCGCGATTACATTCTGGATTTTCTGCAGCGTGGTGTTATGTCGGATTGGCCTTGTATTCGTTGTAAAGCGTTTGCGCAAGTTCAGATCGCGGCTGGCTTGCGCAGAAATGTTCTGGATCGCGGCAACATCAGCAGTACTGGCCTGCTTACCCGAGGCTAGAGTGCTCATCAGGGTTGCGATATTAAGGGCCGTCTGTGTGAGCACAGGCAGGTCTTGTACGGCCACGTTGATCCATTGTGGCGTGCACCCGATGGTGGCGGTTAGCAGCGCCAGGACCAGAGCGAGCAGGAACTTCAGCTTTGAACGTAAGTTCATGGGAGCTCCTTTTTTGTTTTGGAATTGGGGCGGACGAGTGCGTGCGAGGCGTAGCGGAGCTACGTCTTTAACATCAAGGCTGTTTGTGTGGAACTAGGCGGCGTTTTCGTACGCGTTGGCGACGCGCAGAACCGTGCTTTCGGCAAAGTGCTTGCCGAAAATCTGCATACCGATCGGCAGACCTTCTTTCGATTTCCCAACTGGAATCGAAATCCCGGGAATACCGGCAAGATTTGCTGTGACCGTATAGATATCTGCCAGGTACATCGCCAGCGGATCATCGACTTTTTCGCCCAGCTTGAATGCGGGCGTAGGCGATGTTGGGCCAACGATCACATCGACTTGCTTGAAAGCTTCTTCGAAATCATGCGTCAGCAGCGTGCGCACTCGCTGAGCTTTCAGGTAGTACGCGTCGTAGTAGCCGGCACTCAGGGCATAGGTTCCCAGCATGATGCGCCGCTTCACCTCGGCCCCAAAGCCCTGGTCGCGCGTGCGACGATACATATCGGAAAGCGAACGAACCCCTTTGGCGCGAAATGCGTAGCGTACGCCGTCGAAGCGCGCGAGGTTCGATGAAGCTTCGGCAGTTGCGACCAGGTAGTAAGCCGGGATTGCATATTTGGTGTGCGGGAGTGAGACGTTCACAATCTCGCACTTAAGGCTCGCCAACTTCTGAATAGCAGCTTCAATCACTTTCCGGGTTTCCGGCTCCAGTCCCTCGCCAAAATATTCTTTCGCCACTCCGACTCTGAGCCCTTTGACCGGTTGCTCGAGCTCCGCGATGTAGTCCGGCACAGGTAGTTCGGCCGAAGTTGAATCCATCGGATCACGGCCAGCAATTGTACGCAGCACAATAGCCGCATCCTTCACGGTCTTGCTCAAAGGGCCAATGTGGTCGAGCGACGAAGCAAACGCGATCAATCCATACCGAGACACTCGGCCATAGGTTGGCTTCAGGCCAACGACTCCGCAGAACGAAGCTGGCTGGCGAATCGACCCGCCGGTGTCGGTTCCGAGAGTTGCCACAGCCAGGTCCGCGGCAACAGCTGCCGCCGATCCGCCGGAAGAACCGCCAGGAACTCGGCTCAGATCGCGTGGATTGTGCACGGGCTTGAACGCCGAGTTCTCGTTCGAGGATCCCATCGCGAACTCGTCGCAGTTCAGTTTCCCAAGTACTACCGCGCCTGCTGCCTCGAGCCGTGCAACCGCAGTGCAGTCATACGGCGGAACATAGTTACCGAGAATCTTTGAGCCGGCAGTTGTGCGAACGTCTTTGGTGACCAGCACGTCTTTGATCGCGACTGGAACGCCGGCGAGCGGCGGCAGTGTGTCACCGTTCCGTGCGAGCGCATCAATCTGCCGCGCTTTCGCTAGCGCGCGTTCCTTCGACAAGAAAAGATATGCGCCGATCTTCGGGTCGTCGGCCTCAATCTTGGCGTAGAAGGTCTCAGCAAGCGCTGCGGCGCTGGTCTTGCGCTCCGCCACGAGCGAGCGGGCAGAATCAATTGTGAGGCTGGTCAGGTTCATGTCACTGTGTATCGAATTTACCGGAGGGCTCTGCAGTTGGTGAATCCAGCTCCGCGTTGAAGATTCGCCTGATTTCCTTTAGCGTCTGGTCGCGATCCAGTTTTTTTTGTTCGTGAAGGGCATTGGCGACGTGACGCGCGACATCGGTCAAGAGGATTCCCCATCCGACCCGCTCGCTTTCACCCCAGTTATCAACGCTCAAACTGCAGTGAAGCCCTCCATGTGCAGCCCAGGTGCGGATTAGTTCCACTGCTTTGTTATCCGAGCGCGCACTTGGCGGAATTGGCAGTTCGCTGGTTTTCACCGTTCGATCACCTTTGGAACTTTGAAAAATGTTCCATCCGAATCGGGCGCGTTTGCCAGCGCGATATCGTGCGGCAGCGACTTCCTTAGGCCTTCGTGTACGTCATCGCGGCTGGCATAGGCGAAACGCTCGCTGCCCTGCTTCGATTCATCGACGCCGTACCGGTCTGAGACCTGCGCCATCGGCGGAACGTCCTTGGTATCAAGCTCGTTTAGCGAGTCCACGTGACCGAGGATTGAGTTGAGGTCGCGCACCATGCGAGTGCGTTCGTCCTCGCTTAATTCAAGATTGGCGAGATCGGCAACGTAGATGACGTCTTTGTCAGTGACCTTCATAGGGAATTCAGAAGTAAGAATTTAGAAGATTCTTGCACTTCTGCATTCTGACTTCTTACTTCGGAATTTGCTGCTAGCTTTGGCCTTCGCTTCGCGCTACAAACTCGATGCGCTGCACGTTCTCCCCGGCATAGCGATTGAGAGCTGCTACATACCGCGGTGCCAAGTGTTGCAATTCCGCGCGCCAGCCAGCGTCCGGCACCTCGATCCGCAACACGCCGTACGCAAAGCTCACAGCCTGAGTGCGTTCCGCGACTGCTGACCCGCAGGCGAGAGGCCAAGCCAGCACGGGACTATTCGTCGCGCGGCGAACATTGCGGGTGACGATCTTTTCGAGTGCTGAAGCGATTTGTTCCACTGGGAACCTCGATTCTAGCATCGGATGGATTGGTCTTTAGGTGCCCAAACAAAAACAGCGCAGATTCGTATCCGCGCTATCGACCTTCTATCTCCAGCATAGCAATTTTGCCGGGGTGATTGTGTCAGGTTTTACGAATTTATTTCCGGAATTATCACCTTCACAAACCAGAAGCCCCCAAGGGCACGTCGCGGTCCGACATTTCGCTAGCTCATAATCCCTAAATGGAGGAAACATGAAAGTCGCAAGAATGGCAAAAAACCGCTTGACAAACGCTGGCAAGCGTTATAGAGCAGTAGCCAGCGTTATGATTCGCATCACTCACAAGGGTCGCGTCATTGAATGCAGCTCCGCGTCTGAGGCGATCGCAATGTTGAAGCATTTCGACGAAGAGGACAATGCTCCCGTCTCTGGATCAAATAAGTATTTGTCTTTCTCGTCTGCCGTGCAGGATATCTTCGGTCGCGCCAAGAACGCATGGTCTAGAGAATCATTTTGGAAGTTTGTCGAGAGCTTGGGAGAGTCCCAAATAGAGGTCTTGAGAATTCTCGTACAAAAGCAGCGAGTCAGCGACCAGGAACTCCGAAAAGCTTTGAAGCTAGACAACAATAAGGCTTTAGCTGGTGTCCTTTCTGGAATCTCAAAACAAGCGGCTGCACTTAACGTTCCCGCACGCGCTGTGTACGCGGTTGAAGATGAACGCAGGGAAGGTGAGCTTATCAAAACGTATGCAGTTGCCATTGATTTCCTAGGAATGGCGAAGGAAATGAATTGGACGGGAGAATAAGTTCTAATACGAAAGCCCCGTGCTCGTAACACAGGGCTTCCAGAAGGGGAGGACCACGAACAATGTTTATTTCTCCCATCCTTTGTTGCGCTTAGAGAAAATTGGCACTGCGCAGCCTCTTGACAAACTGCCCGACCCGTTTTCCACAGGAAAAATGCAAGGTGATTGTGACGTTCATTTCCTTCGCCAGCGCACGCCATCTTTGGCTTGCTCGATCAAGATCCCTTGAGCGGTGAGTTCGGCTCGAATAGCATCGGAAGTCTTGAAGTCCCTGGAGGCCCGGGCGGCGTTCATCTGTTGAATTTTCTGCTCGATCTGTTCATCCGGCAGCGCAACTGAACGGAGAACATTCTGCAGTTCCGGCGTGATCTGGCTTTCTCGACCTTCAGACTTGGCCCAATCGCCAATCCGCTGCATCTTGGCGGAATCGTCATCTCTAAGCACCGCGAACATGTCGTCGAACTGACGTAGAGTTGCGAGCAGCGCAGGGACGTCTCCCTTGCGCATGCTGCCAGAGTCGATCGCCGCATTCGCACTGCGCACCATGTCGAAAATCGCGGCCTGCGCTTGCGCCGTGTTCAAATCATCATCGAGCGCGGCGCGAATACCTTCACTGGTTTTGGCGGCAAGCTTCGTCATCTCCGGAGTCGAGCCATCGGAGAAGTTTGCCGTCGAAAGGCGCATTTGGAAATTGCGCAGGCGCTCGACCGACGCCGCGGCTCCCTGAAGACCATCGTCGGTGAAATTTAGTTGGTTTCGGTAGGGGGAGGCCAGCAGGTAGCGAATGGATGAGGGCTTGTGTCCCTTGAGCACGAGATCACGCAGAGTATGGAAGTTCCCCAGACTCTTCGACATCTTCTCGCCTTCAACCAGCAGGAAGCGCGCGTGAAACCAGAAATGCGCGAAAGGCTTGCCGGTCGCTGATTCTGATTGTGCGATTTCGTTTTCGTGATGGGGGAAGATAAGATCCTCGCCCCCGGCGTGCAGATCGAAGCTCTCGCCGAGTTCGAGCATGGACATCACGGAGCACTCGATGTGCCAGCCTGGGCGACCAGGCCCGATGCTGCTTTGCCAGGAAGCTTCGCCGGGCTTAGGTGCTTTCCAGAGAGCGAAATCGCGGGCGTTGTCTTTCTCGTACTCATCCAAATCCACCCGCGCACCATCTTCCATCCCGGCGAAATCTTTTTTCGAGAGCTTGCCGTACGGGGGGAACTTCGCAATGCGGAAATAATAAGAACCATCTTCGGTTTTGTACGCAAACCCCTTCTCGACGAGCTTTGCGATGAATCTGGCCATCTCTTCGATATGCTCGGTCGCTCGAACCAATTCGGGTGGCTCGATATTCAACGCCGCCGCATCTTCGAGAAAGGCCTTTTCGTATTTGGCGGTGTATTGCTGCACCGGAATGCCTGCCTGTGCCGAATTGCGGATGATCTTGTCGTCCACGTCCGTGATGTTCATCACGTGATGGAGTTTGTATCCGCTCTGGCGCAGGTAGCGACGGAGGATGTCAACTGCGATGAAGGTGCGGAAGTTCCCGATATGCCCGTAGTCATAGACGGTTGGGCCGCAGGCATACATGCGGACTTCGTTGTCCTTAAGAGGTCTGAACTCTTCGATTTTCCCGGAGAGTGTGTTGAACAGGCGCAGAGCCATATCGTGCAAAAAGAATTTCAATGATAGGGGGATGCAAGAAGAAGGGTCAACTTTACCGATGCGAGGCGATCTAGTCCATTTGCGAAAAAAACAACTAATGGGTTGTCAGTGTTGGGGCAGCGAGCCCAAACGCGATCGCAGAGAGGCCCTTGCCAATGTGAACAATCTTCAAGTTCTTTAGATCACCGGGAAAATCTTCCTGCTGATTTCGCAGTACGACTACGAGCGTCCTGTCCTCTGGGTATCTCATGATGATGGTCGAGAATCCGTTAATGAGTCCTCCGTGAACATCTAACTCTCGGCCGAAAAGCTCTTCTATCATCCATCCGTATCCGTAACCACCCTTCTCGCCGAGAAGCCATTCTGCCGGCACCTTCGCAGGATTGGGCGTAAACATTGCCTTGAGCGAATCATGGGAGAGAAATTTGTTTCCGTACAGGGCTTGGTCCCACAACAGCAGATCTCCTACGCTGGAATACTGCGAGCCGCCGCCGAACGGCGTATCCCTGTGCATATAGGCTGCGTTCACCATTGTGCCATCCTTCACTGCGTAACCTTGCGCCCGATGCTTGAGGATCAGCCAGGGATGGTCGTAGCCAGAATTCTTCATGTGCAGTGGCTGGTAGATGTTCTCCCGCATGAAATCTTCGTATTTCTCTTTCGATGCCTGCTCAACGATGTAACCAAGAAGGAGGTAGCCGGAATCGGAATAGTGAAAGCCGGTACCCGGCGCAAAATCCAACGGCTTGTCCTTGAAGCGCGCGACCGTGTCCAGTACAGGCATGGAGAGTGGATCATAGCGGTCGTTATCGTCCGATTCCGTGAACGAATAGATTCCGGAAGTATGGCACAGCAACTGGTGAATGGTGATGGCCTTCCATGTTGCCGGGCAATCGCGAAGATAAGTACACAACGTATCGCTTACCGATATTTTTCGTCTTTGTTGCAGGAGCAGAATGGCTGCAGCGGTAAATTGTTTTGTGATCGATGCGAGGCGAAATTTGGTGGCGAGCGTGTTGGGTACGTCCAATTCCAGATTAGCCATTCCATAGGGCCGGGCGAAAAGAACCTTCCCGTCTCGGGCGATGAGGACAACGCCGCTGAAGCCTTCGGCCTGTCGTACTCGTTTCATGAGACTGTGCTCGTTCTGGGAGGCTTTCCTTGGCTGAAGGAGACGGAACCTTCTGGGATGACTTCGATAACGATATGCCGTCCAATGATGCATTCTGCGGCTGAATGCTAGTCGTCAATAGAACCGTAAGGACGGGCAACAGCGCAAAGTTCCGCATGGCGGTCATGTCTGCCGATTTTCGCGTGGATGTTATCCCCGATGGTTGCGAAGGTCAACGGTAGAAACCGAAGCGACGAGAAAACCGCTCAGAGACTCGGATTGTTCATTCCATAAAGACGACGGCCAACCAGATACACGTAGTGCAATCCGGAGATGATGGTAAAAGCGAACGTCGCCCGCAGGAATGTCTTCTCTAAAACCCAGACCCATTTCACATGATGGACTTGGAGAAGCATCGCGAACACTACGGCGGCCAGCTGCGCAAAGGTGTTCGCCTTCCCGAAAATGCTGGGGCGGAAATCGCGCAGGCCCGCGATCGTATAAAGCACTGCGCTGACGAGCAGGATGCAAATGTCGCGGCTGAAAACGAGAACCGTGAACTTCCACGGAATCAGAGGCTGGCCCTGGGCGCGCACGATAGAGAGCACCAGGAACGTGGTGCTCAGCAGCAGCTTGTCGGCGATAGGGTCGAGATACTGGCCGAGCAGAGTCTGCTGGTGTAAACGCCTGGCGAGTAGGCCATCAAGGCCGTCGCTAAGGCCAGCGAGGACAAAAAGAATCAAAGCTGTGCCGTAATGTCCGTCTACGATCTTGATGATTACGAACGGCAGAAAAGCCAGCCGCGCCAGGGTGAGCTGGTTCGGCGCACTGAGAATCTGCGACAGCTTGAGCGCCCGAGTTTGTGATGGATTTGCCCGAAGCGAGGAGCCCACAAATTGATTTTCACCGGACAAGGCGAGGGTTGGCAACAGCGATAGCCGGCCAAAACTTTGCAAGCCGGAAAAATCTCCGTAGAATAGAAGTCGAACTTCTCCTCAGTCCTTTCTTGCAGGCCCGTAGCTCAGTTGGTTAGAGCGCTTCCTTGACACGGAAGAGGTCGATGGTTCGAGTCCATTCGGGCCTACCATACATTGCAGGTCCCTCGGCTTCGCTCGGGATTTCGGCACGCGGCTCGGACGCCGCGTGAACGCCTCAAGTTCGAGTCCATTGGGGCCTACCATACGCACACGATTGTCGCGATTCCGGCGCACCCTTATGGCCTTGCGCGCGCAATGTCATCGAGCAGCGCCTGAGGCGAAACCGGGCGACCCAGGAAACCTTGCAGCAGCTCAACCGTGTCCTTTTCGTTACCAAAATGAAGCAGATTCTCGGAGAGCCACGGATACCAGCGGGAGTTGCCGGTCTGGAACGAACCAATGGATTGCACCGTGCGCCGACGGAGGTCAGCGGTCAACGCAGCTCCCAGCCCGTAGTTGACCATGTATCCAGGATCTACGAGTTGGACGCGCAGCGCCCACCACGACCATTCCCGGTGAGGAACGATGTGCAAATAGCGGGACGTAATGTCCGTCCACACCACATTGGGATCGGCGTCAGGTTGCTGCAGCAACCGAATTTCGAATAGAGCCCAAGCGCAGTCGAGCACGACGCTTGCGTACTGGCTGCGAAGCGAAATTGAATCTGGTGCAGCGCGTCCGAGGTATTTCTCTTGCCACTTCGAATCGTAGACGTCCCATGAGGTCACATCAGCAAAGGCTTCCACGAACAGGGTGTCACCCAGATCCATATAGGCCGGACGAGTGCGTAATGCTAAACCGTGGACGGCGTGTCCATTCTCGTGAATAAACTCATTGAGCTCTGAAAGACCACCGCCTGAGTAACTGGCGGAGATCCTGACAACGGTCGGGCGCCAGGTATTGCCCGTTTGCCGGCCTAGGGTCACAAAATTCATATAAGCCAAGGGTGCTTTTCCAGGACGGGGATCGAGATCGTAGAGAACGCCAAGCTTTTTCAGGTCCACGCCGAGGTCGCGATAGTAACGCTCCGCAAGGGAAAGAAGAGAGTCGCGCGGGATGGCACTGCTTAAAGTTCGGTCAGCTTGCCCGTTTAGGTAGTAGTAGTCCCAAGGTTCAACCATCTGATCGCCGGAGACCTGTCGCCAGGCGTCAAGAATGCGCTCCAGCCATTGCTCGACTTCTGATGGCTTGATACCAAGCGTGCGAGCGGCAGCCTCAAAGCTGTAGCCCTCTTTGGCGGCCTTAACGCCTGCATTTCTCAAGAGGCGCCGATAAGGACTCTGCGGCTCATCCTGGTCGTTAATCACGGCCCAGAGCGGCTGAAAGGCAAGAAAGAGGGCCTTGCGGCGCGTTTGGTCATCCAGCGTTGAAAGAAGGCTAAGCGCGCCAGTGCGCGTGAGGTGACGGCCTTCAAATTGCAGATTGTTGCCTATTTCGTCGAAGCACGAGTAAAGCGCATCTCGAAGTTTGGACGGTTCGATCTCCTTTTGCTGGGCGTCGTGACAGCGGCCCTGTGGCGAAAGCGACTCACCCGAATTCTCGAGCATGTAAGAATCGAGCGCCTTGCGGATGAACGAGACCACGCGAGCATCTACGCTCCGCAGGTTTTCCGAGGAGAGATTTTTCAATCGAGCGACGAGTTCTTTGCGCTTCGCTTGATAGATCTGACTCCAAGCCGCCCGGTCTTTTCCCTGGTACGTTGTGAATAAGCCCGAGTCGATTGTTTCTGTCACGTAATATGCATCGGCTAAATCGGCATATGCGGCTTCAAGCGGCTTTACATCCGGTGGAGATTTTGCTTGGCACAATACCGCTGTAGACGAAACTGTGGCTATCAACAATGCCTGACAGACTCCAACTGAGCATTTCCGTTTCACAATGCCGGGATTGTAACCTGTTCAAATTCGTCACAAAAGTCCGACGACTCTTACTTTGTGGCCTCCATTCTGGAAGGCACCTCAACCATTTGCCTGTGGCTTCTCATCCCGCCATGGCGCGCGATTGCCAGGGCTGAGGGTAACCGCGTAGTAACCACTCAAAACGCAATTCGACTTCCTTCAAAGCAACTCTGCACGTGCCTTTGGTTACGTTCGGGAATTCACTTTAGGTACGTGGGTTCGCTCTCCGGTTCACCCTATCATGGGTTGAAGCTGGGGCGAACAGCCCCTGCTCTGAGAACGAATGGAAGGACGTTTCGGCTCCATGAGCGCCACGCACACGGAACATCACCTCGCGCTGCCTAGCGGTGCAACAACGCGCCGCAGTCCATTCATGCGCGGATTCAGCCTGATCGAACTCTTAGTGGTAGCGGCGATCGCGATTGTGATCGCAGCAGTCGCTATCCCGACGATTAGCACAACCATGGATGGCATCAATCTTCGGGCAGCGCTGAACAATGCCACATCAACCGCTCAGCGATGCCGAATTCAGGCGATCAAGCGGAATGCATACCAGCGGCTGCATTTTTCTCTCTGTAACAATCGAGTGGCACTTTTCGTAACAGACGGTACCGATGCGAATGCCTGCCCGCAGACAAACGACAAAACGCTGTGGGAGCAGACCTGGCTTTCTACTGAATTCGGCATTCCTGGCGTGCCTACCGGTGCGGGCGCTCCTCCGCAACTGACGACCCTGAAAATGTGGGGCACGAACAATGGAGCGCTCAACGTAAACACAGACCCCTATTTCAATTCTCGCGGCTTGCCGTGCCGGCCAGTTGCGGGTGCGGGATGCAGTAACAATGGCGGGTTTGTTTACTACTACCAGTATCAAAAGGTTGGTCGCACCAGATGGGCAGCAACCAGCATTTCTCCGGCGGGACGAATCGAGGGATGGATTTGGAACGGCAAAGCTTGGGGTAATTAGACATGCGAAGATCGCCACGCTTTAAACGTAATTCGGAATCGGGCATGACGCTCATTGAGCTCATGATCGCCGCTGTCGTGCTAATTTTCGGCATGCTCTCAATCATGGGACTGCTGATGCTCGCCATTGGGAATAACGGGCGCAGCAAGATTGACAGCACTGCAACGATGCTGTCGCAAGTTGTGGTCGAGCAGGTCAGCGCCAAGCTGGCCGGCGGCGGTCCGGGCTCAATCACTGATAACGCGAACTGCAACAACACAGGGAATACGTGGACGATCGCCGAACAGCCCGGCGGCGCCAATCTCACTGGGGGCAAAATTGACTTTACACAAGCGCAGGGAGGCGTGCCGGCCAACTACTACATGAACTACGTCGACTGCAACAACAACGTGCAGATCGAGTACGACGTGCGCTGGGCGGTCAAAAGCGTGGGCGCCAACGGAACGTATCTGGTGACTGTCGGTGCGAAACCCAAGAGCGGCTTACCGACTCGCTTCGCCTTTGCCTTGCCCGTCAACATGAGAGCCTACGTCGGAGGAAACTGAGCTCATGCAATCCACTCGTAAAAGTCAAAAGCTCCGCCGCATGCCTGCTCAAAAAGGCTTCTCGATGATCGAGATGATGGTGGTCATTGCGATCCTCATGATCATCATGGGCTCGGTGTTTCAGTCTATCGACCTCACGCAGCGGACATCGAGGAACCAGCAGGTGAAACTGGATCTGACGCAACAAGCGCGAGAATTTGTCGACCAACTTACGCGTGATCTGCGCAATGCCGGTTACCCGTACCAGCGAAATATGGCGAACGGGACTCAAGATCCCAGCAACCCCGCGTACAACTTCGTGAATGCCGCAGATCCGTATAACGCGCCTGGCCTTATCTACGTGGACAATGGTTCACTTTGGTTTGCTGGCAGCGTAGATGGCACTACGAGCGCCACGCAGGCCGGCGCCGCAGCCGTAAAAATTATTCGCTACGATTACGTCGCCGCTGGTGCGGGGCAACCAGGTTGTCCATGTCTACGCCGTACCGAATTCCTGCGGAACGGCGGCGATCCGCTGGCCGACGCGAAGAATCCTGGCGCTGCCGCTGCTCAGCTCGAGATTCAGGGTGTCCAGAATGGAACTAGCGCAGCCGACCCGATTTTTACGGTTTATGACGACACAGGCAACGCCTTAGCGCTTCCACTGGATTTCGATGGTAATGCCACAACGCTCGCCGGAATTAATTCCCTCAAAATCGTAATGACCGTTCAGTCGGCCCAGCCGGACAGCACGGGCGCTTTTCCCGTCACTACCGTGGTGTCGAGCGTGGCCTTGAACAACTGCTCAGAAGCTATGGGCAACGGCCAGACACCGCAATATTGTCAATAGGGGGAACAATGAGTATTAGCGATCACAACTGGAACGAAAGCGGAATATCAGCCGATCGGCGGGGTCCCGCAAGGCGGGAAGAGCGCGGAATAGCGCTGCTGCTGACGATTTTCGGCCTGTTGCTACTCACTGCGCTGGCTGCGGCAATGATGTTCTCCTCCGACGCAGAAACAGCGATCAGCGTGAATTACCGAGATTCGCAAATTGCCGGCTACTCCGCGTCTTCTGCCTTGGAAGAGGCGCGGGATCGCATTCATCCGGTGTTTGGCGATCTAGCTCTGGCCAAATATCTCCCGACCAACGTGCCGGATGCGGGAGCAGTTAACGGCGGTTATGTGCTCTACATCGTCAATCCGAACACTGTCAACAACGAAACCGTGGCTAGCATAGCTCCGTGGAATTGGAACAACGGCAACAATCCGTATTTTGACTCCGAACTCTGCCAGGAAGGAATGCTAGGAGTTACTCGCGGAACTTTCGGCGTTGCGTGTACGGGCGCCGCGGCAGTGCCTTCCAATGCATGTACCTCTGTGACCGGGGGCGGCAATGGATGGTGCAAGTATTACGACAACAGCGCGAACGCCACCAACTGGCAGCTCAAAGACACGAATGGCAAGCCAGTCCCACTTGACTACAAGTGGGTGCGCATCACCTTGAAGGAAGACTGGAATACGCCGGTATACGTACCGAAAGCCGGCGTAGCCAACGGAACCCAGGCGTGTTGGGACGGCAATTACCAGAGCCAAATACCCGCCAATTACAATCCGGCGACTTGCTATCCGGCGGCCGGCAACAAGGTCATAGGGTTGAACCTGACGGCGGCCGGTTCGAACTTTAGCTCTGCCCCCACGGTGACCATTACGGGTGGCGGCGGTAGCGGAGCAACCGCAACTGCGGCAATCGCGCCCGCGCCTTCAGATGGCATCGCTTCGGTGGTAATCACGAACGGTGGATCTGGCTACACCAGTCCGCCAACGGTTACGATTTCGCCTGCTGGCGCAACGTTCCAAGCCGCAGTAGCGAGTTCCGCTGTAACAGGCGTGAACATTAACTCCGCGGGTAGCAGTTATTGCTACACCACCGGCATTACACCAACGGTGAATTTCTCGACCGTGCCCAGCACCAACACCATAACCAATGCGACCGCGACTGTTGCCATGAACAGCAGCGCAGGTTGTGTAACCGCGGCCAGCATAACCGGGACATGTAAGAACACGACTGCTGGCAAGTCATATCCGTTCACTTCCGGTGGTCCTTCGGGCGGCGGTAGCGGCTTTTCAGGTACTGCAACTTTCACCAACGGGAGCGGCAAGCTCAACAGCATCACTATCACCAGCGCCGGTTCAGGCTACAAAGCGGGCGCCTCCACGATCGGAATTACGGACGACAAAGGTGCCAGCTGTACCTTTACCCCGACGTTCAGCGTCGGCTCTCAGCTTTCGACCATTACAGTCGCTGCTGGAAAGGGGGGTGCCTACATGTCGCAGCCTGCTGCGACATTGGGAGGTACTGCGCCTGCTTCGCCGTCCGCGCCAAAGCTGCCAACTCTTACGGCATTGCCGAATCCTTGGACGGCAGCTGCCTCCTCAGTCACGGCCGTCAACGTGACCAGTGCCGGCACCGGATACACGCCTGGGACGCACTATCCACTGACGTTCACTGGTGGCGGCGGGAGTGGGGCCGCTGGTTATGCGGTGGGCGGAGGAACCTTTGTAGTGAGCGCACTCAATCTGACTAACGGAGGGGCAGGCTACACTTCCGCTCCGACGGTCACGATCAGCGGTGGAGGTGGCACCGGCGCGACGGGAACGGCAACGATTGCGGTTGGTGGGGTCAATACGTCAATGGGGCAGATTTACCTGTTAACGTCATTTGCCATGACCAAGAACGGATCGAAGTCCATGGCGCAAATGGAAACGGGCGCGAGACCGCCGTTCACCTTCAACATCGGTGGTGCAATCACGCTCGCGGGACCTGAGCCTGCAGCGGATTTCGTGTCTCCGAACTCAAACAATTTCACAGTTGACGGTGACGATAATGCTGGCAAGATCGCTGCGGATCCAGCGGGGTGTAGCGGAACCTCGCCGGCAAAGCCCGCGATCGGAGTTTTTGACAGTGCGTCACAAACCAACGTCATCGGTGACCTCGGCAAGCCGCAGAACTTCATCGGCGCTGGAGGAACACCGTCGGTTCTCAACGTTTACACGGCGCTTGGCGGGTCGGACGTGACTCCGTCAAACCTGGACTCGTTCGTCTCAAGCCTGCAGTCGTACGTGACCAGCCCCATCTTAACGGGGAACGTCACCAGCTTACCGGCAACCACAACCAGTTCCGTTACGTACATCGATGGCAATTTGAGTCTCAGCGGAAATCCCACTGGCAACGGAGTTCTGGTTATCACCGGCACGCTTACGTTCTCAGGAAACTTTACCTGGAACGGTATTGTGCTCGTGGTTGGACAGGGGGCAGTTGTGCATAACGGCGGCGGAAATGGCAACTTCAATGGTGCTATCTACGTCGCACAAACAAGAGACGCTGCTGGCAATGAGCTGTCCAGCGTGGGCAACCCCCATTACACATGGAATGGCGGTGGTGTCAACTCCATTAAGTACGACCACTGCCTGGCAGACGGGCTCCTGCAGAAATACGAAGGAAAGCCGAGCGGTCTGCCGCTGCAGGTGCTTAGCATGAGGACGCTGCAGTTCTAGACCAGGAAGAAGTCTTTACAGTTCAGGCACAGCGTATGTCACTCCGCTGTGCCTTTCTTATTTGGCGGATTGCTCTTCCAAACCGTGCTTTGGATTTCTCCTGAAGCACCGCTGCGCTTTTTTTTCTGCTTCCTCAACCAGAAATCCCATCTTAGGCGTCGGCACAGCCGAGCTGTATTTTCCAAATATTGAACAACGGCTCGCCCGGTTGGTCAGTTCGGCTCGCAGCCGCTGTCACGGGGAGTACTTTCGATCAGGTTCGTCGGCCCGAAAGCTGGCGGATACTGGTCCGCAACTTATTCCAGCGTTCGAGCGCGGTGTCGATTAGCGTTGGTTTCGTTTCAACCGCGTCCGAAAATCCGGCCATCTGCATCTGGCTCACGGCGGCGTTAAACCGTTCGGTGGCTTAAGCGGCAGGTCGAGGAAATCGCTGAACGCGAAGGTCAGAGAATCGCCCGAATCTGCGAAGCCTTCTTGCTGTCCGGTTCGGAGACCTACAGAAGACAAGGAAGAAAATTTCTACAAAGCCTGATTGGTCACCTCGACATTAAGCCAATGGATTGAAGCCATGAATTGCTGCTCATACCCGAACAAATAGTTCGGCCATTCTAATTTGCTTTCCTCACCGGTAATGCACTGATCTTTCTCAACTGTCGAGAACCGTCGTTAGGATCGATAGGCCCAGATTTGTTGTCGTTCAAAATCAGATTTCTCCAGCTGGTTACTCGTACCTGCTAGGGAATTCACGAAGACTTGCTGTTCAATCAACCTGTGTGTTGGAGCAAGTGAACAAACCGGATCAGTGGAGGCAGCATCGCCGGTGATCATGAACGCTTGGCAGCGGCACCCGCCGAAGTCGTCGCTACGGCGATCACAACCGCGGCAGGGCTCCGGCATCCAATCGTAACCACGAAATTTTTGAAAACTTGCGGATTGACGCCATATCCACTCCAAAGAACCGTCGCGCACATTTTCAAATTGCAGCCCAGGGATCACGGTTGCCGAGTGGCATGGCAACACTCTTCCGCATGGGTCAATAAGCAATTGACGACGCCCCCATCCACCCATGCAGGCTTTCGGAAACCTGGCGTAGTAATCGGGCAGAACGGTATCAACGCGAATTTTACCCGAGAGCCGCTTCTGAGCAGCCCTGATTATTTCTAAAGATTCGAGAACCTGACGTAGGCTGGGAAGCAAGGCGCCAATGTTCTTCCGTGCCCAGCCGTAGTACTGAACATGTGCGATTTCCAACCTCTCGGGCTGAAGCCCTTCGGCAAGAGCAATGATCTCCTCAAGATGCTGGATGTTCTGCCGATGCACCACGACGTTGACCGTGAACGCCACTTTCGAAGAGCGAATGATTTGAGCGACCTCGAGCTTCAGCACGTGGGAGCGCGCGCCCGCGATCCAATTTGCATCAGCTTCGCGAGAATCCTGAAAACTGAGCTGAACATGGTCCAAGCCTGCGGCGACGAATTCATTCCATCGCGGTTCAGATAAACCAACACCTGAGGTAATCAGGTTTGTGTAAAGTCCGCAAGCGTGCGCGTGGCGTATTAGCTGAGCCAAATCTTCACGCGCCACGGGTTCTCCCCCAGTCAAATGGACATGGAGTGCTCCCAGCTCTGCCGCCTGAGCAAATACGTTCTCCCACTCGGCAGTGCTTAATTCTGACTTACGCGTCACCAGTTCGAGAGGGTTTGAACAGTACACGCAGTGAAGAGGACAGCGATGGGTGAGTTCCGCAATCACCGCAAGCGGTGCATCTAGCATCAGAAATCCACCACCCTTCTCTCCCGGAGACGCTCCAGAAACATTTCTGCGTCCTTTCTGATTTTTACCGGGTCCGAGGCGCTGTACAGAGCTTGCAGCTCCTTGATTATTTCTTCGAATGTGCGCTCGCCATCGCAGCGCTCAAGCACCGCTCGCGCTGTCTTTTGCAATCGGAGCACACCTTCTGGGAATATGACTATCCAGTTCTCTCCCTCGCTTTTGGCGCGACAGCCGATTGTTAATCGCGGGCGACTGCTACTTTGAAGAGGCATGGCTCAGTGCTCAGCGCAGTAAGCGCCGGGCGGACAATATCCCGGCGTGACATAGGCGTAGTAAAGAGCATCCAGTTGCGCCCAGAGAATTTCGCATTTGTCCCGCAACGCACGCACAGCTTGTTCCTGCTCACTATAGGTACGTGCATGTTCAGCTACGAATTCAAATGCGAATTGGGCGTCAGCGGGAGCTTGATGCAGCCGTGCTTCAAAATAATCTAGGCCGCCCGACAGCCACGGATAATGGCGACGCAAGGCCTCCATACGCAAGGCGATCAAATCGCGAGAGAAAAGCTCGGTCAATGACGAGGCCACGGCTTCGAGCAATGACCTATTTTTGACCAGATCAAGATAGGCATCAACTGCGTGGCGGACCGCGGGCAGCACTTCTGTGCAGCTGACCACGCGCTTCCGGGGCAAACCTGAGGCCTCCGCGAGGTGAATCCAGCGCTCGATTCCGCCAATTCTTCCCTCATCACCGTCGTGGTCGAGAATGCGCTTGCGCCAAGCCCGGCGAAACCCCGGATCATCGCTGCGGGAAAGAATAATCGCATCCTTTACGGGGATGCGACTTTGATAGTAGTAGCGATTAAGAGCCCAGGCCTGTAATTGTCCCCTCGTTAACTTTCCTTCATGCATTAACAAATGGAAGGGGTGCTTATGATGGTAATATTCTTCTCCGATTGCGCGAAACCGCACCCGAAGCTCCTCAAAAGTGAGAAGCCGACCACAATTAGACTCTACAGTTCGAGATGCCATCCGTCCTCAGCGATCTCCCATCCACGTTCATAGACGTGGTGATATTCGCGCCCGCTCACATCCAGCATAGGATTCGTATTGTTAACATGCACAAACATTTTTCTCGGGCACCGTACTTCTGACAATAATTCCAGGCTTCCCTCCGGCGATGAGACGGGAATATGGCCCATTTTTCGTGCGGTCTGCGCTCCCCCTCCAACTTTGTTCAACTCGTCATCGGACCAAAATGTTCCATCGAAGAGCAGCACGTCCAACGAGTCCAGTAGCTGGAGCAAAGGCTGATCGATGCGGCTAACCGCAGGAAAATACCCAAGCCGCTTACCGGAGGTTGATCGCAAAATGAGACCCAGCACGGCTTCGCTCGCCTCAAGCTCAGCCGCTCGCCTGGCCGTCACATAGGCTGGGAAGCAATTTCCGAGTGATAGCGGCAGACATGAGATTCCGCGTCGCTCTCCGACTCTCGACAAAATCTCAAACTCCGCGCCGGGAGCGATATCGAACCATCGCGCTTGATCACTGACACGGTCGAGCATCGAAAACATGCTGTTGTTTTCGCGAAGAATCCTGCGCACCGAAGCAGTGGCGAAAATCCCTAGCGGCTCTAGCTCGCGAAGCAACAACAAACCCAGTGATTGATCCAGTTCACCGCTCGTGAGCAAAATACCGAAAATGGGAGAATTTCGGATCCCAGTCTTCGGATGGAGGAAATGGCTACCTTCGATTTGGCGGGAGAGATCAGGCGAGGCGTTCAGTAAGAGCCAGGAGTGGCCGTCGGAGCTTACGGCTATTTGCAACTGAGTCCGAGCTTTTCCAGGAAACGTGCCCTCACGCACACGCCCACAATTTCGGCAGGCACAATTCCATTGCGGGAAGCCGCCGCCCGCGGCCGTTCCCAAGATTTCTACTTGCATCTGCCGATTCTAAATCTCGGCGCTGGCGTAGGAATTGATCTCGCAGCCCAATGAGATCTCTTCAAATTGCGGTTCTGTCCATTCCATCAGGTACTTAGATTGCAGCCTCGCAGTATGAGTTGTCAAGGAACGTCGCTAATTTGGAGGCGTAAACCTGGCTTACCGATGGACGTGACGCTCAAGAAACTCCTGACGTTCACCTGGCGGTTCCGACTCTAAAGCTCACCGGATTTCGAATTTCCTGGGGTCAACTGAATATCCCTCCACGAGTCGGACACGACTCGCTTCTCGTCCCTCGTTTGGCAACTTGGTTTTACAATCCTGCTGCATTCAACTTCTTACGTCGAAGAGATAGCCCTGGATGCCCCATTCGTTCCCACTCCTCACGCCAGGGGGCCGAGTTGCAACCACAAGACTTATTAATGAGCGAGAACAAATAGAAGAAGTCGTGCCGGTAAAATGGCGTACTTGCACAGCACAATAATAAAAACAGATGAGCAAGCTGCCTGAGAACCAGGAAGACGTCCTGACGCATTCAAATCCAGGACAGCGCGCACCCTTGTGAGATGGACTGGATTGGGGGTTCCAGAACAGAGCGCTTTTTCGAAAAATAGGTCTCGCAATAACACTGCCAGTGACGTCGGACGGAAGCCCGCCAACCTATTTGCGCGAAAATGATCAAGCATCATCTGTCGCGAGCGATGTGTGTGATGAAAATTAGCCAAACTCGATCATTCGGCAACACAGCTAGAGAAAAGTCAACTGTGTGCAGAACGTTTCGCGCTCTTCAACATCGCCAGTTTCGTCGGCTCTGGGTCGGATTGGGAATTTCAGCGATTGGCACCTGGATGCAGATTGTGGCTTTAAGCCTGCTCGTCCTTCGAATGATGCGTGGATCGGCGTTTGCTCTGGGGAGTGTTTCACTCGTTCAAGCCTCGGCATTTTTTCTGTTTGCTCTTTTAGGTGGCGGCTTGGCGGACCGCATAGAAAAGCGTAAACTCCTGATCTTCACACAGAGCGCCTCAGCGGGATTATCAGTCGTACTCGGTGTGCTAACGTGGGCCGGCGTGATCCAACTATGGATGATTCTCGTCATCTCCTTTCTGAATGGAACTGTGCTTAGCTTCGACCAACCTGCTCGCAATGCGCTGATTCCCCAGTTGGTCCCCGACACAGACCTAGTGAATGCCACAAGTCTGCAGACAACACTATTCAACGGGGTTTCAGTTATCGGGCCGGTCTTGGGGGGACTGGCCGTGAGGCTAATGGGTTTCGCCGGTAATTTCTTCCTCAATGCTGCTAGTTTCGTCGCGGTGTTAACTGCTTTGTATGCTATGCGTCTTCCTGCACAGCCGGTAAACTCGCGATCGATCTTGACAGGGATTCGTGAAGCGTTGGCTACGGTTCGACGCGACGCGGTGCTGCCGTGGGTATTAACAGGCTACGGTTCGCTCCTTTTCTTTGGTCCCTCTCCGGCCTTAATGCTGCCATTTTATTCAATGAGGGTGTTACACCTCGGACCAGCACGACTCGGGTTATTGTTTTCATCCGTTGGACTGGGAAGCATTGTTGGGGGGCTGATTGTAGCGTCGTTGAAAGGGGATGCGCCCAAAGGTCGGCTCTACCTGGCTGGCATTCTGACCTGGGTCATATCCTTGGCGAGCTTTGGCGTTAGCCGCTGGCCCTGGGTGTCTATGGTCGCACTTCTCTTTTTAGGCGTGGGCCAAACGTTTGCGGCAACGACAACGATCACTCTTTTGCAAACCCGTGTCCGAAATCAAATGCGCGGCCGCGTGATGAGTCTTAATACTCTTTTGCTCATGGGAGTCCGGCCATTGGGAGACTTTCCCGTAGGGGCCTCGATATCTCTCATTGGTGCTCCAGCAACGGTGTCCGTAAGTGCGGCTCTTGTGGGAGTCTACGGGGCCATCACCTTCATCACTCGGCCCTCAGTACGCTCAGCGTGAGACCCGGACCGAACTGGACGGGAGGCAACTAATCGTGCGCCGGAAGCATTTCGGCTATTCCGCTCGTCCGGGAAGAACGGTGATGATCAGGTTCATCCGCATGCGAAACATCTGGACTCGGAAAGCTCCTTCGTCATTGGCGATGCTCCTTCGTCATTGGCGATTACCTGATGTACCTCGCTTCGTGATCTGGCGTCGCGATCCGCGCTCGGCCATGCTATTTCTAACACTCACAATCCCATTCTGGCGCTACTCATTCCGCACGAATTTGCGACAGTCTTCACAGAGATTGTCATGGAATCGCTGGCCCTGCTGTGGTAT
>Ga0075425_100000220_pt1 | contig 51754 bp, 50 predicted proteins | sample SoiMethybrSBSTD4_FD_75300 | JGI IMG/M metagenome (GOLD analysis project Ga0075425, IMG submission 75300) | Bulk soil microbial communities from a Populus tree surrounding site in Tennessee, USA - Soil MetaG P. TD hybrid SBSTD4 | ecosystem: Environmental > Terrestrial > Soil > Tree plantation... | reverse complement strand
GTCTTCAACACCATGAAAACGAGCCCTGCCTTGACATAGGAGCAACACTGGCCCAGGCGAGGGTCCTGCTCCCAACCAAGGAGCCTACGCTCGTCCTCCGCTGCCATGCAAGCAGGACGCCTGTACAGGCGTGCGTTGCCCCAGGCGTTGCCCACGGGGTGATTTCGTCTCCCGAGCCGACAACGCTACTCCCGCGAGAAGTAGTCGATTACCAGGAACTTCCGATGCCGGGGGAGGGAGTCGAACCCTCACGCCCCCCGAAGGGGACACCTGATTTTAAGTCAGGCGCGTATAGCCGATTTCGCCACCCCGGCGCGCGGACAGGGTACCCAGCCGGCCTGCGGCTAGTGGCCCGGCTTGTTGATCTGGAGCGAGTAATTCTGCGGGAACTCGGGGCCGTAGCCGCGATGCGCGTCGCGGAATGTGGAGAACGCCTTCTCGTCGAACGTCGGGCACACCGCCGCGACGCCGTAGCCGCGATCGACGACGCCGTCGACCTTCTGGAAGTAGTCCGGCTGGTGGTCGATCCCCCAGGCGGTGATGGCCACCTTGCTCCCGAGGGCGTGCAAACCCGTCGTCCGATACGTGATCCCCGGGTGGGCGTTGCTCAGCATCGTGCCGAACATCGAGTCGGGCTTCTCTTGGTAGAACTGCTCGAGCTTGTCGATGGTGGACGCCGGCGTCTGCGGCCCCCACCAGAGGACGACGCCGCCGTGCTCCTCGTTGTGCACCACCTGCCGCGGGTTGATCGCGTTACGGTAGAAGCCCCAGATCGCCGGCGAGCGCCAGTGCTCGCCGGATGCCGGCGGGAACGTCGTCCACGTCACCGGTGTCTGCAGCGTCGGAACCTCGGTGTGGTCTGAGGGGAACGGCAAGGGCTTGGCGGTCTTGTACGTGCAGCCGGCTGCCGCCATCGCTGACGCGACGTCCGCGCTCGTCGGCCGGCCGCCGCTGCTGCCACGCGTGACCATGACGCCGATGATCACGGCAGCCAGCGCGATGATGCCTGCCGCTGCGGCTGCGTACATCCACCCGGTCGGCCGGTTGATCGTACGCCGCTCCTTCGGCCGAACCCTGGGCGCCTGGACAGGGCGCCGCGGCGGCGCAGCCGTGCCGCCCCTGGATCTGCCTGAAGGGGGAGTCGGGACCCGGGTCTTCTTCTTCGCCATCCCGCGGCGATGCTAGCAGCGCCCTCCGCCACCTCCGAGGGGAGAACCCGCCGCAAAACGCAGGCTCCGTCCGGCGCCGCCTCTAGCGTTCGTGGGTCCATGACTCTTGTGCTCGGAATCGTGATTGGCATCCTGCTCGGCGGCGGCGCGGCGTGGCTCGTCGCGCGCGCGCGCGTGGGACCGCTCGCCGCGCAGGCAGCACGGGCCGACGCTGTGGAGCAGCAGCTGGCTGCGACACGTACGGAGCTCGCTCGACTCGAGACGACGCTCGAGCACGAGCGTCTCGCCGCCGACGAGAAGCTGGCGGTCGTGGAGGAGGCGCGCGAGCAACTCACGACGGCATTCAAGGCGCTTTCGTCCGAAGCGCTGCAGTCCAACAGCTCGTCGTTCCTCGAGCTGGCGCGGACCACGCTCGAGCGCTTCCAGATCCAGGCGCGCGAGGATCTCGACCAGCGCCGCCAGGCGGTCGAACAGCTTGTGATGCCGATCACGCAGTCCCTCGAGAAGGTCGACGGGAAGATCAACCAGCTCGAGCAGGCGCGCCGCGAGGCGTACGGAGCGATCAAGGAGCAGGTGCGCACGCTCGCCGAGAGCCAGGAACGCCTGCGCACCGAGACTGGGAACCTCGTCACCGCCCTCCGCGCACCGGCGACGAGGGGGCGCTGGGGCGAGATCCAGCTCCGGCGAGTCGTCGAGATGGCAGGGATGCTCCCGCACTGCGACTTTGTCGAACAGGTGACCGCACACGCCGACGAGCGACGGCTGCGCCCCGATGTCGTCGTCAAGCTCCCCGGCGGCAAGAACGTCGTCGTCGACGCCAAGGTGCCGCTCCAGAGCTACCTGGAGGCGCTCGAAGCCGACAACGAGGACGCGCGCGCCGCACGCCTGCGCGACCATGCCCGCCAGGTACGGCGGCACGTCGCGAAGCTGAGCGCGAAGAGCTACTGGGAGCAGTTCCAGCCCGCGCCGGATTTCGTCGTCCTGTTCCTCGGCAGCGAGGCGTTCTACAGCGCTGCGCTCGAGCACGACCCGGCCCTGATCGAGACCGCCTTCGCGGAACGCGTCCTGATCGCAACGCCGACGACGCTGATCGGCCTCCTGAAGACGATCGCCTACGGCTGGCAGCAGGAGCGGGTCGCCGAGAGCGCCCGGGCGGTGAGCGAGCTCGGGCGGGAGCTCTACGACCGGCTCGCGGTGCTGAGCGAGCACTTCGTCACGCTCGGCAAGCGTCTCGACGGCGCCGTCGCCGCCTACAACCAGACAGTCGGCTCGCTCGAACGGCGGGTGCTGCCCACGGCGCGGCGCTTTCCCGACCTGGGGGCGGGCGGCCGTAAGGAGATCGCGTCGCTCTCCGGCGTCGAACATGCCGCCCAGCTCCCGCAGGCGGCTGAGCTCCGCCCAGGAAGCGACGCGGTCGTCGAGCTTCCGTCAGCCCCGGGGACGGACCGGGACGCCGCCTAGTACCGGAGCAGGGCGCCGATGTTCTCGACCGGCGCCAGATCGTCGTGATGCTGCAGCGCCCAGACGGTTCCGCCGTGTCGGAGCGTCTGATGGACGGCGAGGTCGAGCCCGTTCGGCTCCGTCTCCGTGTCCATGCCGTCGAGCGGGCAACTGCCCCCGTCCACGGAGGCCCGACCGCACTCCGGACACACGTACGCCGGATGCTCGGCGCCCTCCTCGAAGAGCAGAACCTCGACGCGCCCGTCCGAGGCCGCCTCCAGCGTCTCGCTCCAGCCCGCCGCGGCCCGCCCGGCGCGGCCGCGCTCCTCGCGCCACCGGTCGAGGAACTGCTTCTCCTGCGCCTCTCGCCACCGTTCGAGCACGGGCTGTACCGCGGCCAGAAGCTCGGCCGGTGAGGCGTGCGCCTCGGCCTGTGTCCAGCCGGCGAGCGCGCCTCTCGTCGCGTTCGAGAGCAGGTCGTCGAGCTCCGCCTTCGTCTGCTCTGAGCTGACGATGACGACGCGCGGCGAACGAAGCCGGCGCACGTAGCGGTCGAGCTCGTCTGCGACCTCCCTCAGGTGGCGGCCGACGAGTTCCTCGATGTGGCGCTGGTAGCCCGACTGCGACCAGCCGCCCTGGTCGTGGCGCCCGTGCTGCTCTTCGCTCCGATCGGCAAGCGAGCGCAGCCGCCCGCCCTGGAGCCGGAACAGTTGACCCTGCTCCCGACCGACGACCGCGACCAGTGTCCCGTCGCCGCGGCCGACGAGCGGAACGAGCGGCGCGAGATAGAACTCGCGCCCGATCTTGATTGCGTCCGAGACGGAGTCGATCAGCGGGATCGCCTTCCAGACGTTGTCCAGGCCGGCCGAGAACAGCGCGAGCGCGCGCGACCCGTCCCGTTCGAACTCCTCGTTGAGATACCGCCGGACGCGCCCGAGGTCGTTTTGCAGCGCCTGACGTGCCTCGTGCGTGAGATTTCGGCCTGACGCAGCCGCGTCGCGCATGCCTTCGTCGAGAAGCGCGTTCACGCGGGTTGCGGTGTCGCCCGCGGTCGGCGACACGCTCGGATCGAGGTCGAGATAGAGGCTGATCGCGCAACCGTGCTCGGCGGTGAACGCCGCCAACTCCCGAAGCCCGTCCCAGCTGACAGTCACCGCCATCTTCGACACTCACTCTCCGGCCGTCGCGATTCTATGCGTGGGATGCCTCCGCGAGTGTTTACGATTGGACACGGAACGCGCTCGGGCGACGATCTCGTCGCCGTATTGCAGGGCGCCGGCGTGCAAACGCTGGTCGACGTCAGGCGCTATCCCGGCTCTCGCCGGAATCCGCAATTCAACCTGGAAGCGGTGGCGGAGCGTGTGACGGCCGCCGGGATCACGTACGTGCACGAGCTCGAGCTGGGTGGCCGCCGGAGCGGCGAGCCCGGCGCGGAGCGCTTCCGGTGCATCGCGTCCGCCGCGTTCAGGAGCTATGCCGCACGCATGGGAACGCCCGAGTGGCAAGCGGCACTCGCCGACGCGGTCGCCCGCCCGGCGCCGTGCTTCATGTGCGCGGAGACCCTGTGGTGGCGCTGTCACCGGTGGCTGATCGCCGAGCTACTGACGGCACGCGGCTTCGAGATCGTCCATTTGATCCGCAAAGACGACCACCTCCGGCACCGAATGTCCGACGAGTCGGAGGTCCGGGAAGGCAAGCTCTACCTCTGCGGTCAGCTCGTCGCCTGACGGACGCGACCCGACGGAAGTTTTGAGCCATCCGTTTCGTTAAGTAATGTCGGGGTCACTAGAAGGTTTTGGAGTGCCATGAGCGACGTTCGTGAGGTCATCATCATCGGCGGCGGGCCCGCCGGATATACAGCAGCGCTCTATACAGCGCGCGCGAACATGCGTCCACTCGTGATCGAGGGGTTCGCGTGGGGCGGCCAGCTGATGATCACGAGCGACGTCGAGAACTTCCCCGGCTATGCGGACGGCGTCCTCGGCCCGAAGATGATGGAGGACTTCCGGCGGCAGGCGGAGCGTTTCGGCGCCGAGTTCCTCACCGACGATGTGACGCGCGTGGACTTCTCGCAGCGACCGTTCTCGGTCTTCGTCGGAGGCGACGAGTTCCGCGCGGAGACGATCATCGTCGCAACCGGTGCAAGCGCACGGCAGCTCGGTCTCGCGAGCGAGCGCAGCCTCCAGGGCAAGGGCGTCTCCTACTGCGCGGTCTGCGACGCCGCGTTCTTCCGGCAGAAGGAGGTCGTCGTCGTCGGCGGCGGCGACTCCGCGATGGAAGAGGCCATCTTCCTGACGAAGTTCGCGGACAAGGTGATCGTCGTCCATCGCCGGCAGGAGTTCCGAGCGTCGCCGATCATGTTCGACCGTGCCCAGAACAACAAGAAGATCTCGTTCGAGGTGCCCTATGTCGTCGAGGAGATCCTCGACGACGACGACGGCCGGGTGAGCGGCGCGCTGCTCCGCAATCTCGACACGGACGAGACCAAGACCGTTTCCGCCCAGGGCGTCTTCGTCGCCATCGGCCACGACCCGAACACGGAACTCTTCCTGGATCAGCTCGACCACGACGAGGAGGGGTACCTCGTCACCCAGCCGGGCTCGACCGCGACGAACGTGCCCGGCGTCTTCGCTGCAGGAGACGTCGTCGACCACATCTATCGCCAGGCGATCACAGCCGCGGGGATGGGAACGATGGCGGCGCTCGACGCCGAGCGGTGGCTCGCCACCGTCCGGCACGGACACCCTGAGGCGGCGCTCGCCGCCCAGCGCTGACCGACGACCCCGCTACCGTGGGACGCCGTTGGCGGCAGTGACCTGGACCGATCTCCTCGACCCGACGTCGGAAGAGATCAAAGCGCTCGGCCTGGGTGCTCTTCCGCCCGTCGTAGAGAAGTTCCTGTCCCACCCCTCAACGGGGGAGCCAGCGCCGAGGCCCCGCCTGCTCGCCGTCCACGATCGGGTGTACGGCGTCATGCTCCTGCCGGTGCTCCAGCACGCCGAGCACCGCGTCTACTACCAGGAGATCGATCTGATCATCAGCGCGGACTCGGTCGTGACGATCCGGAAGACGCCTCGAGGCGGGGAGCCCTTCGACCCCTCCGCGACTCGGCAGGCGCGCCGCCCAGACGACTCGCCCGGGGTCCTCGCCTACCGGATCATCGACGAAATCGCGGAGGCCTACCTCGACCTCATCGACGGAATCGACGAAGAAATCGACGAGCTCGACGACCATATCGAGGACTGGCCAGCTGCGCGAGTCCGCGGCCAGATCTCACACGTCAGGCACGACCTGTTGAATATCCGGCGGACGCTCGCCCCTACTCGCGACGCGATCAGGGAAGTCGTGGACAACCGCGTCGAGATCGATCACGGCGAGGTCTTCACACGCCGCGCAGAACTCGCATTCGGCCTCGTCTACGACAAGCTCCTGCGGGCCTCCGAGGGCCTGGATTACACGCGCGACCTGCTCGGAGGCGTCCGCGACTACGCACAGGCGAAGATCGCGAACGACCAGAACGAGGTCACGAAGCGGCTGACGATCGCCGCCACGTTGTTGCTCCTGCCGACGTTCATCGTCGGCCTCTACGGCCAGAACTTCCGCGACATCCCGGAGCTCCACTGGGGATGGGGGTACGCCTGGTCGTGGGCGCTGATCGTCGTCACCACGGTGCTGCAGCTCGTCTACTACCGCCGCAAGCACTGGATCTGAACGGCCTGGCCAGGACAGGACGCTACGATCGACGCATGCCGTTCTTCATCTGCCCGAACTGCAAGGAGCGCTCGATCGACGACGACGGTCGCGAGGGGATGACCGCCCAGGCGGTCGCGTGCCACAACTGCGGCTTCGGCTTCCTGTTCGAGCTGATGGAGGACTACTACCCCGGCCCCAACACGGGCTTCGTCGTCTGTGACCAGCAGGGCCGCATCCTCGCGGTCGGGCGCGGCGTCTTCGAGCTGACGGGATTCGGCGACCGCGAGCTGATGGGGCAGGATCTGGTCGAGGGTCTCGACCTGAACGGCTTCGAGTCGGACAAGAACCCGGCCAAGCTCGCGCTCGAGTGGGGCGTCCGTCGGCTCGATCAGCGCCTGGAGATCCGGACGCGTTCGGGGCAGCGCAAGCGCATCGTGGCCGACTTCTTCCCCGCCTACGACGCCGACGGCGGGTTGCTCGTCGCGCTGTCGCCTGGCTGAGCCGCCTTCGCACTGTGGTCTCGGTCGAGGGGCTGCTCCAGGGGGAGATCTTCCAGCTCGGCGTCGTCGTTCGCGACCTCGAGACCGCGCTCGCCCGCTACTCGGCGGTGCTGGGTGCCGGGCCCTGGCGGTGCTACGAGTTCTCCGGCGCCATGCACACGTCGTGCGAGTACCACGGCGGCCCAACCGCCTTTCGGCCGGTCTGGCACTGAACAACGGGTCGCCTCAGCTCGAGCTCGTCGAGCCGCGGAAAGGTCCGAGCATCCACGCGGACTGGCTGGCGGAGCGGGGCGAGGGCATGCATCACGTAGGCGTCATCGTCGACTCGTTAGCCCACGCCGTTTCCGCGATGTCGCAGGCCGGCTACCCGGTGATTCAGTCCGGCGCGGGCTTCGGCGCAGCGCGCGACGGCGCGTACGCGTACTTCGACACCACCGCGCACCTCGGGCTCATCGTCGAGGCGGTCGAGCCTCCCGATCACATGCCTGAGGCAGATTTCGTACGGCCGCGTTGAGTCGCTAGCGCCGCGGCATGCCGTCGCTCGCCGCGGCCAGCTTGGACTCGACCCAGATCTGGAGCTCGCGAAGCGCGCGCAGAGAGTCGACGAGGTGGTCGAGCTCGCCGCGGACGCGCTCGTCGTCGATGCGTGACATCACGCCGAGCGCCTCCAGGCGTTCGCACGTAGCGTCGGCGAGATCCTCGCGCGCACAGCGCTCGATCGCGGCCTGGCGCAAGCGGGAGCGGGCGCGTTCGGCGCGTGCCTGCAACGCCGCGGCCTCACCGGCGAGCGTATCGGCGTAGAGCGCGAGATCCACTGCACGCATAGGCCCAGGCTACGGCTGTCAGCCGCACATGATCGTGGCGAAAGCGAGACGATTAGCGCCCCAGCCAGTCGACCGGCTCGATGCGCGGTTCGTCGTCGACCCGGACGAGTCCCCACGGGCCGTCGTGCGGGCAGAGCAACGTGCGTCCGGCGAGGCGCTCGTCGCGAACGAGGTGGATCGACGCGTCGGCGATGTCCTCGACGCTGACGAGCTCGGCCGGCCCGTGCTTCGACCACCCCTTCTCCCCCATCGCCAACCGCTCCTCCCGGATCCGCTCCGTCTCCACCCAGTCCGGGCAGATGCAGTTGACGCGGATACCTGCCTCATCGGCGAGCGGCGCGAGCGTCGCCGTGAAGCGGCAGAGCGCCGCCTTGGACGCCGCGTACTCCGGCGACCGATGCGGCGCGAACCCGATGCCCGCGCGGGAGGAGACGTTCAGGATCGAGCCGCCGCGGCGGCGCTTCATTGCCGCGATCGCGTGGTAGGTGGCGAGCATGGCGCTGTGAAGGTTGAGCGCGATCCGCCACAGCAGCTGATCCGGATCGGTCTCGGGAAAGTACGGCGGCGGCGCGCCACCGGCGTTGTTGACCAGCACGTCGAGACCGCCGAACTGCTCTTCGGTGAATGCGAGCGCGTCGCGCAGGTCGCGCTCGAGGGTGGCATCGGCGCGAACGAATGCGCCGGTCCCGCCGGTACTCGCGATCAGTTCGACCGTCCCGGGTCCCCACTCCTCGTCAACGTCCGAGACGACCACGCTGGCTCCGTCGGCGGCGAGGCGTCGCGCGATCCCGCGACCGATGCCCGCTCCTGCGGCCGTCACGTGGGCGACCGTGCCGGTCAGGTCGCTCAGATCCGGCTCGAGGGGCACAGGTTCATGATCACGCACTCTTCGCAGCGCGGGCGCCGCGCAATGCAGATACGGCGCCCGTGCCAGATGAGGAGGTGCGGGAACCGCGCCCAGTCGGCGCGCGGGACGATTCGCTGCAGGTCGCGCTCGATCTTCGCCGGGTCGTCATGCCGCGTCAGGCCGAGGCGCTGCGAGAGGCGCCGAACGTGGGTGTCGACCACGATGCCCTGTGTCGACCCTCGCTCCGCGGCGACGACGTTGGCCGTCTTCCGTCCGACGCCGGGCAGCCGCACGAGCTCGTCCAGCTTCGTCGGCACTCGGCCGTCGAACTCCTCGAGCAGGAGCCGCATCGTGCCCTGGAGATTCCGCGCTTTCTGGCGATACGTGCCGGTCCGGAAGATGTCGCGCTCGAGCTCGGTCGTCGGCACGGCCAGGTAGTCCTCGGGCGTCCGGTATTTCCGGAAGAGCTCCTCGGTGACGTGGTTGACGTTCACGTCGGTCGTCTGTGCGGAGAGCATCACGGACACGAGGAGCTGGAGGTCGTCCTCGAACCGTAAGGCAATGACCGCGTCGGGGTGCGCGCGGGCGAGTCGCTCGATGATCGGCCCGATGCGCGCGCGCCGCGGCCCGACGCGCTTGCGCGCCTCGTGGACGTAACTACGCGTCAGTGCGGGCCCTCGTCTTCACGTCAGAGTCCCGCATTCGAGCACAGTGTGGCGCGGCCGCGACGCCCGAGTGCCCCACCCTGTGGGTGGGGCTGCTGGTTCCACCCGCCACCCGAGCTCGACGCTACCGGAGAACCCGCGACCGAGTCGCGCCAATTTCGTGAAAAGAGCTCGGCGTCGGGCGAGCCAGAGCAGCCAAGCCTTGGCCCGCGGACGAATCAGGCTGAGGCGGCTGCGAGCGCCGCCGCGCGCGGGGCGCCCGGAAGGTTCGGGCCTGCGCAGACGAGGTCGAGCGCCGGACACCCCGCGCACGTGTACTCGCTCGGGGTAGGGCGGAAGTCGCCCGCGCGAAGCCGCCCGATCGTCTCCGACAGCTCCGCCTCGAGCGCCGGGACGAGTCCACGGTCGAAGCGGGCGGACACAACCGCATCGGGCCGCTCGAGGAACACGTACGCGACCTCCACGTCGTCAGCACCGGCGCGGAAGCAGGCGAGCGCGTAGACGAGGCGTTGCAGCCGGTACTCCTGCTCGACGATCTCGTCCGGCTCCGCGTCCCCGAGCGCGTTCGTCTTGTAGTCGATGACAAGCGCGCGACCGCCGTCCATATGGAGAACGTCGAGGTATCCGCGAAGCAGCACGCCGTCGTGCTCGAACGTGAACCCGCACTCGGCGCGGACGCCGTCCAACGCGGCGACGCGCGCCGCGAGCTCTGACCGGCAGAAGGCGTCGACGAGCTCGTGGATGCGCTCGGCATCGTCGCCGCTGGCGTCCGGAAACTCGGCGGCGATCCGCTCTCCGAGATCCGCAGGCACGGCCGGTGCCCGCAGGTCGATGTGCTCGAGCACCGAGTGCACCGCGCTACCGAGCCCGATCGCACCCAGGCCGAGACCTGAATCGCCTTCGCCCGCGCCGCCGGCCGGTTCGCGGGGCCGCATGCCGACGACCCGCTCCGCGTAGTAGCGGTACGAGCAGCGGTCGAACGTCGAGAGCTGCGTGAACGACAGCACGCGGACATCGTGGAGCGGCGGCTCAGCAGGCGACGGAAGCGGTTGCAGCGGCGGAGAGGGCGGCAGCGGAGCGGGACCCTCGGCGGTGAAGAGCGCCAGCTGCGTGTCGGCGGCGATCGGCTCCTCCGCTTCGTCCGCCTCCAGGTCGCCCGGACGGAAGCGGCCACGGTCGATGCGGACGAGCAGCCGAGCGCCGTCTCGTTCGAGCTCGACCGGTTCGCCGACCGCCTGCGCGAGCTCGTCGTCGGCGGCCAGCCGCTGCAGCACCCACCCCATCGGCGTGATCGAGTCCGGCTTGTCGCGGTCGACCGCGCCGGAGACGATCAGCCGATCGATCGCCCTGGTCATGGCGACGTAGTAGAGACGGAGCCGCTCGGCGCGATCCTCCTCGCGCTGCAGCTCGCGAACCGCCTCGTAGTCGAATGCAGGGCGACGCTCGCTCGTCACGGGATGCGCGACGCGGAACCCGAAGCGGCCGTCCGAGAGCGCGAGGATCTCGTCGGCGGCCGGCGCCGGCCGATCGCGGCCGGCATCGGCGACGACCACCACCTTGAACTCGAGCCCCTTCGCCGCATGAATCGTGAGCAGCCGAACGGCGTCTGCCCCCTCCTCCTCCGCGACGGCCTCCAGCTCCTTGGCGCCGACGGACTCCTGTTCCCGGACGAAACGCACGAACCCTTCGAGGTCGGGCCCGCGGAGCTGCTCGTACGCCCGCGCGAGCCGCGCCAGCTTGCGGAGATTCGCGTAGCGACGTTTGCCGTCCCACTGCGCCAGCGCGGCGAGGTCGTAATCGTGTTCGACGACGACCTGCTCACACAGGCGCTCGAGCGAGAGCCGAGGCGTTTGCGCGGCCAGCCGCTCGTACCGCTGCTTGAACGCGCGGACGAGCCGCGCGTCGGTCGCGTCGAGCTCCGGCGGAATCTCCCGCTCGATCCCGACGAAGAGCGGCCGCCGGCCGCCGGCGCGCCGGATCAAGACGAGCGCGTCGTTGGAGACGCCGACGAACGGCGAGGTGAGGACGGTGACGAGCGCCTGGTCGTCGTAGCGGTTCTGAAGCAGCCTGAGGTAGGCGAGTAGGTCGGCGACCTGCTGCTGTCCGAAGTAGCCCCGTCCCGTTGCCCGGTAGGTCGGAAGCCCCGCGGCCCGCAGCTCCTCCTCGTACCACTCGGCATCGGTACCCGCTGCGAAGAGGAGGACGATCTCGCCGGCGGTCGCCGCTCCCGAGTCGATCAACTCCCGGACGCGCACGGCGATCTGACGGGCTTCGGCACGGCGCCAGTGCAGACCGCAGTCCGCGTAGGCCGCCTTGTCGGTCACGAGCAGCTCGACCGGGTGGCCGAAGACCGGGTCGGGGAACTCGCCCGACGCGGTGAGTGGCTGGAACTCGTCGCCGAACTCGGCGCGGAAGAGGTAGTTGACGACGGTGAGGACCTCCGGCCTCGACCGGTAGTTGCGCGAGAGGACGAGCCCGCAGCCCTCCGCCTCGCGACGCTCCCGGAAGACGCGGACGTCGGCGTGACGAAAGCCGTAGATCGACTGGAACTCGTCGCCGACGAAAAAGACCTCGCAGGCGGGCAGGCCGGATCCGGGGACCTCATCGGGCGAGGCTCGCGAGATCAGGTCGATGAGCTCGCACTGGAGCCGGTTCGTGTCCTGAAACTCGTCGACCATGACCGCGCGGAAGTTGAGCGGCTCGCGGTGGCGGAGCTCAGGATGCGAGCGCAGGAGGTCGCGGGCGGCGAGCTGGAGATCTTCGAAGTCCACGGCCGACTCGCGCTGCTTCGCACGGGCGTACGCCCCGGCGAACCCCTCGAGAAGCTCCTGCAGCAGGGCGCGGTCCCGAAGCGCGAGCTCATCGAGCGCCGCCTGCTCGACGAGCTTGCGCGACTCCTCGTACGTGGCGGCGCGCTCGCCGTGCGCCCGATGGGCCGAGAGGTCGAGCAAACGCTCGGGCGGCGGGTGGGCCGTCACGATCTCGAGCATCCGGCTCGCGTTCGAGCGCTGGAGCTGCGTCGCGCCCGCGTCCTCGGCGAGACACGCGGCGCTATCGCGAAGACGCTCGAGGTGCCCGTCGAGCGACGGGCCGCCTCCGAGCTCGAGCGCGAGCGGGCGACCCGCGGATCGCAGGGTCGCGAAGATGCCGGTGAGCATCCGCCGTAGCCCGGGTCCGCCGTAGGTCGCCAGCATCTGGAGGCGCTCCGGCTGCTCGCTGGAGCAGAACTCGTCGAGCGCCTCGTCGAAGGCCTCCCCAGCCAGCACGGCGGCCTGGGCCTCCTCGAGCTCCCGGAACCGTGGATCGAGCCCAGCCTCGAAGGGATACGTCCGCAGCAGGCGGTTACAGAACCCGTGGATCGTCGAGATCCACGCTCCGTCGAGCTCGCGTGCCAGGTCGTGCCGGCCGCGCGCGCGGAGCTCCCGCCGGATTCGCGACCGAAGCTCGCCGGCCGCGCGCTTCGTGTACGTGATGACGAGAATGGAGTCGACGTCGAGCCCGCGCTCGCACACGGCGCGGACGAAGCGCTCGACGAGCACCGACGTCTTGCCGGTGCCGGCGCCGGCGGACACGAAGACCCGTCCAGCCGCCTCGACGGCCGTACGCTGCTCCGGGTTCTCGACCAGGCTCGTCGAGCGCTTCATGGTCGGCGCACCCGGCACATCGTCCACAGATCGCACCACGGGGGACACTCGTCGCCGCGCGGGTCGTGGCGCACGTCGCCTGCACGCACACGGCCGGCAAGGTGCCGCGCCGAGTCCCTGGCCCGCTCCACCTGCGCCCAGAATGCGTCGTCGTCGACGTAGTCGGTCTTCGCGTAACCCGGCAGCGCGTCGTCGCCGCCGCGGAGCAGGCCCCGCGGTCTGCGTCCGCCGGCGAGCGGTCGATAGAGGCCGCCGAGCGGCTCGATCCCGACGAGGTCGCGGAGCACCAGCATGTAGAGCGGAATCTGCAGCCGGAGCTCCCGTTCGATGTCGCGCGCCGAGTGAGCGCCCTTGCCCGCCTTGTAGTCCTGGACGATGCCGCGGGCGCTGAACGGGTCGACGTCGATCCGGTCGATCTTTCCCGAGAGCGTCAGTCCCTCCCCGAGATCGAGGCCGCGCTGAAGCTCCGGCGCCGAGCGCTCCATCCCGAACGAGACCTCGAACTGCCGCGGCTCGAGCGGAAGCTCGGCGTCGGCCTCGTCGCGGACGAGCTGCTCCAGATCGCGCCAGAGCCCCTGCTCGAGCTCCCGTCGCTGGAGCGGGGTCATCTCCATGCGGACGCCCTCGAGGGCGCCTTCGAGACACGTCCGCATGAAGCGGACGGCCTCGTCGACCTGCTCCGGGTGGAGTTTTGGCGTTCCGAGTTCCTTTGGGAGCCCGCCGAAGAATCGCGACAGCGTCGTGTGCGCGATCTGGCCCCGGAGCTTCGGATCTACCTCGGCGTCGATCGTCTTCGGATCGACGACCCGGTCGACGAACCAGGCGGACGAGCAGTCGGCGAAGCGCTCGAGCTCCGTGACCGGAAACATCGTGCGCGCATGCAGCTGCTCCAGCACCAGCGGGTGACGGAGCCGCGTGCGCCGGCGAAAGGCGGACTGCGCGCGCGTGAGCCGGCGCTCCCAGCCGTTGGCAGACGCGAGCGACCGCGCGGCGGGCTCGTCGGTCGCCGCGAGCGCGGTCAGCGCCCGGAGCCGCTCGCGTTCGTTCGGCGCGTCGTCGATCGACCACGTCAGCTGCGACAGCGTCCGGCGGCGCGTCCAGCGATCGACCTCCGCGGCCGGGAAGCAGGCGGTCGCCTCCTCCCAGAACGGACTCGGTTCGCGCGGGCTCCCCTCGTCGGTCGCCGCCTCCCGAACGAGGTAGAGGCGCCGCGAGGGCCGCGCGCACGCGGTGTAGAAGAGGTAGCGGTCGTAGCTGACCTGGTCGCGTCTGCGGAGCTTCGCGCCGAGCCGGCGCCGAACATCCTCGTCGAGGAACGGCGACGGATGGCCTCGGCGCGGCAGGCTGCCCTCCTCGAGGCCGAGGACGAAGACGACCTCGAAGTGACGAGTTCTGGCGCGCATGAGATCGACGACCGCGACGCAGCCGCGCCGTCCCGCCTGGCGCGGCCGCACGGCGGCCCGCTCGAGCGCGCCGACGACGTCTTCGCGACTCAGCGGGCCGTCGAGCCGCTGCCACATGTCGAGCTCGTCCATGAGGCGCGCGCACGAATCGTGGGCTCGAAGGTCTTCAGCGGCTGCTGCTCCCACCGGTGGCGCGTTGATCCCGAAGGCCGACCGAAGCATCCCTTCAGCGAGCTCGCGGACGGCGTCGATCGGTCGCGCGGGGGAGCGCAGTGCGTCGAGCTGCCGGAGCCCGGCGCCGCGGAGCTCGTGCATCACTGCTTCGACTCGCTCCGGCGCCGAGATCGCGCGCCCCCGGAGGCGCCCCTCCACGAAGTCGACGTGCGCGCGAGCAAGGCCGGAGAACGGCGACCGGAGGTACGTGAACAGGTCGTTGCGCTCGCCGTCGAGCCACGCATACCGGAGCAGGGCCATGAGCGCGTGCCCGAACGAGGTCTCAGCGAACCGTCTGCGCGCTTCGATCGAGTACGGGATTTCGAGCCCGCCGAAAGCCGTCTCGACAGGCGCGCGCCAGCGCTCAGCGCTCGGAACAACGATCCCGATCTGCTCGGGGGCGATTCCCTGGCGCAGCAATCCGAGCACCTCGTCGCCCACGAGCTCGAGGACGCCGCGGGCGCCCGCCCCCTCGAGGAACCGAATCGCTCCCTCGATGGGCGGCGCCGGATCGGCTCCTCCCCCGTCGAAGAGCGACCGCTCGAGGTGCGCGAGGGCCGGGTGTGCGATCGCGGCGTACGCCGGTTGGAGCTCCTGGATACGGCCGTCCGCGAGCCGCGCGACGTCGGAGGCGGTCTCCTGCAACGCTCCGAAGACGCTGCGAGCTGGCTCGTACGGGAGCGAGGCGGTCACCTCGGCGCGCCCTGATAACGCTTCGAGGAGCAGCCACTCGGCCTCCGTCAGATCCTCGAACCCGTAGGCGAAGACGGGCTGCCCTCGCCACGCGTCGAGATCGCTTGCCAGCCGGGCGACGGCGTCGGCGCGGATCAGCTCACGATCCTGCAGACCGAGACGGTCCAGCTCGTTCCGGTACGCGGTGTAGAGCGCGGCCAGGTCGCCGTCGACCTCGTCCGGCTCGATCAGGCCGGCTGCGAGCTCGACGAGCGTGGCGCCGAGCGCATCGAGGAAGCCGGGGTAGCGCGCCGAGGGGCCGAGGCCGTTGAGCGGCGCCGAGGCGATCGCCCCGCGGAGCGCGAGCGAGCGTTGCGCCTCGGTCGCGAGCGGGCGAGCGGGGCCGCCCTCGCGGGCGATCCGGTGGAACAGGTCGTCGAAGGTGCCGATCGTTCCGCCGAAGAGCGCCGACTTCTTCGAGAGCAGCTGGCGCTCGACCCGCTCGACGTCCGGCCGGTTCGGCACGATGAGCACGGGAGCCTCGTCGAGCGCAGCCAGATACCGGTCGAGGAGCAGGCCCAACTTGCCGGAATTGGCAGGCCCGACGATGAGCGAGAACCCCATCCGCTCATCGTAGTGAGCGCACGCGACGTTCCCGCACGGCGCGCCCGGAAGAGTCAGGAAAGACCGCGAAAAACACGTGACCGCGCCGATATACCAGCGGAGCCGAGCTTTGCTCGGCGGGAGCTACTCCGCGGGAAGCGCGTCTGTCTCTTAAGAAGGGGGCATACGGGGGAAACCTGGTTTCCCCCGTACTGTTAGGCAGCTTGGACGGAGCGGGGTCGGCGTCCGCGGCGGGCTGCGGCGCGGCCGGGCATCTTCCCGGCGCAATCGTCGCAGAGGTCTGCCTGCTTGGCACCGCGCCGCGCGTCCGAGTAACTCAGCCGCAACGTCGCGCCCTTGCCCTCTCCGACCTCTTTACCACAGTTGTCGCAAACGAGCACCGTTTTACGCGCCAAGATCTTCCTCCTTATTCGCTCTATGGCGCGGAAAGAATAGCGAAATTCACTCGGCCAATCAGGCAGCCTCCGCGGCCTCGCGCCGCGCCTGCAGAAGCCGCCAGGACCGCAGCAAGCTGAGAAGAGCCTGTTCCTCGGCATCGAGTGCAACGTCGCGCGCGCCAACGACGCGCAAATGCCGCGGCCGGAAATCCTCGAGCGTCCGGCCAGCGAGATACTGCTCCAGAACGGCTGGGCTGACGTAAGACGCACGTGCGACTGCCGGCGTGTTCCCGAGCTTCGCACCTACCATTCTCATCGCCTGTGCAACGACCCGCTTCGCTTCCGTCCCGGTCTCGACGGGCCCGCGCAACCGCGGCGAGAAGCGTCCCGCCCCATGTGCGGAAATCTTTGGCGCTGAATTCCTCGCCCATGAAGCCGCCGATGTAGTCGTTCAGGTGACGGGCCGTAGGGTTCGACAGCTCGCCGCCGAGTTGGTAGCGGAAGAGCTGCCTGCCGCCCGCAAGCGCCTTGAGCTCGCGCGTGGCCCCCGCGACCTCTGCGTCCACGAACGCTGCGCGCACCCAGGCACCGCGTTTCCGGGATAGGAAAACGTGATCCTGCGGCCCGAGACGGTGACGTGTTGCTTGCGAAGCGTCGTGATCCCGAACGCCCGATACCTGCAGGCGTACTCCTCCGAGCCGACGCGAAACCAACCGAGGTTGATCACGCGAACGGCGAGTGTGGAGATCCGCTCGAGCTCGCCGCGCGCGGCTCGGGAAGCCTCGATGCAAAGCGAGTGAGCTTGTCGAACTTCTCCCGCTTCTCTCCGGGCCCGAAAATCCGGGGCAGGCCAGGGGTGTCCGCAGCAGCTCGATCAGCTCGATCTTTCGCTCGTCCCTGATCCGGTTTCGACGCGCGTCGAGATAGCGGAATCGACCGCGTCTACTTGTCCTCGTCCAGCCGCCTTTACGCGCCTTGCATGCACCATCTGTCCACGAAGGGCCCGCCCTAATCCGCCGGTTAGAATCGCGCCGTGGCAGGGGAGACGATCGTCGTCCTGGAAGGCGACGAAACCGGTCAGGAGCTGTTGGAGCAGGCGCTTCGCGTGCTGGCGCCCGACGTGATCGGATTCGAGGTCGACCTCTCCCGGTTCGACCTGTCGCTCGAGCGGCGACGACAGACCCGGAACCAGGTCGTCCACGAAGCGGCGGCGGCGGTCCGCGAGCACGGGCGCGGACTAAAGGCGGCGACGATTACGCCGGAGGGGCGCGACGATGTCGGCTCGCCGAACCGCATTCTTCGCGAGGAGATGGGCGCGCAGGTGATCCTCCGCACCGGGCGACGCATTCCCGGCGTCGTGCCGCTTGCCGGCGCGCACGCGCCCATCTCGATCGTCCGGATGGCGGTCGGCGACGCCTACGGGGCCAAGGAGTGGCGGGAGGGGAGCGGCGACGAGGAGGTTGCCTTCCGGACCGAGCGAATCGAACGCGGGATCTGCCGGACGGTGGCCGAGTTCGCGTTCCGACATGCGGAACGAACCGGCGCCAAGGTCTTCGGCGGCCCGAAGTACACCGTCAGCCCGACGTACGAGGGGATGCTGAAGGAGGAGATGGATGCCGCTGCCGCTCGGCATCCGGGGGTCGACTACGAGCCCCAGCTCATCGACGCAACGTTCGCCCTGCTCCTCGCGTCGGGCGGGAACGCACTCGTGATCCCGGCGCTGAACCGGGACGGCGACATCCTCACGGACCTCGTACTGCCGCTGTTCGGGTCGATCGCGGGCGGTGAGTCCTTGCTGGTCGCGCTGGATCACGACTTCGAAGCGCGCGCCGTTGTCGCGGAGGCCGCCCACGGGACCGCGCCGGCGTTGCGCGGCAAGGACGTCGCCAACCCGATGGCGATGATCCTCGCGGGCGCGGCCCTCCTCTCGTACGGCGACCCGCGGGCCCAGGAGGCGGGGCGCGCGATCCGGGAGGCGTGCTTCGAGGCCGTGACCGCCGGCGTCAAGACCGCGGACCTCGGGGGGCACGCCGGAACGAGCGAGTTCACGGACGAGGTGATCGACCGGACGCGCACCAAGCTCGAGGTCTGGACGACCCTTTAGCTGCCGGGCGTCGTCGGCATCAAGACTAGAGTTCTGCGCTGGTGAAGGTCGGGGTCCCGAAAGAGACTGCCCCTGACGAGCGCCGCGTCGCGCTCGTCCCGGAAGCCGTCTCCCGCCTGGCGAAGAGCGGGATCCACGTCGTCGTCGAGCCGGGCGCCGGCGTCGATGCCGGCTTTTCCGACGCCGAGTACGAAGAGGCCGGGGCCACGCTCGGGGTTCCGTGGGACGCCGAGGTCGTCGCCAAGGTGCGGAAGCCGACCGCGGACGAGGTCGAGCTCCTTCACTCCGGAGTCGTGCTGATCGCGTTCCTCGAGCCGCTCAGCGATCCGGCGGGCGTCGAGCGCCTCGCGGACGACGGCGTAATCGCCTTCGCGATGGAGGCGATCCCGCGCATCACACGGGCGCAGCCGATGGACGCGCTCTCCTCGCAGGCGACGATCGGCGGCTACAAGGCTGCCGTTCTCGCGGCTGACAGGCTTCCCCGCTTCTTCCCGATGCTCATGACCGCGGCCGGGACGGTAGCGCCGGCGAAGGTCCTCGTCCTCGGAGCCGGCGTCGCCGGGCTGCAGGCGATCGCGACGGCGCGGCGATTGGGCGGCGTGGTCTCCGCGTTCGACGTCCGGCCGGTGGTGCGCGAGCAGGTCGAGTCGCTGGGCGCGAGCTTCCTCGACCTCGGCATCGTCGGCGAGGAGACCGAGGGCGGCTACGCGCGCGAGCTCACGGAGGACGAGCAGGTGCGCCAGCAGGAGGAGCTGGAGCGCCGCATCCCGGAGTTCGACGTGGTCATCACGACGGCGCTCGTCCCCGGAAGGCGCGCGCCGCGCCTGATCCCCGCGGCCGCAGTCGCCGGCATGCGAGCGGGCTCGGTGATCGTCGATCTCGCCGCGGAGGCGGGCGGAAACTGCGAGCTGACGGTCCCCGGCGAGGAGGTCGTCCGCGAGGGCGTCACGATCATCGGCAGGACGAACCTTCCGAGCACGATGCCCACACACGCGAGCCAGCTCTATGCGCGGAACGTGTCGGCGCTCCTGCAGCACCTCGCTGCCGACGGCGAGCTCGTGCTCGACTGGGAGGACGAGATCACCGCCGGCGCGTGCGTCACCCGGCGCGACGAGGTGCGCGCTTGATGCCCGCCCAGTGGATCATCGAGCTGACGGTGCTCGTCCTGGCGGCGTTCCTCGGCGTCGAGGTGATCTCGAAGGTGCCGACACTCCTCCACACGCCGCTGATGTCGGGCACGAACGCGATTCACGGCATCGTGCTCGTCGGGGCGATCATCGTCGCCGGGCTGCCGGACCAGCCCGTCTGGATCCGGGTTGTCTCACTCACGGCGGTCGCACTCGGGACGCTGAACGTCGTCGGCGGCTTCGTCGTCACCGACCGGATGCTCGAGATGTTCAAGAAACGGCCGGAGCCCGAGGCGGCAAAGGCGGAAGAGGTGCCATTGGGCGCGAGTACGGAGCCGGAGGCGCGGCCTCCTGTCCGCGATAGCGGACCAGTGGAGGGGGTTCGGGGGAACCGGGAGGTTCCCCCGTCGAGCGCCCAAGAGTGAGCCGCAACGACGCCATCTCGCTCGCGTACCTGGTCACGATCGTGACCTTCGTCCTGGCCCTCCGCTTCCTCTCCTCGCCGCGCCATGCGCGACTCGGAAACTGGCTCGGTGCGGTCGGAATGACGATCGCGGTCGCGGCGACCTTCGCGCGCTCCGGGCTCCACAACTACGTCTCGATCATCATCGTCATGGCGGCCGCGGCGCCCGTGGGGGCCTATGCGGCCCGCTCCGTGAAGATGACCGCGATGCCGCAGATGGTGGCGCTGTTCAACGGCGTCGGCGGCGGAGCGGCCGCGCTCGTCGCGCTAGCCGAGTTTCACGCGCGAGCGCCCGAGCCGGGCCAGCTTCCTTTCGACGCCTCCATGTCGATCATCCTCTCCGCGCTGATCGGCAGCGTCTCGTTCGCCGGGAGCATGCTCGCCTTCGGAAAGCTCCAGGAGCTCGTTACAGGCCGGCCGATCGTCTATCCGGCGCAGAAGCTCGTGAATGGGCTCCTGCTATCGGGCCTCGTCGCGCTTGCGCTCGTGATCCTCATCGGCCCGCAGAAGTCGGTGCTCCTGGTGATTCTGATCGCGGGCGCACTGCTGTTCGGCGTCCTCTTCGTGCTGCCGATCGGCGGCGCCGACATGCCGGTCGTGATTGCGCTGCTGAACGCGTTCACGGGGCTCGCGGCGTCGGCGACCGGCTTCGTCCTGCACGAGAACGTGCTGATCGTCAGCGGGATGCTGGTGGGCGCGTCGGGAACGCTGCTGACGCTGCTGATGGCGCGGGCGATGGGCCGATCGGTGTCGAACGTGCTTTTCGGCGCGTTCGGCCAGGTCCAGGTGTCCGCAGAGGCCCTGGCCGGGGCGGATGGGCACGTGAGGTCGGCGAGCGCCGAGGACGTTGCGGTCATGCTGGCGTACGCACAGCGCGTGATCATCGTGCCGGGGTACGGGATGGCGGTCGCGCAGGCGCAGCACGACGTTCGCAAGCTGGCGGACGAGCTGCAGCGTCGCGGCGTCGACGTTCGCTACGCCATCCATCCCGTCGCCGGCCGCATGCCCGGCCACATGAACGTCCTCCTGGCCGAGGCCAACGTGCCGTACGACCAGCTCTTCGAGATGGATCAGATCAACGACGACTTCCCGGAAACCGACGTCGCGCTGGTGATCGGCGCGAACGACGTCACCAACCCGGCAGCGCGCAACTCACCGGGGAGCCCGATCTACGGCATGCCCATCCTCGACGTCGACCACGCGAAGAACGTCGTCGTGATCAAGCGCAGCATGAATCCCGGGTTCGCGGGGATCGACAACCCGCTCTACCGCGATCCGAAGACCGTGATGCTCTTCGCCGACGCGAAGAGGGGCGTTTCGGAGCTCTTCGAGGACGTCAAGACGCTGTAGTTCCCTCGTCGTGATCCCTCTCTTCCGCCGCGAGCACGTCGAGGCCGCCGTGCCGCCCGAACGGGCCGTCGACGCCGTTCGCGAGGCGTTCGTCGCCTACGCGCGCGGCGAGTGGTCGATGCCGCCGAAGGTGTACGTGCCGGCGTATCCGGCCGGTGACTTTCGAGCCATGCCGGCGCTCGGCGCCGGATACGCGCTGCTCAAGTGGGTGACCTCGTTTCCGGGCAACCCGGCGCGCGGGCTGCCGACCGTGACCGGTCTGGTGCTTCTCTCCGACGCCTCCGACGGCTCGCTCCGGGCGGTGTTCGACGCGGCCGCGGTGACCGCGATCCGAACCGGGGCTGCCGCCGTGCTTGCGGCGGAGACGCTCGGGCGGCGAGACGCCGGTCCGGCCGCGGTCATCGGTGCCGGCGTCAACGGACGGGCCGTCGCGCGAACGTTCCGGGCGCTCGGTCGAGACGTGGCGTTCTGGGACGTCGACGTCGGGCGTGTGAGAGCAGCCGCCGAAGAGGTGGGCGCCGAGGTCGCCGCGAGTCGCGAGGACGCGCTCGCCGCGGACGTGGTCGCCACGGTCACGCCGGCCCGCGAGATCCTCTTCGGCGGTGGGTCGCTCCGGGCGGGCCAGCACGTGAGCCTGATGGGCGCCGACGGCCCGGGCAAGGCGGAGATCGCCGTCGAGGAGCTGGCCCGCGTCCGGGTGTTCTGCGACGACTGGGAGCAGGCGAGCCACAACGGCGACCTCGTGCACGCGGTGAAGGCAGGCGTGGTGCGGCGCGGAGACGTGACGGAACTCGGGGCCGTGTTGACACAACAGGCCGAGGGTCGCCGCCACGACGACGACATCACCGTCTTCGACTCGACCGGGCTGGCGATCCAGGATCTCGCGGTGGCGCTGGCCGCGCTGCAGCGCGCGTCCGAGCTGGACGTGCCGCAGCTCAACCTGTAGTCGGAGCAGCCCCAGCCTCCTCGACCGCGAAGAGTCGCCATTCGCCGGGGATGCCCTTCAGCCGGTGGGCGCCGCGGTCTTCGAAGGCGAGGCCAGAGCCTGCGACCAGATCCTTGACTGTGCTCGAGACCAGCACCTCGCCGGGTCGGGCTTCGGCGGCGATGCGAGCGCCCGTATGCACCGCGATGCCCGCCACCTTGCCGTCCACGAGCTCGCATTCGCCGGCGTGCAGGCCAAGACGCACCCGCAAGCCGAGCTCGGGCATGGACCGGGCGAGGGCGCAGGCACAGCGGATCGCTCGGGCGGGGCCGTCGAAGGAGGCGAAGAAGCCGTCGCCCGCCGTGTCCACCTCCTTGCCGCGAAACCGAACAAGCTGGTCGCGGACGAGCTGGTGATGCCGCTCGAGCAGCTCGCGCCAGGCGCGGTCCCCGAGCGCAGCTGCCTTTTCGCTCGAGCCGACGATGTCCGAAAACAGGACCGTGGCCAACACCCGGTCTGGTTCGACCACTTCGTGCTTGCCCGCGACGACGTCGGCGAGGAAGCTCTCCAGCTCGGCGAAGAGCTTCTCCTGGTCGCCGAACGCGGGTAAAAAATCCGCACCGGGCAACTCCACAAAGCGCGCGCCTGGAATGTGATCGGCCAGGTAGCGTCCGCTGCGAACGTCCCATCCGCCTCCGTCGACTCGATGCATGACGACCGTAGGGACGCGAATCAAGGGAAGGAGGTCGCACACATCAACATCGATGTTCATGCGGATGTATGCGGCCGCCGCACCAGGGCTGACGCTGAGTCGAAAGACCCGGGCAACACCACGGAGCTCGTCCTCGGTCGAGCTCGGGTTGCTCAACTTGATGTATCCGTAGGCAAAGGCGGGATCGCCCCAGCGACGCTCGAAGTCGTCTGCCTGCCGCTGCGTCTCCTCCCGCGACGGAAGCCAAGGGAGACTCGGGCTCCTCACGAAACGAGGGGACGAGTTAATCAGGATCAGCCCCAAGGTCCGCTCCGGATATGTGGCTGCAAATAACACGGAGAGTGGTGCTGCGTCTCCGAGACCAAAGAGGACCGCCCCACCCGACCCGACCGCGTCCAGGACGGCGCGGATGTCGTCCATACGGGTCTCCAGATTTGGCACGCCCATGTCGCGATCGGACATGCCCGTTCCCCGCTGGTTAACCCGGACCACCCGACAGATTGACGCAAGCCGGGTGAAGAACTGAGCTCTTGAAGGAACCTCCCAGTCCAGCTCAATATGTGAGATCACCTCGACTGCGACGAGGTCGGGGGGACCGTCGCCCACGACCTGGTACGCGGCGTTGACGCTGCCGCTCTTGGCGTACTGCGTTTCCGGCTGCATCGCGACAGTCTTGCGCGCAACCTACGCCACTAGCAGCCGCGCCGGGTCGAACAGCTCGAGCATAGGCTCGTCCCGGCCGAGGATCGCCGACGCGACCAGCTCGCCGCACATGAAGCCGAGCACGTTTCCGTGGCCGGAGTAGCCCCCGGCGACCCAGACGTGGTCATCCTGCGGAAGTCGGCCGACAACCGGCAGGAAGTCGAGCACGAGGCCGAAAATGCCGGCCCACCGATGGGTGACCTTTAGCCGGCGGCCGAGGAGATCGTCCAGGAACGCTTCGAGCGCGTGCTGGATGCCGGGAGTCGTCTCCTCGTCGGCGGTGAACTCCGAGTCCATCGAAATGTCTCGAAACCCGCCGGCGAGGATGCGTCCATCCGCGTCCTGCTGCCAGTAGTCGAACCCGTTCCGGCCGTAGTGCGGGAGGTCGAAGAGGCGCTCGGGTATCGGCTCGGTCGCGATCATCTGGCCACGTGTCGGGATGATCAGCCCTTCGAGCCTGCCGAGAAGGCCGCTCGGATAGCCGTCCGTTGCGACGACGACGTGATCCGCCTCAAGGTCGTCGAGAGACGCCACGCGGCGATGCTCCCGGATCTCCACGCCTGCGTCCGCCGCGCGGCGGGCGAGCCGCTCGACGAAGCGTGCCGGGTGGATGGAGCCATCCGGCGGATGGAACATGGCCGCCGGGAAGCGACCAGCGAGCGGCAGCGGTAACGCGTCGCGCCATTCCGCCTCGAAGCCGTCGTCGCGAAGGATCTCGTACTCGCGCCGCAGTAAGTCGCGCTCCTCCTCGTCCGCCGCGAGCCGCAGACTGCCCGTGCGCCGGAAGGCGTCGCCGCCGACGGCCTCGATGCGGTCGAGCGCGGCCTCGGTCCGGCGCCACACGCCGGCGGCCCGCTCCGGCCCGATCGTGTCCCGCGCGACGTCGTAGGCCGCGGCCGTGCCGCGGATCGCGAAGCCGCCGTTTCGCCCGCTCGCGCCCGAGGCGATCTCCCTTGCCTCGTATAGACACACCCGCAGCCCGCCCTTCGCCAGCGCAAGCGCGCACGCGCAGCCGGTCATGCCGCCGCCAACGATCTCGACGTCGGCTGGGCCATCGAGCGGCCGCACAGGAATGAGCTCGCGCCCGCCGTCCAGCCAGAAGGGCGTCTCGTTCACGAAGCGAGGCTACCGCGACGTCAAGGTCGGTCGCGGAGAGGCGTAACCGTCTCTCCGGCCAGAAACGCTTCGTGCCAGGCCTCGAGAACGGCAGGAAATCGCTCCGGCGGAGCGAGGTCGGTCGGTAGCTCCTCCCACGCGAACCACTTCACCTCCGCAACCTCCGCGGGGTCGGGCGTTCCGCGTTGTCCGTCCACCGGCAATGCGTGGTAGTAGGCAACGGCGACGGTCTCCGCGTCGGGGCCGGCCTGACCGTACGGGCCCGCCCAGATTCCCAGGAAGCCGGTGATGCGCGCTGCGATTCCCGCCTCCTCGAACGCCTCGCGCTCCGCAGTCCGAATCGGATGTTCATCGCCGTCGCAGAATCCGGACGGAGCGCACCAGGCTCCGCGCCACGGGTCGTGCGCTCGGCGGACCAGCAAGAGCCTCTCGTCCCGGACGACCAATGCCGCGGCGCCGGGCTTCGCGTTGCGCCAGACGCCTCGGCCGCAGACCTCACAGACGGTCGGCGGCGGCGACGCCAGCCGTGTTCCGCACGCCGAGCAGAATGGCACGGCGCGTTACGGCGCGAGCCGTGTCGCGGCCAGGCGCTCGGGAAGCGTCTGCAGCCGCTCGACCGGTTCGGCGCTGTAGACGAAGCGGACGAAGCGCTCGGCGACCTCGCCGCCCCAGCCGCTCATCGCTGTTGCCGCGATCGCGCCGTCTTCGAGGAGGCTGCGCGACGCCGTCAGTCCGTCGAGACCGAGCTCCGAGACATCGAGGAGCAGCGACCATCCGCCGCCGGGACGTACGAACGGCCAGCCCGGGAGCAGGTCGAGGATCAGGTCGCGACGGCGCTCGAGCTCCCGCACCGCGTCGCCGACGTGGCCGTGGTCGCCGCGCAGGACGGCGGTCGCGGCGGCGCGGGCGATGCCGACGGGGGTCGTCGTGTTATAGACGTGCGCCCAGCCGACGTCGGCGATCAGCTCGGCCGGCCCGGCGACCCAGCCGACGCGCCAGCCGATCATGCGGAACTCCTTCGAGAGCGAGCCGACGACAAGCGTTCGCTCGGCCATGCCGTCGAACCGAAGCGGGTGGACGAGCGGCCGACCGTCGAACAGCAGACGCTCCATCGCTGCGTCGTAGATGAGCAGTAGGTCCCGCTCGCGACACAGGTCGCACACCATGCGCCAGTCGGCCTCGGTGAAGACCGCTCCGGAGGGCATCGACGGGCTCATGAGCAGCAGCGCCTTCGTCCTCGGGCCGACCACGCCTGACAGCGCCTGGGTGTCGAGCCGCCACTCGGACGCGTCGACCACGAACCGCGCGAACCGTGGCTTGCCGCCGACGATCCGAACGCGGTTCACCAGGCCGGCGTACGTCGGGTCGGTGAGCGCGACCTCGTCGCCGGGATCCACCGTCGCGATCAGCGCGTCGAGGGCGGCCTCGGTGCCCCCGCTGGTGACCACGATCTCGCGCGCTGCGTCGTACCGGTGGCCGGTTCGCCGCTCCGTAAAGTCGGCAATCGCTGCGCGGAGGTCCTCGTCCCCCGTGAACGGCAGCCAGCTGTTCGCCTTCGGCGTTGCGAGCGCCTCGCGGGTCGCCGGGATCGCCTCGGGCGGAAGCGGCAGGTCGGTGTCCAGGTTCTCGAGCCGGAGCACCGGCCACCGCGCGCTCGGGCGGGCCTCGGCCGCGGCCGCCACGGCATCGATGCCGAAGCCGCGGATCGCCCGCATTCGCTCTGCACTCTTCAGTGGCATCAGCCCTCCTCCGTCGGCGTGCAGACGGCATCATGAGCCTCCCGCCGCGCGGAAGAGGCCCGCAGTGTCGCCGACGAGGCCTGCGAGCTCGAGCTCGGAGATGGCAGCGGCGACCGCGCCGGCGTCGATACCGCTCGCCCGGACGATCTCGTCGAGCCCCAGCGACGCGTCGCGAACGACCGAGAGCACCCGTTCGGCCGCGGGTGTGAGCCGGGTTGTCGGCTTGGCGACGGTCGGAACAAGCCCTAGCTCCTCGAGGACATCGACCGTCTTCGTCAGCGGCGTCGCGCCGAGGCGGATCAGCTCGTTCGTCCCGACGGACAGCCGGCTGGTGATCTCGCCCGGGACCGCGAACACCTCCCTCCCCTCGTCCAGTGCGAAGTCGGCCGTGATCAGCGCGCCGCTCCGCTCGCGCGCCTCCACGATGACGACGGCCCGCGTCAGCCCGGCGACGATGCGGTTCCTCGCCGGAAAACGCCACGGAGCAGGATCGACGCCACACTCGTACTCCGACACGACCATGCCGGTCGCGGCGATCTCCGCAGCGAGGCGCGCGTGCCGCTGTGGATAGTCCTTGTCGATCCCGCACCCGAGCACCGCGATGGTCGTTCCGCCCGCTTCGAGCGCGCCCCGGTGCGCCTCGCCGTCGATCCCACGAGCGAGACCGCTGACGACGACGACGCCGGCTGCCGCGAGCTCCCGCCCGAGGACGCGGCCGACGTGCGACCCGTATCCGGAGCACGAGCGCGCCCCGACGACGGCAACTGCGGGTCGGGAGAGGATCTCCACCGGGGCGTGGCCCCGCAACCAGAGGGCGTCCGGCGGGCCGTGGATCCTCGCGAGCAACGGCGGAAACGCAGCATCCGAACGGCAGAGGCGCCGGTACGTGCTCACACCGGCGTGAACTCGTTCGGCGGCCGGTAGGACAGCGCCTCCGCGACGTGCTCGCTGTCGATCTGTTCGGCGCCCGCCAGTGCCGCGATCGTCTGGGAGACGCGCGCGACGCGCGCTCTTCCGCGGCCCGACAGCGGGAGCCGCTCGACGGCTCGGTCGAGCAGACCTCGAGCCCCCGTCGACATCGGCGGGCAGGCGTCCGCAAGGCGTACCCGCGCCTCGACCACCCGATGGCGAACCGGATCGGACTGCTCGGACGGCTCCGCCGACAGCTCCGCCGCACGGGATCGAGGCATCAGGATGACGAGATCGAAGCGGTCGAGGAGCGCACGCGACAGCTTGTCCCGGAACGCGGCAAGTCGCTGCGGCGTGCACGAGCAGTCCGCCGCAGGATCGCCCTGGCCGCCGCACGGGCAGAGGTTCATCGTTCCCACGAGCTGGAACGCGGCCGGGAAGATCAGCCGGCCTCCGACGCGCGCGACGCTGACCGTCCCGTCCTCGATCGGCTGGCGAAGCGCCTCCAGGGCGGGCCGGGCGAACTCCGGGAGCTCGTCGAGGAAGAGGACGCCTCGGTGCGCGAGACTCGCCTCGCCGGGACGCGGGCCCGGGCCGCCGCCCACGATCGCCGCAGTCGACGAGGTGTGGTGCGGCCTGCGAAACGGCGGCTCGGTGACAAGCGGCCGGCCAGGCTCGAGCAGCCCCGCGACGGAGTGGATGCGCGTCACCTCGAGGCATTGCTGCTCCGTCAGCGGCGGCAGGATCCCCGGCAGCCGGTGGGAGAGCATCGTCTTGCCGGTGCCAGGCGGGCCTGCGAGCAGCACGTTGTGTGCGCCGGCCGCCGCCAGCTCGAGGGCGCGCCGGCCCCGTTCCTGACCGCGGACGTCGGCGAGGTCCGCGAACGGCGGGCGGGGCCGGCCGTTCGGCGGTGGGGCCGGTTCCGGCTCGCCGTCGCCTCGGAGGTAGGCGACGGCCTCGGCAAGGTGGCGGACGGGGATCGGCCGAACGCCGGCCAGGGCAGCCTCCGCGGCGCATGCGGCAGGACAGACCAGGCGCTCGACGCCGAGCCGCCGCGCTCCCTCGGCGACGGCGAGCACGCCGTGCACCGGGCGCACGCGCCCGTCGAGCGCGAGCTCTCCTACGAACGCATGACCGCCGAGCGCCTCGGCCGGAAGCTGCTGCGATGCCGCAAGGATGGCGAGCGCGATCGGCAGGTCGAACGCCGATCCTTCCTTGCGGAGCCCTGCCGGCGCGAGGTTGACCGTCGTGCGGCGGTCCTTGGGCCACTGCAACTCGGCGGAGGTGATCCCGCTTCGTACGCGTTCCTTCGCCTCCTGGCAGGCACGGTCGGCGAGACCCACGATCCCGAACCCGGGAACCCGCCCCGTGTGGACGTGCGCCTCGACCTCGACCGCGCGCGAGTCGAGGCCGACGAGAGCGTGCGTGAGGGCGCGTGCGAGCACCCGCCGAACGTAGCCAGCCGACGTGTGACCCTCTGTGCCGATTCTGCGCCGAAACGCGCACCGGAGCGGCGAGACTACGACGGTGCGAGCGTGGCGAAAGCTGGACGAAGGAGTCGCCTTCGACGGCTACCGACGCATCGTCCGCCGCCGCTTCGTCCTACCTGACGGGGCTCAGGTCGACTATGACGTGAAGGTCGAGCCCGACGTCGCCGCCGTCGTCGCGGTGACGACGGGACAGAACGTCATCCTCGTCCGGGAGTACCGGCCGGGACCCGAGCAGGTCGTGCTCGAGCTGCCCGGAGGCGCGATCGACGCCGGCGAGACGGCGCTCGAGGCTGCCCGCCGCGAGCTGCTCGAGGAGACCGGCTACGCGGGCGCCGTCCGCGAGGTCGGGCGCATTCTCGACTGCGCCTACTCCACGCGCGTCCGCTTCGCCTTCCTGGCAACGGATTGTCGGCGCGTCGCCGAGCCGGGGCCGCACCCGGGCGAGCATCTCGAGGTCGTGCTGCTCGGCCTCGCGGACTTTGTCGCGCACGTTCGCAGCGGTCGCCTCACCGATGCCGCGGTCGCCTACCGTGCACTCGACGAGCTTGGCGCCCTCCGCTGAGGCTAGAGCTCGAGGCGCTCGAGGCGCCCGCCGTCGACCGCGACGACCTCGAGGACGACACCCAGGCCGGCAAGATCCGGCCGCATCGCAAGCCATGCCTCCGCGGCACGGCGCAGGCGTCGCCGCTTTTCCGGGCCGACCATCTCCGCGGCCGGGCCGCACTCGGTCCCCGTCTTCGACTTCACCTCGCAGACGTGCACGCGCCGCCCACGGCGCACGACGAGGTCGAGCTCGTAGCCCGCGGCCCAGACGTTCTCGGCGAGGATGCGATACCCGCGGAGCCGGTAGTAACGCCGTGCCCGCCGCTCGGCGCCGGCCCCGGTTCCGGCCCTCACTCGGCGACGGCCAGCGCGGCGGCCTCCTCCTCCGAGAGATAGCAGAGCGCCTGGAACGAGCGCCGGTGCAGGCGCGAGGGACCGCGCTCGCGCACCTTTGCCGAGTGCGACGGCGTGATGTATCCCACGTGCGAGGCGAATCCGTAGCGAGGGAAGAGCGAATCCATCCGCCGCATCAGCCGGTCTCGCACCACCTTCGCGACGATCGATGCCGCGGCGATCGCGGCGCTCTTCTCGTCACCGTCGACCACGGCGGTATGCGCAGGGGCCCGCGGCCCGAGCCGGAAGCCGTCGACGAGGCAAACCTCTGCCGGCGGGGACAGCGCGTGCAGCGCGGCGATCATGCCGTCGAGGTTGCACCGATGCAGCCCGCAGCGGTCGATCTCACCGGCTGAGATCACCTGCACGCAGACGCGCTCGGCACACCCGATCACAGCTTGAAAGAGCTCCTCACGTCCCGCAGGCGTGACCTGCTTCGAGTCGTTGAGGAGCGCCAGCGGTCGGACGCGATGGTTGCGTAGCGTGCCGTAGTCGAGCAGGACGCCGGCCACGAGGAGGGGCCCGGCGAGCGAGCCGCGGCCCGCCTCATCCGTCCCGGCGACGTAGCGCGCGCCCAGGCGACGGTCGAAGCGGAGGAGGCGGTGGCCCGACGGTCGTGGCATGCGAACGAGCATAGACCCGGCACCGGCGCGGCCGTGTCACGAAAGCGTGTCGATTTCCACGACGAGTCCGTCGCGCGCGACGAGCACCTCGCCGTCGAAGGTCGTGCGCGCCAACTCACCGGACTGCACGGGATCCTCATCAGGATCGAGGTGTGTTAGCAGGAGCCGCCGGGCGCCGGCCTCCGACGCGATCTCCCCCGCCTGCACAGGGGTGGCGTGGGCACTCGGCGGGCCGGCCGCCCGCGTCGCCTCGCAGAGGAACAGATCCGCATCGCGCGCGAGCCGTACGAGCGCGTCACACGGGGAGCTGTCCGAAGAGTAGGCGAGCGTCAACCCGTTGTCGACGATGCGTACGCCGTAGGTGTCGAGGTCGCCATGCTCGACCCGAATCGCCTCGATCTCTGCCGCGCCGATCTCGACGCGGAAGCCGTCGTACAACTCGCTCGGTTCGAAAACGCCGTCCTCGAGCCGCCAGCGGAGGGTGACCCCGCAGGCGTCGACGAACCCCGGCGGGCCGAACACGGGAAGGCGGCTCACCTCCGGATGCTTGAAGCCGAGCGTGTGCACCGCCAGCGGGAGATCCGTCCAGTGGTCCGCATGCAGGTGGGTGACGACGATCGCGCTGAGGTCGGCCGGGCTGCAGTGGTACTGAAGCTGGGAGAACGTGCCGCTGCCGGCGTCGATCCAGATGCGCGCAGTCGCGGCCTCGAGGAGATACCCGGAGCAAGCCCGCCCGGGCCCTGGATAGCCGCCCGAGCAGCCGAGGACGACCAGCCGCGCCAGGCGCTATCGCTTTTCGCGGACCCGCGCCTTCTTGCCGACCTTCTGGCGCAGGTAGTACAGCTTCGCCCGGTTGACGTCGCCGATCGCCGTCACTTCGATGCGTTCGATCTTCGGCGAATGCAGCGGGAACGTGCGCTCGACGCCGACGCCGAATGAGTGCTTGCGCACCGTGAACGTCTCCCGTGCGCGCGAGCCCTGCCTCCGGATCACGATGCCTTCGAAGACCTGAGTCCGGCGGCGCTGTCCCTCGATCACCTGGAAGTGGACGCGCACGGTGTCGCCGGCCTTGAAATCAGGCAGATCCTCACGCAGCTGACGCTGCTCGAGTGTCTCGATCAGTCGGTTCATCGGTAGGAAGGGGCGCGAAGCCCGGCGCACCATACTAGCCGAACAGAACCTGGCCCCGGTCCGCCGGCTAGAGCTGCTCCAGGAGCGAGCGGGCCCAGACGGCGCCGACGGTATTGCCCTTCGCCTCCGCGACCTCGACAGCCTCTTCGAGGATCGGTCGAGCCTCCTGGCCGCGACCGAGCAAGCGCAGTACCTCGGCCTGGCGCAGTCGGACGTGCCAGCGAAGGTGGAGGAAATCGGTCGAGTCGGCGAGGGCGACGGCCTCTGCTGCGAGCCGCTGCGCGTCGGCCGCCGCTCCGCGACGGGCCAGGACCTTCGCCAGCACGCTGCGCCACATCGCATGCGAGTACGTGTCCTCGGCCCCGGACGAGTCGTCGCTCGCCCGTGCGAAACGCTCAGCCTCCTCGTCCCGGCCCTGAGCGCAGAGTGCCTCCGCGAGCAGCGCGGCCACCGTCGAGAGCCACGACAGCTCCCCGATCTCCGTCAACGTGTCGTAGCCCCAGCGGAGCTCCCGCTCGGCGCGCTCCGGGTCGCCGACAAGGAGCTCCACCCAGCCCGCGAACTGCGCGAGCGGGCCGGCCAGCCATACCGTCAGCGCGACCTCTTCCAGGATTGCGCGCGCGCGGCCGATCAGCGTGCGCGCCTCGCCAAACCGGCCGAGGCCCGCCTCGAATCCCGCCTGCGCGAGCAGCGCGCTGGCCGTCACCTTCGCGTCGCCGCCGCCGCGCTCGAGCAGCTCCGCACACCGTGCTAGCCCCTGTTCTGCAGGCGTCGGGCCGCCCCACACTGCCAGCGGGACCCAGGCCAGGCTCTCCAGCTCGTCGCGTCGGTCGCCGGCCCGGCTGGCGTGCTCCGCGGCGCGCTCCCAGGCGGCCTCGGCGGCGGCGAACTCCGCCCGCTCGAGATGCACGAGGCCCAGCAGCGCCCAGCCCTTGCCGAGGCCCCGCTCGTCGCCTGACTGCTCGAAGACGGCGATTGCCCTGGTCGCCTCCCGCGTCGCCAGGTCGGCCCAGCCGACCGGTTCCCACGACAACCTGATCCAGAGCCCGATGACCAGCGCGTACGCCTCGAGGCGCGGATCGCCGGACGCGGCGGCGGTCTCGGTCGTCTCCTCCACCACGCGCTCGAGCGACGCGAAGTCGCCGGTCTCGAAGAGCGCGAACGCGAGCTGCGGGAGCAGCTCTGCCCGCTCGCGCGCTCCCTCGGGAAGCAGCGACACGGCCCGGGACAGCAGCTTCGCCGCCGCCGGCATGTCACCGCGGGCGAAGGCCCGACTCGCGGCCGGGCCGAGGACGGCGGCTGCGCGGCGGCCGAGCGTCTCGGTGCGCTCGCTCGCCGGCCCGAGCTCGAGCAGGAGCGTCGTCGCTCGCTCGAGGTGATAGCCGAGAATCTCCTCGTACTCGCCCGCGAGCTCCCGCGCCTCCTGCTCGATCCAGCCGGCGAGCCGCTCGTGCAGCTCTGCCCGCTCGGCTTTCGGGATGCCCTGGTAGGCCGCGTCGCGGATCAGGATGTGTGCGAATCGGAAGGCGACCTCGCGGTCGGGCCCGGGCGCGTCGGGATGGATCAGCTCCTTCTGCGCGAGCGACTGGAGATGCCGGATGACCGTCGGCTGGAGCTGCGGCGGCGAGAGATTGCACACCGCCCCCCACCAGAAGACGCGGCCGACGACGGAGGCGCGTTCGATGACGGCGCGGTCGTCGGCGTCCAGCCGGTCGAGGCGCGCGGTGAGCAGCGCGTGAATCGTCGGCGGGATGGTGATGCTCGAAAGGTCTCCCGCGACCGTCCAGCAGCCGTTCTGCCGCGCCAGCAGGCCGTCGTCGACAAGCATGCGAAGCGTCTCCTCGACGAACAGGGGATTGCCCTCCGCCACCTCGGCGATGCGGGCGTGTGCGTCCCTGGCGAGCTCTGCGTCGCCGAGCAGATTGTGAATCAGGCCGGTCACCTCCGACTCGCTCAGCGGCGCCAGGGTGATCAGCGACGCGTTCGCCTTGCCGCGCATCCAGCCTGGGCGGATCTCGAGCAGCTCCGGACGCGCCAGACCGAGAAGGAGCACGCCCGGCGTCCTGATCCAATCCACGAGGTACTCCAGCAGGTCGAGGAACGTGGGCTCTCCCCACTGGATGTCGTCGAAGACGACGACCAGCGGCCGCTGGACGGCCAGGTGCTCGAAGAGCTTCCGGATGCCCCAGAACGTCTCCTGGACGCCCGGTCGCCCGCCGCCGGCGCCGAGGAGCGGAGCTAGCCGGTCGGCGATGAGCGTCGCCTCCGCCTCGTCAACGAGAAGCTCGGAAATCTTGCGCCGCGCATGTGCCGGCGCATCGCGCTCGCTGATGCCAGCGGCGTCGCGCAGGACGGCCGCGACCGGGAAGAATGTGATTCCGTCGCCGTACGGCAAGCAGCGCCCGGAGATCACCGTGGCGGCCGGCCCGGCGCTCGCGAGGAACTCGCTGGTCAGCCGCGACTTGCCGACGCCCGCGGGCGCCATCAACGTCACCAGCTCGGCCTCGGCGGTCTCCCGTGTGTGCTCGAAGATCTCCCGCAGCCGCTCGAGCTCGCGCCGCCGGCCGACGAGCGGCGAGTCGAGCCGGCGGCTCCAGCCGGGAACGGCGGGCTTGACCTCGAGCAACCGCCGCACGCGAAGGGGACTCCGCTTCCCCTTCAGGGTGAGCGGCGGCATCTCGTCGGCCACCACCGCCGCGTGCACGAGCCGGTAGGTCGTCTCGCCGATCAGGATCTCGCCCGGTTGGGCGGCCTCCTCGAGGCGCGATGCGGTGTTGACGACGTCGCCCGAGACGAACCCCTGACCTCCGCCGGGATCGCCGGCGATCACCTCACCGGTGCTCACGCCGGTTCGCGCCTCGATCGTGACCCCCCAGGTCCGTTGCAGCTCCTCGTTGAGGTCGCGCAGCGCGTCACGCATCTCCGCCGCCGCGCGCACGGCCCGCAACGCGTCGTCCTCGTGGACGTGCGGCACACCGAACACCGCCATGACGGCGTCCCCGATGAACTTCTCGACGATGCCGCCGTGGCGCTGGAGCACCGCTTCCATCTCCTCGAAGTAGCGCGATACGAGCCTTCGTACAACCTCGGGATCAAGCTTCTGCCCGAGGCCGGTGGAGTCGGTCACGTCCGAGAAGACAACGGTGACGACCTTCCGCGCCTCGCTTGCCGCTCTCACGCTCACTCCGTCATCCACTGTACGCCGTGCTCTCGCTTGACAACGCGTGCGAAAGGAAGTACGTAGGAGCGTTCGCGACGAGAGGAGGCGACGTGGGGAACGACACCGACGAAGGCAAGTCCACCGAAGCGCTCGCAATTGTCATCAAGGCCCTGAAGGATCCAATCAAGCGAAAGAAATTCGCGGATGATCCGAACGGCCAGCTCGATGACATCCTCGGAAGTGACCAGTTGAAGAACCTCAAGCCCGGGGTGAAGCAGTTCCTGTCCGGGCTCACCTACGAGGAGCTGCGCGTCCTGTCACAGCTCGAAAACACTCTCGAGGCAGCCCAGATGACGGTGCAGGCCGGTGGACACACGATCGGCAAGCTCTAGCGAGTTTCTCCGCTGGAAGATCGCGCTCCCGTTACCGGCACTCGTGCGCGTGAGCAACGAGTTCGTCGCGCACCCGCGCATCCGGGAGCTGTACCCCGAGTACCTCTTCACGTCGCACTCGATCATCCGGGCCAGCGTGCCGCTCATGGAAGCCGGGCGTGAGCGCGCAGCCGCCCTGTCCGCGGAGGATCCCGTTGCGGCCGCGCTCGCGCCGTACTACGAGCAGCACATTCCGGAGGAGCAGGATCACGACGAGTGGCTTCTCGACGACCTTGAGGTGCTCGGGCGAACGCGGACGGAGATCCTGGCCCGGCCGCCCTCGCCGACGGTCGCGGCGCTCGTCGGCGCGCAGTACTACTGGATCTTCCACTACCACCCGGTCGCGCTCCTCGGCTACATCGCCGTGCTCGAGGGGTATCCGCCGTCCATGGCGATGATCGACGACCTCGCCGCCGGCACCGGCTACACGCGCGACGCCTTCCGGACGATGGTCGCCCACGCAGAGCTCGACCCCGGCCACAGCGAGGAGCTCGACGAGCTCCTGGACGAGCTTCCGCTGACGACCGATCAGTCGGCCGCCATGGGGCTCAGTGCGATGAGCACAGTGAGGTTGCTGACAAGGGCGTTCCGCGAGGTCGTCGACGAGGCCGAGGCCCTACCGCCATGAGCGTCAGACCGTTCTTCGAATTCGGCGAAGGCCGGCTTTGCCGGCCGTAGCCACCCCGCGCGAAGTCGCATCTGCTGGTTAAGGAGGGAGCCAACGAGGGAACCATGGGTTCCCTCGTTATCTGAAGCCGATGCGATTTGGCGGCCAGTAGACCGCGAACACGGGGCCGATCAGGTCGCCGCGCGGGACGGATCCCCACCGGCGCGAGTCGCACGACTCGGCACGGTTGTCTCCCATCATGAAGTAGTGCCCCTTGGGGACGACCCAGCGGCCGCTGTCGAAGTCGCGGTTCTGAGGCTTGACGTACGGCTCCCTCAGGAACCTTCCGTCGATATAGATCTTCCCGCTCCGCTCCCGGACGACGTCCCCGGGCAGGCCGATGATCCGCTTGACGAACGTCCCGCCGGCGCCGCACTTCTGCTTCGCCTCGGGCGGCGTGTTGAAGACGACGATGTCGCCGCGATGCGGATCCCGGAAGTGGTAGATGAAGCGATTCGCGAGGACGCGATCCGAGAAGCGCGCCAGGCAGCCCGGCTGCGGCCGCGCGCAGTGCAGGGTGGGCTCCATGGACGAGGACGGAATGCGGTAGGGGTTGACGACGTAGGCCTTGATCAGCAGCACGATGGCGACCGCTCCGACGATCGTCAGCGTCCAGTCGATCGCGATCCGCCACGGGCGCGGCAGACCGCGAGTCAGGCGGTCGAGCGGGTTCCGTGAGCGATGCTCTTCTGGAGGCGCCGGCGGAGCCGGCTGCCGCGGTGCGTAGAGGTCCGGGCGCAGTTGCTCCTCGTCGGTCACCGCCACCGCAGTCGGCCGCCGCGACGCGTCGTACTCGGCGCGGCGCTCGGGGTCGGAGAGCGTCTCGTACGCGTGACGGAGCTCCTCGCGTCGCTGCAGGTCGCCGGGCTCCTCGCCGTCGCCGCCGACCTCGCTCGTCAGCCTGCTGTAGGCGATGTAGATCTGGGTGTCGGACGCGTCGTCCGGCACGCCGAGGACGTCGTACGGGCTCCTCACGTCACCGTTCCCCGGCTCCGGGTTCTGCTCTGATCCCTTCTCCACGCCTCGATCCGTCCATGATTGCCCGAGAGCAAGACTTCGGGCACGTTCCAGCCACGAAACTCTGCCGGTCGAGTGTAGTGGGGATACTCGAGACCGCCGTCGAGCTCCGTGGAGAAGCTCTCGACGAGGCCAGACTCCTCGCTCCCGAGCGCGCCCGGCAGCAGGCGGGCGATCGCGTCGACGAGCACCATCGCCGGCAGCTCCCCGCCCGAGAGCACATACGGGCCGATCGAGATGGCGTCCGACGCGAGGTGGGTGACGATGCGCTCGTCGAAGCCCTCGAACCGAGCCGAGAGCAGCGTGAGGTGCTCCTCCGCGGCGAGTTCTTCGACGACCGGCTGCGTCAGCTGCCGTCCCTGCGGGCTCAGCGCGACGACGCGGTGCTCGGGAGCGCCGCCGTAGACGGCATCCAGCGCCGCTGCCACCACGTCGACCCGGAGCACCATCCCGGCGCCACCGCCGTACGGATCGTCGTCGATCTGGCCCGATCGAAGCGGCGTCGTAGCGCGGTAGTTGAAGAGCCGCAGCTCGAGCGCGTCGCCGAGCGCCGACGCGACCGGACGCTGTTCGGTCATCCACGCGAAGGCGTGAGGAATGGAAGTGAAAACGTCGAGCTGCAAAAGGAGAGCTAGTCGTCGGAGAAGCCCGCGGCTACCGTGATGGTACCGGCGCCGACGTCGATCTCGTGCACACAGCTTTCGGCGAGCGGGAGGGCGAGACCGGTGTCGAGCTCGAGCACGTCGTTCGCAACACCCGGCACCACGTCGCGGACGCGCCCGAGCGCCTTCCCGCCCTCTTCGACGACCTCGAGTCCGATCAGGTCGACGACGTAGTACGAGCCGGGCTCCGGCGGCGGGAGCCGGTCGCGAGGAATCTCGAGCGCCGTGCCGCGCGCGACGTGGCGATCGAGCCGTATGACCGGACGGCCTCCGGCCCGTTTCGCCGCCACCACGCGCGCCGGACGGCGCTCGGCCCAGACGGTCGCGCCTTCGGCGAGGCGCTCCTCCGCCTCGCTCGCCGCCTCGACCGCAAATGCGCCGTCGAGCCCGTGCGGCCGGCCGACCCGGCCGACCTGCACCCAGTCGGCGCTCACTCGCCGATCTTGAGCAGCACGCGCCGGCCCTCGCGGATGCTGCCGGCGCGCACGAGCGTTCGGAGCGCCCGGGCGATGCGGCCCTGGCGCCCGATCACCTTGCCGAGGTCGTCGGGCGCGACGAAGAGGTGGAGTACCAGTGCCCCGTCCTCCTCTGCCGACTCGACTCGAACCGACTCCGGGTCGTCGACGAGCCGCCTGGCGATCTCGGCGACGAGCTCAGCCAATGAGGTTCTGCTTCTTCAGGAGGCGCGACACCTGCTCGCTCGGCTGCGCGCCCTTCCCGAGCCACTCGCGAACCTTGTCCTCGTCGAACTCGATCGTCGAGGGCTCGGTCTGCGGGTTGTAACGACCGACGATCTCGATGAACTTGCCGTCGCGAGGCGAGCGCGAGTCGGCGACCACGACCCGGTAGATCGGATTCTTCTTCGAACCGACCCGGGTCAGTCTCATACGAACTGCCATCTACTTCCTCCGCTTCTTTCGATTGCGCCCCGAACGCGCGCGCTGTCGCCGCGCCGGGCCTCCGTCTCCACCTGCGCCTCCCGGTATGGCCGCCGGAACGGGCATGCCCGGGAGCGCGGGCATCTTGCCCTTGCCGAGTCCTTTCATCATCTTCGCCATCTGCTTACGGGCGCTGATCAGGCGGTTCACCTGATCGAGCGAGGTGCCACTGCCCGAGGCGATCCGACGCCGGCGCGAGAGGTCGATCACGTGTGGCAGGCGCCGCTCGTGCGGCGTCATCGACAGGATGATCGCCTCGACGCGCTTCAGCTCGCGCTCGTCGATCTGCACATCCTTGAGCTGGTTCCCGAGGCCCGGAATCATCTTCATGACGCTCTGCAGCGGCCCCATCCGGCGCAGCATCTTCTGCGCGGCCAGGAAGTCGTCGAACGTGAACTCGCCGGCCCTGATGCGCTCCTCGAGCTGCTGCTGCTCGTCGGCGCTCGCTGCCTGCTCCGCCTTCTCGATCAGCGACAGGACGTCCCCCATGCCGAGGATCCGCGACGCCATCCGATCGGGATGGAAGTACTCGAGCTGGTCGAGCTTCTCGCCGACGGACGCGAGCTTCACCGGCCTTCCCGTCACCGCCTTCACGGACAGGGCAGCTCCTCCGCGCGCATCGCCGTCGAGCTTCGTGAGCACCACGCCGTCGAACGCAACGCGCTCCTGGAACGCTTCTGCGACGGCGACCGCCTCCTGCCCCGTCATCGCATCCAGGACGAGCAGGACGTTCGTGGGCTTGATCCGGGCGCGGATCGCCGACAGCTCCTCCATCAGCGCGTCGTCGATGTGCAGGCGGCCCGCCGTGTCGATGATGACGACGTCGCGGTTCTCCTGCTTCGCCCGCTCGACGCCGTTCGCCGAAACGGCGACGGCGTCGCCCTTTCCGCGATAGACGGGGATCTGGATCTCCCGACCGAGCTGCTCCAGCTGGTCGATCGCCGCGGGACGCTGGAGGTCGGCGGGAACGAGCGCAGGCGAATGGCCCTCTTTGCGCAGCAGAAGCGCGAGCTTGGCGGCGGTCGTCGTCTTTCCCGAGCCCTGCAGGCCGGCAAGCAGGACGATCGTGGGCGAGCGGCCGGAGAACGCGAGCTTGGAGCTCGACGACCCCATCAGCTCGGTCAGCTCCTCGTGAACGATCTTCACGACCTGCTGGCCGGGCGTGATGCTGCGTGTCACCTCGACGCCGACCGCACGCTCGCGCACCAGACCCACGAAGTCGCGGACGACGCGGAAGTTGACGTCGGCCTCGAGCAGCGCTAGACGGATCTCGCGCGTCGCGCGTGAGACCGTTTCCTCGTCGAGCCGGCCGCGGCCGCGCAGGTCGCCGAGAGCGCTCTGGAGCCGATCAGAGAGCGTGTCGAACACAACCCGACCAAGTGTACGTTCACCCGTCGGAAACCAGGTTTATGCACATTCAATCCGGTTTCCGCCGTTTCTATTGACGAGGTCGGTGAAGGGATGGACACTCCTGGACATGGCGGTTTGGCCCACGGATGTCCGCAAGACGGTGACGATCCTGTTCTGCGACCTCACCGGATCGACGGATCTTGGCGAACGGCTTGACCCGGAGACGCTACGCCGCGTGACGTTCCGCTTTTTCGACGCGATGCGCGCGGTGCTCGAGCACCACGGCGGCACGGTCGAGAAGTACGCGGGCGACGACGTCATGGCCGTGTTCGGCATTCCGACGCTGCACGAGGACGACGCGCTTCGCGCCGTGCGTGCCGCGGAGGCCATGCAGAAGGCGCTCGAGGAACTCAACGAGGAGCTCGAGCGCGGCTGGGGCGTGCGTCTCGAGATGCGCATCGGCATCAACACCGGCGAGGTGGTCGCGAGCGAGGGTCCCGGCGAGCAGAAGACGATCGCTACCGGCGACGCGGTCAACCTGGCGAAGCGGGTCCAGCAGGCGGCCGACCCCGGAGAGATCCTGCTCGGCAAGGAGACGTTCCGTCACGTCCGGGATCACGTGCGCGCGGGCCCGCTCGAAACGTTCTCGCTCAAAGAGCGGCGGTTCTCGCCGCTTCGCCTCCTCGGCAAGGAGTCCACCTTGCCGCGCCGGTCGGAATCGCCGCTCGTCGGGCGGGAGGACGCCGTGCGCCGCCTCGTCGCGCAGTACCAGCGCGCCGTCGTCGAGCAGCGCTGCCGTCTGGTGACGATCATCGGGCCGGCGGGGGTCGGGAAGTCGCGGCTGGCCAGGGAGCTCGCCAATCGCTTGTTGCAGGCGTTCTTCGCCAGCGGCCGCTGCCTTCCCTATGGCGACGGCATCACGTTCTGGCCGGTGCGCGAGATCGTGCGCCACATGGCCCGCATCGACCCGAATGACGACGCAGACAGGGCCCGGCGGAAGATCACCGCAGTGCTCGCGGACGACGAGCAGGCGGAGGCGATCGCGGGAACCGTGGCCGACGCGATCGGCCTGGGCGACGGACAGGCGCCCGCCGAGGAGATCTTCCGGGGGTTGCGCCGCTTCGTCGAGGCGGCGGCACGGGAGCGCCCACTCGTGCTCGTCGTCGAAGACATCCACTGGGCCGAGCCGACGCTCCTCGACCTGCTCGAGTACATAGCCGGCTGGAGCCGGACGGCGCCGATCCTGATCGTCTGCCTCGCCCGGCCCGACCTGTTCGAGAGCCGTCCGGCGTGGGCGACGGTCACCGAGGCCGTCACGCTCGCACCCCTAAGCGAGAGCGAGACGCACGAACTCGTCACGCGTATTGCCAAGAACAAGGCGCCGCGCCTCGCCGGCAGGGTGTGGCAGGTCGCCGAGGGCAACCCGCTGTTCGCCGAGGAGATGCTGCGCATGCTGCTCGAGGACGACGAACACGACCGGGCAGCCGTCCCCCCCACGATCAACTCGCTGCTTGCGGCCCGGCTCGACCGGCTGGAGGCCAACGAACGCACGGTGATCCAGTGCGCCTCCGTGATCGGACGGCAGTTCGGCTGGATCGAGGTTCGCGAGCTCGTGCCCCCCGAGCTCGGCCCGTCCGTCGGAACCTGCCTCCAGGCGCTCGCCCGCAAGGAGATGGTTGTGCCTGACGAGCCGACCCCGCTCGGGGACGATGCGTTCCGCTTCGGCCACATCCTCATGCGCGACGCGGCGTACCACGCGCTGCCGAAGGGCAGCCGGGCCGACCTGCACGAGCGCTACGCCGACTGGCTGGAGCAACGCGCGGGCGGGCGCCTCAGCGAGTTCGAGGAGATCCTCGGCTACCACCTCGAGCAGGCCTACCAGATGAGAATCGAGATCGAGCAGCCCGACGAGCGCTCCGCCCGGCTCGCCGCCCGCGCAGGGGCCCTCCTCGCCTCCGCCGGAGTCCGGGCGCAAGCGCGCGAAGACATCCCCGCCGCCATCAGCCTCCTCGAACGCGCCGCCGCGCTCCTCGCGGAGGAACCCGCGCGTCGAAGCGCCGCGCTCGTCGAGCTCGGAGCCGCATTCCGCGAGCGGGGCCATCACGCCCGAGCGGAGGAGGCGCTCGAGGAGGCGTACTCGATTGCAAGCGCGCAGGGTCGTCTCGACCTCTGTGCCCGCGCGCTGGTCGAGCGCTCGACCGGCCGGGCCTTCTTCGAACCCGACGTCGAGGCGGAGGATCTGCTTTCGGTTGCGACAGACGCGATATCGGTCTTCGAGGCCGAGCGTGATTCTCTCGGGCTGGCGAAAGCGTGGATCCACGTTGCCGACGTTCACTGGATGCGCTGCCGCTGTACCGAGATGGAAGAGGTCCTCGAGCGCGCACTCGCGCACGCCGAGGAGGCGCGTGCACGGCGCGAGCGATCCGCGGCCCTTGGGTCGCTCACCCGTGCCGCATTGCTCGGGCCCCGGCCGGTGGACGACGCAATGCGGCGCTCGCTGGCGGTGCTGGAGCGCGGCCGCGGCGACCTACGAGTCGAGGCGTACGCGCGCTCGGTGCTCGCCGTGCTGCACGCGATGCGTGGAGAGTTCACCGAAGCGCGCGATCATTACGCGCGGCTCCGCTCGATCCTCGAGGACGCGGGCATGAACGTCCTGCTCGCGAGCCTGCATATGTATCCGGCCATGGTGGAGCTTGCAGCGCGCGACTACGCCGCGGCCGAGCGGGAGCTACGCCCGGGCTTCGAGGCACTCGAGCGGATGGGCGAACGGAGCTACCTGTCGACGACGGCGGCATACCTCGCCCGTCCCGTCTACGAGTTGGGTCGGATCGACGAGGCTTTCGAGCTAACGCTTGTCAGCGAGGCGGCGGCGTCGCGAGACGACTTCGCCTCGCACATCCTGTGGCGTGGAACGCGAGCGAAGGTTCTCGCCGTCGCCGGGAAGGAGTCCGCGCTCGCCTGCGCAGAGGAGGGAGTTGCCCTCGCCGAACGCACGGACTGCCTGACGATGCAGGCGGAGGCCCGTGCGGACCTCGGAGAGGTCCTGGTGGAGATTGGTCGCCGAGAGGACGCGCTCCGTCAGTTCGACGAGAGCGTGCGCCGCTTTCTGCAGAAGGGCTACACCGTCGCGGCTGAAGCCACACAGCGGCAGCGCGAGCAGGCGGCGGCCGGCACTCCAGCTTGACCCTCCGGGGGTCGCGCGGGAGACTCACTCGACGCAACGCCCGAACAGGAGGCAACGATGGCAGTCCAGAAGGCCCCGAGCGACATTCTCAACGAGCTGGGCACCAGGGAAAGCGAGTCCCGCAAAGCACTAGACGGGAAGAGTCGGGACCAAGCTCACCGGGCGCTCGCGGACATGGGAATCGACATTCCCAAGGGGAAGGTTCCCAACCCGGTGAAGCTACCCGACGCAGACAAGGTGAGAGCGGTTACCACCGACGCTCAAAGCGCCAGCATCCTCGGCGATCCCGAGGCAACCAAGTACCTGATCCTCGCAATGGTCGTCGGCGCCATCCCGTTCGTCGCGGCCGATCGGCATGGCTCGGGTTAAACGCCCGCGCTTTCTCTGCTTCTTCTGCGACGACCAGCCGTTTCCCGACGTCGGGGCCCTGCTCCGCGGCGAGGTCGAGCCGTCGTCTCTGCGGCAGATCTACGCGCTCTCGATTCTCGCCGGCGAGGCCGTACCGATCAGTGCCGATGAGCTCGAGCTCGTCACCAGCACACCCGCCGACCGGTGGGTGGAACCTAATGGCGCGGCGCCCGAGACCCTGACTCGTCTCGTCTCGAAGGGCGTCCTGCTCAGCGACGGGGACGGCGACGAGCCCTCCCGATACCGGCGGCGCGACGACGATCTCGTCGAGGCACAGTGGAACCTCCATGGCGCGCTCTACTACTTCCTGACCAAGTGGCACGGCGTCGACCTGCGGCAGCTCACCGGGCAGAACCCTTCCGGCGAACTCGACGCTCCCAACGCCGATGTGGTCCGCGCGTTTCTCGACGAGTTCGGTCGACCGCCCGAGCCCTTTCGCTCGGCCGACGGCCCGGTACAGGAGCTGCCTCTCGTCACCCGGGCGGGCAGGCTGTACGACGTTCTCGTCGAGCGGCGCACCGTCAGGCATTTCGACGCGAAGAAGCCGCTCGGGCTGGAGGAGCTCGCCGTCGTCCTCCGGTACGTCTTCGGCTACCAGGCGTACGCGCCCCTCTTCGGCGAGGTGATGACCCTCAAGCGGACGAGCCCGTCAGGTGGCGGGCTGCACCCGGTCGAGGCTTACCCGCTGGTTTGCAATGTGGACGGGCTCGGCCCCGGCCTCTATCACTACAACCCGCGCGACCACACCCTCGAGCAGATAGCGGAACTCGGTCGGGCCGACGCAGAGGTCCTCGCCGGGGAGCTCCTCTGCGGGCAGACCTACTTCGCCGCCGCGCACGTGACGTTTCTGCTCAGCGCACGCTTCGAGCGTGCCTTCTGGAAATACCGGCGGCACCAACGGGGCCTCACGGCCGTGCTCATGGACGCGGCGCATCTGACGCAGACCCTTTATCTCGTCGCCACCGAACTCGGTCTCGGCGCTTTCGTGACGGCGGCGATCAATGGCGAGGACATCGACGCCCGCCTCGGGCTCGACGGCGTTCGCGAAGGCGCCGTCGTCGCCTGCGGGATCGGCGTGCCCTCGGCGGAGCCCTCGCCTTTCGATCCGCGATTCGTGCCGTTCGTGCCGCGGACGACCGAGCTCGACTGAGGCAGACGCCATCGCCCGTTTGGTTACCTCCCGATCCTTGTATTCCCGAGTGCTAGGAGGCAGGTATGGCCAGCATCGCCAAGGTCATTACGATCATCGGCTCGTCCCCCGAAAGCTTCGCCAAGGCGGCCGACGCCGCCGTCCAGGAGGCGGCGAAGACCGTCCGCGGCATCCACGGAGCGCACGTCACCGCGATGAGCGCGGTCGTCGAGAACGACCGGATCGCGCAGTTCCGCACGACGGTCGACATCGCGTTCGAGGTCGAGCGCTAACACGGACGTTGCCGGGCGGCGGGAAGTCGTTACGCCGCCGTCCGGGTTTCGGCACGGCGGGTCACAGACACGCGCGCCTTTCGCCGTTACGCTCGCAGCGGAGGGAGGCCCGCGGCCGGCCCCCGGGGCGGCGTGGCCGGGGAAGCCGTGTCAGCCGAGGACGAGGGCGCGCGCGAAGTCGTGCGCGTCGAAGGGCCGCAGGTCTTCGAGTTGCTCGCCGACGCCGATCAGCTTCACAGGCAGGCCGAGCTCGTGCGCGATCGCGAGCGCGACGCCACCCCTCGCGGACCCGTCCAGCTTCGTCAGGGCCACGCCCGTGACGTCGACCGCGTCGCGAAACAGGCGCGCCTGCTGCACGCCGTTCTGACCCGTCGTCGCGTCGATGACCAGCAGCGTCTCGTGCGGAGCCCCGTCGAGTCGCTGCGCGATTACGCGCCGCACCTTCGCCAGCTCCTCCATGAGGTTCACCTGCGTATGCAGCCGGCCCGCCGTGTCGACGATGACGACGTCGCGGCCACGCGCCTTCGCGGCCTCGATCGCGTCGTACGCGACCGCCGCCGGATCGCCGCCGCGCTCCGAGCCGACGAAGTCGGCCGCAGACCGCTCGGCCCAGATCTCCAGCTGTTCCTCCGCCGCGGCGCGGAAGGTGTCCGCCGCGGCCACGATCACAGAGCGGTCGTGGGAGCGCAGCTGGTGCGCGAGTTTCCCGATCGTCGTCGTCTTGCCGGTGCCGTTGACGCCAACGACGAGCAGGACGCTGGGACGCTCGTCCACGTCGAGCCTCGCCGAATCGCCGAAGAGCGCGGCGATCTCCTCGACGAGCGCTGACCCGAGATCCCTGACCTCGCCGCGCGCCTCGAGACGCCCGACGAGCTCCGCCGTCGTCGGCACGCCCACGTCGGCCGCGATCAGCGCCTCCTCGAGCCGTTCCCACGCCTCGTCGTCCGCCGGGTCGAAGGCGGCCACGGCGAGCTGACCCGTGAGCGCTCGACGGCTCTTGGACAGGGAGTCGCGGAGCCGGCCGAAGAACCCGCGCTCCTCGTCTCCGGCGTCCGACTCTGCCTCTGCGTCGCCGAGCAGCTCGGCCCACGTCCGTGCCATCGGACGAACGTTAGTCAGGCGACGGCGGTCCGCTGCTCGGCCGGCATGCGCCGCGAGACGATCTGCGACACGCCGTCGCCGCTCATCGTTACGCCGTAGAGGACATCCGCGGCCTCCATCGTCCGCTTCTGGTGCGTGATGACGATGAACTGCGCACGGTCTGCGTACCTGCGGAGAAGCTCGACGAAACGCCCGATATTCGGATCGTCGAGCGCCGCTTCGACCTCGTCCAGGAGGTAGAACGCGCACGGGCGGGCGAGGAAGAGCGCGAAAAGGAAGGCGATCGCGCCGAGCGCTTTCTCGCCGCCGGAGAGCAGCGACAGCCGCGTGTTGCGCTTCCCTGCGGGACGCAGCTCGATCTCGACGCCGGCCTCCTCCTCGGTGTCGTCCGCCTCCGTCAGGCGCAGCCGGCCCTCCCCGCCCGGGAACAGAGACGACGCAGCGTCGGCGAAGTTGCGTTGGACGGCCGTGAACGTCTCGCTGAAACGCCGCTCGACGGTCTCGGTCAGCTCGGCACGGAGCTGCTCGAGCTCCGCGAGGCTGCGCTCGAGATCGTCCCGCTGGAGGGTGAGCTCTTCGAGCCGAGCCTTCTCCTGCTCGTACTCCTCCTTCGCGAACGGGTTGACACGACCGAGCTCCTCGCGGCGGCGCTCCAGCCGCTCGAGCTTCGCGGCGAGCTCATCGCGATCACCGTCGACGACCGACGCATCGCCCGCGTCCGCCAGCCGCTGCCGCGCCTGACGGAGCTCGGCCTCCACAGCGGCCCGCTCGGCCTCGATCGCGGCGGCCCGCTCGCCAGCTTCGCGCGCTTCACCTCGGAGCTCGGCCTCAGCGGCGCCGAGCTCACGCAACCGCGTCGCGAGCGCCCCGGTTCGGACCGAGCCCGCGTCGGCCCGCGCCCGCAGCCGCGGCTCGAGTCCTTCGGCGATCGAGGACCCGGCCTCGAGTCCTGCGGAAACGCGATTGGCCGCAGACGTCAGCCTGGGCAGCAGAACCGTCGCGGCCGCGCCAGGGCGTCGACCCGCCGGCGCCCGGGCCAGCATCGCAGCCGCCTCGCGAGCCTCAACCGAAGTTCGCTCGGCCTCTCCTTCGGCCGCGCGCGCATGCTCGTCCAGGCGCGTGCACTCGGCCGCGAGAGCGCGCCGTCGCGACTCGAGCTCGAGAAGAACGGTCTCGGCCGTCTCGCCGACAAACCACAATTCGCCCTGCGCAGGATCGAAGCCGAAACCCTCATCGGTCACCGCCGGGACGGTGGATTCCAGCAGCCGCTCGAGCGGGACGACCGGAAGCTCGCGCACGAGCTCGGCCGGCTCGCGGCCGATCAGCACCCGCGCGGATCCGAGACCGGCCTCGCGCGCCCGCTCGAGGAGCTCGAGGCCGGCGCGGGCGTCAGGCACGACGAGCGCCGCCCCCCGCGGCCCGAGCGCCGCTGCCACCGCTCGCTCGCTCCCGGGCTCCGCGTCCACGAGCGACAGCACGAGCGGCGCGCCCTCCTCGGCCAGCGCTCGCGCAGCCGGCGGCAGGCCTTCCCGCTCGGAAAGTGCCCGTTCGAGCGCCGAGAGCCGGTTGCGGGCGATGCTCGCCTCGGCCGCGGCCCCTTCTGCCGCGCTCGCGGCCGCTCGTGCCCGGGAAGTGGCCGCCTCGGCGGCGCGTTCCAGCTCCTCGCGCGAGGGCTCGTCCGCGTCGACCGGCCCTCGGGCTTCCTCGAGCGCCGCGCTGAGCCGTGTGACGAGTTCGAGCGCGCTCTCGCGCCGCAGGCCGGTTCGCTCGGCCGCGCTCCGCAGGCGGTAGAGCGCGGCGGTGGCCGCCTCGCGGCGCCCCGCCGCATCCGCGAGCTCGTCCTCCGCCTCCTGCCGCTCCAACAGCAATGCCTCGAGCTTGCGGTCGGTCCGTCGCCGCTCGAGCGACGCCGCCGCCCGTCGCTCGTCGACTCCGGCGAGGCGCTCGTCGAGCGCCTCGACGTCGAGCTGGGCGACTCTCGCCTGCAACGCGCCGATCTCGTCTCCGAGCCGTTCAGCGCGGTCGGCGGCGGAGGCCTGCAACGCGAGCGGGCGAAGCCGTTTTCGCACCTCGGCCTCGACGTCGCGGGCGCGGTCGACATCCGCGGCGACGCGGGCGAGCTTCAGCTCGGCGCGATGACGCCGTTGCTTGAACTTTCCGAGGCCGGCCGCCTCCTCGACGAGTGCCCGTCGCTCCGCCGGCCGGCTGGCCAGCACCGCCTCCACCTTGCCCTGGCTAACGATCGAGTGCATCCCCGAGCCGAGACCGATGTCCGAGAGGAGCTCGACGAGGTCGAGGCGGCGGACGGCGGCGCCGTTGACGAGATACTGGCCCTCTCCGCCGCGGTGAAGCCGCCGCGTGATCGCGACCTCGGCGAAGTCGAGAACGAACCGGCCGTCCTCGTTGTCGAACAAAAGCTCGACCTCGCACCACGGCGCGGGCGGACGGTCACCCGAGCCCACGAACAGGACGTCGTCCGGCTTCTCGGCGCGGAGCTCGCTCGGGGCGAGGCTTCCTGCCGCCCAGACGATCGCGTCGGCGACATTCGACTTGCCGGAGCCGTTCGGCCCTACGACCACCGCGACCCCTGGCTCGAGCCGCACCTCGACCGGATCGGGGAACGACTTGAAGCCGCGCATTTTGACCGCACGCAGGTGCATCGCAGGTGGAAGTCTGACCGCCGCCGCGGACGCTACGCGAGGCTTGCGAGCGCCTGCCGCGCCGCCTCCTGCTCCGCCTCCTTCTTCGACCGCCCACGCCCCGTCCCGGCCTGCTCTCCGTCGATCGTCGCCGCCGCCGTGAAGACCCGCTCGTGCGGCGGCCCTTCGGTGTCGACCACCGTGTAGCTCACGTGCCGGCCGCCGCGCGCGAGCAGCTCCTGCAGCTCGGTCTTGTAGTCCACGTGCTCGGTGATCGCGTAGTCGATCCTCGGCTGGAAGGCATGCACGATCGCCGGCTCGATCGCCTGGAAGCCGTGCTCGAGGAAGAGTGCGGCCAGCGCCGCCTCGAGCAACGCCGCGAGGACGTTGGTGTTGCGCGCGAGCCGCTCGAGCTCCTCCTTCGGCACGCCGACGCCCTTCTCGACGAGTTGCGCGTCCAGGCCGAGCTCGCGCGCGACCTGTGCACAGCTCCTCCGGGAGACGACGTGCGAGCGGATCTTCGCGAGCTGCCCTTCCTCGAAATCCGGATAGCCCTCGAAGAGCGCGCGCGCGACGGCGAGCTCCAGCACGCTGTCGCCGAGGAACTCGAGCCGTTCGTACGACAGCAGCCGGTCCAACGCACCGGACGGGTGCGCGAAGACCTGATCGGCGCGCTCCTGCGGAAGCTTCGCGATCAGCCGCGCGAGGTTGGCGGGCTTCCTACTGGTGCGATGTGACGTAGTCGACAGCCTGGCCGACGGTCTGGATCTGCTGGGCGTCCTCGTCCGAGATCTTGATCCCGAATTGATCCTCGAGCTCCATGATCAGCTCGACCAGATCGAGTGAATCGGCGTCGAGGTCCTCGGTGAACGAGGCTTCGTCCGTGATCTGGTCCTCGTCCACTCCGAGCTGATCGGTTAGAACCTCCTTGACCCGCTCGGAAACCTCCTCGCGCGTCGCTGCCATTTCACCTCACTTTTGGGGGTCGGTTTCGGGGCCGGCGGATGCTACCACGCGCTCTCCGACGCGCTCTGCGAGCCGTTCGACGACCTGGTGCTGGACGCCGCGGCCGGCCAGCCGGATTGCATTCGCGATCGCGTGGCACGAGGAGTTGCCGTGCGCGATCACCGCGAGGTGACGGAGCCCGAGCAGGTAGGCGCCCCCGTATACGTCCGGGTCGAGGCGTGCGCGGAGTGACCGGGCGGCAGGCCGCATCAGGAGTCCCGCAATGAGGCCGCGGCGCGTGGCGCGCAGCTGTTCGCGCAGCGAGCCGAGGACGGTGAGGATCGTCCCTTCGATCGCCTTGAGGCAGACGTTGCCCGTGAACCCGTCGCAGACGACGACCTGCCCAGGGGTCTCCAGCAGATTGCGGCTCTCCACGTTGCCGCGGAAGTCGAGCAGCGAGTCGCCGGCGAGGACACGGTGCGCCTCGAGCGTCAGCTGATTGCCCTTCTCCGCCTCCTCCCCGATCGAGAGGAGACGGACGGTCGGGTTCTGCAGCTCGAGAATCTCCTCCGCGAAGATCGATCCCATGTGCGCGAACTGGAGCAGGTGCTCGGGTCGTGCGTCGGCGTTCGCGCCGCAGTCCAGCATCACCGAGGGCGCGCCGTTCGCCGGCAAGGGGACGGCGATAGCGGGCCGCTGAACGCCCGGAAGCCGCCGTAGCTCGAGGAGGCCGGCAGCGAGCATGGCCCCGGTGTTGCCGGCGGAGATGACCGCATCTGCCTCACCCTTCGCCACAGCGCGACAGGCGAGGACGAGTGAGCTGTCGGGCTTGGTGCGCACCGCCTCCGCGGGCTTGTCCTGCATCCCGATCGTCTGCGTCGACTCGACGAGCTCGAGGCCGCCGGTGTCGAGTCCCCGCGGCCCGAAGAGAACAGGCGCTACGCCGTCCTCGGCCGCCTCGAGCGCGCCGAGAACGACCTCTTCAGGACCCCGGTCGGCGCCCATCGTGTCCACGGCGACACGGACGCGGGCCGCGCGGCGGGCACCGTTTCCGACATACGTCTCAAGTGCCACGCGGTCCCTACCGGCCCTTCGCAGCGCCAGCCTTCGGCGCGGCAGCTAGTCCTCGACGAGCGGTTCGATGTCGCGCCCGCGGTAGGTCTTGCAGTTCGGGCACATGCGGTGCGGCAGCTTGGGCTGGTGGCAGTTCGGGCACACGCTGACACGCGGCGCCTCGAGCCGGTGCTGCGCGCGGCGCTTGTCGCGGCGCGCCTTCGACGTTTTCTTCTTGGGAACTGCCATGCGGCGGCGAGTATAGCTACCACGGGGGAAACCAGGTTTCCCCGTGGACCCCGTTCTTAATCGGCGCGGGGTACTTGAAGCGACCGAGCCGAAGGCGACAGGCGCTGGGCTTCGGCGAGCGAGCTCTCCTACGCCGATCAGCAGAGTTCAAGCGTCCTCGTGCTCTGGAAGGCCTCCAGGAAGCGACGGTCATGCGTGACGAGCACGACCGCACCCGGGAACTCCACCAGCGCGCGCTCGAGCTCTTCGATGGCCGGCAGGTCGAGGTGGTTCGTCGGCTCGTCGAGCACGAGGCAGTTGACGCGCCTGGCGACGAGCAGCGCGAGGGCGGCGCGCGTGCGCTCGCCCGGCGACAGGGATTCGGCCGAGCGCTCGACGTCGTCGGCGCCGAGGCCGAACTTCGCGAGCAGCGACCTGGCCTCGGGAATCAGGAGCTCGCGGAACGAGGCCAGCACGGGCTCTCGCGTGAGGAAGGCTTTCCGGCCCTGGTCGAGCTCGCCGACGACTGTCCCCGAGCCCAGCCGCCGCCGGCCCGCGGTCAGCGGCAGCTCGCCGAGCAGCGCGCGCAGCAACGTCGTCTTGCCGCTGCCGTTCCGCCCGGCGAGTACCAGCCGGTCGCCCCAGCGCAGCTCGAGGTCGATCGGCCCCAGCCGGAATGCGCCCTGCTGGACGACCGCCCCTTCGAGTCGGGCCACGACGTCACCGGTGCGCCGCTCCGGCGCCAGGCTCAACTGAAGATCCCACGGCTCGAACGGCTTCTCGACGTCCGCAACACGTTCCAGCGCTCGCTCGGCTTGCCGGACCTTGGAACGCAATGCCTGAGTGCCGCGGCGATCGGCGCCGCCCGTTCGCTTGCCGAGAGAATCGCCAGCCCGCGCTTCCCCCCGCCGCGCACGGAGCAGCGCGTCCAGCTCGCGACGCCGCTCCTGCGCCTCGTCGTAGCGGCGGTACTGCGCCGCTCGCGCCCCGGCGCGTGCTGCCTCGTAGTCGCTCCAGCCGCCCGCGAACTCGCGGATGCGACGGCTGCCTTCGTCGATCTCGATGATCCGCGTGACCGTCCGGTCGAGGAAATCGCGGTCGTGAGAGACGACGACGAGCGCGCCGCGGAGCGACTCGACAAAGCGATCGAG
>Ga0075425_100000219_pt1 | contig 51772 bp, 46 predicted proteins | sample SoiMethybrSBSTD4_FD_75300 | JGI IMG/M metagenome (GOLD analysis project Ga0075425, IMG submission 75300) | Bulk soil microbial communities from a Populus tree surrounding site in Tennessee, USA - Soil MetaG P. TD hybrid SBSTD4 | ecosystem: Environmental > Terrestrial > Soil > Tree plantation... | reverse complement strand
AGATGAATTCTGTGCTCGACAGCGGCATGCCAGAGATCGCATCTTTTCCTGAGCGCGACCGGCTGATGCTCGAGCTCCTTTACGGATGCGGTATTCGGAATTCGGAGCTGGTGAGCATTGATCTTGACGACATCAGCATGAACGCCGAGGCGATCCTGGTCAGCGGCAAGGGGAAAAAGGAACGGTACGTTCCGTTTGGTGATGGCGTGAAAACGGCGTTGGCGGCCTACTTGCCAGCAAGACAAACCGTTCTCTCGGAATCACGCATGAATACGCCTGCGCTGCTGATCAATCAACGCGGAGGCCGGCTGACCACGCGCAGCGTGGCTCGGATCATCAAGAAAATCGCGGTTGCGAAGGGTCTCTCGCCGGACGTGCATCCTCACACTCTGCGCCACGCTTTCGGCACGCACATGTTGGAGGAAGGCGCCGACTTGCGCGCCATCCAAGAATTGCTGGGACACGAGCGGCTCTCAACGACCCAGCGATATACGCAGCTTTCGATGAAGCATTTGCTGGCGGTCTACGACCAGACGCATCCGAGGGCGAAATAACCCGGCTCTTGGCTGTTGGCTCTTGGCTTAAGCATTCAGAAATACCTGTCATCTCGAGCGAGGCGGCGCGTCGGGTTTGCTGACGCGCTGCGGCGTCGAAAGACCTTGTGTTGGGCGGGTGAAAGGAGCGCAAGGTCCCTCGACTTCGCATAATTATCGCTTCGCTCAAATTACGCTCCGCTCCGGATGAGAGAACTGATTAGTTCGCGGGGTCCGACCTCTAACGCGTAACGCCTAATTTGCGAGACAATATAAGCAACCTTGGGAGGTGGGACTATGCGTCGGTGCTTCCCCGCTCTTCTTCTATCGATATTTCTCTTCACAACATTTGCATCGGCTGACGTGCTGAAGATTGTCGTGCATGACACGATCCAGCCGGTCAGTGCCGGGCGAATTGCACGTGCTTTGGATCTGGCTGCGTCCCGCCAAGATGACGCGGTGCTTATCGAATTGAGCACGCCGGGCGGGCTGATGACCTCGACCCAGGAAATTATTCAGCGGATTCTGGCGTCGCCCGTCCCTGTGATCATTTACGTCACGCCGAGTGGGACCCACGCTGCTTCTGCAGGCTTCTTCATCCTGGAGAGCGCCGATGTGGCAGCGATGGCGCCGGGTACGAACATAGGGGCTGCGCATCCAGTCGGGCCGCTTGGAGAGGACATTAAAGGGACAATGGGACAGAAGGTCGAGAATGACGCGGCCGCGTTTATGCGCTCAGTTGTATCCAAGCGCGGACGCAATGTTGAGGTTTCCGAGAGCACTGTTCGGCAATCTAAGTCGTTCACTGAAACCGAAGCCCTGTCGCAAAACCTGATCGACTATATCGCTCCTAACGAGCAGGAGCTCTTTAAAGAAATTGCCAGCAAGCCTATCAAACGATTTGATGGCAAGACTCTCACGCTCAATCTCGTTGGCAAGCCGGAAAAGGTCCTTGACCAGACTTTGAAGGAGCGGATCTTGACGTGGATCATTGATCCGAACGTTGCCTCGGTCCTGCTGATGATTGGAATCATGGCGCTGTATGCGGAGTTCAATCATCCCGGCGCCGTGGTACCGGGAACGGTTGGGGTGGTGTTTATTCTGCTGGCAGTCTTTGCTCTGAATCTGCTGCCCACGCGATTTGCGGCAGTAGTACTGATCCTGGCTGGGTTTGTCTTGTTTGCCCTGGAGGCAAAATTTGCAACTCACGGCGTGCTCGCTATAGGCGGCATTACAACACTTGTGCTCGGCTCATTGTTGTTGGTTGATGCACCGATTCCGGAAATGCGGGTGAAGCTGGCAACCGCGCTGGCGGTGAGCATTCCGCTGGGAGCGATTACTGTTTTCCTCATGACGATTGCTTTTAGGGCGCGGAGGAACAAGGTGGTCACAGGAATCGAGGGACTGATTGGCGAGGTGGCCGTAGTGCAGACAGCGTTAGCTCCCGCAGGCAAAGTCATCGTACATGGAGAACTTTGGGATGCGGTTTCGTCAGCGAATGTCCCAGCGGGAGAGAAAGTGCGCGTTCGCAAGGTGGATGGTTTGGAGTTGTCCGTGGAGCCCGCAGACAAAAGCTCTTGACCGCAGAGTTCCGAGAGAGCTCGCCGAGGGCGCGGAGAAAATCCCAGAGCGAGGCCGTAACAGCTGGGCCAGATGTTTGCAGTACAATCGTTGGGCTTCGGCGACACTAGGAGGCAAAAATGGAAGGCGTTGGGACGTTTGGATTGATCGTCATCATCGTTGTTCTTCTGTACATCTTGAGTTCCATCAAGATTCTGACCGAGTACGAGCGCGGCGTCATTTTCAACCTGGGCCGTTTGCGGCCACTGCCGAAAGGGCCCGGAATAATCATCGTCGTACCGCCGATTCAAAAAATGGTGCGGGTTTCTCTCCGGCAGGAAGCCCTTGAAGTTCCGCCCCAAGACATCATCACGCGCGACAACGTTACGCTCAAAGTCAACGCCGTGATCTTCCTGCGCGTGATCGAGCCGACCCGAGCGGTGGTTGAAGTTTCGAATTATGTCTACCAGACTTCTCAGTTTGCTCAAACGACTTTGCGGTCCGTCCTTGGCGAAGTCGAGCTCGATGAACTGCTTGCCCATCGCGAGAAGATCAACACGCGCCTACAAAGCATTCTCGACACGCACACCGCACCTTGGGGCGTGAAGGTCGTTAACGTCGAAGTCAAGCAAGTCGACATGCCGGAAAGCATGTTGCGAGCGATGGCCAAGCAAGCCGAAGCCGAGCGCGAAAAGCGTTCGAAGATCATTCATGCCGAAGGCGAGTTCTCCGCTGCACAACGGCTGGTGGATGCCGCGCATTTGCTGGCCTCAGAGCCGGTCAGCGTCCAGCTGCGCTACTTGCAGACCTTAACTGAAATCGGCGTGGAGAAGAATACGACTGTCGTCTTCCCAGTTCCGGTCGATTTCATGTCAGGACTTCATAAGTTACTAGGAAAAGACGCGACATCGGCGGCAAAATAGGGTTGAAGAAAGAGTGTTCACCACGCAGGCAACAGAGAAACAAAGCTATGTGCCTCTGTGATAAATCGAAGTCGCCACTATGAGCCCGATCAGTCCTTCGCACGTCGATGAAACCACTGATACCGAGATCACTCTTGGCACCGGCAAGATGCTGGCGCTGTTTTTTGGGCTGGTGATCCTGTGCGCAATCTTTTTTGGGATGGGGTTCTCGATGGGGCGAAATTCCGTGAAGTCCGGCCCGGAATTGCTCCCTTCGCCCACTGCATCGGCCACGAATAGACCTTCGGCTAACGGGAGCAAGCCCACTGAGCAGCCCCCAGCATCTGCGGCCGATTCCAAACCACAATCGTCGCCGGCTCCGCCGAATGCGAGTTCAACGAACACTTCCGGGCAAAGCGCGACCCCTGATCAGGCTTCACCTCCACCGGCGAACGGTTCCGGCTACTTCGTTCAGGTTGCGGCTGTAAGTAAACAGGAAGACGCCGAAGCCCTGGTAGAGTCTCTCAAGGGCCGACAGTATACGGCCTTCATTGCCACGCCATCACCGGACAAGTTCTTCCACGTCCAGATTGGGCCGTTCAGCGACATCAAAGAAGCTGAGAGCACGCGGGCCAAGCTGGTGAGCGATGGGTATAACCCAATACTGAAGAAGTAATGAAGTAAGAAGTCAGAATGCAGAAGTAAGATTCGCTTTACTTCTGCATTCTGCCTTCTTACTTTTGACTTCTCCTAAACTTCCCTACCCCAATCCTCACCTCTACCGTGTTCACTCCAGGGTTAAGCCGTTCCAGGCCTGCGTTCGAAATATGGAGATAACGGGCTTCTATGGTCCAAGCGTATTTTTCTCCGAGAAAGTGCGTGCCGAAGGCCGCGGCGGAGGTGAAATTGACACTCGACGTGCCAGGAGGAACGCTGTGAGTTGTGACAAGCGTCCCACCGCTAAGCTCGAGGTAAGGCACGATTGAGCCGCGGGTGGCGAAATTCCATTTGAGATTGAGCGGATTCAGACCCGCCCCGTAAGCAGTGTTCTTCGGCTGAAAAATCAGATAGGCGGGGACAGCGTCGATTGCGTATTCGAAGCGTCCGCTGAGAAAGCCGGGGCCGTGCGGCTCGGTCAACACCCAGCCGTAGCGCAGGCCGGCGTTCCAGATGCCTGTGTCGCCTCGGCCTCCGGGTACGGAATGCCCGCCAGCCGTCCAGATCTGGACTTCGGTTGCGTTGTCCTCGGGGCGAACTTGCGCCGAGGCAAGACTGCTCAGCAGCAGGAGACCCAGCAGAATTGTTCTCACAGGCCGAGGCCTCCATCGACCGTGAGAATTTGTCCAGTGATGAAATGGGGCGCCGTGGCAAAGAACGTGATCGCGACAGCTACATCGCCGGAGCTGCCGTTGCGCTGCATCGGAGTTTGAGTCGCCATTCGTCGCATGAAACCTGTCGCAGCCTTTTCGCCCAGGTCAATCATTCCCGGCGCGACGCAGTTGACTGCAATTTCAGGCGCTAATGCTTTGGCCATGGCTTTAGTCAGCATATGCAAGGCGGCTTTGGAGGAGCAATAGTGGGCGTGAGTCGGCCAGGCCCGCAGTCCGCCGAGCGATCCCAAGTTGATGATGTTGCCATTCTGTTTTCGCAAATGCGGCAGGGCTTCCTGCGAAACCAGAAATGGGCCGCGGACGTTGGTGTCAAAAATCGCGTCCCACTGTTGAATTGAGAGCTGGTCAAAATCAACCGTCTCGTAGCGGCCTGCATTATTGACCAGAACGTCGAGCCGTTTGAACTGGCGGACCGACGCCGCCACGGCCGCACGAACGCTTGTGGGATCGGTAACGTCGCACGGCACGGCGAGTGTGCGAACGCCTGCTTTCTCGATGAGTTTCGCCGTTCGCAGAGCTTCTTTGTCCGACCGCAAGAACGTTATTGTGACATCCGCGCCAGCTTGGGCCAGGGCCAGAGCGGCGGCCTTTCCCAAACGCTTTGCTCCGCCGGTGACAAAGGCCACCTTGCCTTCGAGCGGCCGGCTCGTCTGATCATTCATGAAGTAGGGATTGTACTTCCGTGGCCGCGCTTGCGCGAGAAAACATCTAAGGTTTTGCTGGAACACTTTCTTGCTGAAAGATCATTTTTCTGGAAGATCATGGACAACTTTGCTACACTCCCGCCCATGTCGCTCCTCCGCGAGGTCACTGTGTATTCCCGCAAAGGGTGTCACCTGTGCGAAATCGTGAAGGAAAAGCTCATGAAACTGGAGCGACGAGGCGGCTTCCGGTGGCGCGAAGTGGACGTTGAGGCCGATGACGCTCTGCGGCGGCAATTCACCGACGAGGTGCCGGTGGTTTTCATCGATGGCCGCAAGGCCTTCAAATATCGGTTGGACGAGCAGGAATTTCTCAAGAAGCTGGCTAGCTAATCCCCTCCAGGATCGTCTATAAAACGCATCATTTGTGCTGGTTCTCGCATCCTAAGATGAGGTGACTTGCCGGTGATCTTCCGTGTTACCTTAGACGCTAAGTTTGTGTTTCTGAGCGTGTTATACTCGACCCAATCTGCTTGCCCCGGCGTCCTATGCCAGGGCTGAAGGAAAAAACCACGATGGTCCGTAGTTCGCAACGAGCTTCCCTATTTGTTGTTTTGTTCTTGGCGGCTTGTGGATTTCTGGGGATGGTGTTTGCCCAGAAAAATCCCGCGGTGGCGCACGACAGCGACTCCGATGTCAGCCAGAGCCTGCAGCAGTTCACGCAGGTTTATGACATTGTCGAGCAAAATTATGCCGAACCGGTGAACGCCGACAAGGCGATTTACAACGGCGCGATTCCCGGCATGTTGCACGTGCTCGATCCCCACTCGAATTTCTTCGATCCGAAGTCGTATTCGCTGTTGCGCGAGGACCAGCGCGGCAAGTACTACGGCGTGGGAATGACGGTCGGCCCGCGCAATAACAAAGTCATCGTTATTGCGCCGTTTGTGGGAACGCCGGCGTACCGGGCGGGAATCCATCCCGGAGACGTGATCGTTGCGGTGGATGGGAAGCCTACTGACAACATGACGACTGGCGACGTGGCCGATCTTTTGAAGGGACCGAAGAGCACGACGGTTCATATCACAATTCTTCGTGAAGGCACCGAGAAGCCGCTCGAGTTCACGGTTGTGCGCGATGAGATTCCCCGCTACAGCGTGGATCTGCACTTCATGATTAAGCCAGGAGTTGGATACATGCACGTCTCCGGCTTTAACGAGACGACCGAGCATGAGGTTCAGGAGGCACTCGACAATTTCTATCAATCGGGCGACCTGAAGGGACTGATCCTCGATCTACGGCAGAACCCCGGCGGATTGCTCAACGAAGGCGTCGGAGTGGCCGACAAATTCCTGCACAAGAACCAACTGATCGTTTCACATCACGGGCGTTCTTCACCTGAGCGGCGGTATGTGGCTACGCATGGCAACGGCGGGAAGGAATATCCGATAGTTGTGTTGGTCAATCGCGGAACTGCTTCCGCTGCTGAGATCGTCGCTGGCGCAATTCAGGACCATGATCGAGGGCTGGTGGTGGGTGAGACCACGTTCGGCAAAGGCCTGGTGCAAACGGTTTATCCGCTTTCGAACGACACCGGACTCGCTTTGACTACGGCCAAGTACTACACGCCGAGCGGGCGCCTGATTCAGCGCGATTACAGCAACGTTTCACTGTACGACTATTACTTTGATCGCGACGGAATTAACGACACTACGAATAAAGAAATCAAGCTTACCGACAGCGGCCGCACGGTTTATGGCGGCGGCGGCATTACGCCGGACGTGAAGATTGACCCCATCAAAAGCAATCATTTCCAGGATTCACTTTTGCAGCACTATGCGTTCTTCAACTTCGCAAAGCACTACGTGAACTCCCACCACATCACGAAGGGCTTTGAAGTTGACGAGAACGTGCTGCAGGACTTCCGCAAGTCCCTCGATGCCGATAAGACGCCCTACACAGAAGCCGATTTCGTCCAGAACAACGACTGGATTCGCTCCAGCATTAAGAGCGAACTGTTTGTGGACGCGTTCGGGCAGGAAGAAGGGCTGAAGGTTCGGGCGGAAACCGATCCCGAGGTCACCAAGGCGCTCGACCTTATGCCGCAGGCGCGTGCTCTGGCGGAGAACGCAAGAAAGATCATTGCTGAGCGGAACAGCGGGAATTTGCCCGGTCAGCACGTGGCGCAAACGAAGTAGCAGTCAGCACTCGGCACTTAGCATTTAGCCAAGCGAAGCCACGGATTAACGCGGATAAACCTATTTGAGGTTATCCGGGTGAAGCCGTGGCCTTTTACTTTGCGGATCCCTGCCTGGTTTGGCTTGGCTGAATGCTGAGTGCTGATTGCTGACTGCTCGATTACAATTCCAGAACCGTGGCGAACAAGGCCCTTTGGATTCTTGCTGCCATTTTTGCACTGACCGCCGGCATAACCGACGCCCGTTCGCGCCGAATTCCGAACGGGCTCACCTATTCGGCAATTCCGCTTGCGATCATTCTTCATGCCATTGATGCAGGCTGGACTGGGGCACGCCTGTCGCTGTTGGGTGCTGCTCTCGGCTTGGGTTTGCTGCTGCCGTTTGTTTTAATCCGCAGCCTGGGCGGAGGAGACTGGAAGTTGATCGGAGCGTTGGGCGCATTCTTTGGATATAACACAGGATTTTCCGTTGGCCGGCAGCGGCTGATTGTGGTTCTGCTTTGGACGCTGGTCATCAATGGCCTTATGGCGCTTTGCATGGTGATTTGGAAAGGCCGGGCGCGGCAAACGCTGCGTAATATCGGTCGCATGCTGGGGGCGTTTTTCCGGGTGCATCTTCCTCCCGCGGACCTCACGATCGACAATCCCGAAGCGATCAAAGTACCGTTTGGAGTTGCAGCTGCCGTGGCCGTGCTGCTTTATACTTCCAAGCACCTGGGAGAGATGTTTTAGAGCGATGAAGTTATTCCAAGGGCCTGACGTTGCCTGGAGATCTCTCCGAAGAGATCGCGCGGCGGAAATCGCCGAAACAGCCGTAATCCTCCCCGCGCTGTTCATGCTTCTATTGTCGATCTACTGGTTCGGCCGCGCCTACACGGTTTACGGCGCGATTAATCACGCGGCGCGCGAAGGGGCGCAAACTGCGGCAGTTCCGGCGTGTGCCAACTGCAATGGCGGCTGCACTTGGCAGAGCAGTTCTCTGCCCTGCGACTCCGTGGTTGTGCAAGCGGTCAACAATTCGATGCTCGCGGCAAACCTCGATCCGGCACAAGCGGTTCCGTCGACTCCAAACCCTACGCCCGAACCGTGCCCAAACGTGGTTCCTGAAGGAGTTTGCACGCAGGCCTCAGGAGGCCAGTTCACAATCTGCCGCAACATGGTACTGAACCAGGGCGCGTCTTCACCGCCGGTTTGCGGGGTGATCATCAGTTTTCAATATCCGTACCAATTTGTTCTGCCCTTCACTTCGCTTAACAACCAACGAATCCTTTTGAAGGCGCAAGTGGAAATGCGGGGGGAGGACTAATGCGTACGGCATTCTTCTCCCGCGAGGAGGGAGTGCAGATCCTCGAGTTCGCGCTGGTGTTGCCCCTGTTGGTAGTTTTCGTTGTGGCTATCTACGACTTCGGCCAAGCATTCAACGTGAAGGAGAAGTTGAACTTTGCCGCGAAAGACGCAGCCCGGTTCGGTGCTGCCCTGCCGACCAACGATCTGACGCAGACCACTCCGATTTCGGTCACAGCCATTCGCGACCTGGTTGACGCTGATTTGATCAACTCAGGCATCAATGACTGCGGCCTCGGCCCCATCCAACTGACGGCGTCGCTAACGTGGACGGCCACGGGGAGCTGCTCGGTGACGTCGAATTTTACGGTGACCATTGACCGCGGTTTTGTGTTCAACTCGGGTCCGCAAGGCGGGAATGAGCCGTTGAAGATCATTGCTACGCGCGTTGACATCAGCTATCCCTACCAGTGGCGTTTCGGCGGAGTGATCAAGCTGATTGCTCCCGGCTCTACGACGCCCGGAATTACGCAGATTGAAACCGATGCGATTGCCGCGAATCAGGACTGAAATGCACAGGCGACCCCACGAACGCGGGCAGACGATTGCGATCGTCGCAGTATCAATGGTCAGCCTGCTGGCGATGGCCGCGCTGGCGATTGACTTGACGACGTTGTACGTGGCCCGGGGCGAGATTCAGCGCGCAGCGGATACGGCGGCGCTGGCCGGTGCCAAGGCATTCGTGGATTCTGGCGTGACATCGAATCCTGGCAATACGGGATTGCAGGCCGTAGCCCAGCAGCTTGCAAACTCTTACGCTGCAGGTGCGGTCTTGCAGAACAACGTGGCTGGAAGCTCGCCACAAATGGTCTCTGCGCCGACAATGGATTTCAGCCTGCAAGGGAATCCGCGCATCACGGTCACCCTGCAGAAGACGAGCCTTCCGGTTTTCTTTGCACGAATTTTCGGAACGACGGCGGCTTCGGTCTCCGCGGCGGCTACGGCTGAGGCTTATAACCCGGCTTTTTCGCAGGGCAACACTGGCACCTATCTTCCTTCTGCTCCGAAGTGTGTGAAGCCGTTTCTGGTGCCGAATGCGTATGTCGACCCCAGTAATACTTCCTCACCTCCTCCGTCGCCGGTGCGTTTCGTCGATGAAACGACAGGGTTGGTGAATCAGAGCCAATCTTTCTTGGGAAACCCTATTACATTGACCGCTGCCTGCAAGGGCAACGGAAATGGACAAAAAGGTTGTTTTCTTCCTCCGCCTAACAATCCGAAACCTCCGAGCGCGGGCGAGTATCTGCCGATGGTGGCTCCCAGCGCGCATACTTACTGTCCTAGTGACGCCGCTCCTGGCTGCGGCGGAGGCAACACTGATTTCGAAAAAAGCGTGGAGTGCTGCGACGGAACGGCGTTTAATTTCGGGCAATGCGGAGGCTCTGCCAATCCGGCGACTTGGGACCAGACTGTTAATCCGGGAGGACCGAACGCCCCCGCTCAAAATGGGCTCCAATGCCTGATTCACACCACTAACACCGGGTCTGGCAACATCTCACAACAGGATTCTCTGGATCCCAGCAGTTTCTCTACAAGCAGCGGGCCTCCCAGGATTTCTCCCGGAACGTTTAACCAATCGCGGTACAACGTTCCCGCAAACGCCTTAATGGATACCAGTGACTCGATTATTACTCTCCCGCTGTTTCACCTTCCCAGTCAGCCGATGCCAAACCAGGTAACTATCGTTGGTTTCTTGCAGGTCTTCGTCCGTTATGTTGGACCTAGCGTTGGTAATGGGAATCCGCAAGACGATCTCAACGGTTACATCGTGAACATCATCGGCTGCGGCACCAGCGCGGCTTCCGGCGCGCCAGTTTCAGGCGGAGGCGTTTCCGCTATCCCCGTGAGATTGATTCACAACTGAAAAGTAGTCAGCACACAACAAAAAAGCCGCGAATTCGCACAAGCCTGAAAATGGTTTATCAGTGTTAATCCGCGTAAATCCGAGAATGTTTTTGTTTTTGCTGAAAGCTGAGTGCTGAATACTACGTGCTAGTCAGTCGGCGGCGGATCGGGTGGAGGGCCGTTGGCCGGGTTCTGCTGCTGGAGAGGCTGAGCGTTGGGATCCGGTTGCGCGTTTTGGTCTGGCGGCTGAGCGTTCTGATCTGGGGGCAACGGCTGCTCGATAGGTTGGCCATTTTGTTGTGCGATGGCCTCGGGCGGGACCTCCTGATATTCAGCATCGCTATTGTCAGCCGCTGCTGTCGCAGGGTTTGTGCCGATGGTCGGCGCTTCGGCGACTTCTGATTTTCTGGTCAGAATGACGCTGCGCAAAAGATTTGGGTTTGTTTCTTGCCCAACCACCACGAAATTCAGGCCAGAGCCGTTCAGCAATTCGCCCAGAACCTCGCTCGGCGTACCAGGACCGAAGTCAGCTGCGACCTTGTCCTGTTCAGTGCCGGATGGAATGGCGATCTCGGCACCGGTCACCTTTTGGATCTGGTAGAGAATTTCGGATAGCGTTGCGCCGCCGGAGTGGATTGTCATCTGGCCATTCGAAAACTCAATACTCAGGCCCTTGCGAGCGGGTGATTTCGAAACTGCAGCAGGCCGTGCCGCCGCGACGGAGCCAACGTGAGCGCTCGCGGAGCGCACTTCAACCGGCCCTCGGGTGGTGACCCATCCAATGGTCGATTGTGTATCAACCGGAGTTTCAGAAGAACCCAGGCTCACCAGCAATCCGGAGCTGTTGGGCGTGACCCGATACCATTGCGGCTGATTGAGATCAATCACGATGCGCGTTACCGGCGGTTCGGCTGAGAACAAACTGACACGCACGCCGCGAACGTCGCCGGATGTGATCGGGATGCCACGAAGCTCAGGTCCAGGCAGAGCGTTTGGTATGTCCACGACCAGACGCTCGGGCGATGTGACGATCTGCGCCTGCGGTGCCGTGGTCGCGTCGGTTTGTATTTGAAGTTGGAATGGTTCTTTGCTGACGATCGCGACTTTAGCAACCGTGCCCTGACGGGCGTGCGCGAAAGGCGACAAGAGCGCGAGAATCCAAAGGCCACGCAGATAAGGGGAGGACTGCATGATTCTGAGCGGATTCTAGCAGCGCGGCGGAGCTGTGGATTCGCACTTTGGTACTAGAACCAACGGTGCAAATGGGCTGGACATCGCTTTCCAGCCCGGGAATCCGCGATCAGCTTCATTTGCGAAGCCGCACGGCGATCCCAAGGGCCCCAGATGCAAACAGGACAATCGTCCCTGGCTCCGGCACGGTCGGAGGTGGTGGGGGTGGAGGTGGTGGTGGGGGCGGAGGCGGATTCGTGCAGGGTTTGTCCGGCTTGGGGACACAGCTGCTGCTGATCGGGGTACCGGGCAAACCGCCAACTGGAAGCGGGATGAACCCTCCCGGGGGCGTGCCTCCGACCGGAAACCCACCTGCGCCTGGAGCCGAGGGGCCAAGTGGAAGCCCCGGGTCAAGCTGCAACAAGGTGGAATCGAAGTTTGATGGGAAAGATTCGATGCCGCTGGCAACTGCATCTGGGCGATCCAACTCGGCGATGGTCGGCTCGTCGGGTGCGGTTTGCGCCTGCGGCAGGACAGAAACCTGATTGCCACAGCGGTTGCGGGCGGTAATCTTGCCGTCCGTCAGCAGCTTTTCGCCTTTGTGAAGGCTTGTCTGCTTGCGGGTCCAATAAACTTTGTTGTGCCGGCGGTATGAGAGATAGACCAGGCGAGGCGCATTCACTTCGACTACGCGGGCATGGCTGTAGTCGAATCCGCGGTAATGGTCGCCGACAGTGGGATCGTGCTCAGCGGCTTCGTGCAACTCGGCGGCCGAGGTTATGCCTCCCGGCACAATTGAGTAGGGATACACAACTCGGCGATTACGCGGCTGGATGGCTTGGGGCTGAAATCCGGCAGACGTTGCAATTTTCGTCTGTCCGGAAAGGCTGGAAAATGCGCTGGTTTGGCCAGCGCGATCCCGATATGAAGCCGTCCGGCGAACGACTCCAACGCCGACAGCCACCACGGTTAGAAACGCTAAACTGCGAACGGCAATGCCGGCAATCCTGACACTGCCCCTTCTACGGCTTCTCGCCCGACGACGCGAATACTTCAAAGTGCTCTCCTGTACAGTTAGCCCCATTTGACTGCAGGGGAGAGGCTACAACTTTCATTGCAGTTGCCGTACCAGAGTACAGGGACGCTTACTGCCCTAAATACTTGAAATTCTTAAAGAATTTGGCACTGCTATTGCGACCGATGCTAGCAGAGTAGGAAAAACATTGCACAATAATTTTGTGTTGATAATCCGGATACCTCGCACGATCCAAGACCTCGAACCCGCATAAAATTCAGTAGCTTACATCGATTTTGGATTGTGGATAACTGGGGGGGTACGAGCATTGAGCGGTGATCTATGAGCGATCCGAGCAGATCAAACAATTCTATGGGCTTCGCCGTCGCTTGGCTTGCTCTAGCGCTCACAGCTCGCCGCTCAGGCTGAACCATCGTTGCAAGGTATATTGATTGGTTAATGACTGACTCCAAACAGACACATTCCGTTGCCATAGCGATCATGGCTGCCGGCAAGGGTACCCGGCTTAAGTCCAAACACCCAAAAGTCCTGCATGAGGTCGGGGGGAAGCCCCTTTTGGCGCATGTGATCGCAGCAGCCGGCAAGGTCGTAGCTCCAGAGGACATCTACGCAATCGTTGGACATGAAGCAGATTTTGTTCAACGCGCGGTGGCTGAAGCAGGAGTTCGGTTTGTGCGGCAGGAGCCGCAGCGTGGCACTGGCCACGCCTTGATGTGCGCGCGAGAAGCTCTGCGTGACTACGAAACCGTGCTTGTGCTCTCGGGCGATGCACCGCTGATTACATCGGCGACCATACAAAAATTGCGGGAGTTCCATCAGCGGAATCGGGCCGCGATGACGCTGCTGAGCGCGAAGCTGGAAGATCCGACGGGCTACGGCCGGATCATTCGGGCTGGGCCGAAGAGTAATGAAGTGAAGGCGATCGTAGAAGAGAAATCATGCACGCCTGCGCAGCGAAAAATCCGTGAGATCAATTCGGGATTTTATGCGTTTTCGGTGACGGCGCTGTTCGAGCATATTGACAAATTGAAAACCGACAACCCGCACGGCGAGTACTATCTGACGGACATGGCTGCGGTTCTGCGGCGGGCGAAGAAGAAAGTCGTAGCGATTGAGACGGAGAACCCTTCAGAAATTCTCGGAAGCAACACCCGAGCCGAGTTGGTCGAGTTGGACCAGAAGATGCGGGCGGAGAAATGCCGGGAGCTAATGGCGCAGGGTGTCACGATTTTCAATCCGGCGAGTTGCGTGATTGACTCGGATGTTGAAATTGGCGCGGATACGATGATCGAGCCCTTCGTACAGCTGCTGGGGAAGACTCGCATCGGCGTGGACTGCAGAATTCGGTCGTACTCGATTGTGCAAAACTCAGTCATTGGCGATGGCGTGATGATCCGGCCTGGCTGTGTTCTCGACGAAGCGCATGTTGCTAATGGCGCGCTGCTGGGACCTTATGCGCACCTGCGTCCCGGGACCGAAATTGGTGAGGGAGCGCACGTTGGGAACTTTGTGGAGACCAAGAAAGTCAAACTGGGTAAGGGTTCGAAAGCGAACCATCTCACGTATCTCGGGGACGCCGAGATCGGCTCCGGCGTGAACATCGGCGCAGGCACGATTACGTGCAATTACGACGGAGTGCATAAGCATAAGACGACGATTGAAGACGGCGTTTTTGTAGGCAGTGATTCGACGTTGGTTGCTCCGGTGAAGGTGGGCAAGGGCGCGTATGTGGGCGCAGCTTCTTGCATCACGGACGACGTTCCGGCGGAATCGCTGGCGATTGGGCGATCAAAGCAGGTTGTAAAGGAAGGCTGGGTCAAGAAGAAACGCGGAGAGTAGCACCTCTGTGGCGATCGTCAGTGAACCTCGGTGTCCTCTGTGGTTTGCGTTTTCGCAGTTCCAAGCTAATGAAAACCCTAACCACAGAGGACACAAAGGTCCACACAGAGCTTCACAGAGGCTTCATCGCGAAACGGCCGCGAACAGGCTGGTGTGAATCAGCGATTGAAACTGCTTATCGTCGGCCTTGAAGTGCATTTGCAGCTTGGAGCTGTCGGAGTTCACGGAAACATCTTCAAGAGCGGCCTTCTCTACTGAGCTGGCCGTCATTTTCTTGTACAGTACGCCCATTTTTACCAGCGAAGAAAGCGTTGCGGCTGTGACTGAATCCGACGTGAGCACGTCGAGATCAAAGTTCACGCCATTAGAAAAATTCATGGTGTAGCGCGATCCGAGAATACGCTTTTTTACAGTGTCGTACTCGCCCACCTTAGAGGCATCACCCAAGGCCGAGAGCATCATGTTCTGCGTGCCTTTCTGATCGAGCACGCTCCAGACAGAGCCAGACTCCACGTCGCTGATCATATTCGCGATGTCTGGGTTCGAATCCAGCGTCTGTGCGTATCCGTCGCGGGCATCGAGTGCGCCGCGAAGGGCGGGGCCGTCGCCGAACATCAGCGTAGTTTCGTCGATGAAAGTCATCTCCATGCCCGTGTTCATGGGATAGAGATCAGAATCGTGATATTTCGTCGGCTTGATCTTCTTGAGTTTGAGCTTGCGAAGCACGGTTTTGGTGCCGAATACGCCCTGGGCTGCACCTACGATCTCAAGGCCTCCCTTCGGGCTGCGATACGAAATGAAGGCGAGTTCATCTACATCGCGGTCAGGATCGATGCCGGCGCCTTTCAGGGCGACTTCAAATTGCTTGAGCTGATCGGGGAAGACTTGGTTTTTCAGCTGTTGCGCCGTGTCGGAGTTCTTGACCGAGCGATAGTCGACGCAGATGAGCTGCTGGACGTCCGCAGGAATCGCAGGCCGAACGGAAGAAGGCAAGGGCGCGGCGACGGCGATCGCGGAGAGCAAAGCAACACTCAAGCTGGCGCGCAACAGATGACTCATAAAAACCTCAGGATACTGATTTGGATGCGGGCCGACGCGCGAGGGTCACCCGGCTGGAATGATTGTAGCCGAATGGGTTGGCAAATGAATGGTAGCCAAGGTACTAGGCTCCCAAGCGGCTTTAACGAGGAGCTGCGGAAAACTTAGCAATGCGATTCTTACCGTGGAAGGGCGGCCCTTTCAAGGCCGCGTAAACGTCGAGACGTGCCGGTCACGCGGCGCTGAAAGCGCCGCTCTTCCGCGGTGCCTACCGCCACACACCCGCCACAAAAGAGCCGCATTACCACATTCAGCTGATCGCCATATTTGTATCTGGGCGCGATGCTAACATTTGAGATTCAAGGAGAGGACATGGCACGAGGAGTAATGCCCCGGCGTCCGGCAAAGAGCGGACGACATGAAGGTAAGCCCTTAAGGATTCGACCGGGTGTAGGCGGGGCGCAGCCGACACTCAAAGCGGCCCTCAGTTCCCACCCTTCGAAAATCGCGAAGGGTGGGGCCGCCGTTGTTACGCCGCCAAAAGTCAGCAAGCCAAAGACCCGCGGCGAAAACAAGCAGGCACTCTCGGCAAAGACCCATGGCTATAATCCCGTTTCCCCGGAGCGGGTTTCGGAGATTCTGAAGCGGTTAGACGAGCTCTATCCCGATGTTACCTGCGCACTAACACACCGCACCGCGTGGGAGCTTCTTGTCGCGACGATTCTCTCGGCGCAGTCCACGGATGTGCGCGTGAATATGGTCACTCCGGAGCTGTTCAAGAAATATCCGACGGTACGGGATTTCGCCAAGCTCGAGCCGCAGCAGCTCGAGCCAGACATTCGCTCGACTGGGTTCTTCCGGAATAAATCCAAGTCAGTGGTCGGTGCAGCAAAGATGATCGTGGACGATTTTGGAGGCAACGTTCCGGAAGACATGGACGATCTGCTGAAGGTGCCCGGCGTTGCGCGGAAGACGGCGAATGTCGTACTAGGGACATGGTTCGAAAAAGCGGAAGGCGTGGTGGTCGACACGCATGTGCATCGCATTTCGCGACGCCTGGAGCTGACGAAGAATGACGATCCTAAGAATATTGAACAAGACCTGATGAAGGTGATTCCACGCGAGAGGTGGGTTTTGTTTTCACATCAGATCATCTGGCATGGACGGAAGCTGTGCCTTGCGCGCTCGCCAAAATGCGTGGACTGCCCTCTCGAAAACATCTGCCACGCGGAGGACAAGACGTGGAGCACGGTGGAAAAGCATAAGGGAGCGAAGGCCTAGAGGAGTTGTTGGCTGTTAGTGCTTGGTGTGATACGTTCTGCAAACGTAATGTGATGTTCCCAACAACCAACGAATAACCAATAACTGCTCTCACGTTGGCACCTTCAAAATCAAATATCCGCCCACCAGCGCGAAAATCACATCTGGCGCCCAGGCCGCCAGTACAGGCGGCAGCTGGCTGATGTTCCCCATTGATTCGAAGAGCCCGGCAACCAGCGTATAAACCACGGCGACCCCGATTGCGGTCGCTACGCCCGCGACCGCGCCGCGCTTCCCTGCTGAGAGTGCGAACGGAATGGCAAGAACCGCCATGACGAACGTGATAATCGGGAACGCCAGCTTTTTGTAGAGCTGCACTTTCAGCCTGACCACCTCGAAGCCGCTCTGCTGCAGATCGTGAATGTAGCGGCTCAACTGTTCGTAATTCATTTCCAGCGACTGCTTCACTTCTTTCTTGAAATAGGGCGGCTGCTCGGAGAGAACATTGAAGGTCGAAACGTCAAACTTCTTGTAGTCCTCGATCGCGGAGTTCTGAAACAGGCGCTGCCAGCCTTGCGCGCACACCCAGCGGTTGAGTTTCTCATCCCACTGGCTGCGATCGGCGTAAATGCGGTTCACAAGTTGGAACGTCGTGGGATTGAACTGGAAAACAGAAAGATCGCCGAACTGGTTTCGGTCCGAATCGAAAAACTGGTAGTAGTAGATGGTGCCATGTTGGCCGAAAATCCACTTGCGATAAGGATTCAGGTAAGTCTGCGCAGGACGGCCTTTGATTCTGTTCAGGAGTTCGTCCTGACGCTTATTCGCGTGTGGCAAGTAAAACTGATCGGAAAGAAAGAGTGCACCGGACACCAGGCTCGCGGTGAGAAGCACCGGCACGATCACCCGATAGATGCTGGTCCCTGTCGCTTTGAGGGCAGTGACTTCGTTGGAACGCTCCATCAGGCCGAGAGTGATCAAGACTGCGAGCAGCACCCCGTATTGCGCGGTGTTGTAGAGAAAATAGGGCGTAACATTCACCAGATATTCCCCGACGATCAATGGCGAGACTTGATTGCGGAGAATGTCTCCCAGGAGCTCGAATACTGTGAAGATCAGCGACAAGATGAGCAGCGATCCGACAACCAGCCCGAAGTTCACACCGAAATCGCGCATGACGTAGTCGTCGAGGATCATGGGGAAGCTCGCCCGGAAAACGCGGGTGCGAGTGACGGCGCGCTCAAACGCGTTTTCGGTCGGAGTGCTTGGCAGTAAGAGTGTGCCACCATGAAATTTTGCTTTCAGGGATGCCCAACTGGTTTTCATGGCCGCAATTTCAAATGGCCGGCGCTCCGAGCGCCAGAGTAAAAAGCCACCGAGTGCAAGAAAGACAATGTCAGCAAGCCAGACTCCGAGGCCGGGTGATAGTTTCCCCTGGCGTGCGAGTGATAGTCCAAAGAGCGAGACGAAGTAATACGCGAACACCAAAATAATCGTCAGCACGAATCCGGCAGACTTTCCGCCCTTTTTTGCCGAGAGCCCGAGCGGAAATCCCACCAAGGCAAGAACAATGCAAGCCGTCGGCAAAGCAAAGCGGCGATGAAACTCGATCCAATACCAGCGCGCCACCTCCGGACTTTTTCTTGTCCGCGCAATTTGAGGCAGTTGTAACGTCGGCACTTGAGGGATCGATGCCTGCTGCAGTTCTTTGGCCGCGCTGCCCTCGGGCAACGGAATCGGCAGGTCGGTTTCCTGAAAAGTTGAAATTTGATACTGATCGGGTTTCGCGGGATCAAAATCGTGCGCCGAACCGTTGATCAAATGCAGGTGCAAAGTGCTCCGGCTCTCGCTGACCAGAATTCCCCGCTCTGCGAGCGTGACCTTCGGGGCAGAGGGATTGCTGATGTCTGCAAGAAAGACGCCCTTCCAGATGGCGGCCCCCTGAGCGCTCTTTACGTCGTGGACGTAAAGCACCATCTTGGGAAAACCTTCGTAAAACACTCGGGGCTGCACTTGGAAGGAAACCTGAGAACCCTTGAGCTGGTTTTGAAGCTGAACCAGTGCCTGTTGAGAACGGGGCGCGAAATATACGCTGTTCGCAAGCGCGAGCAGCCAGGCGGTCACAAAGAAAAACGAAAGCACGCGCAGAAAGTGCCACACGCCGATGCCGCTTGCTTTCATGGCGGTGATTTCGCTGTCGGCGGCGAGGCGGCTTAAACCGATCAGAATGCCAATGAGGACGCCGGCCGGCAATGTGATCGTGAGCGCTTCAGGAATGATGAGGATGAACAGTTGAACCGCACTCGGGAGGGGCGCGCTGTTGCGAACGACTAGCTCGAGAATCTGGCCGAGCTCTTTCGTGTAGATGATGAACGTGAAGATGGCGGTGCCGATCAGCGCATGCGAGGTGACTTCGCCGAGGATGTAGCGGGTGAGGATGCGCATGGGGCTGACAGTGCGAGTCTAGCAAATCGTACGAATCAGAGGTAAGAAGTCAGAATGCAGAATTCGTATCCGCGAGGTTAGAAATCAGAATTGAAGTAAAGGGCTCAAGCAGGTCCATTGGTTTTACTTCTGCATTCTGACTTCTGGCTTCGATTGGTCAGGTCAGTATCCCGCTTTCTTATCCACCAAGGCGAGGAGTGGCTGGCCTGCAAGGTATCGCCGGATGTTCTCGGAAAACAGCTCGAATTGCTGCTCCCACATTTTTGCGTTCATCCCCGCCGTGTGCGGCGTAATGAGCACATTTTCCATGTCCCAAAGCGGCGAATCATCGGGCAAGGGCTCCTTTTCAAAAACATCGAGTCCAGCGCCAGCAATCTTGCGTAGCTGAAGGGTTTGAATGAGCGCGGACTCATCAACTAGAGCACCTCGACTGACGTTAAGCAGAAACGCGTTCGGTTTCATTGCCGCGAGCTGCTCGTGGCCGATCATCGCCTGCGTGGATGGAGTGACCGGCGCAGCAATCACGACGTAGTCCGCAACTGCCAGCATTGCGTTCAGTCGTGATGAAGGAAAAATCTGCTCGACGAAGTCGGGTTTAGGCAAATCAGCATGCTCGCGCACAGCCACGACCTTCATGCCGAAGCAAGCCGCGTGCCGTGCCAGGTTGCGGCCAATTGCGCCGAAGCCGACTATGCCGAGCGTGAGCCCCGCTAGTTCTTGCGGCCCGGAATACTCACGCCAAATGGTCATTTGGCCCCACACTCGCCGTTGCTGAAAGCGAACGTCTTGAGGGATTCGCTTGGCTAACGCAAAAATCACGCCCATTGCTTGCTCGGCAACAGCGGGGCCGTGTACGTCTCGGCCGTTGGTGAGAAGCACGTTGCTGTTTACGAGCTCGGGAAAAAGCAGTTGATGGATTGCCGCAGCCGATGAATGGATCCAGCGCAATTTCTTCGCGAGCCGAAACTGCTCAGGCCGCAACATGACCGTCATCGCAATTTCGGCGTCAACAATCTCGCGGTCAAGTTCTTCAAGCTGCTGAAGGCGTACTACTTCGAATTGTGGGAATTCGGTTCGAAGCCGTTCGGAAAACCAATCGGGGGCGATCCAGATGTCCAGATTGGCGGTGCCGATGAGGAGCTTGCGGGAATCGGATGAGCGGGCCATTGCGAATCGAGTGATCTTATCCGATCTTCACTCTAAGATCCTTGCCTGTCATTTCTTTTGGTTCGGGAAGACCAAGCATTCCCAAAATCGTGGGCGAGATATCGCGCAGGGAGCCACCGGACTTAAGGGTGAACTGCTTCGAATTTTCCGCTATCACGATGAATGGAACCGGATTGGTCGTGTGATATGTGTGCGGGCCTCCGGTGACAGGATCGACCATCATTTCGGCGTTGCCGTGGTCGGCAGTGATGAGCATCGCGCCACCTTTGCTGCGGACGGTGAGTTCGATGCGGCCCAGACAGGCGTCCACGGTTTCGACAGCTTTGATTGTCGGCTCGAGCTTGCCGGAGTGGCCGACCATGTCGGCATTGGCGAAGTTCACGACGATAACATCGAAGGTCCCCTCTTCCACGGCTTTCACCACCGTGTCGGCGATTCCGGCAGCGCTCATTTCGGGCTTGAGATCGTAAGTCGCGACTTTCGGGGATGGCACAAGTGCGCGGTCTTCACCCGGGAATGGCTGCTCGACGCCACCGTTGAAGAAGTAGGTAACGTGCGCGTACTTTTCGGTTTCGGCCACGCGCAGGTTGCGCATTTTGCTCTGCCCCATGACGTTCGCGAGAATGTTATCGAGAGACTCCGGCGGAATCACGACCGGCAGGCTGAATTTCTTGTCGTACTGCGTCATGCAGACGTAGTGCAGGTTCTCGGGAACGGGGTCGCGTGGGATCGTAGCGTCGAGATCGTCGGCCCCTTGAAGGTCATGCCCACCCTGATCGTTTAGTCCGCTGTTGCGGCAAAGGGCGCGGGTAATCTGGCGCACGCGGTCGGCGCGAAAGTTGAAACAGATGCAGGAGTCTTCGTCACGAATGGTTGTGAGTGCCTGGCCTTTGACATCGGTGCAGACGAACGGCACGATGAATTCGTCGGTTACGCCCTTGTTGTAAGAATCTTTCACGCCTTGCACTGGGTCTGGGTACTTTCCGCCCTCTGCTTCTCCGAAGACCATTGCGTTATACGCTTTAGCGATCCGCTCCCAGCGGCGGTCGCGGTCCATAGCGTAATAACGTCCGCTTACGGTAGCAATCTTGCCGGTGTTGTACTCACGCATGGCCTGTTGCAATTGCTCGAGATATCCGGCACCGTTGGTGGGCAACGTGTCCCGGCCATCCATGAAGGCGTGAACAAAGACGCGCTCGACCTGGTTCTGCCTTGCCATCTTGAGCAACGCGTGTAGATGACTTTGGTAGGAGTGAACGCCCCCGTCGGAAACTAGTCCAAAGAGATGAAGCTGACGGCCACCGGTGCGCGCGCTTTTCATCGCCTCGAGGAGGACTGGATGTGTGAAGAATTCGCCGCTCTGAATCATTAACTCGATGCGAGTCGAATCCATATGCACGATGCGCCCTGCGCCGATGTTAAGATGGCCGACTTCGCTGTTTCCCATCTGGCCGTCGGGCAGCCCGACGTAAGGGCCGCTGGTCTGAATGAGGGTATTCGGATATTCACGCAGCAGCCGGTCGTAAGTCGGCTTGCGCGCAAGCGCGATGGCGTTGGCATTGGTTTCGGCTCGATAACCCCAGCCGTCGAGGATGATGAGGACGAGCGGTTTGGGACAGGACAAACTCTTAAGCTCCTAACTGACTTTCAGTCAATAAACAGTACAGAATCGATCAACGCGCAGTTACTTTACGGGCGCATCCGTCTTCCCTGACTGCTGCCGAGCTATCTGCTCAACTTTGTCCATGACATCCGACATCATTTTTTTCATGCGGGGCTGCATCGCTTGCATGCCTTCCGCCATCATGGCAGGCTGCTCGCGCAAAAGCTTCTGCCCGGTCGGAGTGTTGTAGAACGCGAGCATTACGTCAACGTGCTGTTTCGACAGATGGCGTTGATATACGGGGATCATGTCGTCCAGCATCCCGTTGACATCTATGGTTTTCACTAGGTCGTCGACAACAGCATCGATGCGGTTCAGTTCTTCATTTGTGATCCTCGGCACCTTCTCCTTAAGAGTATCGCGAGTGAGCGGCTTCTGTTGTTGCATTGAGGTCATCATCATGTTCTGCATCATTTCTCGCAGATGCAAAGTTACAAAAAATTTCTGTACGTCTTCTTTATCGGCTGCCACCTCGCCGGATAGGTTCTGTGCCCAGCTGAAGTATGCAAAAACACAAACAACAAAAACGCAGCCCCACATTCGCTTCATATATCCTCCTTGTGAGCACTTTTCATTTGATCGTAGGGCACGACGTGAAGAGCGCTCGCGACTCTTCCGGCCGGCGTTTCAACCAGGGCCACTTCTCCTGAAGGCGGGAACTCGCGAGTAACTTCAACACCGAAGGCAACCTTCATGGGCAATTGCCGGTTCTCAGGATGCTGATAAAGAAAAATGTTGTGGCCATCAGTGCGTAATCCGGGATTCTTCCGCAGAACTTCCCAAACTCTATCGAGTGCAGGACGCCAGGAGCTGGCGACTTCGCCAATCCGAACCTGACGCTGCACGGCGGCCAACTTCCTGGCCGAAACATTTTCGACGCGAACCTGAGCGCTCATATGGGTCCAAAGGATAGCAATCCGAGGACTTGATTTGTGAATAGGTGGAGAAATCCTGGGGAATTCTGCCTAACCCCGCCCAAATTTTGTTTATCTAAGGAAACAGAGGATGCCCCACGCGCGTCAGCGTAATCTGCACGTCCATCCGCTCTGATTTCTCGTCCGCGTACCGGCTGTAGTGCGTGTACACAATGTTGTTGGGATCGGAGAGCCGTGTGATCGTCCGCACGTTTTCGTCGCGCGTGCCATCTTCGAGCGCAACGAATGCCGTCGTCCGATACTCCTTCGCCTGGCTGTCATACTCGCCAGTCTCGGTCACACGCAATGCCCACCGGCTGTAAAAATAAGTCTGTTCGTACTTGCCGCTCTGCGGATTGAAGGTTGTAAAGATCAGAAAGGAGCGTTCCTTTGTCGGGTCCTCTTTGCGATGCATAGCCATGTCGGCTTTCAGATACGTGCCATCGAGGACCGGAGCGATTTCGTACGTACCTTCGCTGTAACGCAAGGAGCCCCGTCCGGTTGATGGAACTCCGCTACTGCAGTCCATTTGCCGACCAGCGGCGCGAGGAAATTCATGTTGCTGCGAATCCCATCGAAGTCGTCAGCCCGCCCCTGCCCTGCCACCCGCGTCGCAGCGGCGATCACGAAGAGTACGATCCTTCGAAACTTACGTGGATTCATGCTGCCCCCGCACAGAACTTTGCAGACGTTCGAAAAGTATAGACGCTGAGCACTGACAACCGTGAGCTGCCACCCCCAACGCTTCCGTAATCTAGACGATCGAGCGCAGGGGATCCAGAATCGCGATATGCCCAATCATTCGCGACTCCTGGTGCTCTTCTGCTTTGCAATGTGCCTAGCGTACAGCCAAGCGCAAGTCGCAGTCACTCCCGCAAAAGCCACGATGCTGGTGGGTGAATCGCGGCCATTCCGCGCGGTGGACAGTCAGGGCCATATGCTTACAAATGTCCACTGGACAATCTCGACCCAAGGTCTCGCCGACCTTGCGCAAGGTGCCGAGGTCGAAGTTGTCGCGAAGCAGCCCGGCAGATTCACGCTGACTGCCCACGTCGGCGCGTAAAGTCACGTCGAAGAGTGGCGGAACGCCGAGCGCGGAAGACCTTGCTGCGGCAGCGGCGCAACCACTGAAATCGCAATCCGCTTCGATTTGCGATTCGATTTCCCGGCACATGGAGAAGGAAAATGTCCGGGCGCTGCTCGCGGCCAGGCATTTGCAGATCTCATCGGAAACCGAAAGCGCGTGGTTGATCGAAGAAGAAGGAAGCGAGTGCAGGCTGTGGTTCGATGAACACTCCTGGGTCAGCAAGAAACGCAAGACCCTGATCACGGAGTAACGTCGCGATGATTTCGTGTGGCAAAGACACTCTTGCTCACGCATTGGTCTGTGCAGCGAAAGTTCGTATCAGGGCACGGCTTCGAAGCCTACCGCCAAAACCAGCCTCGGTCACCAGCCTCGTGTCTGCAGCATTTGCGCCTCGTCCATAGCGCTCACGGCCAGGCCCCTCATCGCTCCCGTCAGGTCTTCGCTGACCTCAAGTAATACTTTAGGGTCGTTGTAGTGGGTGGCGGCTTTCACGATGGCGCGGGCGCGGCGCTCGGCTTCTTCGGGCGGGGAGAAGGCGCAGGTCTCATCGTAAGGATGGGTGGTTAGCGAATGCGTGCACGACGTACGATTTCCCATAAAGATGCCTGAACCAACAAACACCGCTTCCGCGCCGAGCTGCATCACGAGGGACGCATCGGCCGGCGTGGCAATACCACCGGCGGAGAAGTTCGGTACGGGTAGCTTCCCTTCTTTCGCGACCAGCTTGACCAGCTCATACGGAGCCTGCAGTTCTTTGGCCTTGGCATAAAGCTCTTCTTCACTGAGCACGGTGAGAATTTTCATGTCCTGCACGATCTGCCGCATGTGCTTGACGGCATGCACCACATCGCCAGTGCCAGCTTCGCCCTTGGTTCGGATCATGGCCGCACCTTCGGCAATCCGCCGCAGCGCTTCTCCCAAATTTCGCGCCCCGCACACAAATGGGACTTGGAAAGCATGCTTGTCCACATGATGCGCCTCATCCGCAGGCGTCAGCACCTCACTTTCATCGACGTAATCGACGCCCAGCTCTTGCAGAATCTGCGCCTCGGCAAAATGCCCGATGCGGCACTTCGCCATCACAGGGATCGAGACTGCCGCCATGATTTCGCGAATTTTTTTCGGCGAGGCCATACGCGCAACTCCGCCTTCGGCGCGGATTTGCGCGGGCACGCGCTCAAGTGCCATAACGGAGACGGCCCCTGACTTCTCGGCGATCTCGGCCTGGCGCGCGTCGGTGACGTCCATGATGACGCCGCCTTTAAGCATTTCGGCAAGGCCGGTTTTGAGGCGGAGGCTAGTGGAACTACCGTTGTTCTGGGACATGTTAAGTACCTTGTGGCCACCTTTTCGCGATCGCGAAGAATAGCGCGAGAGACGCGCGGCTACTCCTTCTATTTTACGCCAAGGGCGAAGTCTGGATGCAGCTTTCAGAACGGCCGAGTTTTTGAATCTATGTTGAGCGCCTGATCGCTCTCTCTTCCCTGCCCACACGCGACCGTCTGATCGAATCTGCGCGCTACCTTTTCTGGGAGCGCGGATACGCCGGAACCAGCATGGCCGATCTGTTGGCGCACGCGAATGTTAACTCCGGCAGCTTTTACCATTTCTTCGAGAGCAAAGAAGCGTTGCTCCGGGCTGTGCTTGAGATGTACATACACGCACTGCGTGCTGTGATCGTGAATCCTGCCTTTGCCAAAACCGACGAGCCGCTGGAGCGGATTTTCGCGATTCTCGCGGGCTATCGCGAGCGTATTCTCCAGACGAACTGCCAGTATGGGTGCCCGCTAGGAAGGCTGGCACTCGAGATCGATCCCGAGAACCGGCCGGCGCACAAACTGATCGCCGACAATTTCAGCGGGTGGATTGGCGCGGTACGAGAGTGCATTTTGCAGATGAAAGATCGCCTTCCGAAGAGAACCGATGTCGATGCGCTCGCCACCTATGTGCTGGTGGTAATGGAAGGCGGAGTAATGCTTTCACGATCCTACGGATCGGTTGAGCCGTTTGATCGTGCGGTTGCGCAACTACACGAACACTTTCGAATGCTGCTCGGGAGCAAAAGCTCGCGACGCGCTTAGTGCCGAGTTGCCAGCAGTCAAAATCCTCCGCCCTTCCGAAAACACAAGGAGTTGGGACCTTATTTGTATTAGTACGTAGACTAAAACGGCGGGCCAGTTTCCAACCCGAGCGAAACCGTCAATCGTTCTGTTGATGGAGCAGCGGTAGGTTCCCCTCCGTTCTGCCTTCGGATGTAGTTGCTAGAATAGCCATCTCTTCCAAGGAGATCTCAGTGCGATCGTTCGCGCGAAAGTGGTCGTGTCTACGGTGCGCCGCGTTGCTACTCACTCTTTCTTTCTTTTCACCTCATGCCAATGCCGTCGGTGAGCTCGTGGTTAGTGTTACGAGTGGAGAGTTGAATGGCAAACCTCGTGTATCCGGCGGAGCTGAGTTTCTCGGGATTCCCTATGCTCAGCCGCCCCTCGGCGTGTTGCGCTGGCACGATCCTGTACCGGCGAAGGGTTGGACAGGTGTTCGCGATGCGACCGCGTTCGGTGCTCCCTGCGCGCAGCCGGTCTTGGGCGATTGGAATAGGCACGACTCAGAAACCAGCAAAGAAGATTGCCTGTTTCTGAATGTAATGACTCCGGTGTGGCCGCCGAAAGCGCCGTTGCCGGTGATGGTCTGGTTCCACGGCGGGGCCAATGCCGGAGGAACAGCGTCGAGTCCTTTATATAAGGACGGCACGCTGGTGCAGCACGGAGTAGTACTGGTCACGGTCAATTACCGGCTCGGTATCTTTGGGTTCCTGTCGCTTCCAGCGCTCACCAAAGAATCCGAGCACCGTTCTTCAGGAAATTACGGACTGCTCGATCAACTGCTCGCGCTCCGCTGGGTCCACGACAACATCGCCAAGTTCGGTGGTGATCCCGCAAGCGTGACTGTGTTCGGGCAATCTGCAGGAGCTATTGACGCGGGCTATTTAATGGTTTCGCCTCTGAGCAAGGGATTGTTCCAGCGGATGATTGCGCAGAGCGGATCGCCGTTTGGACCTCCGTTGCCTATGCTGGCCCAAGCAGAACAGGCGAACGAAAGACTAATTGCAAATTTGAAGGCACCTGCAGGCGGGGAACTTAAAGTTCTGCGCGCGCGAAGCGTGCAGGAATTGCTGGCACTCGCGGGCAGACAAGATCCGCAAGCTCCGCCGATGATCGGCCCCATTCTCGATGGGTGGCTTCTTGCTCGTCATCCCGCCATTGTGTTCGCGCTGGGCGAGCAGGCGCCGATCTCATTACTCATCGGCACGACCACGCGAGAGTTCGGCATGACGGGTGGTCCGGACGAAGTACGCAAATTCATTCGCGACGTGAGTGGCACTCTGGCAGATCGCGCGTTTGGCTTGTATGGACTCTCGGGCAAGGGGACCGGCAATCCGGATGTTCTCTATGGGTCTGCCGGAGATCAGTAGTTTGCCGATCTGGCGTTTCGCTGCCCGACGACGACGGAGGCAATTTGGCACGCGGGTCATCATCGGGTTTACGAATACGAGTTGCAGCATGTAATCCCCGGACAGGAGGCGCAAGGGTCCGTCCATTCGGCGGATTTGCCGTACGTGTTTGGGTTTTTTCCCAAGCAAGGAAACATTGCGGGCAAGTTTGGCGACGTCGACTTCCAATTGGCGGACATCGTCGAGAAGTACTTTGCAAACTTCGCAAGGACCGGAGATCCTAATTCCGACGGGCTGCCGAAGTGGCCCGAGTTCGATGGGGAGCAGGCTTACATTCAATTCAAGCAGGACGGCAGCGTGGGGACGTCAACTGGACTGCGAAAAGCCTACTGCGACTTGTATCGGGATGTGTTGAAGCAAAAAATGACGGCGCATTGAGGATTGTTTACGCGTGCATCAATGCCACCAGCGCAATCGAGTAAGCGGACTCGCTTTGAGTGGTTTTGCGGGTGGCAAATCTCGTCGATCAGCGTTGTACAGCGCCAGTCTCACCGCGGCCAGTTCGCGCGCTTCGGCCAAGTCTTTTTCGTTCTGCTTCGCAAAGAGTTTCTTGCCAAATAGTTTCATTTCGGCCTGCCGGGACCAGATGACGAGAGGAAATAATAGTACCCCGCCACGCCAGGGTTTGCCAGGGGCGACGAAGTCCGCAAAGCAAAACGTGTCGGCGCCCCTGCTGGCCGCGAAACCCTGGAAATATGGTTCACAATTTCAGTCAGGCTCGTGCACCCAGTTGCACGGTGGATTTATCGACGGCTGTCCAACTCAGCGGCTCGACTCTGCCGACGATGAAGACCCAGGCAATGACGCCCAGGAGAGAGATTGCTGATGTGACTGCGAATGGCCAGAAGAAGCTGCCGGTGTGATCGAGGACAAAACCGGTGAGTGACGGGCCAATGATCCCGGCGAAATTAGCGAAGCCGTTTTGTGGACCGTACCAGCGGCCGACGGCTTCCGGTCCGGCAATTCGTTGACAAAACGCATAAATGCCGGGCGCGCTCAATCCGCAACCGACGCCTGCAACCATGAGCCAGAGCAAATAGCTGTTCGCACCGGCGAGAACACACCCCATCACTCCAATCGCGCCGAGGGAGAATGCAATTCCCATAGCAGTTTTGCGCACCAGGGTACAGCTGTGACCTCTTCGAATATAGAAATCCTGCAGCCAGCCGCCGCCGATGGCGGAGATTGCATCCACCGTGTAGTAGAGGCCGGCGATTCGCGTCATGGTTGACATCGAAAGATGACGGCCGATAACGAGGTAGCTCGGAAGCCAGGTGATCATGAAATAAAAAAGATAATTGCAGGCGAAGTGGCCGAGCGTAGTACCCCAGAAGGAGCGCTGGGCGAAGATTTCGGCGGTGTTGAGAGTCGTTTGCAAGGGCTGCGCCTTATGCGGCATGCCACCTGGCTGCCATTTGGCCCACAGCGGAAGCCAGACCAGACTCAACAGTCCGATTCCAATGAAGACCGGGCGCCAGCCGTACTTTGTCATTAGATATCCGGCGCCGAACGTGCCGACGGCGTTGCCGGTGCGGAGCGCAGACATGAGAGCTCCGCTGGCGAATCCGCGATGGTGTTCTGGCAAGCAGCGCGCGAGGATCTTTGAACCTGCCGGTAGGGCGACCGATTCGCCAACGCCGAGAATCAGGCGCATAACGAACAAAAGGATGAAGCCCCTGACGATGCCGGTAGTTGCCGTTGCCAGGGACCAAATCAGAAATCCTGCGGCGAGGATGCGGTTGACGTCGAAGTGATCGACCAGCCATCCCATGACAAACTGCATGCCGGTGTAGCTGATGAAGAAAGCTGTGAAGAGAATGCCGAGTTGCGTGCCGGACAAGTTGAACTCAGATTTCAAGATCGGTCCGGCGACGGAGACGTTGCCGCGATCGACGTAGTTAATGAGGAAGCTGATGGCCAGCAGAACCAGGGCTGGGGCAAAGGCGCGCAGGCTGCGGGATTCGTCGGCGAGGTGAGGCGCGGCCATCGAGGCATTCTGCGCCGGGTGTGAGGGGATTGCAAGGGGAACGAAGAACATTGAGCGACAGAGGAGGCAGAGTTCCTAAAGAAACAATACCTCTCTACTTTGTGGCTTCTGCCCACTCCTGTTCGCCTCGGTGCAGAAGAGATGAACGGTCTTCGGGAACAATCCAGCGCTGTTGAATCAGATCGTCGAGGGCTTTGGTGAACTTCGTCAGGTAGTCTTGCTGATCGGTGTAGCGCTCGGCGATAGATTTGCGGGGATCGTGCGTCTGCTGACGGTCAGCGGCGGTTTTCGGAAACGGAAGATAAGAACCTTCGAATGGAACCCGCTGGTCGGGAGCGCCGATGGATGGATCGCGCAGGTTCCAACCGGTGTAGGTCGCGAGGGGCGCTACGATCTCTGGCAAGCGCACGCCGGCGCGGTCGTTGCCGTCGGCATCAGCCTGAGGCACCGAGATCGGAAATGCGGCGCCGACCTTGGGCGGTTGAATGCTGACAATTCCCTTCTCCCACTCCGGACCGAAATCCAGACGATAAGCGGCGTTGGCTTCGCGTGGTAGGTTGACGCCGTGAATGGACGGGAATCGCCAATCGGCGAAAGGTACCAGTGTTCCATCAGCAATTTTCGGATAGCCGCTGGCGGGAGGAAGCGTACGGTTGCGCACCCAGGCATCCATGTTAGCGATCATGGCGCGCCAGAAAAAGTTGATTGGCAGCGGCGACTGCGGCTCCTGGCTCAAGAGATCGTTCGTGCCTTTCTCAGGTGGAAACGGGCCGGAGAAGTGCTGCAACCCGGTGAGTAGATAGATGCGGACGCTGTCCGACAGAGGAACGTCTCTGGTACCGTCCGCGCTGATGTGAATCAGGGCACCAACCCGTCCCCAATATTCGTAGGAAGTGTTCGAGAAGAAAATCTTGGGGACGACTTTATCCGCGAGGGCCTGATCGAGCAGGCCGCCACTTGCGCCGGTGCGCGAGTCCGTCTCGCGCAAGTCGGTAAAAGGAAAAATGTCGGTTGCAAAAAAGACCGAGGACGTCGGCTGGGCGTCACGCGAGGGCTGGGCGAAGCGATAGTTGAAGTTGCCGCGGCCAGCTCCGGCGACGTGCGCGAGGACGCCGTCGAGGGCCATGCGTCCTTCTTCATCCGCATTGAAGCCCTGATAGATGAAATCTCGGAGAAATCGTCCGTTTTGCGAAATGCCCTGGCCGTACACGCGAGCGGCAGGAGTCAGCGCATCGGGGGTGTGCTTGGCGTAGGAGGCAAAATCTCGGACGGCGGCAAAACCCAAGCCGGCGACCACAGGGTCTGCAACAACATAAATATATTCGTAGATCTTTCCCGGCTGGAAGCCGCCCTCAAGATGAATGTAACGATCGCTGGGAACGAGTTTGCCGTCCAGCGTATTCGCGAACTGCCACTGCGACCTGGGAATAGTTGCTCGCTGCGCCTCGCGCGAGTCCCGGACGGTTAAAACGTTACGAGGATCTTCGGGCGCGGCAACCGGGTATTCACTGCCGCCAATCGCATCGCGGGTGTAGAAGTGGCCCAGCGGAATGTCCGACATGACCTTCCAGGGCATATAGTCGCCGCGCAGCAAGCCGGTGATAGTCTTGCCGTTTTCTTTTGCGATCGGCGCAAACAGGCGAAGAGCGTTATCACCGGCTGCGTCCCACTGCCATCCCAGCGTTACGATTGTGAATCCGTGGCGCAACAGCCAGCCATCACCCGAATCGTTGGCAACGTCCCAGTCTCCGCCATCCACCAGAGAAGTGATTCGCCCGTGGCCGCGATTGGGGACCTCGAGAATCAACGACCCGTTTCCCTTGCGAGTATCCTTTGGTCGAATTGCAACCAAGTCGGAAGAGAATTCCACCTCGCCATTCTTCAGATTCGTAGCATGTGCCAGATCCACGATCCGCTGATTGTGCGGATTAGAAACCGTAACAGCGAAATAAACTCGCCCGACGATCCGCTCGTACGCGCCAGCATTGGCAAAGGCCTTACCGCTTAAAACGTCGGCACGGGAAGTTGCTTCGACGCGAACGACTCGCGCGTGGAGGGGAGAAACTGTTATCAGAGCAATGATTGACAGTAGCGCGTGTCGTTTCATGCTTCGAAGGATAACAGTATGGGATCGTAAAACCCCATGTCTCGCAACATGGAACACCCATTTGGGGATCTCGGATTCAAACGGCGAGCCGAGCTTACTTATGGTCGCAGCAGAGGGTGGTAGCGTTTCCTGTTTCGCTTTTCCAGGTGACCGCTTTGCTTTGTGAGTGATCTGCGTCTGGTTTCGGCATCGCGTCTTCGATGCGGGTGGCTTCTTTTTGTAACAGGGCTACTCCTTGCGCGAAGGTCAGGTCAGGAGCGACGGGACGAAAATCGGAAAACAAATCGGTCGAACGAATGTTGAGCTTCTTAAACAAGAGAATCTTGCCCGTGAATGACAGTTCCATTCGCGTAATTTCCCATTGGCGATTGTCGACATCGGCTTGCTGCACGAGGAAGTGGCCGCCGCGGTCGAGATGGCCAAGGATCCCCCAACCGAAGCCAACATCTTTCTGCAGAGTGCCGTCGATTTCCGCAATGCGATTCTCCTTCGTATCAATGAGAAGGTGCCCTGCCATGCCAGTGAGCACCTGCTCGACGCGCGATGGAGGGTCATAATCTGGATTGGGGCGAAACTTCAGGCGGACCAGTTCATCCTGAGGCAATCCAACGCTTGGACTTCCTGGCTGTGTTCCGTCCTGCTCGTAAATAAATGCAGAAGGTAGTGCCTTCATGATGCGAATGGTTCGATCGGCATCTTCCTTTTCCTGCTTGCGCTTCTTGTTAAGTTCTTCAGGGTTGTGAATGTAGTTCTGAAGGCGGGACTCTTCGGCTTGGCGCCGCGCCGGTGAGAGCGGGTGGCCGTCCTCTTCAACCATAAGGCCAGCTGTGCCTTCGCGGGTTTCGACGATCAGTTTGGTCTGGTTGAGATGCGCGGTCCGCCGCTCATTGCGAAACATGAAGCGCATTCCGCCAGGAGCATTCGCGGCGATTTCGTTCTGTACGGCGCGAGCAACGAGTTGGGAGGAATCAACCGCTGCGGGCCCGTCTTTAGCGTATGAGTCGGCTGTGATCAGCAGAGAAAGAGCGTAGGCGAGCCACAGAGACGGTTTATGGCCGAGGCGCATCGGAGCTCAAACAGTCAGTATTTTAGACGTGAAAAGCTTCGCTGAATGTTGCACATGCGGAGGGGGCTGACGAGAGTTCTGGCAGGGCATGAGTTACAATCCTTTGTCGTATCGCCGCCAAGGGAGGCCAGCAATGAGTACTGCGCCAGCATCGGGGGGATTTGCGAACATCGGCAAGACAATCCTAATTAAAGGCGAAATCTCCGGCCAGGAAGACGTTTACGTTGACGGGCAAATCGAGGGCAGCGTTCAACTGCTCGGAAACAGCTTGACCATTGGATCGAATGGAAAGGTCCATGCCAGTGTGGCGGCGAAAAATGTGACGGTAGGAGGATCCCTCGAGGGCAATATTCAGGCGAGCGAGCGCACCGAGATGCGCAAGAGCGCAGTGGTAAACGGCGATGTACAGACGCGGCGAATCGCGATTGAAGAAGGAGCGTTTTTCAAGGGCAAACTCGAAATCCTTTCCGACCCTAAGCCGGCAGCGTCCAACGTGGCAGCAGCTGCGGCTGCTGCAACCAAACCGCCCTCCACTACCCCTGAACCGGGCAAGTAATCTGGCCCTTGGACCTTCATCTCAGTTAATATTGAGTCGCGCGCATTTTCGCCTCGACCGGCAAAACCGGCGAGTGGTGGCCGACTTGGTGTGCGGCACGAGGCGTACGGGCTGAGGTACCTGAAGCCGAAAGGGTCCACACCGCATTGAGATGAAATTCTTTCGCAGCAACACTCCCACGCCATCGAGGGCGGAACCGAGAGCCCCAGAGCGGCTCAATCGCCGGTCCAGCGCTATGGCTGAGCTGGCGAGGGTTTTGAAAACGGAAGATCCATTGTGCGTGCTTGACATTGGTGCGACTTCGGCAAGTAATCTGCGATTCTTCACCGAACGCGGCCATCGTATCTACAGTCAGGACTTGCTCGAAGCTTCAACCGACCCGGATCTCGCTAAACACGATGAACAAGGCAAGCCGGTTCTAGACAGCAAGAAATTTTTGGAAGAGAATCTGGCTTATCCGAATGGGCATTTCGATCTTGTCTTTTGCTGGAACCTGGCGGATTACATGGACGAGGGCCTGGTGAAGCCAGTCGTAGCACGGTTCTGGTCGGTGATGAAGCCGGGAGGGATGCTTTTGGCGTTCTTCCATACGCGAGAGGCTGGGCCCGACGCGCCTTATTACCGGTATCACATCACCGGCACGGATGTGCTGGAGATGCACGCGTTGAACATCAAAGGCGACCATCGCAAGCCGCATCCCACGTTCACCTTGCAACGCGTGTTCAACAACCGGCACATTGAGAATCTGTTCAGGGATTTTGCCTCGATAAAGTTCTTCCTTTCGCGAGACAATATTCGAGAAGTGCTGGTTGTGCGGTAGTTCCTTCCTATCGAGTCATTCGTATTAGGAAGCTTGTAATGGCGGGTGTCCGCTCGAGAAGCGAAACCGCTGGCTTCCTCACGAAAGAACGCGAAAGCAACATTCTTCTCAATCGAGAAGAGCGCCGGAAGACGTGCCCCAGTTTACGTTTGTACATGACGCGGTAGTTTTCCGTCGCATGCTCCAGCGAGCATTCCTGCTTGAAGAATGGGGCGAGGTAATCGGCCGCGAGCGCGCCGCTGCGCAGGGCGAGGGAGATTCCGTCGCCGATAAAAGGATCGACAAACGTTGCAGCATCTCCGGCCTGCAGCATGCCTTGGTTTACGAGTTCCGGTTCATGGAAAACGAGAGGCGAGGTTGTAACGGGATCCATCACCGGTGTCCAGTTACGAGACCTTGCTTCGAGCGGCGAGTTGGCCTCAAAGACTTCGGCCAGAGTACTGGCAATATCCGCACGCACCATCGCACATGCATTTACTAATGCTCCATGTCCGTTCGAGGCGGATCTGACAGGCTGAACACCGCAGTAGCCACCATCAAAAAAATATAAGTCGACACTGGGATGCGGATGCTGCTCATAAAAATGCGCCTTTAGGCCAATCCAGCGCTCGCCGGCTGCGCAGGCCCGGATTCCGGAGCTGGTGAGATTCGACCATCGGCCGGTAGCATTGACAATCGCCTTGGTTTCAAAGGCTTCACGTTCAGTGTTTACCCGGAAAGGTCCATCACAGTCCACCGACCGCACTGAGCAGCTTTCGCGAACATCTACACCGCTGTCAATCGTGGATTGCCAAAGAGCCGAATCCAGATCAAAACGCGTAATACTCGCTGCATGTGGGGAGACTTGCCCCTCCAACTGAGTTCCATCAATAAATATCCGAACCTGCGGTAGACGGAGGGCGTTGTTGATCAGTTCACGGTTCCCTTCCCGAAGTAGACGGGAAAGCAACGAAAGTGACTCGGCGGAGACGAATTCTCCGCAGACTTTGTGACGAGGAAAACGACCGCGTTCCAACTGCAGCACTTTCGCGCCGCTGCGGGCGGCTGTGATGCTGGCTGCGCAACCCGCCGGACCTCCCCCGATTACAACCAAGTCGAAAGTCATTGCGCTGCCTTCCATGCGATCGCGCCCATGCGAAAGAAATACTTGCGGAAGGTTTCGACGCGAGCGGCTCCAGTTTGTTGCAGGAATGCGCGCATTTCGTCCACGGTATAAGCCTGACGAACTGAAGCAAGCGCATCGTGACGAGTCAGACGGCTGCGATAAAGAGGCAAGCCCGCGTAAGCAAATGCGAGATGGAGCGGATCGCGGATGAGGTCGTGAATCAACACAGCAATTCGACAGACGCGAAGCGCTTCTTTGACGAAAAACACAACTTGCTCAGGGGCCAGATGATGGACAAAGAGCGAGCAGGAAACGAGGTCAAAGGATGAAGGCCGGAATGGCAGTGCCAGCGCATCTGCACAAATGGAGCGTGTGGTGCCGTTCACTGCAAGGTGAGACGGCACTCGATCGAGCAGGGTCACGTCTAACTCGAGTTGCGGCAGGTGACGTTGCAGCATCTTTGGAACGAAGCCCTCTCCGGCGGCGACGTCCAGAATCGACATTCGCTTCTGTTCGCCCGCGGCGATCCGTACAAGCCGAACCACGGTTGAAACCCCGCCGAACCACCGGTTGAACCAACGCAAATCTCGGATGGAGGCTGCGACCTCGGAGGGCGTGCCGGAATCGGTATCGAGGAGTTCCTCTCTCGGATGACGCCGCATTCGCAGGATTGTAGCGGAAAGCAGCGGCACCGGTGGTCGGGCAAACCGAGACTATTTCGTAGGAACGCTGTAATGCGAGGCGATAACCTGCCAGTTCCCTTCCCTCTTCATCCAGACGTCGGTCAGCCGATCGTGGTACTCGTAGGCCTGCCCGTTAGAAATTCCCTTCTCGTGATACGCGCCGGTGACCACGGCCGCGTTGCCGTGCAAGTGGACCTTTAGGTCTGAGAGTTCAGCCAGCTTCACCTGAACCGAAGTGTCGGCGGTATGAGTGATGTAGCCGGTCTTGCTGTAAGTGGTGCCGTCCTCGACGGTGATGACAAAATCATCGGAAAGCAATGAAGAGAGGATGTCAATCTTCCGCTGCTTGTAGGAGTCGGTCCACTTCATTTCTAACGAGCGGACTTTAGCGGCGTCGTCTTCCTGGGCAGTCGCGCTCACTGCGCCGGCAAGGACGATATACACCGCAGCTACAAGGGCTACGTATTGGGTGCGCATACCAGTCTCCTGTCATCAGCATCCGGCATGGTTTTCATAGGAGTCAACAGGAAAGTAGGCTGGAAGGTTACTTCCATCGTCCGTAGCGACCGTCGTTTTCCGATATCGCAAAAGCAACAGATCGCGAGCACCATTAAGAAGGAGGATCGAGAAAGCGGGCGCGGATTCGGGGATGGAGCCGGTGCAAGTCGAGAAGGGTCAGAAAATCTATTGTCTTGAAGTCACGGTCAATAGCTGGCGGACCGCAAATTCTTGCGCCGATCGCGAGATAGGCGCGGAGCAGTTTGGGAACGGCAGCGGTCGTGAAGGATGGAGCGGACGGAGGCAGGCCGAACTCCCGCTGTGGCGTTGTCCTCAATTCATCTCTGACTTGCCAGTTAAGCAGGCTTTGGTAGACGGCGGCGCCTTCTGCCGGATCCTGCGAAGTGAGCGAGGAGCAACCGATCAGGTAGCGCGCCCCGCGAGAGAGTGCGTATTGCGCGATCCCGCGCCACAATAAATACAACACGTCGGTAGAACGGTGATCGCGATGAATGCAAGCTCTGCCGAGCTCGACTAACTCGCTGCGGAGGGCTTCGTATGGCCTGAAGTCAAATTCGCGTTCGCCGTAATAGCCGAGATTGTGCAGAGCAGTGTTCCCGGTCTGCAATCGATATGTTCCAATCACGCGACGCGTAGGCAAATACTCGACAATCAGGTGGTCGCAGATGGAATCGAACTCATCGGCATCGTGCCCACAGGTAAAAGCGGAGGCTAGACCTTCATTCAATTCAAGGTTGAACACTTCGAAGCGAAGACGGAGTGCAGCAATGATTTCGCGATCGCTGGAGATCAGTTGAGCGAGGTATGGGCCTTTTCTAATTTCCAGACTGGAGGGAAATTCGCGCTGGCGAACAGTGGGTGGCGCGTAGCCGAGTGAATCGACCCGGAAATTCGTCATTCGTACCTTCTGCGCAAGGGATAACACTTCGCAGTTTGCGGTCTGATGAATGGGAGATAAACAACTTACGAATACCGAATTGGTCAACAGCGTCCAGTAGCTGCAGGGCACGAAGAAGCGATGTACACTCTCTCGGTCACGGGAAAGCTGGGGGAACAATGCGAAACGTTGGAATTACCATTCTGTTTGCCGTGGGATTATTGACTATGACGAGTGCTACTGAATCTAGCTCCAAAAATGCCGGACTACTGCTGGTTGCGAACAAGGGCGAACACACGCTTGGAATCATTGATCCGGAAACGGGGCGCCAGATCGCAACTGTGCCCGAAAACGGGGTTACCGGTCATGAGGTGGTTGCGTCCGCCGATGGCAAGCTTGCTTACATGCCGATCTACGGCAACTCCGGCGTTGGCAAGCCGGGCACGGACGGCACCAATATGGTTGTGATTGACATTGCTGATCGCAAAATTGCCGGAAATGTGGATTTCGGGCATGGAGTGCGTCCGCATTGCGCTGCGCTTGGGCCGAAAGACCGACTTCTTTATATCACCACCGAGCTCGACCAGGCAGTCGCAGTCATCGATCCGAAGACGCTCAAGATCATCGGAAAGATTCCTACGGGTCAGGCTGAATCTCACATGCTGGCGATCTCGCCTGATGGAGAGCGCGGTTATACGGCCAATGTTGGCCCCGGCACGGTCTCAGTACTGGACATGAAGGCGCGAAAGACGCTGGAGGTAATTCCCGTATCGTCGCAGGTGCAGCGCATAGCAGTTTCCGTCGATGGAAAGCTGGTGTTTACGGCCGACCAGGCGAAGCCGCAGCTTGCGGTCATTGACACGGCGACGAATAAGGTAAAGACATGGGTGCCGCTGTCTGCGCCTGGATACGGTAGCGCTCCTACAGCCGACGGCAAACGGCTGGTGATTGCCGTGCCAAGCGCTAACCAGGTTGCGGTCGTTGATCTGGGCACCATGAAGGTCGCGCACACGATTGATGTGCCGGCAGCCCCGCAGGAAGTTGTGATTCGTCCAGATGGAAAGGTCGCCTACGTTTCGTGCGATGCCAGTCGCAAGGTGGCAGCGATATCCACCTCGGACTGGAAAGTCGAAAAACTGATCGATGCCGGAGCGGGCGCCGATGGGCTGGCTTGGGCAGGACGATAAGCGAGCTTTGTGCGAGTCTCATCGAGCGCGGTGCGGTAGAAAACGTTTTCTGGTAATCAAGATTTCCGCTATATAGCGGGGTGGGCGACGACTCGCGGGTCAAGAGGCATTCGAGGCAAGATTTTCCATCCGGGAAATTGGGGCATCGCAATCAAAACACTGGCACACAAACATCTTAGTTCAAGAAAAATTGCAAGTCTCGGATGGTAATGTAACGGCGAAACCTTTCACCGAGTGCAATGGGAAGCTTCCGGCAGAGTTTCCCTGCTTCCATCGTTAGGAAGTAGTTCAGAAAGAAATTTTACAAAATTTCCTCCGATTCTTAATTTTTTGCTTGACCACGCTCATTGATCTGCTATATAGCATTCGATCAAGATATTCGTGTGGTTCAACAAACGTCTTCCGGAGGTTCTAAAATGGCCACTCGCCGTGCGTTTTCCTTTGCGCTGGTGCTCTCTCTGTTAGTTGTACTCGTCGCGATTAGCACGACTGCTTCGGCGCAAGAAGTGACAGCGTCGATTGTCGGCACGGTCACAGACCCAAGCAATGCACCCATCGGCGGTGCTGATGTAACCGCAACCGACGCCGACCGCGGCACCGTGTGGGCCGCGAAAACCAATGACGCGGGATCGTATAACATCGCACGGTTGCCAGTCGGCAATTACTCCGTGAAGGTGGTGGCTTCCGGGTTCCAGACTGCGACCTACCCCAAGTTCACGCTCGTGCTAAACCAAAGCGCTCACGTTGACGTCCAGATGAAGGTGGGGCAAGTCAGCGAGTCAGTTGAGGTGACGGGCGCCGCTCCGTTGTTGCAAACGGAAAGCACCGAGGTCAGTTCGCTCATCGATTCGCACACAGTGACAGAGTTGCCGTTGGCAGCTCGAAACTATGTTCAATTAACGTTGCTCTCACCAGGCGCGACACACGTAAACCCTTCTTCTCTGCAACAGCCGCAAAACATGATCGGTGCTGGACGTCCATATATCAACGGTAATCGCGAACAAGCGAATCTCTTCCTGTTGGACGGCCAAGTGAACGGCGAGAAGAAGAATGATGAAGTCGGATACAACCCCAGCGTTGATGCGATTCAGGAATTCAACCTGATTACTCAAAATGCGTCAGCAGAATTCGGCAATTACCAGGGTGGCGTCATAAACGCATCGATCAAATCTGGAACGAACTCGTATCACGGCGACGTGTTCGAATTTTTCCGGAGCGATTATCTCAATGCAAACACCTGGGAAGCGGGAACGACGAGAGGCATTCTCAATGGAGTCCTTGGGCATTCAGCTAATGGCGTAGCCGTTAAGCCTGAGATGCGTTACAACATATTCGGAGGTACGTTCGGCGGACCCATTATTAAGAACAAGCTGTTCTTCTTCGCCGACTACCAAGGTACACGACGACTAGTGGCTGGAACGACAGGCACGCAGCTTCTCACCGGCGCTGAACGCAACGGCGACTTTGGGCAGATTTGCACCCAGTTTGGCGGAACCTTCAACGGAAGCGGCATTTGCGCTGGTGGGATTCAGTTGGTTGACCCAAACAACTCGAATGCTCCAATCCCCTTTAACAACTTCGCAAATACGAGCAATGCCATCAATCCGGTCGTAGCGAACTTGCTTTCTTCTGGCAAATACCCAACCCCTCAGGTTGATACCGCAGTTGCAAACAACTATTTCTTCAAGAGCGGCAACAACCTGAACAACGACCAGGGAGACTTGAAGCTTGATTATCACCCTGGCTCTAAAGACGCAGTCTTTTTCCGCTGGTCTCAAATGGATCTGCGTAATCCTGGATTCTCGAATCTCGCTATCGCTTCCGCTGGCTCGGGATCTAACAATGATGATCCCGTTCGGAACACGGTTCTCAACTGGTCACACACATTCGGACCGACACTGCTAAACGAGGCTAGAGTAGGGTTCAGCGCGGTCCACTACACGCAATCCGGTACTACCGCCGACGTGCTCGGAAACCTCGGCGCTGCAATCGGGATCGCACACGCCAATGATGGTGGACCAGGCCTGGTTCAAATGCAAATCGGCGGAGTTGGCCCAGGTACCGACGATTCCCTTGGGAATATCGCTGCCGTCCAAATATTTCACACGACCGAAGGTCAAGCCGAGGACAACGTAATTATCAGTCGCGCACGCCATAGCCTTAAGCTCGGTTTCCAGTACTGGCGTGAACGGCAGGATTATGATTACGGCGGGAACAATGGTCAACTTGGATTCTTGAGCATCAGCACTCTCACCGGAGCTGCGCCAGCCGATTTCTGGATGGGCAACGTGGGGGGGGGCTTCCGAGATGGCAACACCAACACTCTCTTCGGACTTCGCGCCAACGTTTTCGGTGGCTATGTTCAAGATGACTGGCGAGCCACAAACAATCTCACTGTGAATCTTGGAATACGCTTCGAGGACCATACACCCTTCTACGAAATCCATGATGATTATGTGAACTTCGGGCTGTTCAATGGTTTGATCTACACGCCGAATGGCGTTGCGGGTACGACAAAATTCGGTAACCGTTCGCTGAAGAACAACTATTTGGGAATCGGCGATTGGCTGCCTCGCGTTGGGTTCTCGTGGAGGCCGTCAGCCTTGGGTGGCAAAACGGTAATTCGGGCGGGCTACGGGATTTCGGAATACATGGAGGGTTCTGGTGCGAATGAAGAGTTGACACAGAATCCACCATTTTTCGGGGCTACGGAAAGTGCGAATTCGGGCATCGGTGCGATCGCGCTTGGATTCCAAGGAGCAGGCTCAGTCTCACCGTGTGCTCCCTTCGCGGACTTCTCATTTTCGTGCTACGCGGGAAAGAGAATCCGTGTGTTCGATCAGAACTTCCGTCCGACTCTGACCCAGCAGTGGAACCTGACTATTCAACACCAGCTGAGCAACACCGTAACGTTCCAGATTGGCTACGTCGGGCAACATGGAACACATTTGCTGAACTTCTTTGATGCCACGCAGCTGATGGGTTTGAATGCTGCTGGACAGATTGCAAGACCTGGACAGCAGATTGTCACACGCGTTGCCGGGCCTTTCCTCGGAGGTGGAGCCCCGGGCTCTCTTTATTCCGCCGACAATTCGTTGCTCGGAGGCGCAAACGCGATTGCAGGTACCAATATGTCTAATTCTGATCAGCGCTATGACGCGTTACAGGCAGTGTTGCAAAAGCGTATGAGTAATGGATTACAAGGGCAAGTTGCCTATACTTATTCAAAATGCTTGAGCAACTCACCAGGGTACTTCGGTACCGGTTGGGGCAGCACACAGGCAACGAGCTCTGGCGGGCAGCCTGGGTGGCAGAACTCGTACGATCCTCACGCCGACTGGGGTCCATGCTACTGGGATCAGAAGCACATCATTAGCAGCTATGTTGTGTACCAGCTGCCGGTTGGCCACGGTAAGCAGTTTGGCCATGACATGAATCCGGCACTAAATGCCGTCTTGGGCAACTGGGAAATTGGTGCAATTGTTACTCTGCATACAGGCAATGCTCTAACCCTGAACGAATTTGGTGGATGGGGAGCCTTCAATGGCGATCCATCAAACACCAACAGCATCGGCAACTACTTCCTGAGTGCGAGGCCGAACTGCACAGGTTCCCTTCACAACGTGAATCAAAAAGTTCCAGGGGACCCAGCGACAGGAACGCCCGGCTACATTCAGTGGTTTGATTCGACTGGCGTGTCCCATCCCTCAAACGAGTTCGGGACGTGCTCGGTGGGTAGCGGCCGCGGACCCAGCCTTGCCAATGTTGACCTGAGTCTGCACAAGGACTTCGTCGTGGCCGAGGGTAAGATACTGTCATTCCGGTTGGAAGGCATCAACACTTTCAATCACCCGATCCACACGTTCGCGGGAGGACCGGCAAGCGGATCCTTCGATTTGGGAAGTCCGAACTTCGGTCAGTTTGTAGGGTCTCAAGGTGAGCGGAACTTACAGCTCGGTCTGAAATTCCTGTTCTGAATTGCACCAGCACTTAAAGCAGGCGCTTCGGCGCCTGTTTTTTTATTTTAGTTGGGACTCCTGACAAATTTCTGCCGCCTGATGTCATCTTTTCCTTCTTCAATCAAGTAGAACTTATCGGCTTCAATGTCTTTGAACGTCTGCTTTAATCCACTGGGCCACGAAATCTCAACCGCGTCGATCTTTGTGGATGCACCGAGTCCGAAGTTGGCGCGCAGGTCACTTTGAGAGAGATAACTGCCGCCGCCATAGATCTCGCGCATCTGAGAAATACCGCCGGCGCGAATGCGGATGCGTGCGCCCATGGCGTCACGATTGCTCTTTGTCCCGACTAACTTGAAGTTGACAGAATGATTGACTGTGCCGCCGCCGTTGTGCAAGAGCAGCGGCGGATCGCCATTGTTTCCCACGACAAGATCCACGTAGCCGTCGTTGTCAAAGTCCGCGAAAGCCACCCCGCGCCCCACGTATGGGGTTGCAAACCCTTCACCCGATTCTTTGGTCACTTCCACGAACTTCCCTTTGCCGTCATTGTGAAAAAGCGAATTAATCTGCTTGTAGGCGGTTTTCTGCGCCGAGTTCTCGACCTCGGGGTAGACGTGGCCATTGGCAATGAACAAATCCAGCCGGCCGTCATTGTCGTAATCGAAGAAGCCGCCGCCGAAGCTCAGCACATTGTAGGTGGGGAGCGTAATGCCCAATTCATCGCTTACTTCGACGAACATGCCTTTGCCGTCGTTATGCCAAATGTGGTCAGAGGATTTCTGGAAGTCCGAAATATAGAGGTCGAATTTGCCGTCGTTATCATAGTCGCCGAGCGACATGCACATCGCCGCCATCGTCTTGCCACGACCGGTCAACGCGATTCCTGCGAGCAGGCCCACTTCGGTGAAGGTGCCATTATGCTCGTTGTGATAGAGATACGCATTGACTCCGTCGTTGGCGACGAAGAGATCAGGCCAGCCGTCATCGTCGTAATCCACGGCTGCGACTGAAAGATTTTTGCCATCCGGTTGATAAATTCCGGCGGCTGTGGTGACATCGGTGAATGTGCCGTCGGCGTTATTGTGATAGAGAATCGCCGGGCTTCCCTTGTAAACGCTTGGTGGACAGTTCGTACGGACGTCAACGAAATCGCAATAACGCGGGCTGTCGTCGGTAAGCGTGACGTAACCGCCAACGTAAAGGTCCAGCTTGCCATCGCGATCGTAATCGAAGAACGTCGCACCACCATGGAACTGTGTGCCGGACGCAACACCGGCGACTCCAGCCTTTTCGGTCATATCGGTAAAGGTGCCGTCGCCATTGTTGTGGTACAAGACATTCTTGCCGAACTGGGTGACATAGAGATCGGGAAAGCCATTGTTATCGTAGTCGCCCCAGACGCAACCCAGGCCATAGGCGGTCCCGGGAACCCCGGCCTTATCGGTGACATCGGTGAACGTGCCGTTACCGTTATTGTGATAAAGTGCGTTGCGTGCGCTGATCCCACGATTGTAAAGATCGCGCCCGTTGACGAAGTAGATGTCCTGCCAGCCGTCACCGTCAAAGTCTGCGACGCATAGTCCGGGACCGAAAACCTCACGAATAACGGCGATACCCTTGTTCCCGGGATAATGCACGAACTTGATGCCGGCCTTGGCGGTTTGGTTCGTAAATTGAACGCGAGAAGAAGCTGCCTGGCCGGCTAGCCGAAGAGCTCCCAGGCCAATTGCCACGGCAAGAAGGCTATAGCAATATCGGTCGGCGGACCATATAGGAGTCCGGGTCTTCTTCTTCTTCTTTTTCGTCGGCATTGGGGATTATTATGCGACATGCGGCAGTTGCAAAAGAAGTGGGAATCTCCCGCGACGACGGGATTTTAGAGGCTTTCCGCGATATTCTCGCTTATAATTTTCCAATGGCAAAGCTGTTCCCGCTTCTCGTCCTTGTTGTGTTTTTCTCATCACAATCGGCTGCCCCCCAGGCGAAGCCCGTCGCGGCTTCTGCCCAAACTGCTCTAGAGCGGGGAGCCAGCTTGGCGGAGGGTGGCCGGTGTGAAGAGGCGTTGCCGGTGCTGAAGAAATCTTTGCGGCAGATTTCGGACAAAGACTTGGAGAAACGAGCAGGTCTCGATGGACTGCACTGCGCCATGACTCACAATGCTCCCTACGATGCTCTTCCCTTCCTCGATCTCCTGAGCCGCGACTTTTCTCGCGATCCTGAGGTGCTCTATGCCGCGACGCACGCATTCTCGGATCTCTCGTTGATGACATCGCAGCAGCTGGCGAGGGAAGCGCCATTTTCTTACCAGGTGCACCTGCTTAATGCCGAGGCATTGGAAATCCAAGGCAAGTGGGATGAAGCGGCTGCAGAGTATCACAAGATTTTAGAGCTCAATCCGCTGCTACCTGGTATTCATGCGCGCCTAGGTAGAGCTCTGATTTCGAAGCCGCAGCCTTCGCCAGAAACAGTCGCGCAAGCGAAGAAGAACTTCGAAGACGAACTCGAGATTGATCCCAAAAACGCCAACGCTGAGTACGTACTCGGCGAACTGGCGCGGAATGAAAACGATTCTTCCGCAGCATTTCGCCATTACACGCGCGCAACCAACCTCGACGATGGATTCGCGGAGGCGTACCTGGGATTGGGCATGTCGTTGGTTTCCGCCAAGCGCTTTGCAGACGCCATACCGCCGCTCGAAAAGTACGAAATGCTCGCGCCGGACAGTCCAACCGGCCACTTTCAACTGGCGCTTGCGTATTCGGGAGTCGGAAGGAAAGACGACGCGAATCGAGAGGCTGCGTTGCAGCGCGAAACTGCCGCGAGCCTCGAGAAGATAAGGCGGCGAGTTGCCGAAGGCCTCTTGCAGCAGCAAGGGACACAAAGCGACCTGAATTCCGATACTGCCAAGTAATCGAGTTCTTCGCGTACTCACCTTTCATGTCGAGAGCACCGCGACCAGGGCTTCAGATACCTCGCCGTAATTTTCTTCGTCTGCTGGCCGGAACGGCGGTTGCGAGCAGGTTTGCACGGATCGGGCACGCGTCGACCGAAGTCAACTATCCATTTTCTGAAGTGCCGTCGTCTGCCAGCCGTATTACTTGGACGCACTTAGCGGGGGCCTCTGCGGAAAAATATCTTCCCGAGTCGACCGGGTCCGGCTGCGCATTTTTTGATTACGACAATGACGGCTGGATGGATATTTATCTGGTCAACAGTGGAGCGTGCGATTTCTTCACTCCGGCAACTCCTCTGCGGAACGCTCTATATCACAATAATCGCGATGGCACATTCACAGACATAACTGAAAAGGCTGGCGTCTCCGGCGGCGGTTACGGAATGGGTGTAGCAGTCGGGGATTACAACTCCGACGGCTTCCCTGACCTGTACGTCACGCAATACGGACGCAGCATTCTTTTTCGCAATAACGGCGACGGCACTTTCACTGATGTGACGGAAAAGGCCGGCGTGGCAGCTGCGGGCTGGGCTTCTAGCGCCGTGTGGTTCGACTACGACAACGATGGCAGGCTCGATCTGTTTGTCTGTCGTTTTGTGGATTTCAGTAAGGGCAAGCACCATCGCTGCACGGCTCCTAATTCTCCCGGTCTCGCGGGTCTCGCAGAGTACTGTTATCCACGTATCTATGCTCCGATGCCCAATTGGCTGTTTCATAACAATGGTGACGGGACGTTTACCGATGTAAGTCAGAAGGTGGGCATTGCGGACAATCCAGGCAAAGGGTGGGGCGTGGTTGCGACCGATATCAATAATGACGGTTGGATGGATCTGTTCGTAGCCAACGATACCGAAGCGAATTTCCTGTTCAAGAACATTGAGGGAAAACGTTTCGAGGAGATTGGATTCACCGCAGGCATCGCATACGGAGAAGGCGGGAAGGCACGCTCAGGCATGGGAGTCGACTCTGTTGACCTTGACCAGGATGGCTGGATAGACCTGTTCGTGACGAACCTCGACCACGAATTCTATGCGCTCTATCGCAATAAGCATGATGAGAGTTTTGAAGACCGTTCGGGCCCATATGGGATTGCAAACGCCACGCAGTTGATGAGCGGATGGGGTTTGAAATTTTTCGACTACGACAATGACGGCAATATGGACTTGATGATTGCCAATGGGCATCCGGACGACCTGATCGAGAAGTTGAAGCCGCAGGTTGGATTTCGCGAACCGCTTCTCCTCTTCCACAACGATGGCAAAGCCCTGCGGAATGTGAGCGCTGAGAGCGGGCCGGTATTCGCCAAACCGTTCGCGGCCAGGGGCCTCGCCTTGGGGGACTTCGACAACGACGGTGCTGTCGATGTGCTGATCTCGGCCAATAACGGCGCGCCAGTTCTGCTAAAGAACGAAATTGGAACCAGAAATCATTGGCTTGGGCTGGCTCTCGTTGGCACCACAGCGAACCGTGACGCCGTGGGTGCAGTCGTCAGCTACAAGTCTGGCGACCTGCAGCGGAAGTTCTTGAAAGTGGCTGGTGGAAGTTACCTTTCCTACCATGATCCGAGGGTAGTTTTGGGTATGGGACAGCACACCGCGCTTGATTGGCTTGAGATTAAGTGGCCGCGACCGAGCACGGCGGTTGAGCGATTCACCGACTTACCGATTGATCGTTACATCACGATCGTAGAGGGAAAGGGAAAGTGGAAATAGTGAGCTATTTGGCGCGCACCGCCGCCAGCGCCTCGTAGGCCGCACCCAGCACGGGAGCGTCTTCGTTCAGAACTACAAAAATAGGAATTTTCGCGAGCTGGCTGCTGAGTTTCTGTTTGTCGGTGAAGGCGCGGACGAAGCTGCCCTCTTTCAGCTTGGGCAGGATCTTCAGCGCAATGCCGCCGGCGATGTATACGCCACCGAAAGGAAGGACGCGTAAGGCCATGTTCCCTGCCTCGGCGCCATAGGCTTCCATCCAGATGTGGAGCGTCTCTTCGCACGCAGAACAAGAACCCTCGAAGGCCTGCTGGGTGATTCTCGCGGCGGGATCTACGCTGGGGTCGTCAAAAAACGCATGGTGGACTCCGGGAAACATGATCTGGTGAATGGAACGAAATCCTCTGCCGGAAACGATTTCTTCCGTGACCACGCGCGGCAGGCGGTGTCGCAAAGACTGCAGCAGCAATAGTTCGCAGTCGTTTCGCGGGGCGAAGTCGGTCAGAGAGGCCTCGGACGGGGCCACGCGATAGCGTGTTCCATCCCAGAAAAGAATCGCCTCGCCCAGGCCGGTTCCGGCGGCGATGAGGGCCTTGGGAGCGCGGTCTTCGGCGGTGGCGTCGTTCAACTGCATCAGATCTGTGGGCTTCAGATAAGCCAGGCTTGACGCTGCGGCGACGAGGTCGTTCAGGAGCAGCATTCGGTCGGGCGCAAGCCCGAGCGTACTCGCGATGGATAGGGAATCCACCGGCCAGGGGAGATTGTTGCTGAGGGCGCGTCCACCAATAATCGCGGCTGCGACGCCAAAGGCCGCGGCCTTCACCTGGCCGTTCGCCAAATTGACGCCATCTTGCTGCGCTAGCTTTTGAAAATTGCCTAGCAGGGCTTCAAGCGTGGGAAATCCTCGCGTCGGCAGGTTGACCCGATGGACAGGCTTCAATACGGAGCCCTCTTCCTCGAAGAGGACGAGAGTACACTTGGTTCCGCCAATGTCGCCGGCCAGGATCATCTGCTTAATGGTGAATAGAAATGCTCACTTGACGCCGAGAATCCGCTCTCGAAGAGACTGGCCGCGAATGTGGCCGCTTGCTGTATAAAACAGTTTACTTCAATCGCGTGCGATAGGTCGGTGTGCGTTGAATCGGAGTGCTGGGGTCTAAAATTCCTGGCGTGAAATCGTCGAGACGCGGTTTTCTTCAAAGCTCAGGAATGGCGCTGGCCGGATTGAGCCTCTCCGGTAACCGTACTTTGGCGCAAAGCGAGAGTGTCTCAGTTATTTCCGATCCTGGCGATCCGGTGGCATCCTCTGCTTCGGGCCGGTGGGCTCTGAAAGAACTAGCCGGAGCGCTTGAGAAGCATGGTGTGAAGACGCAGCAGTTCGCATCACTTCAGCAGGCCCCGCTAAATTCCCTGTGTGTAGTGGCTTCGACGGCCGGTGTTCAGCCAGCCGCTGAGCTACTGAAATCCTTGGGTGTAAACCCTCCGAGTAGCGCTGAATCACTGGCGCTCGTACCATTCGCAGCCGGCCGGAGGCGTGGCCTTGTCGCTACCGGCGATGAACGTGGGCTGATATACGCGCTGCTCGAACTTGCGGATCGAGTCCTGCATTCAGAGCGACCGTTTTCCGCGCTTGAGCAACGAGAGGCGGTTATCGAGCGTCCACTCAATTCCGTCCGCAGCATTGGACGAATCTTTTGCAGCGACATTCAAGACAAACCCTGGTTCTATGACCGGGAGATGTGGCCTGCGTACTTTTCCATGCTGGCAATGCAGCGTTTCAACCGCTTCAGCCTGAACCTCGGAGTGGGTTACGACTTCCTTGACGACGTTCGTGATGCCTACTTCCTGTTCGTTTATCCGTTTCTCCTTCCCGTCCCAACCTACAACGTGCGCGTTGTCAATCTTCCGGATGATGAACGCGATCGAAACCTGGGGATGCTGCAGTTCATCAGCACCCAGGCGGTGGAGCGCGGAATCGAATTCCAGCTTGGCATCTGGACACACGGGTATCATTGGGGACCTTCTGTGCAACCGAACTACACCATTGAAGGAGTCAATTCCGATAATCACGCCGTTTACTCGCGAGACGCACTCACGGCATTGCTGAAGGCTTGTCCGCATATCAGCGGGATCACGTTGCGCACCCACGGTGAGAGTGGCGTACGCGAGGGAAGCTACTCGTTCTGGTCCACCGTGTTTTCGGCATTGCCTGCATGTGGACGCAAGATTCACCTCGACCTTCATACCAAAGGGCTCGACCAGAACCTGATTGATGCCGCGCTGCACACCGCTATGCCTGTTACCCTCTCTCCGAAATATTGGGCCGAGCACATGGGACTTCCCTATCAGCAAGCCGCCATTCGCGAACTTGAAATGCCGCACGAGAGCCATAAGGAGCAGGATTTCTTTTCGTTCAGTTCGGGCTCAAGAAGTTTCACTCGCTACGGCTACGCCGATTTCCTTCGCGAAGACCGTCCTTATCAGGTCACGTTTCGGATCTGGCCCGGCAGTCATCGGCTGCTGCTTTGGGGAGATCCGTCATCGGCTGCTGCGCACGCTCGTGCATTCAATTTCTCCGGATGTAACGGTGTTGAACTGTTCGAGCCGCTTTCGTTTAAGGGACGCAGGGGATCCGGCATTGCGGGCAGCCGTTGTGCGTATGCCGACAAGTCACTTGAGCCGCATTGGGATTGGGAGAAATATCTGTATACCTACCGGACGTGGGGGCGATTGATGTACAACCCCGATGCAGCGCCGGACACGTGGCAGCGATTCCTGCGGAAAGAATTCCGATCGGCAGCTCCGGACATGGAGGCCGCCCTCGCGAGCGCTACCTCGATTTGCGAAATCATCACGACCGCGCACTCGCCGTCGGCGGCGAATGAGGGATTCAGTCCCGAGTACTACGCCAACCAGTCCGTTGTGGATGCAGCAAAGCCTTCCCCTTACTCTGATACACCGGCTCCGAAGACCTTCGCGAATGTAAGCCCTCTCGATCCGCAACTGTTTTCGACGATTAACGAGTTCGCGGCGGAGATAACAAAAGATGAGCGAAGCGGCAAATACTCACCGCTCGAAGTTGCGCAGTGGCTGGATGCCGCGGTGGAAAATGCAGCTACGCACCTGCGGGAGGCCGAGCGCCGGGTTTCGGACAAAGGCGCTCCTGAATTTCGACGGGCTGCGATTGATCTTAAAATCGAGATCGGCATCGGCCGATTCTTTGCTGCCAAGTTTCGCAGTGGAGTTCTCTACGCAGCACATGAGCAAACGGGCAATCGCCAGGTGCTCGAAGAATCGCTGAGAGAATATCGTCGCTCGCGTGATATTTGGAAGAGTTTTGCTGAAGAAGCGAAGGACGTCTATCTTTCGGACATCACGTTCGGCACCAGCCCACATCAGCGCGGAAACTGGCTCGATCGACTGCCGGCGATTGATGACGATATCGCGGAAATGCAGAAGCGGCTTGAAGGGCTGAGTTCTGACACCGCTCCGAATAGTTCCCTGTCGCTCAAAGAGCTAATGGCGGTTGTGGTGCGCGAGTCCGCCAATCTCCAACACACGCCGCCTAGTTCGTTTGTTCCCAGCCAGCCATTGGAGGTCGCAGTTTCGGTGCTTGAGCGAGCGGTCCAATCTCTTTCAGTCCGGCTCTTCTACCGGCACGTTAATCAGTCGGAGCGATACGAAATAACCGAAATGCTCTTAGTTGGCAATCACTTCAAAGCGGCGATCCCTGCGGTTTACACAAACTCTCAATACCCGCTGCAATACTACTTTGAGCTTCGCCACGGTAGTCAGGCATGGTTGTTCCCAGGATTAGGGCGGCCTCTGCGGGGCCAGCCCTACTTTGTAATTTCTTCGCGCAAAGCATCTGAAATCGCCTACGAGAACCAAACTAGTAATCACGGTGCGTAATCATTTGCATCCTACGCTCACTACGGTATTCTCGAGTCCTTTCGCCGGTTTGGTTGGATTTCATCGGTTTAGTTCAGCGAATCTTATCAAAATTTTCTTGACTTCCACAGCCCTTGCACCGCAGAGTATGCGAAGCCGGAACCAAAACAGTCAGGTTCCGTGGGATGCCCGCTCTGGCTACTCCCACCTAGTGATGGCCACTACTCTTGCCCCGGTTGACAGCCGGGAGGTTGTACGGTGTGATCACTGCCTGCTAGTTCAATTCCGCACATCTAACGATCTTTGCCGCCGGTGCCGTTTGTCTTTGGACGAAGAGGAACCGGAAGTGGTGCAGGCGCCTGCGCCGATGATGATACCGGCGCCGCATCGCGGGCATTTGAATCTTGCGGCCTCCATCCGCGCCATGCGCCTGCGCAACGGACTGAGCCAGAGGCAACTTGCCGGGCGCATGTCGGTGCCGCGCACCTACGTGTCAAAAATTGAAAACGAAAAAGCCACGCCGACGCTCTCGTCTTTGGAGCGCCTGGCCCGTGCCCTGGAGGTGACTGTGCCCGATCTGCTCAGCGGCGGTGAACGCAATCGCCAGGAAGAGATCGCCGAATTGATGAAAGATCCATTCATTGCCGAGATGATGCCGTTCGTCTCGTCGCTGAATGGAATGCAGATGTCGAGCATTTTGACGCAGGTCAGGGATTTGACGCTGAGGCCGAGAAGGACGGCGTAGGCACGAACCATGTGGGTCGGACATTCTTGTCCGACAATTTTGTGGTGTGGTGAAGCCTCTCTCGG
>Ga0075425_100000218_pt1 | contig 52056 bp, 51 predicted proteins | sample SoiMethybrSBSTD4_FD_75300 | JGI IMG/M metagenome (GOLD analysis project Ga0075425, IMG submission 75300) | Bulk soil microbial communities from a Populus tree surrounding site in Tennessee, USA - Soil MetaG P. TD hybrid SBSTD4 | ecosystem: Environmental > Terrestrial > Soil > Tree plantation... | reverse complement strand
CAGGAACCCCCGGCACCAGACCAGTCTTTATAGCAACCTGAGGGTCGCTTGGTCAACGGCCTGTCCTAGTCCCACTAGTCCAGGAGATCGGTGAAACGTTTCATTCCTTTCGTTGAGATGTGAAGGAATCGGGAGTCTCGACCGGCAAAGCAACACCACTGGCATCTACAGACCATCGAATCGTTGCCTGCAAACTAAGCCACCCCCTCCGGGTAACTCGCAGAATTACAGGGGTTCAGGAAGGCATGTCCTGTTCCTTCCCTCTGAGTTGGACCTTTCTCAGGCCACCCCGCGAACCGGGGTCTTCCCTGCCCCACGTGTTTGTTCCCCACCGGTATACAGAAGATGCTGAAGGACACGCATTCCAAGGTCCCACAGGTCTAACCACGAGGCAGGAAACGGCGAATGCCGAAGTCGTAGACGGCGCTTCCTAGCAGGCCACCTACGAGAGGGGCAACGACGGGGACCCACCAGACACGAGTGCCGTCGGTGATGCCGTTGTTGCGGAAGCCGGCAACGACCGTGAACAGGCGAGGGCCGAAATCACGAGCGGGGTTGATTGCGTATCCGTGCATGCCTCCGAAGCTCATGCCGATTGCGACCACGACCAGGCCGACCATTAGCGGGGCCAAGTTGGCGCCAGGGGGGAGGTTCAATTCGTCGGTGATGGCGAATATGAGGAGCAGCAACAAGCCGGTGCCGACGACCTGGTCTAGGAATCCGGATTGAGGTAGTCCGGGGAATGCGGGAAAGGTGGTGAAGACGCCGGCGGTTCTTTCCAGTTGCGGATCGGCATGGTGAAAGGCGGGGAGGTAGTTTCGATAGACCAGCGCGGCGGCGGTGAAGGCTCCAGCGGTTTGGGCGAGTGAATAGGGGATGACCTTGCGCCAGGAAAAGCCTCGGAAGACCGCGAGGCTGAGGGTTACTGCGGGATTGAGGTGCGCGCCCGATGTTTTTCCGGCGACGTAGATGCCCATGGTGACGGCGAGGCCCCAGCCGAGGGTGATGTTGGTATAGCCTCCGTGGACGAGCTCACCCGGAATGCGCGAGGGAAACAGAACTACCATGGCGACGACGCCAGTGCCGAGGAGGATCAGGACAAATGTTCCGAGAAATTCGGACAGCAGTTCGCGCATGATTGTGGACCTGGCGTTCATTCGGTCGGCTCCTTAAGTTGCGTGCAACTGGAGGCTAGAACTGGGTACCATCTTCCAGAGCGAGCTAGAGTTTAATGCAAGCAGGGTGGTTACCGAATGGTGGTGAGGCCTTGCTGGGTGGCACGTTCCAGGAGGCGCTCGCAGTCTGGGGAGAGTTCGCAGAAGGTGCGGATGTGCCCTCTGTGTCCGCTGTGGTAATTTTGAATCACCCGATGACGCACGGATCGCGGGCTGCCGGTGGTAGCGTCTGCTATCGTGATTCACCGCGAAATTTGTCAGGACGCGGCCGTCTACTTCTCTCCATCTTACCCGAGATCTTGGCTGACAAGGTTGCAGAGGTTATCGCTCTTTTCAAATGCGTGATGGACCTTCGCAGCGAGGACGACTCAGATCGCAAGACTTCTCGTGGCGTAAGCACGTCAACCAACTACTGGCTGTAGCAGATCAAGTTATCCGTCACACCAGTCGCGCACCTCACAAGCGGATCGCTCAGTTGGCGCAAGTGGTTTCCCCGGTTACCGAAGTCATCTTTACCACGAACCGCGTTCTAAATACGCTGACAAGGTAAATAGATTCTAATGAAGCACTTCGCTTCAGGCGCGACCCTTGCCCTGGGTTGGATACTTCTGCTCACTCCTATACTCTCGCCTGCCCAGCAGGAGCAGGGTGGGAGCGGCCGCAAGATACTAAATCGTGTTGTGCCCGTTTATCCTCCGCTTGCTCGTACCATGAATCTAAGAGGCACGGTGAGGCTGGACGCCGTGGTACAGGCGAACGGCACAGTGAAGACCGTGGAACTGAAGGGCGGACATCCGGTGCTGGCGCAGGCGGCGGAGATTGCCATTCGAAAATGGAAATGGGAACCGGCCACACATGAGAGTCATGAACCGATTGAGTTCCACTTTGATCCGCAGTAGCCAAGCGTCGCTATAGTTTCCTCTCCCGGTGATTGCCAGATAGTTGTGATACAAATTGCAGTGAACTCATGCGGTCGGCCGGCATCTATTTTTTCATCCTGTACTGCGGTGACGGGTTTCGGTGCTGAGGGCGCTCTTCATCTCCCTTTCAGAGAGCCGCTCTCTACGTGGGTTGGCCGAGCGTTCTTCCATCGGCCAGCGAATATCCAGCCGCTTCATTGCAGGAACTCAAGTACCAGACGTGCTCCCGGTGGTCAACCGGCTGAATCAGACCGGTCTGAGCGTTTCCGTCGACAACTTGGGAGAGAACGTTAGCAACTCAGAAGAAGCACGCGCCAGCGCGCAGCTCTACCATCAACTGTTGGATGAGATTGCCCGGCTAAAGCTGGATGCCAACGTGAGCCTCAAGCTCACGCACATGGGCCTTGATGTGGATGAAAGCCTTGCGCGCGAACTCGTTTCCGGACTGGTGGCGAAAGCCGCTTCGTTGACGCCTAAGAATTTTGTTCGCGTGGACATGGAAGGCTCTGCCTATACCCAGCGCACGCTCGACTTTGTTCACGAGCTTCATAGCATACTCGGCAATCGCGGATGCATCGGCGCGGTGATTCAGTCTTACATGTACCGTGCGGAACAGGATGTCGAAAAGCTGCTGCAGACGGGAATTCGCATCCGGCTTTGCAAAGGAGCCTACAATGAACCGCCGGAAGTGTCGTTTCAGCAGAAATCTGAGGTGGACGCCAACTACATCAAGCTGATGAAGATTCTGATGAAGAGTGGAATCTACCACGGTTTGGCGACGCATGATGAAAAGATCATCAAGGAGGCGAAGGCCTTTGCCATACGGGAGGACATCGCGCGCGACGGCTTCGAATTCCAGATGCTCTATGGTATTCGCCGCGACTTGCAACGGAGTCTGGTACGTGACGGCTGGCGCATGCGAGTTTATGTTCCTTTCGGAACCGAGTGGTATCCGTATTTCATGCGGCGCTTGGCTGAGCGGCCAGCCAATGTATTCTTTGTTGCGAGAAATCTATTGCGAAGATAGCTAGTTGGTTTGCCCCCTCTGTGCCCTCTGTGTACTCTGTGGTAATTTTGAATCACCCGATGAAAGAGATCGCCGCCTGGGCCCTGAACGTCGCCGCTCTAAGAGGGGCTTCCTACTCTGACGCACGGATCGTGGACGAGCGCAGCCGCGCGCTTGCCACGAAGAATGGCAAGATTGGCACCGCGTCGGACTCTGAGTCGCTCGGCATTGGTGTTCGCGTAATTGCTGATGGCGCCTGGGGTTTTGCCGCCTCCGATGATCTGAGCCGGGCTGCGGTGGAAGCGACTACCGCGCATGCTGTTGAAATTGCGCGCGCTTCGGCACGAGTAAAGCAGCACAATGTCCAGCTTGCGCCGGAAAAGCCCGCGACCGCCGAGTGGACTTCTCCATGCAAGATTGATCCATTCACCACCTCTGTCGAGCAGAATCTTGATTTGCTTATGAAAGTCGACTCTGAGCTGCGCTCCGTTCAGGGCGTAACCCTGGCCGAAACGAACATGAATTTCCGGCGTGATGCGCAGTGGTTCGCGTCCTCGGAAGGCGCCGACATTCATCAGACCAAACACACGACGGGAGTGGGTTACGCGGCTTACGCGTTCGCCGGAAGTGAAATCCAGAAACGTTCGTACCCTAACTCATACGGAGGGCAGTGGCAGAACAAAGGCTACGAACTCGTTGAAGAGCTGAAGCTGGTCGAAAATGCGCGCCGGGTGGGCGAGGAAGCGGTTGCGCTGCTGAAAGCCGTCCGTTGTCCGGAAGGAGCCTCAACCATCATTTTGGACAGCTCGCAGCTTGCCCTGCAGATTCATGAGTCTATTGGGCATCCCATTGAACTCGATCGCGTGTTGGGCATGGAGGCGAATTTCGCGGGCACCTCTTTTCTTACGCTCGACAAGCTTAGAAATTTGCGATACGGGACCGATTTGGTGAACGTCGTCGCCGATGCCCGGCCGGAGCACGGACCAGGGCTGGGAACGTTTGCTTTCGATGATGAGGGAGTGTCCGCGCAATGTACTCCAATCATCACCCATGGTTTGTTCACTGGATATCTGAGCTCACGTGAAACTGCGCACACGATCGGTGCAAGCCGCTCCGGGGGGACGCTGCGGGCGGAAGGCTGGAATCGGCTTCCCATCATTCGCATGACCAACGTCAGCATTCTTCCAGGCGAGACGCCGCTGACACGCGAACAACTGACTGCGGATACGGACTCCGGCATTTACATGGAGACGAATCGTTCCTGGTCTATCGACGATAAACGCTACAACTTCCAATTCGGGTGCGAGATTGGCTGGGAGGTCAAGAACGGAAAACGCGTCCGCATGTTGAAGAATCCTTCATATTCGGGAATCACCACTGATTTTTGGAACTCGATGGATGCCATCTGCTCGCGCGATGAATGGACATTGTGGGGCACGCCCAACTGTGGGAAGGGACAGCCACAACAAGTGATGGGCACGGGTCATGGAGCTGTACCGGCGAGGTTTCAGAATATCAAGGTGGGCTCGGCCTACACGGGCAATTAAATGGGCATACAAGCTGAATGCTGACGAGGGAAGAAGCCGTTGATCTGTTCGCGCGACTCACGAAGTATTCGTCCGCAGACGAACTGGAAGTACTGGTCTACGGCGGGCGTTCGGCACTTACCCGTTTCGCTAACAACACCATTCATCAGAACGTAGCTGAGGAAAACCATGTAGTTTCGGTGCGCAGCGTATTTGATGGGCGAACGGCACGAGCCACCACGAACAAATTCGACGACGAAAGTCTGCGGCGGGTGGTGCGGGCTTCGGAGAGCCTGGCGCGAGTTCAGCATCCCGATCCGGATCTGCTTCCGGTGCCAGACCCCGGTGGCGCGGGCGATCTAAACCGCGAGGCTTTGCCAAGCCGGCATTTTGAGCAAACTGCTGCAATCACGCCTGAGCAACGCGCCGAGGGCGTATGGAAAATTGTTGCGATCGCCAATCAGCACAACCTCACGACGGCGGGAATCTTTTCGAGCTCAGAATCTGTCGAAGGATTGTTCAATTCACGGGGTTTAAGCCGTTGGCATCCCCAAACTTCGTCAGAGATTTCGATCACGATGCTGGCTGCCGATTCTTCCGGGTGGCAGAAAGCAAATTCACCAGATGTCAACAATCTCGATCCTGCAGGCCTGGCTGAAATCGCCGCCAAAAAGGCAATCGATTCAGCTCACCCCAAAGAAATCCCGGCGGGGAAGTACCCGGTCATTCTCGAGCCGGCTGCGGTTCTCGATATTACTGGTTTCATGTTTTTTGATTTCGGCGGCATGGCGATACTCGATCAGCGATCATTTTTGAATAATCGAGTGGGCTCGCGGCTGTTTGGTGAGAACGTTTCTATTTGCGATGACGTGCGACACCCGCTGCAATCCGGCGCGCCGTTCGACGGCGAGGGTGTGGCTCGTCAACGGGTGAACCTGGTCGAGAACGGGGTTATCAGACGATTGGTTTACGCCCGCGGCACGGCCGAGCGAATGAAGACGTCAGAACACAAGGACAAAGTAGGCCCCATCGAACCTACAGGGCATGGGTTTCCGCTTCCCAATGAAATCGGTGAAGCGCCGATGAATATTGTGTTCGGCGCGTCGGCTGATCCAAAGACAATCGATCAGATGGTTGCTTCCACCGAACGCGGCGTTCTGGTTACGCGGCTGTGGTATATCCGCGAAGTCGATCCCTACGAAAAGATTCTCACTGGTATGACGCGGGATGGAACGTTTTACGTTGAAGACGGAAAAGTTCGTCACGGCGTGCGAAACTTTCGTTTCAATGAGAGTTTGATCGAGATGCTTTCGAAAGTCGATCAGATGGGGAGGCCGGTGCGCGCGAGCGGCGAAGAATCCTTCGACATGGTTGTGCCGGCGATGAAGGTGGGTGATTTTAATTTCACAGAAGTAACCAAGTTTTAGGAATGCATTAATGACGTCCTGCATTCTTTTCGGCTGAAGAAGCATTAAGCGCAAAGGTCGCGAAGGTTGCGCAAAGGTCGCGAAGAACGGCTGAACCCGGGAGCCTAACTTTTCGCTTGGGGCGGCCGGTCCTTCAGCCTGCGCACGAACTTCAATCCTGACCATATTTCCGTTACCGCGCAAACTTTTACGTCCACCAGGCCATTCTGCAATCCGATCTTCCGTACCGCGTCCTCGGTTAGATCAGTTGCAACTCCGGATGCCTTCTTCGGCCAACTCACCCAGAGCATTCCGGCTGGCGCCAGACGGCGGGTCAGTTTAGGAAATTCCTTTTTCAACTCGCTTTGTGCCCTGACAAAGGTCATTGCAAAATCCACGGCTGCCTTCTCGTCCTCTTCGATCCGACATGCAGAGCACGCGGGCCTCAACGCCTTACTCACATCGGCTGGCAATCCAACGAATGCCACATGTGTTCGCGGCTTAATGCCCAGTTTTTGAGGAAGAGGAGTGCCGGAATATCCTGCCATACCTGTGGTTATTGCGCTGGAGCGTAGTAGCCGCGGCGGCTGCGTATGCGCAGGCCTTTATGATTTTGCGCCAGGATCTCTATGCTGTGATAGCGCCCGTCTGCGCGAAAATCTGCCGGCCGGTAAGAGAGCGCGTATTGGCTGCGCAGCTCATCCTGAATTTCCAAAAAGACGTTGGCGATATCGGTGAGCTGAAAGGGGAAAAAAGCACGTCCACCCGTAGCCTCGGCGATGCGCTCCAGGACTTTGTCACCCCGGCCGCGCGAGCCAGCCACGTTGGTGCTGATGGTGTACACAATTACGTCCGCGCGCTCCGCCATCTCAATAGCCTCTTCGCGGCTTACGTGACTCTGGTTGTCATCGCCGTCGCTGAGCAGGATGACTGCTCGGCGCACAGGTCCACTTTGCCGCGCCTTGAGCAGCTTGTCGCGGCACGAAAAGTACAGTGCGTCATACATGGCGGTGCCGCCGCCCGGGCGAAGAGCGCGGATGCCGCGTGAGAGCGCTTCTGTGTCGTCGGTAAAATCCTGCGTCACTTCCGGAGTTACGTCGAACCCTACAACAAACGCTTTGTCGTACCTGGGCCGGATCGTCTGATTCAGGAATTCGATAGCAGCTTCCTGTTCGAATTTGAAGCGATCACGGATGGAATTGCTGGCGTCCACCAGCAGCCCGACTAGGAGTGGCAGATCGCTTTCGTTGTGGAAGCTGCGGATTTCCTGGGCGGGCCGGCGGTCGTCAACGACAGTAAAGTCGTTCTTCTTCAGGTCCTTTACATAACGGCCGTGCTTGTCGGTTACTGTGAACACCACATTGACTTCGTTGACCGTGCGGCGGATGGTTTCGGCGGAATCGTCGGCGTCTGCAGCGGAAGCGCTGGAGCTTGCAGATTGCGCAGCCTGAGGAGGTTGGCTTGCGTTGTCTGACGGCGGCTTTTCCTTCGCGTCATGCGTGGCGGCGGACTGAGCTGCGGAATCTGGTGTCGAAACTTTGGGCTTGGCAGCGAGTGCCGGTTTGGGATCCCGTTTGGACGCCGAAGGCGCTGCCGGCAACTCGAGGTTCTCTTGCGCTGCGGTGTACGTCGAAAACAGGGAGGCCGCGAGAAGAAACAGAATGATACTACTGGCCCTCATCTTGGCTAATTATAGCCTGACATGGGCTGCCGTTCACGTAAACGTAATCGTATCTCTCGGCTTGGGGACGTGATCTGGGAAAATGGTTGTCGGAGCGAGGTCAGCGCAAATCAATTTGTCCTAGAAATGCCTCCAGTTCATCCGCTAAAGCAACCGACAACGAAAGCTGCTGTCCGGTTCGAGGATGGGGGAACTGCAAAGCCGCCGCATGCAGAAAATTCCGGGACAAGGAAAGGTCCTGGTCGTCCCGCCCATGGATCACGCGAGGTGCTCCGTATAATGTATCGCCGACTACGGGATGGCCCAGTGATGCGAGGTGCACGCGAATCTGGTGAGTACGGCCGGTATCGATTCGCAGTTCCAGCAGACTGAACTTTCCGAACTTAGAATCTATTCGACGCGAAACCTGGTAATGCGTGATCGCGACGCGCCCACCTTGGCGGCGCGTCGTCATGCGGGTGCGCCGGATTCGATCACGGCGGATGCTGCTGGAAATTGTTCCATGATCGTGCTTCAGCCATCCTTGAACCAGCGCAATGTATGTTTTCTTGACCTGCCGACGGGAGAACTCCGTTGCCAGTCTGCGATGTGCTGCATCGTTCTTCGCGACTATGATGAGGCCGCTCGTAGCCTTATCCAGCCGATGCACTATTCCGGGACGCGATTCGCCGCCCACCCCGGAGAGCTGCCCAAAGCGATGCAGGAGCGCATTGACCAATGTGCCGCGATTGCGCTGCTCATCGACCGCGCCAGCACCCACATGCACCATCATTCCTGCAGGTTTATTAATTACGGCAAGATCGCCGTCCTCATAAACTATGTCCAGAGAAATGTCTTCTGGCATAGCACGAAGTGGCGGTATCTGCGGCGGGGCCAGGATCGCGATGCGCTCGCCACCGCGCAATCGCAAAGAGGGCTTGGCCTCCGTTTCGTTGACCTGTACCTTGCCTTGCGAGATCAACTGTTGCACACGGGCTCGGCTGATTTCGGGGAGCCGTGCAGCCAGAAACTGATCCAGACGCTTGCCCGCTGCATCCGCCGTGACCTGAAAAACAACTGGAGTCTGTTCAGACATCCCGGAACTTACTTTTCGACAGGAAGGATATCTGAACACATCGAGAAATGTTGAAAGAGGTTTGTTAGCAAATTCAGCGGGTTGCCTGTGCCGGCAGCGCTCTGGGTGCGGGGCGCCACCACCAGATGAATGCACCCAGGAGCACCAGGCAGATCGAGATCAGCTGGGTTCCAGTCATGATGCCGCCGAAAACAGAGCCGCGGCCGGGGTCGTCGCGCAGGAATTCCAGAAAATAGCGCGCGACTCCGTAGAGGAACAGGTATGCCCCGAACACCTGGCCTGCAAATTTTTTCCGCTTCAACATCCAAGTGAGAATGAAGAAGTTCGCCAGCTCGACCACGGACTCGAAAAGCTGTGTAGGTTCTAGCGGTATTCCGAGAGGAGTGCCCACCCAGGCATGGGCCAGCGGATTCTTGAAAGTCACTCCCCAGAAATGAGGCGTCGGCTTGCCGTAGCAACAGCCGGCCGCGAAGCAACCCACGCGGCCAATCGCATGGCCCAGAGCTAATCCTGGTGCGAAGCAATCGCAGGTGCCGAGGGCAGGCATTTTGTGGCGGCGGATGTACCAGGTCGCCGCTGCCAGTGCCCCGATCAGCCCTCCGGAGAAGACGCCACCGGCTTGCAGGGTTCCGATGCTGAAAATCTCACTCGGATGGGCCGTGTAATAGTTCCAGTCATTGATGATGTAAAGAATCTTGGCCCCGATGATGCCGCAAAGCACCACCAGAATTCCAAGATTCCAGGCGTGTTCGGCATTGATTCCCTGCTTTTCGGAATTGCGCACACTGACCCATAAGCCGATCAGAACTCCCGTCGCGACCAGGAGTCCATAGGTTGGCAAGCTGAACGTGCCTATGTGAAAGAGTCGTGGAAACACTTATCTAGTTCGATGCTCCGGCAAGGTGAATCGCTGCTGATTCAGTTTAGCAGGGGCAGGATTACACGTTGAAGGTACGCTGCCTCGCGGAGCGTTATCGCGCAGGGGCTAAAGCCCAATTCATTTCGCGGGGTTTACACGGTGCCGCAAGTTTTGATTCCGCAGGCTGGAAAGCTCGGGCGTCTACGTTGGCATTGGGTAGCAGGTTTCGGTGAGTTTCGGCGAGCTAGAAATCAAGCCGACCCACTGAGCCGTGTGGCAGGCCGAGAATGAACCCGTCATAGACGGTGGGAACCCGCCGAGACCCTTTAGGCATCTCCGCATGGCGGAGCATCGCACACCGGATCATATTTTCGAGTCGAGTCCCCGTTCATTCGAGTGTTGGTTCAAAAATCGGTTACCGCCATCACCAACCTCGTAGGCCGGCTTTCAATCAGGATGCTAGGTGAAAGCCCGCGAGCTTGGCAAGAGGGAGACCAAAGAAAGTTGGCATTCGGTGTGCAGGTTTTCAGATGGCCATCTGAAGCCAGGTTCAGAAGCGCAGCACAGGGCCCGTGGAAAAACGAAAGTTACTTTGGGTGCTGCCTAGGAGGCGTGTCTGCAACCAGTCTGCTTGGAAGCGCCAAGCCACGACTGGAATGAGCTTGTAGTCAATCCCACCACCAATAGCCGCGGCGAAACTGGTGTCGGAATGGGAGAAGCGGATACTGCTCGCACTCTCGCTAATGTGAGCCGCCCCTAACAAAGCCTCTGCAAAAGGCGTGAAGCGGCCGACCGAGACCGAAGCACGAGGTCCGAACATATAGGTGTGCAGGTTGGCGTGGACATTCGCAACTATCGGCGTGCAAGGTGGGGTCGGAATAGCTTCGCACTCTATCGTTGATTCGTGGGAGCCGTAGTGGCCGCTAAAGTCAGCTACGATCCCAATAAAGGGGAAAACTTTACCTTCCAGCGAACCTTCCCAGCCATTGAGATTGCCCGTGTCGTTAGGCGTAAATCCTACCGGACCAGAACCGGGAAACACCTTGGATCGTAAATAGGAATACCCAACGAAGATATTCGCTTTGGGAACGATTTGACCATATGCAGTGCTCACGCACAAAAACAGCCCACAGACGAAAACGGTGATCTTTCGCACCTGAGGTCTCCCTTCTGAGTGGGTTGGGTTGTGATGGATTCTTAAGGAGCTTTAGATGCTAAGCAGGACCGAGAAGTAAACCGGAGCTCAGAAGGAGTTTAAGCCTGACAACGGACATCGCCCATACAGTAGCGCTATCCTGCCTTTGCGGCTTTCTCATGCAGAACCTCATCCAGCGCTTCCGATAACTGATGCGCACGGCGGATGTAATCCAGCGCCCCAGTATCATAATTGCGCTTCAGCAGGTGGTATTCGTCGGCTATATTCAAGGCAGCCAGCACTGCGAGTCTCGCACTGTCGACGGTGTGTGTCTGCTCTGAAACTGCTCGCATCTTGGTATCCACGTACTCGGCCAGCTTGATAATGTACTCTGCATCCGAGCCGCGCAGATTGTAAGCCTGATCGAAAATCTCCACGCGAACGCTGGTATTTGCGATATCTCTAATCGGCTGCTGCTTCGTAGCAGATGCCATATTCCTCCCAGTCTAGTGCTGGTCCACAAGAACCGACTTCAGCTTGCCGCCTGTTCTTCCGCCATGGATTCGATCTGCGCCAGCATCTTCTCCACGCGGCCGCGGATCTCTTCCCTTTCCTTGCGTAGGCGTACAGTCTCGCGGCGCAGCGTTTCGAGTTCCTCCTCGCGTTCTTCCAGCTGCTGCCGCACACGCTTTACATCGCGTTCCGCGGCCGAGCGCGCCTCCCGCGCGGACTTATACATCTCAATGGTGCGATAAACCTTCTCCTCCAGCGCCTGAAAATCGTCGGCAGGAACCTGAGTGGATACCTCTTCCGTCATCCTCAAGACCATAGATTGCACCGCTTCCTAGGGAAATTGGAAAGTTTTGCGCAGTATACCGCAGAAGGCTGTGGAGGAGCGGGCATTTCCACGCCGGCTGCTGGTAAGTTGGCGATGAGGTTAGTCGTTCACCGCACCTTGAGCCCGTACTGCTGTGTCGCAGGTGGCACGATCCCACTCATTCTCAAGTACTCCACGATCTGTCCATAATGATCCGCCACGTGCCACACCGCGGTCACCGCAATACCGAGTTTCGTATTCGGACCGCCGTAGCGGCCTTCCACCCGATCGAGCGCAGTTTGCGCGTTGATGGTGGCCAGCACGCGATCGCCATATTCGAAAGAATCTTTCAGATATTTCACCAGCTCCGCCTTGCTCTTTGCGGGGTTCGGCCCGCCTTTCTCGCAGAGCTCCGGCGGAGTCTTGCCTTCCATTTCATTGAAGAAGGCAAAGTTTGCGCAGGCAACATGCTTCACCTGCTCAGCAAACGAGCGCGCTCCCTCGAAATTGCCGGCGCTCGGAATAAATGAGTACTTGTTCTCCGGCATGGCCTCTGCCGCTGCGGCGAACTGCTCTTCACTCCAATGAAGCGTGCCGCCAATACTGTCGGCGATATTCTTGGGAACCTCCTCCGGCTGGCCAATGGCCGCGGCTACGAATATCAAGGTGAAGCTGAACGCAAGCGTGAGTTTCAAGATAGCCTCCTTCGAGTTTGAGATCTTACGTATTTTCCCTTGGAACATTTGGACGATGCACCAGTAATCTGGAAAGCAGGTTTGAATTGCCACGGCATTTCCAAGCCCTTACCGTGTTTGCCTTTGCCCGTGACCGCACAACCTAGTACCAACGTTCCTCCTCTAAAAAGCGGAAGATACCATGGCACGCAAAGAGGGCAGTTCACGACGACGGAAATATGGTAAAGGCGCGAGCAAAACTGTTGAGAGCGCCATGCGGCGCAGAAAGCGCGGCACGCTTCGCTCCGGCAAAGGCGGTAAAGGCGGAAAGGTAAAGAGCCGTAAGCAGGCGATTGCAATCGGCTTGTCGGAAGCACGCAAGAAGGGAGCGAAGGTTCCGCCGAAGAAATCGAGCTGAAACTCGATCAGATATCTACCGCAACTCAAGCCCGCCGCGGCTGGCGGTTGCTTTCTGCCGCCCAGCGAATCTCTTTCCAGAGCTCTTCGCGTCCGCTGCCTGTACGCGCGGAGTAAGGAAGCACCCGCGCTCCGCCGTATTCGCCTTGCAGGGTTTGCAGTGAGCGCTGAAGGTGATTTCCGGAAAGCCGGTCGCTTTTGGTCGCCACGATCAGGAACTGGCGCCCGATTGCCTGCAGAAACTCCAGCAACTGCTTGTCGCTTGGCTGGGGTGGAATATTCACATCAACGAGCACCAGGCTAAGCGCCAGGCAAGAGCGTTCCCGCAGGTAAGGTTCAACAAACCCGGACCAACCCTCGGAAACCTCCCTGGACACGCGCGCGTAACCATATCCTGGCAGATCAGTAAAAATCAGTTCCGGACGAGGATTTCCCGCCCATCGCAGTTCGAAGAAGTTGATCGATCGCGTGCGGCCCGGAGTCGAACCGGTTCTGGCAACCTTATTTCTTACGAGAGAATTAATTACGCTGGACTTGCCTACGTTCGATCGCCCCAAAAAAGCGATCTCAGGAAGTCCGGCGACGGGAAACTGACGTGCGTCGGTTGCCGCCCGAACGAATCGTGTTAAGACGCGCATAGGCTCTTGACCGGGATCGGACAAATTTCGGAACGCAAATTAGGGATAGAACGATCATCCGAGTCCCAAAGGACGTTTGTTTTCGACATCTTCTGCCTTAACGGGCTTGTGCTTATTCCAGAAATGCAGGATTAATGCAACGATGAGGCCGACGCCCAAACTGATTAAGAAAAACCAGCGATATGCGGGAAGCGCAATCAGCAGAATCGCTACGACCACGACGGCCATGAGCAATCCCGCCGTACCTCTGAGGCGGCTCCTCGGTGCAGATTGCGAGTTCGCATCCATCTGCTAGCCATTTTATGGTTCCGCGAGAGGACAGCCAAGCGAGCCTGCACTGCCTGAAAGGGCGGCCAAAAGAGCAGGCGCTTCGCCCTTTGACACGCTCGCCTGCACCTTCGATAATCGCGGGCGTGGGTGATTCCACTCCAATTAAGGCCTTCGCGCAGCCGGCCCTGTTGCGGCGCTCCTTCCGAAAGGCTTTTCCTCCTGCGATTCGTGGAGAAGGTGTGTACCTGTGGGATCAGACCGGAAAGCGATATCTAGATCTTTCAGGATCAGCGGCCGTCAATCTCATTGGCCACGGTGTCCAGGAAATCGTCGCCGCCATGGTCCAGCAGGCAAAGCAACTCGAGTTCGTTCACAGCAGCCAATTCACGACGCCGGTAGCAGAAGAGTACGCGCAGGAGCTGCTGGAATTCGCCGGAGATAACTTCGCTGGTGGGTCAGTCTACTTCACGTGTGGTGGGTCGGAAGCGATTGAGACAGCGCTCAAGTTAGCTCGCCAATATCAGGTGGAAACCGGGCAGGAAAAGCGTCACCAGATCTTGAGCCGGGGGCAGAGCTATCACGGCTCGACGCTGGGAGCGCTTTCGGTTTCCGGGAACAAACGCAGGCGGGAAATCTATGCACCCATGTTGCCTGAGTGGGCGCACGTGGGAATGCCTTACTGCTATCGCTGCAGTTTTGATTGCAGCGATGGCTGTCGTAATTGCGGGCAGCAGCACGCGGCAGAGCTGGAACGTGCCATTGAAAGCGCAAACGGCAGTGTGGCAGCTTTCATTTTCGAGCCAGTGAGCGGGGCGACACTGGGGGCGGTTGGGCCGCCGCCTGGCTATCTGCAGAGCATTGCTGAAATTTGTCGACGCGACGGCGTGCTGCTGATCGCGGATGAAGTGATGACTGGGATGGGCCGGACCGGCAGGAACTTTGCGGTTGAGCATTGGGATATTGCGCCCGACATTTTGGTTACCGCAAAAGGTTTGTCGAGTGGATACACTCCTTTGGGTGCTGTGATCGCCAGCAGCAGGGTGGTCGAGGCCATCGCTTCCGGCTCCGGATCGTTCTTGCATGGATTCACTTACAATGCGCACCCAATCTCGCTCGCAGGTGGAAGAGCGGTGTTGCGCTATCTGAGGGAGCAAAGGCTCGTTGAAGCTGCCGATTCGGAGCGAGAACAATCTGCCGCTGCAACCCTGGCCCGTGCGCTTGAGAATCTCCGCGAACTGAAGGTGGTGGGCGATGGGCGCGGGATTGGGTTGTTACGAGGAGTGGAATTTGTTGCTGATAAGCAGAGTAAGCTCCCGTTCGCTCCGAAAGAAAATTTCGCCGGACGTGTAGCGGCAGCCTCGGCAAAGCGAGGCGTACTAGTCTATCCCATGCAGGGTTGCGTGGATGGGACATCGGGCGATCACCTGCTGATCGCTCCACCCGCCGTGATCACGGACGAGCATATCCATTGGGCGGTCGAGCAGTTGCAAGATGCGATACTCGAGGTGTCATCCGACTTGGCCAGCATGTGCTGAGACGACTCGCGAAAAGCCCTCGATGTTAACTGGCGCGAGACCAGTTTCGTGGCACAATCAACAAAGGCTCGTGCAAGAAAATGCATCCCGCACAGGTGGCGCAGCGCTTTCGGGAGTATTTCGGCGTAGAGCCGCGACTGTTCAGCGCACCGGGCCGTGTCAATCTGATTGGCGAACACACCGATTACAACGACGGCTTTGTGATGCCCGCTGCCATCGGCTGTCGAACCCATGTAGCCATTTCATCTCGCACAGATGGCAAGTTGATGATTCGGTCACAACAAGCTCCGGAACCGTTTGAAGTCGACTTGGAGCGATTGCCAGCACGGGGCCTGGGGCAGTGGAGTGATTACGTGCTTGGCGTGGCAGTGATGCTGATACAGCGGGGATATTCACTGCGTGGGGCAAATATCCTGGTGGATGGCGAGGTCCCTATCGGCGCCGGCCTGAGCTCATCGGCTGCTCTGGAAGTCGCCAGTGCGCTGGCCTTTCTAAGTTTGAACGAAGAATCGCTCCCCTTACCGGAGATCGCCAAGTTGTGTCAGAAGGCGGAGAATGCGTTTGTTGGCGCGCGTGTCGGCATTATGGATCAGTTTGTCTCCTGCCTGGGCAAGGCAGGGCACGCGCTGCTACTCGACTGCCGATCGCTGGATTGGCGCCTGGTGCCGTTCCCAGACAGTGTACGTCTGGTGATTTGCAACACCATGGTGAGACACGAGCTTTCGACGGGTGAGTACAACCGTCGCCGCGAGCAATGTGATGAGGGGGTACGATTACTCTCGAAGAAATACCCGGAAATTCGCGCTCTGCGGGACGTGAGCGTGGAACAGTTGGAAGGGAGCCGGTCGCTGCTCCCGGAAGCGGTGTACAAACGTTGCGCCCACATCGTCGGTGAGAACCTGCGAGTGTTGGATGCGGAAGTGGCTCTCGCCGCAGGCGATTTGAATGGCTTTGGCGAGCTCATGCGGCAATCACACCAGAGTCTTCGTGACCTTTATGAGGTCAGTTGCGAGGAATTGGACATTATGGTCGAGTCCGCCGAAGGACTGCCGGGCTGCTGGGGCGGGCGCATGACGGGCGGCGGTTTTGGAGGCTGCACAGTAAATCTGGTAAGCGCCGAGTCGGCAAAGGCGTTTGCCGAGCAGATCGCCGCACGCTATCACGCCAGGACGAAAATCCACCCCGATATATATATCGGCTCGCCTGTGGACGGAGTCCATGCGGAACTGGACGCTGTGCCGCAAGCCCGTTGAGGGCATGGCTTCCGCTCGGTGCTTGCTACGTCTTCAGATTACCTCTTTCTTCGCGGCCTTTAGTTCCTGGCGCTTAGACGATGACTTCTTCCTGTTCTGCAATTGATCGCCAGAGTATTGCCAGGTCCAGCCTCTCCGTCTAAAAGGTGCTTGCGAGAACGGGAGGACGGTATGGCAAGTTCATTGATTGAGTTTCACCAGCAAGCGAATCCAGAGATCTTGAGCGAGGCTGGCGGTATGAAGCAATTTCGAGACGCGTTCCGAATACAGCAAAGCCTGATCGCAAAGGTCGAAAAACGCGTCCTGGTCTGGATGGCGAAACGAGCCCCCGATTGGATCACTCCGGATCATCTGACGATTCTTGGTTTTGCAGCACAGCTGATGGCGGGTACCAGCTATGGGCTGGCGCGCTGCAACCGCTTTTGGCTGCTGGCCGTTGTAGGGTTCCTGGCATTGAACTGGCTGGGCGACAGCCTCGATGGCACCCTCGCCCGCGTGCGGGGGCGGCAGCGGCCGCGATACGGCTTCTATGTAGACCACATGGTGGACAGCTTTGGCGCGGTGGCTCTGCTGGGTGGTCTCGCAATCTCCGGATACATGCATCCGTACATCTCAATAGGACTGCTGACCGCATTCCTGCTGCTTTCAATTCAGTCTTATCTTGCGACTTACGCGCTGGGCGAGTTTCGGCTCTCCTACTGGTGCCTTGGACCGACGGAGATACGCATGCTGTTGGCGATCGGGAATGTTGTATTGCTTTATCACCCGATGGTTTTTGGTGGGCGTTTTCACTTGTTTGACGTGGGCGGGGCGGTCGCAATCGCAGGCATGGCTTTCATAGTACTGTTGGCGACGACGCGCACTACCTGCCGGTTGTATCGCCTGGAGAGGGTGCGATGAAAGCTCCAAACACGTTCGTGCACTGGCTGAAATTTAACTTTGTGGGAGCGATTGGGATTGGAGTGCAACTACTCACATTAACTCTGCTGACCGCGGGCCTGCACGTTCGTTACCTGCTTGCCAGCGCGGTGGGAGTCGAAGCGGCGGTAATCCACAATTTCATCTGGCATGAAAGGTATACGTGGACCGATCGGCGAACGCAGGCGGTAGCCACGCGCTTCATTGCCTTTAACGCAACGAATGGCGTCCTGTCGATTCTGGGTAATCTGGTAATGATGAAGCTGTTGGTGGCGGGAGCGCATATGCCGTATTTACCGGCTAACATCTTGGCGATTGCAACTTGTTCGACTGCGAACTTCTTGGTGAGTGACCGATTGGTGTTTCGGATGGTTCAGCATCCTACGGCGAAGCATGCCTGCTTTCGTACCGAGGGGCGAGGCTAATCCATGTGCCCTCGAGCCTGGCGCTCTACTGACCAGATACTCGCCCGGTCGTGCTCAAAAGGATAGACGTGCACCATCCAGCCGAAGATCTGCGGGATGAATCTCCCGCCGGCGGACTCACATTCTGTTCTCGTGGAAATCGATCCCGCAAGACCGAACTTGGCGTTTGAACCCCAGGCTTCTCGCTTTTTGTCCGCGGGCGGAACACACAAGTTTACGTGTGCATGCCATTGGGCAATGCTCAGCGGAATGCGTTCGTCAAGCTGGTCCTCGCTGGCGTATTTGGGCGCGGTGTACATCACACCAATCAACTTGTAGTCGTCCCCGTGTTTTTCATACAGCAGTGACGTTGGATGCTCGGGGTTGACCTGCGTTCCCGCCTGAAAGGCATACCAATAATTTGTGAAGTGATACTGCTTCTGCGGCAGATTAGGCAGAAAAATCTTGTAACCATCGGCAAGGGCGGTCTTGTAGTTCGCGTACTCTTCCGCCGTTTTTCGCGCCGCTTGCACGATCTGATCGGCCTTTTCCTGATCACCCGGTTGCAGTTCCCGCAGGCTCGTCATTTTCATGTGTGGGCCCATATCCAGGTGGCGCTCTTCCATGGAGTGCATGGCATGTGCGCTGCCGTCGCTGCCCATAGTGGGTATGTCGTGGTCATGCGAGTTGTATGCGGGCATAGCCATGCCGGACGTCTCGTCCGGTTTCTGAGTGTGAGCCCTGAGCGGGAAGAGCGCCCAGCAGATCACCGCCAAACAGGTTACAAGCGCTTTCATCCACGCCTCCGATCAACATTGTACAAACCCGTGATCAGCCTGAGTGTTGTGGCCGCGGAAGGCTAGTTACGAGAGTTCCTTGGATGAGAGGTGCTTACGTCCGTGAATCTGGCAATACGAACGACATTACCGACTCTGCGGCTTCTTTGCCTGATCGCACGCAATCCGGCACGCCGATGCCACGGTAGGCGTTGCCGCATAAAGCAAGGCCCGGCAACCTACAGCGCAGTTGTTCGATTCGATCCAGGCGTTCGAGATGTCCGACGTTGTACTGAGCCATGGCGTGCTTCCATTTGTACACTCGCGTGAAGAGGGGGTCGGCAGTGAGAGCAAGAATCTGGCGGAGTTCTTGCCGGACGATCCAGACAATCTCTTCTTCGCTCAGCTCGATGACGTGCTCGTCGCGACTTCCACCGAGGAAGCAGCGAAGCAGGGCACGATTCTCAGGCGCGCGATGAGAAAACTTATTGTGTACAAACGTGACTGCGAGAAGGCGCTTACCTTCACTCCGTGGCACCAGGAAACCGAAACCCGGCGGCAATGCCGCGCGGACTTTCTCGTCAAAAGCGAGAGCCGCGATCACTGAAGAACTGTACGGGATTGCGCTGAGCTCCGAAGCGAGTTCATACCTCGTCTCCCGGAGCAGCTTGCCGGCAACCGGCGCTTGCATCGCCAGTATCACGCCGTCAAAGCGTTTGGCTTCGGCAGCCGCCACAACTGACCAGCACTTTTCCTGGTAATGCAGCGCTAGTGCCGGAGTACTCAAGTGAAGCGATACAGCAGGCAATTGCGCGGCGATTTCGCCGGACATCTGCTGCATGCCGTCTCTTAACGAGGTGAAAAGGGGCGGGTTTGCCTTGTTGGCTCGTTTGCGGTAAGTCTCGATCATTGCCCGCCCCAGACTTCCGTACTTGGATTCCATCTCTGCAAAGCGGGGCAGAACTGCACGTAGGCTGAGCCGTGACGCTTCACCGCCATATACACCGGCAAGCAGAGCATCGGCAAGGCGCTCTACCATCTCAACGCCATAGTGGCGCTCGACGAGCGCGGCGACTGATTCGTCAGCAGCAGAGTTTCTCGGCGGATGAAACCATTCACGCAGGATTCGAAGTTTCGTGGACAAAGAAAACAGGGGCGAGAGCGCCGATGACAGAAACCTGGTGGGCACCATGAAGAGAAGACCGTCAGGCATTGGAACCAATCGGGCTCTGGTCAGGATGTATGTTCGGCGATCCGCGTCATTCGAGCCGATGAGTTGATCGCCGATCCCGAGTTCGCGGCACAGGTCGGCGGCCCAGGACTTTTCGGTAAGAAATGAGTCGGGACCAGCCTCGACAAGGCAGCCCTCCACGTGCTCAGTTCGCAAGACGCCGCCCAAACAGGGGCTCGATTCATAGAGCACATATTCGAGCGGCGCGCCGGCACGCCGGTGCTGCTCAAGAACATAGGCTGCGGAGAGTCCCGAGATACCGCCGCCGACAATGGCAATTCTTTTCATCAGTTTCTTAGGCGTAGAGCCCTGCCGTCCATATCACTGTTCTTCTTCCGACAGAACATGGTATCGTCCCGCGAAGGTTGGGCGCTGACCTTGCAGGAGAGAAATACAAGGACATTGCCGGATCGGGTGGCGACCCGGGCGACTCTTCAGACTGGTTTGCAGGCATTTTCCCAATCTCAAATCGCGACGCATTTTCCCTGAACTCTGCTTTGCTAAAGGTTTTTGGTTATGAGATCATTTGTCAGCGTAAGAGGTCCGTCTTCCGTATTGGTAACACGACCGGCTAGAGAGACTACTCCTTCTTCATATCAAGTTAATGTCGCCAGGCATCCTTCCGGAATTGAGCCGCATCGAGGAACAGCTTCAAAATCCGCGTGTGCATGGATGATTGATGTCTGAATTGATGACCGGATCTTACGACTATCGTTTGGTTGGGTTATCGGTTTTGATCGCGATCTGTGCTGCCTATGCAGCTCTTGATCTTGCCGGGCGCACTACGGCCGCAAGAGGTCGAATTCGCATTACGTGGCTTGCAGGCGGCGCCACAGCAATGGGCATCGGCATCTGGTCCATGCACTACATCGGGATGCTGGCGTTCAGCTTGCCGGTACCGGTGCTCTATGACTGGCCGACAGTATTGCTGTCACTATTGGCTGCGGTGTTCGCTTCGGCGGTGGCGCTGTTCGTAGTCAGCCGTAGGAAAATGGGCTGGGCTCGCGCCCTGGCTGGCGCGACGATCATGGGCGGCGGGATCGCGACCATGCACTATACCGGTATGGCGGCAATGCGGCTGCCCGCGATGTGTATGTACAAACCATCACTGCTGACGCTGTCAGTCGTGCTCGCGATTGTAATTTCGTTGATTGCGATATGGCTTACGTTTCATTTTCGCGAAGAGGCCAGAGCGTCCGTGGGATGGAAGGCGGGCTCTGCCATCGTGATGGGCGCGGCGATTCCTGTCATGCACTACACGGGGATGGCGGCGGCGCAGTTCACGCCTACAAATATTGTCCCCGATACGACTAATGCCGTGAGCACCTCGACGTTGGGTATCACGGGCGTCAGCGCGGTCACTCTACTAGTTCTGGGTTTTGCCGTGTTGACGTCGGCGGTGGATCGGCGTTTGTCTACACAGAAATTGAAGCTCGACGCCAGTGAACGGCGCTTCCGCGGTCTGTTGGAGGCGGCGCCGGACGCGATGGTGGTCGTCAATCAAGAAGGCAAGATTCTCCTGGTCAACGCCCAAGCAGAGCAATTATTTGGTTATCGGCGGCAGGAATTGTTGGGGCAGGAAATCGAGATGCTGGTGCCGGAGCGCTTCCGCGGGGTGCATCCAGGACACCGAAGGCATTTTTTCGGGGAACCACGAGTGCGGCCGATGGGAGCGGGGTTGGAATTGTATGGCCTGCGCAAGGATGGGCACGAATTTCCTGTCGAGATCAGCCTCAGCCCTCTGGAAACACCGGAAGGGACGCTGGTCACGAGCGCTATCCGCGATATTACCGAGCGAAAGCGCGTGCAAGAGAGTCTGCGGGTGCTCTCCGGGCGGCTATTGCAGGTGCAGGATGAAGAGCGACGGCACATCGCTCGGGAGCTACATGATAGTGCGGGGCAGATGCTTGCAGGATTGAGCATGAACCTGAGTGTCTTAGCCCAAGATGGCAATGGCGGCGCTAGTGCAGTGGAGTTGGCAAAGGAGAGTCTTGGGTTGGTGCGCGAATTATCTCAGGAAGTACGGACCCTTTCTCATTTGCTTCACCCGCCACTATTGGACGAAGTGGGGCTGGCGTCTGCTCTCCGTTTGTACCTCGATGGATTTGGTGAGCGTAGCAAGATCAAAGTGGACCTGGAAATTCCTGCTGATTTCGGCAGGCTCTCAGTGGAACAGGAGACGGCTATTTTCCGGGTGGTGCAGGAATCTTTGACCAACATTCATCGTCATTCAGGGAGCCCGGTGGCTGCCATCCGTATGTCTCGATTTGATAGTGCGGTGCGAGTTGAAATAGAGGATAAGGGCAAAGGTATACCGCCGGAGAAGAGATTGATGATAGAAGCGGGCGGCAAGGCTGGAGTCGGGATAGCAGGGATGCGCGAAAGGCTGCGTCAGCTCGGCGGCACGTTGGAGATCGACTCACAGCGTAACGGCATTGGGACTACCATAATCGCGCAGCTACCAGCCGCCAGGGACCCGTTTCCTGCCAGGCATCCATCAACCAGGTAAGAAGCAGAAATTTCATAATCGCGATCTCACCAAGTCGGCCAGGGCTGCGGTCAGCAGCGGCGAATCATTGAGCGACTCAGCGCGCCAGAGACGCATGCCATGTTGCTCCGCAAAATGGCGAAAGCCTATATCAATGTCATAGAGCACTTCTACGTGATCGCAGAGGAAGCCGATGGGCTGGACAAAGACAGCGCGATTTGCGTTGCCCTGCGCTTCCAGGATGGCGTCTTCGACTGTGGGACCCAGCCATGTTGTTCCGGAGAAACCTTGGCTTTGAAAAGCCAACGTCCAATTCTCCGGTGGAACGGAGACTTCACGTGCAACCAGCGCAGCTGTCTCCTTCGCTTGGCGCTCGTAAGGATCTCTTCCTTTTTCGATGGTGTAGACAGGGACGCTGTGAGCTGTAAAGATCACTGGCAGCTGAGCTCCCAAGTCCCGGCAAGCAGATTCCCACCCCGTGCGAAGCTTTTCGGCAAAGGCGTTTATGAGCAAGGGATGGTTGTGCCATGATTCAACGAAGTAGATTGCGAAGGCTTGCGCATCCCCGGTGTTAAGGGCGGCCCGGTATAGACCTACGCTGGTACGCGAGTTCTGGGGCGCAAGGCAGATTGCAATTAGGCGCTTGACATGGTCTTCGCGAATGCGGCGGAGCGTGTCAGCGATGAAAGGCTTCCAGTTCCGCATCCCCACGTACACGGGGAGGTTCAGTTCTCGCCGGAGCAGATCGCCCTGTTGCAAGGTAAGTTCTGTGAGTGGTGAGCGACCGATAAGTCCGTAACGATGCTTCACTTCGTTGACTACTTCGGGGGAAACAGTTCGTCCACTAGTTACGTTGCGCAAGAATTCGGGGATTTCGTCTACGGAATCGGGACTGCCGTGAGCAAGAAGAAGAACTGCGGTTTTGCCAGGAGCCGACATTTCCTAACGGAGCACAGCGAGGACACTCGCCCTACATCGGTTGTTGTCCGCCCGATTTGGCCGTACGTTGCGCTTGCACGAACTGAACTAGTGCTTTCACATTGTCGACCGGAGTTTCGGGCAGAATTCCGTGGCCAAGATTGAAAATATGACCGGGTTGGCCGCCGGCTCGTTGCAGAATTTCCTCCGCACCTTTCTTCAGCTCTTTCCAGGGCGCAAACAGCAGAACCGGATCAAGGTTTCCCTGAACAGCGCCCGAACCGATCTTGGTCCAACCTTCGTCTAGAGCAATACGCCAGTCTAGTCCGATGACCTCTGCTCCGGTCTCTTTCATCGATTTCAACAAAGTGGCTGTGTCGGTGCCAAAGTAAATAACCGGTACGCCATTGCTTTGCACAGCCTTTATCAATTTGGCCGCGCTCGGCAAGACGTATCGTCGATAATCGTCGACGCTCAGACATCCTACCCAGCTATCAAAAATCTGCACCACATCTGCACCTGCACGCACCTGCTGCGCGGCATATTCACTTAAAACAGTCACCAGCTTCTGCATCAGTTCGTGCCAGGCGGAAGGTGCACAGTACATCATCTTTTTCGTATGGACGTAGTTGCGAGCGCCACCGCCTTCGATCATGTAGCTGGCCAGCGTGAATGGTGCCCCACAGAATCCGATTACGGGCAGGCGCGTACCGAAGTGTTTGCAGACCTGACGTACGGTTTCAGCGACATAGCCCAACTCGGATGCGCGGTCAGTGCGCAGGGCGGAAATGTCCTGCTGGTCACGAAGCGGTCGCTCGATCGTGGGTGCCTCTCCGGATGAAAAATAAAACCGCAAGCCCATAACTTCGAGTGGAAGGAGCAGGTCGGCAAAGATGATGGCGGCATCCACTTTCAAGATTTCCGCGGCGGCGATCGTGACTTCGGCGGCGAGTTCAGGATGTTTGCAAATCTCGATCAGGGAATGCGCGTTGCGAACGGCTCGATATTCCGGCATGTAGCGGCCGGCCTGGCGCATGAACCACACTGGTGTGCGATCGACGGGCTCGCCCCGGCACGCCTTCACGAAGCGAGATTCAGGGGCTGACATGAATCTTAGAATGTAACATTTCCACAGCTCGGCAATGCGCGTGGAGTTCTGGTGCTACGAAGAGGAACGTCGTAACCGCGGAAGGTCGAAAAGGAAGGCACAAAGAACGCAAACACTGCACTACCTGCGCCCGCCCACACACAGTACTGTCGAGAATGGGGCTACGAGAGAGGCTCGATTCTTTGCACCTTGATCAGATTACTGCCCATATCCAACCTGCCGATGACGCGTACTCTCTGGCCTTCATACTGTCTTGCCCGATCCTGGTCGTCGAGTTTATAGGAGCTTGTGTCTGACACCTTCAGGACGTACGAGTCTGCTTCTTTGCTGATAGTCCCGGTGAACGTTTGGGCTGCAGGCTGGGCCTGTTCTCCCGGACTCTGGCCCTGTGAGCCGGTCGGCTCGTTGGGCTGAGACGGCTGGGCGGATGTGGGGCGGTCGACTGGAGGAGTCTCTGGTGCGGGTTCGGGTGTGGCGGGAGCTTTCCCAGGGGCAGCAGGGATCGGCTTGGGAGTCTGCATCGGCGTCCATGCAACCAGATCCTGCCCTGAGTTCTGGCCCTTGTTCGTCATTGTGGTTTGAGCAAGCACCGCCGTGGCCCCACCTATGACTAAGACGCATATCAGAGATATTTGCTTCATGGCGGTCCTTCCCCGAGAACGGATTGCACACAGCTATGTCACTTTGAGGGCAGATCGGCCGGTGTGGTTGGAGGGCGGAGCGTGAATCGCGCAATTCTTCTGTTAAGCGCCGTACAGAAATTCCTGTATTTCCCTTTTAAACGACTGATTTCAAATCGGGCCTTTTTGATCGACAGGCATCAAGAGAGTATCTCCAAGTGAGTACGCGATCGTCCTATGATTCTCTGGATTGATACGGGGAGGTACATACATGGCAGCGAGTCAGGTGGTTCTTTATTTCGATAAGCAGGAAGATGCCCTGCTTTTCACCTTGGCTGCCAGCTCGGTCATGTCGGCCGACGAACCAGTACGCCCCGAAGAAGCAGGGGCGAGGATTGCCGCAGAGATCTGCAAAGCGCGGCGCATCACGACGGAGGGCGTGCTTAACCCAACCAACCTTTCGATAGCGCCGAAGAAACGTCGTCCGCCTGAGACAAACTAATTGCTCTTGGAAGTAGTGGGCTCGTTTGCCTTGGCTAATTCAGCACGAAAACGAGCAGCCTTTTCGGGTTGCTTCAGAGCTTCGTAAATCGCGGCCAAATCGGTACGCGCATTCTGCAGCCAATTGCCTGGTGGGGTACTCTGTTTCATCAGAATCTCATAACCAGCGAGACTCTCAATCTCAGCGTCGGCATAGCGGTGCTGCTGCACGAGCGCCCGTCCCAATCTGACCTTGGCGATCCCCACCAATTGGTGGCCGGGCGAAAGCGTCTGCCCATAGAGCTGAAGCACTTCGTGGAAGAGGCGCTCCGCACGGTCATACTGCTTGTTTTCCGCATAGACTGCAGCGAGGTTAGAGAGCGCGATGCCGATGTAGTAATGCTTCCCGGCGTAGGCCGCACGATAAATCTTCGCGGCTTGATTGAAATCTGCCTCGGCGTCGTTCAATTTTCCTTGTTGTTGAGCCACCTTGCCCAGCTCATTAAGCGTTGACGCGATGCGGGGGTGGGAGCCTCCGTACGCATGACGCTGGATCCCGAGTGATTCTTTCAATCGGGCCGAAGCCTCATCGAGCTTGTGCTGGGGTATGAGGGCGCGTGCCAGGATGGTGATCTGCGACGCAGTTTCGGGGTGATCGTTGCCGTAGAACGAGCGCGTGATGGCCAGCGCCTGGCGGTCGAAGCGTTCAGCTTCGGCAAAGTGCCCCTGCTCGTACTGAATGGCACCAAGGTTAATGAGATCGTCGGCAATGTGGGGATGGCGCTCGCCGTAGAGCTGGCGGTCCATTGCCAAAACGCGCTGGTTCAGGGATTCCGATACGGAATAATGTCCGACGTAGAAATGGCAGTTGGCCAGGGTAGTAAGAGTTTCGGCGAGGTCATTGATCGACCCGCCGGGGGCAGACTCAAGGCGTACCGCCTCCTCCAGCACTTCTATCGCCGGCTCGTAAGCACCGCGATCTTCTAAAACTCGCCCGAGGCTTGCGGTTGCCCTCGCAACAGCGGGATGGTTTGGGGGCAGCTTCCGTCGAGTCATATCGAGACCCTGACGGACAAAGCGTTCTGCGTCCTCGAACTGCGCCTGCTCATCGCGCAGCATAGCGATTGCTACAAGAGTCTCCGCTACTTCAGGACTATTGGCGCCGAACAGCGATTTGCGCTGCTCGAGAGAGTTGTGCAGCAACGTGTCGGCTTGATCATATTTGCCAAGTTTCTGGTAGATACTTCCCAGATTCTGGTAGAGCTCAGCTTGTACTTTGGGATCACTGGTGAGGGTCTTGGCCTCCTGGACACCACGTTCAACGAGCGTGACCACGCGCATGGAATCGGCCGGGCCGACGGCTTCATCTCCGCCCTGGAACAAATTCATCATGAACTGCTGGATGCGCTGGGTTCGAGCCGCTTCCGCAAGCGCCTCGTTGCGCGCCCTGGCTAAGCGCACTGTGAAGAAAACTACGAGCCCGACCACAACTGCAAAAATCATTGCTGTGATGGCTACGGTGCGCTGGTTGCGTCTTACGAACTTGCGCAGCGTATAGGTCAGGGTGTCGGCCCTCGCCTCGAGAGGCTCGCCTTTCAAGTAGTGATCGACGTCCCGCATCAGTGCTTCAACGGAGCGGTATCGCCGTTGCGGATCTTTGTGCATCGCGGTCAGGCAAAGCACGTCGAGATCAGCCCAGGCGGTCTTGCTGGCCAGGGGAAATCGCAGGTTTTTATTTTGCTGCGCTAGTCGTTTTGCAGCCGCCGAAGGCTTCCCGGGTTGGTGGTCTGCGATGATGGTGGCAGCCTCGGCCGGGGTGAGGTTTGAAAGATCAAAAGGAAGCTGGCCAGCGAGCAATTCGAAGAGAATCACACCAAGCGAGTAGACATCGGTGTGGACCCCAACTCGGTCGCCGCGGATCTGCTCGGGCGCTGCGTAGGCAGGTGTCATGAGCCGCAGGCCCGTCCGGGTTTGCTCTACAGAGGCATCGACAGTTTCAAGCTGCTTCGCGATACCGAAATCCAGCAAACTCACGGATCCATCGATTCTCACTAGGATGTTCGAAGGCTTGAGATCGCGATGAATGACGGCGTGGCCGTGCGCATACTGCACGGCTTCACAAACGGCGCGGAACAATTTCAGGCGCTCCTCGATCGAGCACCTGTGCTGGCTGCAATAGTCCGTGAGTGGGACGCCATCGATGTACTCCATTACAAACCAGGGAGTTCCATCGGGGAGCGTATCGGCGTCGTAGAGACGGGCGATTGAAGGATGGCTGAGCTGCGCCAGCGTTCTCTGCTCAGTGGCAAAGCGGTCACGGCGGGCCGGAGAGAGCCAGGCATCACGCAGCACTTTCACAGCAACCAGGCTTCCGAGATCAGGCCGTTCAGCAAGGTAGACGACGGCCATACCGCCTTCGCCGAGCACGTGCTTCAAGCAGTAGGGACCGAGTTGTTGGGAGGCCGGAACCGAAGCAGTTTCGACAAGGAGTTGATTTGCAACCTGCGCTCTATCACGATTCAGCAGAGAGGCGTCTTTGGCATCTTCCTCCAGCATGGCCAGGACATCGGCCATAAGGGCGGCATCGTCGCCGCATGCAGCCTTTAAAAAGGTCCGTTGTTCAGGTTCAGGAAGATCGACCGTCTCGTGGAACAAGCCCTGGATTCTGTCCCAACGCGTGCTGTCCATTCATCCCACCCAAAACCGGAAAAGCCGCTTCGAATAAGTCCGGTTAATATGGCGCTCTGCGCTGTCGGTGTTGGGGATTCTTAAACCGGGCAGAACTCAACTTGCCCGGCGCAGTTCGTGCGCCAACCAGGCCTTCGCCGCCCGCCAGTCGCGGAGAACTGTGGCTTCTGAAATGTCAAACAGCTTGGCTGCCTCAGCGACTTCAAGACCTCCGAAGAAACGGGTTTCCACAATCATGGCCTGGCGCGGGTTCAAACGAGCGAGTTGGGCCAAGGCGGTATCGAGGGCCAGCAGGTCATCGCTACACGCAGTCGCGTTCTCGGCTGAATCTTCCAAGGCGATGGTGACCGCCTCTCCCCCGCCACGTTTGTGCGCGTTGCGGCGCCGGGCTGACTCGATCAGCAATTGGCGCATGGCGCGAGCGGCAATGCGCTTGAAATGAAGACGGGAGGCTGTTGTCAGACCTGGCGAATTCGCCATCTTCAGCCAAGCCTCATTCACGAGAGCGGTAGGGTTGAGAGTGGCGCTGGGGTCACCACGCCTTACACAGGAAGCCAGCCGGCGTAACTCTTCATAAGTGCTGCTGAACAGATAGTCGAGCGCCCTACGCTCCTCCACGGTTGCAATTTCCTGCAGTAGAGCCCCGGGTGCTTCCACTTGCGTGGGGCTAGAACCGTTCACAGCCCGGGAACCTTGAAGTGGCATGACAGTTTTTCTGATCTTTTACGCAATGCGTAGTGGAGGCCAACAGTCTTTGAGGCCTACGTTAGGGGGAGAGGGTGAAAAGCACCTGGGCTCTTCGCGGAAGAATGCTATCAGCGGATCTGTGCCCACACAACTGCTTTTTGGCTTTCTGCACATCCACAGGAGAAGAAATATGAAGAAAAGGGGCAAAGTCTTGCGCGATGTTGGTCCGGGGCTGCTGATGGTCGAAGGGCAACAATATCCCTTTTTGCTTGAGGAAATCTGGAAATCAGATGTTCCCCCGAAACCCGGAATGGTGGTCGACGTCGAGTTTGATAAGGAAGGGAAAATCATTTCTATCTACGCGGTACCGGAATCGCAGCTCGCTAAGGAACAAGCCGAGGCCGCCATGGTGGTGGCGCGGGAAAAGGGCGCCGCACTGGCTTCCGGTATGGTTGCCAAATTTGGCATGCCCGGTCTGGTGGCAGCGGGACTTCTCATCATCGGCTGGTTCTTGCTGTCTACCGTGACGGTGCAGCTGCCGTTTATGGGGAAGCTGGAGTTTACTTTCTGGCAAGTCCTGGGCTACCTGAACGTCAATAACGGGCTGCAAGTCCTCGAACGCAACGGACACCCCAGTGCCGGTTTCTATGGCTTTCTTGCTTTTGTGGCACTTGTTGGTCCCTTCGTTCACCACTTCTGGAAGGACAAGCGGGCGGCGCTGGGCGGGGTAGCGCCACTGCTATTCATGGTGATAGTCGGGCTCATGATCCGCGGCAGCATTCAGAGTGCGTTTTCCGGCGGCGGAAACGATCCCGCCGGGGTAGCTCGGCAAATGCAGGAAGAAGCTATGAGAGCTGTTTCTCTTGGATTTGGAGCTTACATCTCGGTTCTAGTCAGCCTATATTTCGCGGTGGTCGGGACCAAGCGATTTCTTGCGACAAAAGGAGGGGAAACTCTGCAGTTCGAGAAATCGCAGCGAGCTGCTGCGTAATTTTGCAGTCCAAAGTTGGCGTTGGTAGCGGTTCTTTTATGGTGGCTGTCCTGGGAAGAGGTGCGATAATTCGCCGCCCAAGTTAGGCGTGGGGACAGCCGTTGTTGCGTGCCGTTAAGAAGTTTTGAAACTTCAAGGTTGGGAGGATAAGGAAATGCGAAGTCTAAAGGGGACCCTACTCATAGCTGGCGTCATGCTCCTGGCAACTTCCGGGACCGGTGCCGCGCAGAGCGTTTGGCAAAAAATCAAGAAGTCCGCCAAGGATGCGGCTTCGAACACAGCACAGCAGGGTGGTCAAGCGGCACAACAGGGTGTGCAGCAAGGCGCTCAGCAGGTGCAACAGCAAATTCCTGGAGCTGCTCCGGGACAGGTGAACCAAATGAACCCGTCGCAACAGCCGCCGTGCGGCAGCTTGCCCGGAGGAGTCGCCCAGGGTGCTCCCGCTGGCTATGGAGCCCCCCAAGGGGGATACGATGCCAACGGCGCGGCTTACGGCGCTACGCCGGCAGGTTATGGCAATGCTCCCGCGGGTAACTATGGCAACGTCCAGAATGCCGGATACACCGGCGCTGGCGGTCCGAGTTACTCCAGCGGCTCCTGTGGTCCACAGTGCTTCAATGCCGGACCCTTCGCGGCGGCAATCAGCCAGACGACGCTCAGCCAGGAGGGCGGCTACCACATCATCCGCATGAACATGCAGTTCCGCAACAACACGAACCAGCCGCTCATGATCGCCTACCATGATGGATCCAGCGTTATGGTTGACAATTTCGGAAGCACCTACAACATTCCGGGTGCTTTTGGGCAGCCGGTCGTCCAAGGCATGGGGATTGATCGGGGCAACCAGACGGACTCACAATTTACTCTCGGCCCCGGCCAGACTGGCAACGTTCTCGTCACCATGGCTCGAGGCCGAAACAGTCAAAGCGCGGTCGGCACCGGCTACACCTATAACCTCACGATTGACGAACTGCAGGCGCAGAACGGGGCTGATGCCGCACTTGTCCGGCAATACAACCTGAATTTCCCCAGTATCACTCCAGGTGCAAGCAACGTTGGGCTGCCCTCGGGAGCCGCTGCTCCGGCAACCAATGTTGCCGGAGGAGGCAAGGGGAGGAGGGGAGCGGCAGCAGGTGCGGGGGCTCCAGTTGGAGCGGTTGCGGGAGTTCCTGCCCAAGGTGTGATGACGAATGGCACCGCAACGCCAGCCGCCGGGCCGGCTGTTCAGCCCGGGGTTGTCAATGCAACGAGCAGAAGCGTAGCGGTTCCTGGTCAAGCTCAGCCCAGAGGTATCGTTGCTGGAGGTAAGGGTGCTGCAGTAGGTGGTGCTGCCAATACCCGTGTTGCGGCCGCGCCGGCTCAGAACTCAGTAGTGAATGCGGGGCTGAAAACGGCTGCGGCGCCAGCCCGACCAGCACCCGCGGCCACCGCCAAGCCTGCCCCGGCAAAGCCTAATGCCAAGGCGCAGCAGCAGCAAAACCAACCAGGTCAGCCAGCTACAAAATAGGCTACTTCTGCGAACCGGCGTGTGCTCCCCAAGCACCCGCCGGTTTGTTCTTTGGGGTAGATCCGAAGACCTCCCCAGTACTGTCTTAGTACCTCCGTCCCGATTCCCAAGTACTTCTGATGGGTACCGGTTGGTACATGATGGGTACGCTTCTGCTTCGTTCCGACACAACTAATTTGAACTTTTCTTTTGCGCTGGTGAGCGGAGAATAGCCGCGAGGCCGAGGTTTGCGGAGTATCAAAGTTCTGGTAGCAAATCGACCGCGGTTGATGAGAGCGCTGGTGCTGGCCACGATTGCCGATCAACCTGATATTGAGGTGGTAGTACTGGAAGACGAAGTCGCCATCGCCGAAACCGTGGAGCGCGCCCGTCCCGAATTTCTTATCATCGGCCTCGATCGCTCTGAGGAACGGCCCAAGATCTGTGATGCATTGTTGGATCGTTTTCCGCATATCCGCATCTTGGCGATGGCTGCGGAGCGCAACAGCACGATTTGTTACTGAGCCTTATCTCGAGATTCGCTCCCACCGCATTGAGAATTCCGAAGCCGGTATTTTAAGTCGGGCTGCGCAAGCAGCCCCGTTTTATTTTGGGGGAGAGATGCCGCGAACAGCCTGGGAGCAGGCTTGCGGCAAAGGGCCGCTCGGGTTGAAGTATGTCATTCGAATTAGTGTTCTCTCGGAAAACGGCACATACAAGAGAGCTGCGGTTGCCGCAAAAGCAGCACCGAACCCAATCTTCGAGATCAGCAGAAAGGGTGCCAGAGCCCACAATTGATCAAGTACAATCACGCCAAGGAATATGCGCAGGAACTTATCGCCCAGACGCTGATGATCGAACGCGACCGCCGCAAGCAGATAACAGCGCAAGGGAATGCCTATTCCTGCGGTGACCAGCAAGGCTGCGAAAGCTGCTCCCGAGATCCAGCCCGGTAGAAATGAATCACTAATCTTCTCGATTTCCTGCAAATGAAAGAGCGCTGCCAAATAGAAGACTAGATACATCAGCTGAATTAATCCGAAAAGGCCGCGCGTGATTCCACGTCGCGGCAGAGGAACTTCGAGGTCAGGATGCAGCTCGAGCTTTTTCCCAGCCTCCTCTATCTCGAGAGAGGTCTCGTCGGATTTCTGGGGAATCAGCGGCTCCACAGCAGCTAAGAACCGGTAGCCTCGCCGGGCCAGTGTCTCTATGAAGCGCGGGTTCGATGCGGAATCGCCGAGGGCTTCTCGCAATTTGTTCACAGCCGTATTCAGGCTGTGATCGAAATCCACGAAAGTATCGGCTGGCCACAATTTTTGCTGTAATTCCTCCCGTGTAACAACCTCACCCGGCCGCTCCAACAGCGATAGCAGTACTTGAAAGGGCTGTTCCTGTAAGCGGATCCGTACGCCGCTCTTGCGCAGCTGTCCGCTCGCTGCATTCACCTCGAACACACCGAAGCGGTAGGTCCTTCCTGCTGTGCTGGCCTGGGGAGACATGTTGGGCGGGCGTAGTGTAACAGGACGCCGCTCCCCCGGGCCTACGTTTTGAGAACTCCGGGTTCTTGAAACCGCGTCTATGCAGCCGGGGAAAAGTGATTCCGAGTAGCGAGAGTTATAATAACTGCGTGCCCTCCTCCGGCGCACAGCCGCGATCAGAACTCCGGCAGAAGCAGAGCCCTGCGAAGTCGCAGATCTGCACGATGGAAGCGGCTGGGTTGCTTGTAATCGGCTTCCTTATCCTCATTCTTACCCTGGCCCGCTCCTGGCACTCCGCCTTTTGGAGCATTCGCTGACTGTGGCTGCCGAGCCGCTGCTGGTCGTGATATTAGGCCCGACCGGAAGCGGCAAGACCCCTCTCTCGATGGCTCTGGCTGAGCGCTTCCGTGGCGAAATCGTGAACTGCGACTCGGTCGCAATGTATCGAGATTTTGAAATCGGCACTGCCAAGCCCAGTGTGGCCGAACGTGTTCGTGCTCCTCATCACTTATTGGATTTTGTTGAGCCGACCGCGGAGATTACTGCCGGCGAATATGCGCGCCGCGCCCGCAACGTGCTGGAAGAGATTAGATCCCGTGGAGCTTTGCCAATCGTCGTTGGAGGGACCGGACTGTATCTTCGCGGGCTGCTCGAAGGGCTTTCTCCCGGGCCGCGCCGCTGTGAAGGCCTGCGGCTGCGGCTACGCCAAAGCGCCACGCGACACGATTCCGGTTACCTGCATCGCCTGCTGCGCCGGCTGGATCGCACCAGCGCGGATAGAATTCATCCTAATGACGCTCCCAAATTGATTCGGGCGATCGAGGTATGTCTGACATCACGGCAAAGAATGTCGGCATTGTGGGAACGAGGCCGAGATCCCTTGCGGGGTTTTCGGATTCTTCGCCTGGGTTTGAACCCCGATCGCGGCCCACTCTATGAGCGAATCAATCAGCGTGCGGAACGCATGTTTGAGCGCGGTCTTGTGGAGGAAACCCGGCGCTTGCTGCAGAAATACGGGCCTGAGGCACGCCCGATGAGTTCGCTCGGATACAAACAGGCCGTTCAAATAACACAGAAGCATCTCGATGAAAGCAGTGCGATTGCTGCCGCACAGCAGGCACATCGCAACTACGCCAAGCGCCAGATGACGTGGTTCCGCCGCGAACCGGAAGTTGTCTGGTTCACGGGCTTCGGTAATGAACCAGAGGCCCAGGAGTGGGCGGTGGGTCAGGTGGTTTCCGCGGGCAGCAACTTTCTTTCTTCCGCACATACCTGACACCTGACATCGCTTCTGCTATCGTCTCTCCCATGTTGCGGCCTTGCATTCTAGTTCTGATCCTCGCCCTTGCGATTCCTGCTGTTGCGAAAGACAAATTTCTGAAATCTGGCGCGATCCATCTAGATCGGGGCGGCGAAAAATGGGCGGAGAAGACGGTTCGCAAGCTCTCACTCGAAGAGAAGATCGGCCAGCTATTCATGATCTGGGTTCGAGCGCAGTTCATGAACCTGAACAGTCCCGACTACGCGCAGCTTCGCGACACGATGCAGAAGTACCACATCGGCTCGTTTGCCATGACGGTGCGCTTCGAGCCACCGTTCCTTTATCGCAATCAGCCCTATGAAGCGGCGGAACTGCTCAATCGTCTGCAGAAAGACTCCAAGTTGCCGCTGCTGATCGCTGCCGACTTTGAGCGCGGAATGACCATGCGGCTGAATGGAGCTACCGAATTTCCTCACGCGATGGCCTTTGGGGCAACCGGCAAATTAGACTACGCGGAGAGCTTCGGACGCATCACTGCTCGGGAAGCCCGCGCGGTCGGGGTGCACTGGAACTTCTTTCCCGACGCCGATGTCAATTCGAATCCCGCGAATCCCATCATCAACACCCGTTCATTCGGCGAAGATCCGCAGCAGGTCAGTGACCTGGTGACAGCTTACGTTCGCGGTGCGCGTGCCAACGGCATGATGACTACCGTAAAACATTTCCCGGGACACGGCGATACTGCTACCGATTCGCATTTGAGCCTTGCGCAGGTTACAGGCGATCGTAACCGCCTGGAAGCGGTGGAGCTTCCGCCGTTTCGCAAGGCCATGGAAGCGGGAGTTGATTCCGTGATGGTCGCTCACGTGACTGTGCCTGCGCTGGAATCCGACCCGAATCGAGTTGCCACAACATCGCCCACGATTGTCACAGGCTTGCTGAAGAATCAACTGGGGTTCAAAGGTCTAGTTGTAACTGATGCGCTTGATATGGCAGCCCTGACTCGCCTCTACGCCGACAACATAGGTCGCGCGGCAGTGGACGCTTTTAAGGCGGGCAATGATTTATTGCTCATTCCGCCTGATCTCGACGCCGCCTACAACGCCATGCTTGATGCAGCTCGGAAGGGTGAGATTCCGGAGGCGCAAATTGATAGTTCTGTCGTCAAGATATTGAAGGCGAAAGCATCACTCGGTCTACAGAAGGCGCGCCTCGTGGACATCGATAAACTCTCTACACTTATTGGCCAACCTGAAAACTTGGCCTTGGGCCAACAAATCTCAGACGACGCCGTCACACTGGTCCGCGACAATGGCCGGGTGTTGCCTTTGAAACGAGCGGGAACTGTTGCTTCTGCGCTTCCGTATCAGAAGGTGGAAGAAGCGCGTAATGATCTTGTGGTCGTAATTTTGTCTGAGGATGTACGCACCGAAGCAGGAAGGACACTGGAACGGGAGATACACGTTCGCGTCCCCGATGCGAACGTGATTTACGTCGATTCGCGTATTGCGGATGCCATGTCTGCAGAAGTATTACGAGCCGTGCGCGAAGCCAAGGCTGTGGTCGCAGCCGTTTACGTTGTGCCCACGGCGGGAAAAGCTGTAAGAGCGGAGAGGGGGCTGACAAATACGGTAGCACTCGACGATTCCAGTGGCAGCCTCTTGCAGCACATCCTGCACCATGCGGCTGCAAAGGCTGTGGTGCTGGCTATGGGTAATCCGTATCTGGCGCAGGATTTTCCAGATGTGGAGAATTACCTGTGCACGTTTTCCAACGTGCCTGTAGCTGAGACGAGTGCGGCCAAAGCGTTGTTTGGGGAGACTGCGATTCATGGACACCTGCCGGTCAGTATTCCAAATATTGCGCGGCGAGGCGCAGGAATTGAACGCGAGGCGCGACGTACGCAGGGAGAAGCCGATCATGCAAAGTCGAAATCTGTTGGACATTAGCGGCTGCGGTGTGATGCTGACTGTTATCCTCGTTGCGCTGCTCGCGCTGCCCGCATGCAGTGTTAATGTTAAAAAGGGGGAGCAGGGTGAAGACAAGCGGGTCGATATCCAAACTCCTGTTGGTGGGATACACGTCAGCAAAGATGCCGACGAGGCCGATGTTGGGCTACCGGTTTATCCCGGAGCTCGCAAGAAAGAGAAGGATGACGAAGGCGAAGAAAAGTCCGCCAACGTCAACATCTCCGCCGGCCGATTCGGATTGAAAGTGGCAGCCATCGAATATGAATCCAATGACCCGCCAGACAAGCTTGTGTCCTATTATCGCGCGCAGCTGAAGAAATATGGCAAGGTGCTCGAGTGCCACACCAGCCGGCAAGGTCATGATGCCTCAACAGGCGACAACGATGATTCCAACGAACTGAAGTGCGAAGGCGACAACAAGGGCAAGAACATAGAATTGAAAGTTGGCACGAAGCAGAACCAGCACATTGTCGCGATCGAGCCGGCAGAGAACGGTAAGGGCAGCGATTTTGGCCTGGTGCACGTGCAGATGCGGGGCAAAGACACCATCTGAGTTCCGGCTTTAACATCGCCAGAAAGTATCTTCTTCGAGCATGTAGAATTTGGCTCGGAGAATGACCGATCCCGCCTTTCGAAAGCTCATTATTGCAATAGATGGTCCCGCCGGCGCGGGAAAGAGCACCATCGCCTCGCGGCTTGCCCGCAAGCTCGGCTATGCGAATCTTGAAAGCGGGGCGATGTATCGGGCTCTCGCGCTGAAAGCAATTGAATGGGACGTGGCGTTTGACGATGAGCTGGCGCTGCTACAACTGGCCCACGATTCCCGGATTCAGCTCGAACCCACAGTGGCAGGCAACCGAGTGTTGCTCGACGGGCGCGATGTTACGGCGCGGGTGCGGGAGCCTGATGTTACTGAAGCGGCCTCGCGGATCTCGATCCATCCCAAAGTTCGCGAGTGGATGGTCGCGCGGCAGCAGGAGATGGGTGCCAATGGAGGAATTGTGATGGAAGGCCGTGACATAGGCACGGTGGTCTTTCCCCATGCTGATGTGAAAATCTTCCTGGATGCCGATCCCGTAGTGCGCGAGCAACGCCGGCGGCAGCAAGAACGAGCGTCAGGCGGAGCTACTCCAGTTAACGCAGCCGAATTGCGCGAACGCGACCGCCGGGATCGCACCCGCGTTGCATCCCCCCTACAACCCGCTGCTGACGCCTTACTCCTCGATTCCACGTCGCTTTCTGAAGACCAAGTGCTACAGAGGATAGAGAGAGTGATTAGAAGTAAGCTGGCGCAGAACGTAAGCTGACGCAGAACCGACCGTGAAAACCACGGCCGGTTGCCTGACTGTCACGATGGGGGCGCCGGAGGGAATGCCGGCGATGCGTGGCATCCCCTGCCTTCCCTCCGACTGGCCGAGGAGTTCTGCTCGCACAGCACGGGTCCGCTACTGGTAGCGGGGCTCGCGGGCAGGTCCCTCGTCGGGGGCAATGATAAGCCCCCAACACCTAAAATTGTGCGGTGTGGCGTAAATTGGCGCTCTCACCCAAATTTTCGCCGACGTGCCTGCCAAGGTCTCAAATAGGGAAACTACCAAAAGAAATCTCCGCCGATCACAGATGCGGCCACCTTTTACCGTGACATACAAACTCCGTTCCCCAACAGGTCTGGACTCGCATCAAGCTTCAACTCTCTGGTGCGAGCCCTATGTCACATCTCCTTAAGATCTTCCTCTTTGCTGCCACTCATCTGTTTACCTCCGCAATCTCAGGCCAGGATGCTTCAATGGGAGCGATCCGTGGAACTGTGACTGGTGTTTCGGGAGGACGAATCGGGGGGCGAATGTGGTTTTTGTGAACAGCGCCACCGGAATACGGTACTCGGAGACCACGCGCGCCGATGGGCGTTCGCCTTCGAACTTGTGCCGCCTGGCGATTACCTGGGACGCGCCGAGAGCACCGGGGTGCCCCCGCAGATTACTCCTCATTTGCACGTCGATGTGGGAGGCGCTGCTGAACTTGAATTCAAATTACTGATTGTTGGCGCTAAGGAGAGTGCTACGGTCTCAGGCGAGCCGCAGCTCGTGGAACGCAGCCCAGGGCGATTTCGTCAGTCATTGATGAGCGTGCGATCAGTGATCTTCCCCTCAACTGGCGCCGCTACACCGATCTGGCGCTTCTCACTCCGGGGGGTTACACAGGACCCGCGCGGACTCACCTCCGGATCGAATGGAGATCTGGCTTTCGGCGGCATTCGTGGTTATCAGTCCAGCCATCTGGTCGACGGCGGGGACAACAACAATGGGTTCTCTGCTCAGGCCCGAGGACGCTACCGTGCACCCTCTCAATTCAGCAATGAAGTGGTGCAGGAGTTTCGAGTTTCCTGCAGCACGTACGGCGCCGAAGTCGGACGCGCCGGCGGCGCTGTCGTCATTGTGGTTACAAAGTCCGGATCCAATCAGATTCATGGAAGCAGCTTTTACTTTCTGCGCGATAGCGCTCTGGCGGCACAACATCCGTTCATGGATTTCAAGCCGCGCGTTCAGCAACAACAATTCGGTTTGACACTGGGAGGCCGCATTCGGTGGAACCGTGCTTTCTTTTTTGCCGGTTTGAGGAGCACATCTTTCACGTCCCGACCGTGGTGCGTTTTGTGGATGGCAGCTCCGTCATACAGCCGCAGCCGGCCGCAGGTCCAATAACACCCGGCGACTAGGAAGACACAGATCAGGCGCTGGTGTTCAATACGGCCGCCCAACTGTCCAGGTATGCCTCATCAATGATCGGAAATGCCGGGTTCCTAAAGGTCGATGTTGCGGTCAAGCAGCACAACAATCTGGCTGTGCGGATAAGCACCTCGCGCTACTAGGGGAGCAACAATGTATTCCTAGAGCCGGCGAGCCCGCTCAGCACATTCGGCATCCGCGATAACGGCGAGGAGACGTGTCCACTGAAACCGGCTCCGTTTCTCTGACCAGCAACATTTCATTTCGCGTACTCAGCCACTTGCGCGCGCAGTTCTCCCGCGATCTGCACAGTTCCGCCAGCAACTCGGCGGACCCGCTCCCGGCGAATTCTGACGACGCGCGATGGTTTCCTGAGCAACTCGGCACAGTTCGTCCAGTCAGATAAGCTATTGGATAACAGGCACTTCCCTGCGCATTGTCGGCTGCCAACCAACCACCTGCGGACACGGGATGGGTACGCACCTCGCCGGGTGCGGCTTTCTCACAAGAAATTCTGGGATGCAGAGCTCAGTTGAGGGAAGCGGCCATTGAAAGCCTGAAATTCTGCACATAACACTTGACTTGTCGCAGGAAGCTTGCAATAACTATGCGGTCCAAATTGGACTAGTTTGGGGGTGTAGTTCGTTGGCCGAAGTTCGAATTCAGGAGGGTGAGTCCCTCGAGAATGCGTTGCGCCGCTTCAAGCGTAAGGTACAACAGGAAGACATTATTAAAGAAGTCAAACGTCACTCCTACTACCTGAAACCCGGCGAAAAAAAGCGCGTCAAGGAAGCACTAGCGCGCAAACGCAGCCGGAAAAAAGCACGCAAAGAACAAGACTGAGCACTGCTGGGCCGCTCCTTCCCCGAGTGGCCCATTCCATTCGACCCCCGTTTTCAGGGTCAAGTAACACGGGCGTCCTCACCCGTGCATGTCATTTAGTGAGCCGCGCTCGCCGAAGCGCGCGCGGTGGGCCGAGTCCAGGGATTTCCGACAGCAGAGGGGCAACAATCCTGCGCGCTCGTGCGCCACATTTCCTCTGGCGAGCGCCGCAGGCACGGGCCGAAGGGAGCGTCTCTTCATGGAATTTCAGGACAAGATGTTGAAGTGCATCGATTGTGGTGCAGACTTCGTCTTCACCGCGGGGGAACAGCTATTCTTTCACGATAAGCAGTTCAGGAACGAACCGAAGCGGTGTAAAGCCTGTAAGAACAGAAGGGTAGCAGTATTAGGAGCAATTCCGTCTGCGCCCAGAACTGGTTACGCCAAAGTGGAAACTCGCGCTACCTGCTCGCAGTGCGGCAAGGATACAACGGTGCCGTTTAAGCCCACTCAGGGCCGTCCGGTATTCTGTCGCGAGTGCTTCCAGCAGAGGCGGCAAGCCGCCACCGCCTGATTTTGCAGTTTGAATTCGATTGCAGGATACAGGATAAAAGTCGCTGATCAGCTGGCGAGTCAGCTTAGCTCACTTTGCTCTTGCCTGCCCGATTCCAAGCGGTGCCTCGCCCGGCATTATCCACCTGCGGGCTGCGTTTGTGATCTTCGTGAGTCACCAGCAGCGCCTCGATTTGCCGCATCAAATCCTGCGTGCCGATTGGCTTCACCAATAATGATTGCGCCCCAGAGTGTCTCCAGTCGCCATCCATCGGCGGATAGGCGGTCAGCAGGGCTGTCGCTGGATTGTAGGGCTGCTCCCGGGCAGCGCGAAGCACGTGGAAGCCGGCGTCCTCGCTCTCCATGCGCGCATCCGTGATCACCATCTGGTACACGCCGGAGCGAAGTTTTCTTTCAGCCTCCGCTGCTGAGGTGGCGGTATCCACTTCAAACCGATTCAACTCGAGGACAGCCTTCAGCGTGAGCAACACGGCAGCATCGTCATCCACCAGCAGAATTCGCCGCTTCATACAGCACCTTTCATGGTCAGTACCTGAGATAAGCATACCAGCAGATGCAAATCTGCCGTGTTCAGCTCTCAGGGACCCTTCGCCAAATGTGCTTGATCTTTGTACGTTACTATAGAAGCGTGGCAAGTTTCTATGTGGAGAACTTCGGTTGCCGCGCCAGTCAGGCCGATGGCGCGGCCATCGAGCATCAATTTGAAGAGCGCGGACTCCAGCGTGCTTGCACTGCGAGTCAGGCCGATTTTGTTGTTCTAAACACTTGTACCGTTACTGCTGCGGCGGATCAGGACGCACGCGCCGCAATCCGCCGAGTTCATCGCTTCAATCCCCAGTGCCAGATCATCGTGACCGGCTGTTACGCTCAGCGTGCTCCTGCAGAAATCGTCTCATTACCGGGAGTGACGATGGTCGTCGGCAACTCGCATAAGCACCAGCTTGCGCAGTTTGCCGACGCCAAAGCCGGGCACAGCTTTGTTCCCATTGCAAGCCTTGCCCGCAGTGACCGAGAGCCGATCCCGATTCATGTTTTCGATATTTTTGCCCACACCGAACTGCTGGCGGCTCCCGTCTTTGATGCCAGCAATGAACGCACTCGTCCCAACCTCAAGGTTCAGGACGGATGCGATAACCGCTGCTCATTTTGTGTGATTCCATCTGTTCGCGGGCAGAGCCGTTCTCTTCCTCTTCCGAACGTGTTATGTGAAATCAACAGGTTAGTGGATAGCGGCTACAAAGAAGTTGTCATCTCCGGAATTAATCTAGGCCGCTGGGGACTGGATCTTGAGTCGCAAAGGGCCGGAATCACAGGGCTGTCCGGAGCGCGCCGCCGCGGTCCGCGTTTTGAGGATCTGATCGGCGCCATACTTGACGAAACAGAACTTCAAAAGCTGCGTATTTCTTCTGTGGAGCCTATGGATTGGTCGGATGAACTTATCCGGTTGATGGCGTCCTCACCGCGGGTGGCAAAGCATTCGCACGTACCGCTTCAATCCGGCAGCGACGCCGTGCTTCGCCGCATGCATCGCAAGTACCGCCCTTGGCATTATCGCGAGAAGATCGAGAAAATCCATGCTCTCATGCCCACTGCGGCGATCGGGGCAGATGTGATGGTTGGATTTCCCGGAGAGACCGAAAGCGAATTCGAAGAGACTCGACGCCTGATTCAGGACTTGCCATTCACGTACCTGCACGTGTTTACTTACTCCCCTCGCCCCGGCACCCCAGCTGTGGCGATGGCAAATCCGGTACCCGTCCGCATAGCTCGCGAACGCAATGGAATCCTGAGAGACATCGCCGCTCAAAAGAAGTTGGGCTTCATGCAGTCATTTGTGGGCCGATCGATCCAGGCCATCACGCTAAACAAGTCCTCCGAGCAGGGTGACAGTCTTTTTACCGAGGCCCTAACGGACAACTATCTCAAGTTACGACTTACAGGAGGCCATCCGGCCAACACATGGCTTACCGCAAACCTCTATGGGATTGAAGAAGGGGTGCTGCTTGGATCGAAGGCCTGACGCAGGCCACGGACTCGAGGTAGGAAAGCTATGGTTAGAAAGGCTAGCGCAATCCCCCTTCTCAAAAGCGGCTTGGGACAGCGCTTTTGAGAGCTGGCTTACAAAAAACTTCGAGTTTTCCACATGTAATTGGGTGTAAGGTTCTGTAGCCAGGGCAGTTCTCTATGGTTGTCCGTTTCTTCGGGGTCCTTTTTCTGCTAGCGGGTTTGGCGCATGCAGACTCCATTACTATCGGCGAAATCCAGTTTTTAGGCACCGAGCAAGGTGTCAGCGCTTTCAAGGTGACTCTGGACACAACCGGCGTGACGGCTGGGCCTTTGACCTTTACAGATATATTCGTGTCGGTACAGGGCAGTTCACAAGACACCGGCTCAATTACCACACCCGTGACCTTTCTGTTTTTGGGCGGGTCTGGATTTGGTTTGCCGGCCTGTCCGTGCGATTCCGCCACGGTTAAGATTATTTTGTCGAACCAGCCAATTACTTTCACTCTTGCTGACGGAACCTTATTCACAGCAAAGGCAATCAATATTTCAACTTTGGTGGCCGCCGGCGGCGAACTTCAGCCCGGGGAGACAGCACCCATCGTGCTGACTTCAGTTCCTGAACCGGCCACGCTGGTCTTACTCGCGACCGGCCTGCCGCTGATAACTAAGCGAGCGCTGTCCCCCAAAAAGGGAATACTCCAGTTCTTATCCTCCAGTCCGGCTGCAGGCTTCATCAAAGCAACACTTCGACTGCTTGCGCATAGCGAGTAACGTTGCATTACAAAAAACTCGTATAGTAGGCAGACGCCTACACCCGGAGTCGGCAGAATCAGTCTTCGGAGTCATGCGTCACTGGATATCTTATGAACGATTGCCTGTTCTGCCGCATCATTCGCGGGGAAATACCATCCAAGAAAATCTATGAAGATGAGCACACTTTTGCCTTTGAAGATATAAACCCGCAGGCCCCCACGCACGTGTTGATAATTCCCAAAGAACATATCCGCGGCTTGAAGGAAGCGTCGGCGGAGCAGGCTCAGATCGTGGGTCGTTGCCACCTCACGGCGGCGCACATCGCGCGCCAGCGTGGAATTGAAGAAGGTTATCGGACGGTATTGAATGTGGGGCCAGCTGCCGGACAGTCAGTGTTTCATTTGCACGTGCACCTGCTGGGTGGCCGAAGTTTGAAGTGGCCGCCTGGCTAGTTAGTTAGGCAAGGGTCGACCACGCGGAAAAGATTTCTGCATCTATCCGGCGGTCTGCTCTTCCGAAGCTCCGTGGCGGCGCAGCAATTGCGGAAGGTTCTGCGAAAAAGCCGAGCGGGGCAGCACCATGTCGCACCCCACTTCGTGGGCTTTCTGTTTCAAATCACCCTGCACGTGGGAGAGGAAACCGATAATCGACGTTCCCTTCTTCAGTTTTGACTTGAGCTTCGGAATCAGAGTCAAAGGCTTGGCATTGACGTTGTTCAAGTCGAAAATGATCAGCGAAGGCTTTTCTTCACCATTCTGGTGCATGCGGTCGAGCAGATCTTTTTCGGCCTTCACGAATTCGACTTTGACGTTGAGCTTGCGGGCGGTCTCCTGAATTTTGGCCAGGAAAAACAGGTCATCGACGAAGGCGAATATACGGGAGTTGGCATCGTCGCGCTGCGGGAGCGGCTCCGGTTCTGCGGGCGCATATGACGGGGCAAATCCGGGACGCTGCCGTCCCGGTCGACTGTTGTTTCCTGCCAAAGCGGCGCGGTAGCTGTGATCCATCGGGGCGGTGTAGATGCCCCCGTGTTGCTGGCGATCGCGGCCGTGCGGTCCGCCACGGTGAGGCGGACGACGACCTCGTCGCCGTCTGTTTCGCCCTCCGCCGCCGGAGGGACGTCCCGGTCCTGCATTCATATTGTTCTCGTTTTGTATTTCCGCATTCGTTCCTGAAGGGAACTCGATTCGTCGTCCTTACTTCGCTCTCTGGGTGGGTACCTCGCCTTATGCAACACTTAACTACGCACAAATCCAACGCGGCTGGAACTCACTCGTGAATGAATTTCGTCCTTCTTGGCGCCTGGAGCTATGAGCGCGGAGGGCCAGCTAAGGGAGCATGGCCGCTGGGAACAAATGTAATGGTAACGCTCTGAGCGGCAAAAGCGCAAGGGCAAAGTCACCTTAGGTTCGCACGGAAGTAACTGCAGTCGTGCCAAACAACTGGCAGGATGTCGGGAGAATGGCAACGGCCGCGGGGCTCATTTCATCTACTCCGCTTTAGCGTACGCCATGTCGAATCCTGGATTTGGCAACTTCGCCGCCTTGCTGGTGTGCTCTTGTTTGCAGCAGCGCATGCCCTGGGGTATCTATTCAGTCGACTTCACCAGCCGCGGGTGGTTGGGGAAATTTTGGCGGGGCTGCTGCTGAGCCCGCCCGTTCTGGGTCACTTCGCTCCAAACTTCATGAGCGCGCTGTCAAGGGGAGCCAGCCACAGCATGAAGTCGCTTTGTCATTGCTGTACAACCTGGGCTTCCTACTACTCATGTTTGCCTCGGGGGCGGAGACAAAAGCATTGTTTTGAGCTGAGGATCGGCGCTAAGTAGCCTGGTTGGGAATCGTGGGAATCGCAGTTCCATTTGCAGCGAGCTTGTTGCTGGCGCCCTTTTTTCCCTCAACGCGCTTACAGGCCGATTGAATCAGCGGACTCCGCTCATTCTTGTGACTGGCATCGCGGTGGCGGTCACATCAATTCCGGTAATCTCCAAGATTCTTCACGATTTGGGAATTCTGCACACACGTTTCGCATGTCTGATTTTGGGGGTCGCGGTCTTTGAGGATGTCCGCTTGTGGGTCGTACTGGCGATCGCAACTGCTCCCGCCCAATCAGGCAGGTTGCCACAGAAGCAAATCCTGCTGCACAGGCCAGCTACGCTGTTGTTTTTTGGCCTGGGACTTTCCGCCTTTCCGAATTTGCTGAGAAGCGGCCACTTCGCTTTCGCTGAGATGCACGGCTTTTGCCAATTCACTCGTGTTCTGCCACTCACCTGATTCAAGCGCCAGCATGAGGCGATAAGGAGGTTGCAACCGACTCGCCCCGCCGAGAAGCACGGCCTTTGGTCTCGTGGTCGATGGGGACTTTCTCCACAACGTCCGCAATCGGAATTTCCAGAATCACATCCATGAGCGAAAGCAACCCAAGCAGAAACAGGTCGGAATCGCCATGCTGAACCTTTGATGAAAGTACTGCACAAAAACGCGCCCGGACCAGTGCAGACAGGACCAACTTGGGCGTTTTGTCCGGGCCTGCGGCGAAGTGGCTATGAGCCGAACCCAGCGCCGCACTTCACGTTCCCCGAGGAGTGACAGGGCATGCTTGACGGAGTGAATCCTTATTGAATCCAAAGGCGGCCGAGTTGAGATAACGCCAGAGGCGATAACAAATCGAGGCCTCGCTTTTAATGACGTTCTCCACCTCGCGCTGGTTCTAGTTCGGATTTGAAACAGCCTGAAGCATGCGAAGGTAATTCAACCGATTCGCCGGAGTCTCGTCGGTCGTCATCAACTCAGGCCGCGGAAGAAGTAATCCTTGAAAATAGATAAAACCCTTGCTTCGGCCGCTTTGGCGGCGGGGCCAGTCACTCCTGATCTATCGGCAGAACGTGGGTAAGCCTTGATGTGGCCGCGGAGAAGTTCATGGCGTCAACAGCTACTTCACGGTGACAGCTATGCTTTCCTGATTTGATAGGCTCCCACTTGTTCCCGTGACCGTGATTGTGTAATTTCCCGCCGGGGTGCCTGGATTCTTAGGTTGTGGAGGGGTACTGCTGCTTCCTCCGCAAGCGACACCAACCGCCAAGAGAACAAGAACTCCAAAGCCTAGCCACCGGGCGCTCCGGCGGAGAGAAGGTATTGCAAGCGCGAGCGTACCAGCCACGAGCAATGTTGCGGCGGACGTAAAGCTCGCCCGTGCACTCTGGGTAGACACTGCGTGAGGGGCTGTCGTAGTGATCGTAACCGTCGCGGTCGGACTGGTGCCGCTTACATCGACAGAAGATGGCGAGATCGTGCACCCCACTCCCGAGCTGGTCGAAGCCGGCGGCGTGCATGTCAGATCCACCGTACCAGTAAAACCGTTGCTGGCGCCGACCGTAATCTTCGACGTGCCCGAGGCGCCTACCGAAGCGATTGCGATGGGATCCGGATTGGCGCTTAAAAAGAAATTCGGAACCGGAGTGAATCCTGGCCAATTAGTCACCAGGACATTAGCATCTACGGAGCCCAAGCCGCTTGCCAGGTCGTAACCCGCTATCGCGGTGAAGCCATACTGAAATGGCGCGCTTGAAGGACAACCCGTCGTACCCTGAGTACAAGGAACGATGTTGTTGCCAGTTTTCGTGTCATGGAAGGCGCCAGGAGTGGAAGCGGCTAGGCTATAAAGAATTGAGTTTGCGTTTCCTTGTCCCGCGCTGCTGTCAGTCGCCTGATTAATGAGAGCAAGAATGCCCGCAAACGTGGGGGCTCCAGCAGAGGTTCCACCGACTACGTCGAGGAAGCCGCCGCTGTCCCGGAATCCATTGGTGCACGGATGAAGATCGGTAGATTTGGCAGGCGGGGAACAGATGAGATAGCCATCATGGAAAGGCGAGGCATTCAGGGATACATCGGGGACATCGCGCTGACTGTCGTTCGGCGTCAACGGGGGGGCTTGCCAAGTCGGCTTGCTAAAGAAGGTGCTCTTGCCGCCACCCCCGCTCGAAAGCTCGTGCTTGGTGTTCTGCGCATTATTGGTGTCGTTCCATACGGTCTCAGGAATGTAGGAAAGAGCGGAACCATTGCTCGCGTTATTCGCTACATTCCAGTAAACGCTGGGATCAGTCCCCTCGTCGAATTGCGTGCCACCGATTCCTGTGATCTCCGGCACTGAGGCTGGCACGTCCACAGCTAATCCGTGTGTTGCTGTAGTGGCCGTGCTGCTCTCGCAATCCGCAGCTCCGGAATCGCCCGAAGCGGACGTGATGGTTTGGCCGTGGGCGATTGCCTGCTGCGCCCAGCTCTGCACGATCTTGGCGTTATTGGAACCTTCGCTTGGCTCGCAGAGCCCGAAGCTATTACTGATGACTGGCGCGATGTTTTGGTCTACGGCATACTGCAGCGCATCGAAGGCGCCACCACTGGCGGTAGGGCCTGCTACTACATAAATAATGTGTGCACTGGGTGCTATGCCTCCCGACCACTCGAGATCGAGGTCCGCCTCCACTTCAGAAGCCTTATGGGTTGCCGTGCCCGTGGCCGGAACCGGCAGTATTTGGGGATCGTTTGCCGACAGATTCGAGTTCTTACGAAAGGTTTGAATGTCACTGATCGTGATGGCGCTGTCGCCCACAACCGCGATCTTCTGTCCTGCGCCATTTATACCCGAGTTGTATAGGGGTTGGAGGTTGTAAATAGTCGCGAAATCGTCTGGGGTGAGAAAGTGGTTGCCGGAAGTGCTGGAAGTGAAGTGCGTCGAAATGTCTTCTGGCACAATCGTTCGGACGTGGGCCTTCGCCTTCGGACGAAAATCGTCCAGATTTCGGATACCCAAAACGGCGTCCGCAAAGGCAGCTGGCAGCGAGGGTTCAACCGCGTTCGCGAAGTGCATTTCACCGTCCACGCGGTAATGATGAATCTCGGTATGAAAGGCTTGTTCAATCCGAGCTATCGTTCCGGTGAAGAAAACTTCCGTGCGGCCTCGCGATGCGCCTTCAACAGTCAAGCCCTTTGATTGAAGCCACGCACTCACTTTCGACAGGTCGCCTGGGCTCATGCCGAATCGTTCTCCAAATTGTTCGGAGGTCAGCCAATGATGATAATTCGGGCTGCGCGGATCCCGCTGTTCCGCTAAGAGAGTTTGGAGCGCCTTCTGCTGCTCCGGGGATTGTCGGAAGACTATTGAAACCCGATGCATGGTTGCGGTGCGATTCAGATGTCCCATGTCAAATTCTGACCTAGCTTGCCGTCGAATTTGCCCGCGAAGTGTGACAAGCTGACTTTCGTCGATTGGCTGCACGATGCGGTCGTGGTACTCTCCTGAAGCTGACGACACTCGGGTCGTTCCGTCTAAGAGTGCGATAAGTAGGACACAAGTGGCCCTTAAGACCGTGCTGGCCCTAAACATGACTCACCCCTGTTCCCGCTGCATTGGTTGTTTGGAGACGAAGCGCGTTTTAATGATTGATTCAGCGTACCCCGATAAAGGATGTACGCCAAGAGCTGTGGCAAGGAGCTGGCAGGTACTTAAGTAATAGATAACCGCGAAGGTAGTGCGGCTTTTACAGCCAGCCTTGATCTAGCTGAGCCGTTGGGCAAAGCGTGCTGGACGAAGGATTTGGACGTAATGATAGGTGCCGAGTGGTGGGCGCTAGAGGATTCGAACCTCTGACTTCCACCGTGTGAATGAAACGAGACCATAAGAATCAGAGAGTTAGAAAGCATCTTGGGAACGGTAGAGCACGTTTAGAGCAGGCGGGTACTGGCTCCGTTCCCACGTTCGTTCCCAAAATTTGCACCACTTTTCGGCATCCGATTGTTACCGAGAAACGGTGGCACTCCAATTTGGCAGGCGGGCTTCTGGCAGCAGATCCGTGGCAGCAATTGCGTTCATTTCTTCAACTTTCGTTACCCATTGTTGTGCAAGGCTATCCAAAAAACCACATGCAAAACGCTGGCGAATGCGGAGTATAATCGCCCCAATCGGTAATCGAAGGCTTCCGTTTCCAAACACCGAAATTGGCAACAATGGCTTCCAGAGCCAAAAAAGAAGGATCGGCCTTGCGCACTTTGAGGAACTCTCCCGAGCGTAGGCGAGAACGCGGCGTGACAATTCTCATCGTCGCCATCGCCCTTATAGCCATTCTTGCGATGTCGGCTCTTGCGATAGATATTGTGGCTCTCTACGTCACCGAGGGCGACGCTCAAAGGGCTGCTGATGCTGCTGCTTTGGCTGGCGCGAAGGCTTTTGTTAGCTCGGGGTTCACTTCAGGACAGCTCGGAGATCCTCTGTCGGGAGGCTCCCAAAGCCTCGTTTGCAACGGAAGCTCAGGCTATGCTGATTTACAAGCCCAAGGCATAGCTAACCTCAACCCCATCGGTGGGGTTGCGCCGACGACCGTGACCACTTCCTGCACGTTCCCTGACGGTAACCCGCAAATTACAGCGACTGTGCAACGGTCTGGCTTGCCGAGTTTCTTTGCACGCATCTGGGGCGGCGGCAGCGCGACGGTCACAAGAACTGCTAAAGCGGAAGCGTACAACCCGTCAGGACAATCGGTTCCGATCGAGGTGCAATCCGTCAAGCCGTGGCTCATCGCCAACTGTGACCCTGACACTACCCACACCGTCCCAGCAAACCCGAACTGTCCAGTTCCCGCCGCGTATATATTTAACCCCGCTGCGAATTACGCCATTGCCAACCCTATCAATGGAAGTACTCCTCACCAGTTCACTCCAGTCAATGTTCCCAACCCGCCGAACTTACTCGGTAACTACTATCCGATAAACATACCAATCTTACCGCCCGTGCCATCGTGTCCTTCTACCGGCGCTGTGTCGTGCGGTAATCTCAATACTGGCGGTGGCCATGCCGATTACCGCCGGAATATCGCGTGTAGTGGAACGTTTGTGTTCAACAATGGCCAGCAAATCGGGCCGGGGCAGACCGTCACAGTAGATACTAATTCGGCAGCGGTGATAAAGAATACAACCATTGAAGGAACTGAGTGCCTGATTCACGCCGACACGACAGGGCTCGGTGTAGGGGAGGACACAATTAACCCGACCCTTGTGGGGGCGCGGGTCACTATTACAGGCGGATATAACAATCCCAATCCTGCTTTGAGGACTGGCAGTTACATTAGTCGGAGCGATTCGGTCGTCACTATTCCTGTGTACGAGTTAGTGGGAGTTGGAACTAATCTGTGTCCTACTGGCGTTCCTTGCACTGGAACTGGTAAGGTCGTCGGTTTTCTACAGCTTGGAATCCAAGACGTGGATGTTAATGGTCGAATAGATGCTGTGATTCTGACTGCAGCGGGAGCTAACCCAGCAAACACTGGGACTTGCAGTAGCGGTACTGCCATTTGTGGCGGACGAGTTTCGCCCATACCAGTACGCCTTATCCAGTGATGCCTGTCGAGAATATGGCTGTGACAATTCGAGAACGCCTCAAACGCTGGCAGATGCTATTTGAGACAACCGGATCGCAAATTGTGGAATTTGCAGTTTCGCTGCCGCTGCTTGCGGCAGTGATTATCGGCATAACTGATTTCAGCAGCGCATTCAACCTAAAGTTCAAATTGAGCAACGCGGCGCACGAAGGTGCGCGGTTTGCCTCAAGCCAAAGTACGTCTGATCTCACAGATGTGCCTTCAGCGTCGATAGCAGCTATCCGGGACGTTGTGAACAGCTACTTGGCCGGAGATCGAGTCAACACTTGCGGTCTTGCGAGTGCGACACCTGCCAATTCAGGATTGATTTGGACGTACACCGCAAACACTGGATGTCCCGGCACATTCACGCTAACCATCGACCGTGGAAGCACAACGGTTACAGGCGGACTGACAGTGGAAGCGACGCGCGTGTCCGTCAGCTATCCTTTCCAATGGCGCTTTAGCAAAGTGATTCGAGTCCTGATTCCCGGTGCCGTATATCAGGGCGTCAGCAATCTCACGAATGAATCAGTAATGCAGAACCTGAATTGAGCGGATTTGCCAAATGAGGAAAAGTGGCCAGCTCTCAAAAGAATCGGGACAGCAGATCGCGGAAGCGGCCCTTGTTCTGCCCATCCTATTCCTTATTCTGCTAGGCATCTTTTGGTTTGGGCGTGCGTTCAATATGGCCTCGACGGTCGAACGGGCAGCAAAGCACGCCATTGAAGCCTTCCATCAGACTTGCGCGACGACGTGTGGCAACACGACTCCGACGACTGCTCAGATTGTTGCTAGGGTTAACGCCGCTTTACAGGACGATCACTTGGCGGTTGCTAACGTGACGAGTTATTCTCCACCTTTCGCCTGCACGGCAACTCCGGTTCCGACTTGCACAACTCTACAGGGGGTGGAGATTTGCACTGACGCTCCGCTGACATGCGGAACCGCAACCTGCCAAACTCCTCCAGTAGCTTGCGGCGGCGCTGATGTCCCACGCGGAGTCAGAGTGAGTTTCGGCTATAATTTCACTTCTCCCTTGCGCATTGCGAACCTCAGCGCGATCACGCTTCACGCGAGCGCCTTGAGCCCATCCGAGCAGTAATGGTTTTCAAGCACAGATCGCTGATTAATGCCTTAGCGATAGCAACCTTCCTAATCGGCTTGGCGAACGGTGTTCTATTCTGCCTTAGCGGTCAACTGCAAACTGCTTTGGTGGGAAGCCTCTGCATCCTTTTTGGACTGGGCTATCTGATCTTTTTGCGAATCCACCACGGCTCCGAATAGGTCGAGCCCACCGCCCCTCAGCGCAAGAGCGGTCTCACCTAGCCCAGGTTCTAGCGCGGCTCAATCAGCCATCGAGGCGAGGGTGGCACTCCAATTTGGCAGGCGGGTTCTTGCCTGGACTTGTTTGAAACTCATGTCGTTGACTTGACCCAGGCAGCGAACTACCATGCTGATCTCCAACGGGGTGAAGTTCCGCCTCATGATCGGTCAAACCATCTCCCACTACCGCGTCATCGAGAAGCTGGGCGGCGGCGGTATGGGTGTGGTGTACAAGGCCGAGGACACTCGCCTGCGCCGTTTCGTCGCTCTCAAGTTCCTGCCTGAAGAACTAGCGCAAGACCGGCAGGCTCTCGCCCGGTTCCAGCGGGAAGCGCAGGCCGCGTCGGCTCTCAATCATCCGAATATCTGCACCATCCACGACATCGGTGAGCAGGACGGGCACGCCTTCATCGCGATGGAGTTTCTAGACGGGCTGACGCTGAAGCACCGCATTGCGGGACGCCCGCTCGAAATCGAAACCGTATTATCCATCGCCATCGAAATATCCGACGCGCTCGATGCTGCCCATGCCGAAGGGATCGTCCACCGCGACATC
>Ga0075425_100000216_pt1 | contig 52455 bp, 59 predicted proteins | sample SoiMethybrSBSTD4_FD_75300 | JGI IMG/M metagenome (GOLD analysis project Ga0075425, IMG submission 75300) | Bulk soil microbial communities from a Populus tree surrounding site in Tennessee, USA - Soil MetaG P. TD hybrid SBSTD4 | ecosystem: Environmental > Terrestrial > Soil > Tree plantation... | reverse complement strand
CGCCGAAGGAATATGACCTTGCCGGAGATGACGCTAGGGTCGTCTAACAGCGCGTTGGTGAGCGACGCTTGCGCCCCGACGCTGCGCGCCTTCTACAGCGTGCCACAACGCGAACGTTAGATGTCTCGCCGAACAGGTCCGTTCGGAGTAGTGGCCGGTGTATTCATGATCGGCATGGGACTGCTGCTGCTTATCCCCCTTGGAATCTCGGTGGGTCTCCTGTCGTTCGGTTTTCTTTTTGGAGCACCTGGTCTGCCAAAAATAGAGACACTAGGAGATTGGTCTGTTGTCTTTGCCGGGCTCTGCTTCTTTGCTCTTGGGCCGCTAGTTATTTGGCGTGGGTTTCAATTCATACTAGGACGTGAAGAGTCGACGCAAACGCCGGCGCACTTGAATCTGAGTTATCGCGTTGGCCGCACGTGCGGAGCCTTTGTCCGAAAAGTCTTGCCCAATGCAAAGCGTGACATCTAACTCTAGGTGGAACGGACGGGCAAACTCGGCCCGCCGTTCACCATAACGTTGGATGCAAGCGGAAACGTGATGGCACGCAAAGTCATGATCTTCTTTTGGGCGGGGACCCTGGTGCTCCTGGCCTTGATCTTCCTTATGGCGCTGTTTGGGGGCGGCGGCGAAAAGGGCGCCACAGTGCTCTGGATGCCGATAGTTGGCGTGCTTCTCTTCGGAATCTGTGCCGTGGCAAGCACGATCGCCTGGCTCATCGTCGCGGCGCGCAATATCACTCGACCCTCCACATCTAACTCCGCGGTGGAGGGCAAACGCTCGGAGAGTCCGCGGGATGCGGTCTAGCTAGTATCTCGCGTTGCCCGGCGTGCGCGGGAAGGGAATCGCGTCGCGCACGTTCGAGAGGCCGGTGACATAGGCGAGCGTGCGCTCGAAGCCCAGGCCGAAGCCGGCGTGCGGCACGCTGCCGTAGCGGCGCAGGTCGCGATACCAGGCCATGTGCTCCTTGTCGATGCCGAGCTCGTCCATGCGCGCATCCAGAACCGCGAGCCGCTCCTCGCGCTGGCTGCCGCCGATGATCTCGCCGATCCCCGGCGCGAGCACGTCCATCGCGGCCACCGTGCGCCCGTCGTCGTTGACGCGCATGTAGAACGCCTTGATCGCCTTCGGATAGTTCATCACGATCACCGGCTTCTTCGCGTGCTTCTCGGTCAGATAGCGCTCGTGCTCCGACTGCAAGTCGACGCCCCACTTCACCGGGAACTCGAACTTCTCCTTCGCACGCTCGAGAATCGAGATGGCTTCGCCGTAGTCCATGCGCACGAACTCGGAGTCGACGATGCCCTGCAGCTTGGCGACGATGCCCTTCTCCACGCGCTCATCAAAGAAAGCCATGTCGTCGGGCCGCTTCTCCAAAAGCTCGCGGAAGATCGACTTCAGCAGCGCCTCGGCCAGGTCCGCGTTATCGCCGAGCGCAGCGAAAGCGATCTCCGGCTCGATCATCCAGAACTCGGCGAGGTGGCGGCTGGTGTTCGAGTTCTCGGCGCGGAAGGTCGGGCCGAAGGTATAGACCTTGGTGAGCGCGAGGCAGTAGGCCTCGACGTTGAGCTGGCCCGACACGGTGAGGAACGCCTCGCGGCCGAAGAAGTCCTGCGAGAAATCGACCTTGCCGTCCTTCCTGGGCAGATTGGCGAAGTCGAGCGTGGACACGCGGAACAACGCCCCGGCGCCCTCTGCGTCCGAGGCGGTGATGATCGGCGTGTTCACCCACACGAAGCCCTGGCGGTCGAAGAAGCCGTGGATTGCCTGCGCGAGCGTATGGCGCACGCGCGTGGTGGCGGCGATGACGTTGGTGCGCGGCCGCAGGTGCGCCACTTCGCGCAGGAACTCGAACGAGTGCGGCTTGGGCTGGATCGGGTAGTGGTCCGGGTCCTCGACCCAGCCGACCACGCGCACGCTAGCCGCCTGCATCTCGAAGGGCTGGCCCTTCGCCGGCGAGGGCACGATCGTCCCGGTCGCCTCGACTGCGCAGCCCGCGGTGAGTTTTTGAATCTCTTCCGCGTAATTCGGCAGCGTGTTCGGCGCCACGACCTGCACCGGGTGGAACGAGGAGCCGTCCGAGAGGTGGACGAACGAGATCCCGGCCTTGGAGTCGCGTCGCGTGCGCACCCAGCCCTTGACCGTCACCGGCGCGTCTTGCGGCGCGCGGCCGGCGAGGATTTCGCGCACGCTGAGGGAGGTCGGGCCCGACACTCCCCTAACGATAGCAAACTACCGGCGCAGCTCCGTGCGTACGCCGCGCCAGGCGTCGTGCTGGCTCGGCGCCGAGTTGTAGCGCGGCAGCCGCCCCCACTGCTCGAAGTGCCGGCGCAGCTCCTCGGCGGCGCGGGTCTTGGGCGTGGCGGTGACCTCGTAGCTGAAGTGCGTCACCGCCATGTCGTCGACCATCGCCATGGTCAGGGCGTGCATCAGCTCGCCCCTCAGGTGGGAGCGCGGTGCGGTGCGGCCGACGTAGACGAGGTAGCGCTCGTCCCACAGGCAAAAAATACCGGGCTGCTCGGGGACATTCTGGACATGCTTTTCCACGAACTGCAGGTGCATGGGCAGGTCTCCTGGGATAACGCAACCTGTAGCACCTGCCGTGCCTTTTTTTGTAGCGCGTCCTGCGATTCTCTTGTGGTCTAGCTCTTGAGACGGTAGCCGGTGCGGAAGATCCCCCACACCGCGGCGAGGCACAGCGCGAGGAAGAGCGCCGTCATCGCCAGGCTGACGCCGACGTGCACGTCGGCGATCTCGTAGAAGCTCCAGCGGAAGCCGCTCACCAGGTACACCACGGGATTGAACAGCGTCACCGTCTGCCACACCGGCGGCAGCACGTCGATCGAATAGAACGTGCCGCCGAGGAAGGTCAGCGGGGTAATCAGCAGCAGCGGCACGAACTGCAGCTGCTCGAAGCCGTCGGCCCAGACGCCGATGATGAAGCCGAGCAGGCTGAAGGTCACCGCGGTGAGCAGCAGGAAGCCGAGCATCCAGAACGGGTGCGCGATGCGCAGCGGCACGAAGAAGCCGGCGGTGGCGAGGATGATGAGGCCGAGGATGATCGACTTGGTGGCGGCGGCGCCGACGTAGCCGAGGGCAATCTCCAGCCCCGAGACGGGCGCGGAGAGCACCTCGTAGATGGTGCCGGTGAAGCGCGGGAAGTAGATGCCGAACGAGGCGTTGGTCACGCTCTGCGTGAGCAGCGTCAGCATCACCAGTCCGGGCACAATGAACGCGCCGTAGGGCACGCCGCCGATCTCGGTGATGCGACCGCCGATCGCCGCGCCGAAGACGACGAAGTAGAGCGAGGTGCTGATCACCGGCGCGACGATGCTCTGCAGCAGCGTGCGGCCGGTGCGCGCCATCTCGAAGACGTAGATCGCCCAGATCGCGCGCGGGTTCACCGCGTTTGCCTCACCAGGTCGACGAAGATCTCCTCGAGCGAGCTTTGCGTCGTGTGCAGATCCTTGAGCTCGATCCCGGCGGCGCCGACGTCGCGAAGCAGCTCGGGGATCGCGCTGTGCTGCTGCTGGGAGTCGTAGGTATAGACCAGCGCCCGGCCGCCCGCTGCGAGGGCGAGCGGATATTTCGCGAGCGCGGGCGGGACGGCGCCCAGCGGCTCGTTCAGGTCGAGGGTCAGCTGCTTCCTGCCGAGCTTGCGCATCAGCTCGGCCTTGTCCTCGACCAGCACGATCTCGCCCTGGTTGATGACCGCCACGCGGTCGGCCATCAGCTCGGCCTCCTCGATGTAGTGGGTGGTGAGGATGATCGTCACGCCCGAGTCGCGCAGCCGCCGTACCCCCTGCCACATGTCCTGGCGCAGCTCGACGTCGACGCCGGCGGTCGGCTCGTCGAGGAACAGCACCTGCGGCTCGTGGACCAGCGCCTTGGCGATCATCACGCGGCGCTTCATCCCGCCCGAGAGCGTGACCAGCTTGCTGCCGCGCCGCTCCCACAGCGAAAGGTCGGTCAACGTCTTTCTTATGAAGTCCCGGTTCGCAGGCTTGCCGAAAAGGCCGCGGCTGAACGCGACCGTCGCCGCGACCGACTCGAACGGGGTCAGCGCGAGCTCCTGAGGCACCAGGCCGATCAGCCGCCGCGCCGCGCGCCAGTCGCGCAGGATGTCGTGGCCGCCGACGCTCACCGCGCCCGAGGTGGGCACGACGATGCCGCAGATGATGTTGATGAGGGTGGTCTTGCCGGCGCCGTTCGGCCCGAGCAGCGCGAAGATCTCTCCCCGGCGGATCTCGAGGTCGACCTGCTTCAGGGCCTGGAGGCCCGAAGCGTAGGTCTTGGTGATCTTTGAAACGGAAAGGATCGGCTGCACGCGGCAGCGGATTATCTCAGGATCGGTCAGCGCCAATCGACGGCGCCGAAGCGCTCGCGGCCAAGGTACGCATAGTAGAGGCCCAGGGTGGCATGGGTCTGGGAAACATCGCCCAGGCTCGCAAAGGTCGCGTCGCGGCGCGACCAGAGATACTTGATCGCCACGCCGTGCTCGCGGCGCACGCGCGCGGTCAGCGTCAGGTCGGCCCGCACGATGTTGTCGTGGCCGCCGGTGCCCGCGCCGCCGACCCCGCTCACGAAGAACTCGCGCGCGGTCGCGTCGAGCGACCAGCGATCGCCGAAGATCACGCGCAGCGCAGCCAGCGCCTGCGGCGTCGTGCCGTAGTGGTAGTCGGTGTTCAGCGTGCCGTGGATCGAACCGACGCTGGCGTAGCCCACCCCGGCCATCGCCGTGCCCATCACGGCGATCTGCTCGGCAAGCCTCAGCTGGCCGGTGGTGCCGAGCGAAAGCGCGGTGCTCGAGACGCGGAAGACCTGCGGCGAGATGTAGTCGTAGCTGCCGTAAAGCCCCCACAGGCCGCGGTAGCGCTCTCCCAGCGCATAGTTCGTGCCGAAAAGCAGGCCGCGCGTCGACAGGTTCTCCACCACATTGGCGCTCGACGCCGTGATCTGGAAGCTGAAGTAGTCCCACGGCCGGTCGTAGTGATAGCCGGGCTTCCCAGGCAGGCCGTACTCCATGGAGTAGTCGACGAGCAGCTCGTTCCTCTTCAGCTCGCTCGGGTCGCCCTCGCGCACCCGGGTGGCGCCGCTCGCGCCGACCTGCACGCGCGAGTAATACGCCGGATCCTTGCTGTCGAGCGCCTTGCGGAAGCGCTCGCCGAACGCGACGCGGTTAAAGCCGGTGCCCGGAGAAATGGCGGCGGCGGACGCCTCGCGCCAGAAGCCGGCGTCGCCGTGCTCGAGCACCAGGTTCGCCATCCTGAAAAGTGATTCGCCGAGGAAGCTTCCGGCGACGCCGCTCGCGACCTGGTCGTTCTTCGACGGCAGCGTCGTCTCGCCGGCGTACTCCCAGAGCATGCTGCCGGCGAAGGTGTAGCCGAACGATTCCCAGAAGCCGAGGCCCGCGGAGCGCGCGAGCCCGTAATAGATCGATCCCTGGTAGGGATGGCCGAGCTGGTTGATCTTGTAGGGGTCGTTGTCGACCACCCAGGAGTGCTGCAGGTTGCGCCTGATGGTCCCGGGGGTGACGCCATAGTCGCGGGGACCATAGATCAGCCGGTCGGCGCGATTGAGCAGGAATTCGAAGCCGGCGATCTCCGCCGCCGGGATGGCGTAGCTCTTCGCCTCCTTCTTCTCGCCGGCAGGCGCGCTGCTGCCGAGATCGGGCAGCGGCTGCGCAGGCGCCGCGCCCGCCGCAACCGCCCCGCTGCAAAAAACGAGGGCCCGGAACATGCGGGCCGATTATCACGACGGCCCTTTGCGGCCATTGTGTTGCGGGCAAGGCGTTTGGAGTAGGCTCCGCTCCTCACCTCGGGAGGAGGCACATGAAGCGCAGGGACATTCTCAAGATCGGGGCGGCGGCCGCAGGCCTGTCATTGCCGGCCATCATCCGCGCGCAATCCAAGGAAGTCGTGATCCTCGGCCTGTGGGACCAGACCGGCGCGTTCGCCGACGTCGGCCCGCTGAACGACCGCGGGATGCGCATGGCGCTCGAGGAGCGCGGCATGAAGATCCTCGGCCAGCCGATCAAGTACGTGACGCGCGACGGCGCGACGCAGGCCGGCACCTCCACCCGGCGCGCCGAGGAGGCGATCGACGGCGAGGGCGCGCGCTTCATGATCGGCCCGTGGTCTTCCGGCGTGGCGCTCGCCGTATCGGAGGTGGCGAAGCGCAAGAAGGTGCTGCACTTCTTCAGCGGCGGCACCGAGGACATCTCCGGCTCGCGCTGCCACCGCTATTCGTTCCAGTGGGCCGCGAGCCCCTACACGGCGGCGAAGACCGTGGTCGACAACTTCATGAAGGCCAATCCGAAGGCGAAGCGCTGGCACCTGCTGGTCGCCGACTATGCGTTCGGCTGGTCGGTGGAGAAATACATCAAGGAGGTCGGCAAGGCGCACGGGCTGGAATTCGTCGGCGCCGACCGCCACCCGCTGGGCGAGCGCGAGTTTTCGAACTACGTGCAGAAGGCCGCGGCCAACAAGCCCGACGTGGTGGCGATGATCAACTTCGGCGGCGACGCCGTCGCCGGCGCCCGCGAGATCTTCAACTTCGGTCTCACGCCGAAGGTGCCGCTCATCCTGTCCTGGTCCTCGGGGGTGGAGGAGCTGATCCAGCTCGCGCCCGAGATCCGCGAGAACATGTGGGTCGGCACGAACTTCTACTACACCGCGGACACGCCGGTGGCGAAGGAGTTCGTCAAGAACTATCGCGCGAAGTTCGGCACGCCGCCCGGCTACGCGCCCTCGGCCGCCTATTCGATGACGCGCCTGATGCTCGCCGGCTTCGACAAGGCGAAGTCGACCGACACGCAGGCGGTGATCAAGGCGCTGGAGGGCATCGAGGTGAACGACCTCCTCGGCAAGATGCGCGTCGACCCGGCGACGCACCAGACGCTGCGGCCCTACTTCTTCCTGCGATGCAAGACGAAGAGCCAGATGAAGGAGGAGCTCGACCTCGCCACGGTGATCGCCACCGGCGACACCCCGCTGCCGAAGGAATACGCGGCCTGCAAGGACATCGGTAGCTTCTGAACCTCCTTCTCGGCCAGATCCTCAACGGGATCGCGACCGGGATGCTGTACGCGCTGATGGGCCTCGGCCTGTCGCTCATCACGGGCGTGCTCAACATCCCGAACTTCGCCCACGGCGCGCTGTTCGCCGTCGGCGCCTACTTCCTGGTGAGCGTGGTCGGGCTGCTGGGTAATTTCTGGCTCGGCCTGCTCGTCGCCCCGCTCGGCGTCGCCCTCCTCGGCCTGCTGATCGAATGGGCCGGCGTGCGCCGCCTCTACGCGGCCGGGCATGACTACCAGCTGCTCTTCACCTTCGGCCTCGCGCTGATCCTGAACGAGCTGATCATCGTCATCTGGGGGCCGGTGGGCCTCAGTCACCTGCCGCCCGCCCTGCTGCGCGGCGGCGTCGACCTCGGCTTCACCTTCTATCCGAAGTACCGGCTGTTCGTCATGGTCATGGCCGGCCTGCTGGTGGTCGCGACCTGGCTCTTTCTCGAGAAGACGCGCTATGGCGCGATCATGCGCGCGGGCATCGAGAACAAGGAGATGGTGTCGCTGCTCGGCATCGACATCCATCGCCTCTTTACCGTCGCGTTCGCGCTCGGCGCCTATCTCGCCGGCATCGCCGGGGCGCTCACCGCGCCGATCCGCGGCCTCTCGCCCGGCATGGGCGTCGACATGCTCGGCATCGCGTTCGTCGTGGTGGCGCTCGGCGGCCTGGGCAACCTGCTCGGCGCGATCGCCGCCGGCCTGCTCATCGGCATCGCGCAGGCGGTGGTCGCCGCCTACTGGACCGAAGCGAGCACCGTGGTGATCTTCGCCGTGATGGCGCTCGTGCTGCTGGTCCGGCCGCAGGGAATGTTCGGCATCCGATGAGGGCGTGGCCCCTGATCCTGGTCTCGATCTGCGTGCTGCCGTTCATCGTGCGCCCCGCGATCGCCGCCGAGATCTGGATCTTCGCCATCTTCGGCCTCGGGCTGAACCTGCTGCTGGGCTACACCGGCCTGCTGTCCTTCGGCCAGTCCACGTTCTTCGGCTCCGCCGCCTACGTCGCGGGATACCTGCTCAAGCACTACGCCATCGGCGTCTTCCCCGCCCTGGGCATCGGCATCGCGGTCGGAGGCTTGTCCGCCCTGCTGGTCGGCTATCTCTGCGTGCAGCGCTCGGGCCTCTACTTCATCATGCTGACCTTTGCGCTGAACCAGCTCTTCTACTTCATCGCCTACCAGTGGACCAGCGTCACCGGCGGCGAGGACGGCATGCCGGGAGTGCCGCGCCCGGCTTTCCTCGGCGTCGATTTCCGCGATCCGATGGCGTATTACCTCTTCGTCTCGGCGCTGTTCGCGCTCTCCCTCTGGCTGATGCAGCGCATCGTCCAGTCGCCCCTCGGCAAGATCCTCCAGGGCATCCGCGAGAACGAGGTGCGCGCGGAGGCGGTCGGCTACCACGCGCCGCGCTTCAAGCTGCTGGCGTTCGTCATCGGCGGCGCCTTCTCGGGCCTCGCCGGCGTGCTCTACGCGATGCTGTTCGGCATCGTGCCGCTCGAGGCCATCAGCTTCGTCACCTCCGGCAACGTGGTGTTCGCGACCCTGATCGGCGGCTCGGGCTCGCTCTACGGGCCGATCATCGGCTCGTTCGTGTTCATCTGGCTCTCGGAGTCCATGAGCGTGGTATGGGCCCGCTGGCCGCTGCTGCTCGGCGTGGCCTTCATCATCGTGGTGCTGTTCTTCAGGGGCGGGGTGGTCGAGGCGTGGAACCGGATATGGCGATTCTCGAGACAGAGAGCCTGACCAAGAGCTTCGGCGCGCTCACCGCCGTCAGCGCGGTGCGGCTGCGCGTCGAGGCCGGCACGCTGCACTCGATCATCGGGCCCAACGGCGCGGGCAAGACCACGCTTTTCAACCTGCTGACCGGAACGTTCCCGCCCACCTCCGGCCGAATCCTGTTCGACGGCAAGGACATCACCGGGACGCCGGCGCACCGCATCGCGCACCTCGGGCTCGCGCGCTCGTTCCAGCGGACCAACGTCTTCCCGGCGTTTTCGCTGCTCGACAACGTGTGGCTCGCCGCCTTCGCCTGCAGCAAATCCTGGCGCGGCCTGCTCTGGCGGCGCGCCGAGCGCTACCTCGAGCCCACCGAGCGCGCGCGCGCGGCGCTGGCCGACGTCGGGCTCGCCGCAAAGGCCGACCAGCCGGCGCGCGAGATCTCGCACGGCGAGCAGCGCCAGCTCGAGCTCGCCATCGCGCTCGCGGCGGCGCCGCGCGTGCTCCTGCTCGACGAGCCCGCCGCGGGCCTCTCGCCCGAGGAGACGCGCAAGATGGTGGCGCTGGTGCGCGCGCTGAAGGGCCGCTACACCATCGTGCTGATCGAGCACAAGATGGACATCATCATGAACGTCTCGGACCGCATCTCGGTGATGCACTTCGGCTCGCTGATCGCCGAGGGCACGCCGCAGGAGATCCAGCGCAATCCCGAGGTGCGGCGCGCCTATCTCGGCGGGGTGGCGGCGTGATCCTCGAGCTCGAGGCGATCGACACCTTCTACGGCCTGGGCCACATCCTGCACGCGCTTTCGCTCGGCGTCGCCGAGGGCGAGGTCGTGGCGCTCCTGGGCCGCAACGGCGCCGGCAAGACCACCACGCTGCGCTCGGTCACCGGCCTCACGCCGCCGCGCAAGGGCGCGATCCGCTACAAGGGGCGCGACATCGCCGGGCTCGACCCGCACCGCATTTCGCAATCGGGCATCGCCCTCGTCCCCGAGACGCGCGGCATCTTTTCGTACCTCAGCGCCCGCGAGAACCTCGCCATTGCGCGGCGCGCGGGCTCGCGCTGGCAGATGGAGGCGGTGCTGGAGCGCTTCCCGACGCTGAAGCAACGCCTCGCAAACAAGGGCCACCAGCTCTCGGGCGGCGAGCAGCAGATGCTGGCGATCGCGCGCGCCCTGCTCACCGGTCCGGAGTTGCTGCTGCTGGACGAACCCTCGCAGGGGCTCGCGCCGATGGTGGTGAGCGCGGTGATGAGCACGATCCGGGAGCTCAAGGCCGAGCGCGTCAGCATGCTGCTCGTCGAGCAGAACGCCGAGATGGCGCTCCAGCTCGCCGACCGGGTGTACGTCATCGACCACGGCACCGTCGTCTTCGAGGGCACGCCCGAGCGCCTGCGCGCCGAGCACCGGATCACCGCGACCTATCTCGGCGTCGGCGGCTAGGGCTCCCGCTCGAGCAGCCGCGAGGCGGCGAGGCCCAGCACCAGCCCCCAGAAGGGCGCGCCGATGCGGAAGATCGCGACGTCGGCGACGGTGACCAGGAAGCAGACCAGCGCGCCGAAGCTGAAGCGGCCGCCGAACGAGGCAGTGAAGGCGCTCTGCAGCACCCGCAGCATGGCGAGCCCGGCGAGCGTGGCGATGAAGGCCGGTGGCGTGGCAAGCAACAGGCGCGTGAAGAACGGCGCCATCAGGCCGAAGGCGAACCCGATCACGCAGAAGAAGAGTGCCGCGCTATAGTGCCGCTCGCGCTCACCGCTCGAAGCGAGGATCGCATTCACCGGGCCGGTCAGGCAGGTCGGCACCGCGCCGAAAAGGCCGGTGACGATGGTGCCGACACCGCACGCCGCGGTAACGGCGTTCACCGGCGCGGCGTGCCCGCTCGCCGCGAGCACCGCGATCCCCTGCCCGTTCTGCACCACGAGCACCGTGATCGCGAGCGGCACCACCAGCTCGACCATCGCCGGCCAGGAGAACTGCGGCGCGTAGAAGTTGGGAGAGGCGAGCGCGAACAGAGCCGCAGGCGGCGAAAAGCTGCCACGGAACCAAATGACCGCGGCGCCGACTAACAGGGCGGCGACCAAGGGCGGCAGCGCGCGCGCGAGCCGCGGCCAGGCGCCCACCACGAAGAACACGAGAGTCATCGGAGCGGCGACCCACAGGTCGTCGCGGAACGCATGCACCAGGTCCACCCCGAAACGCAGGAACACGCCGGCCACCATCGCCATCACCACCGGCATGGGCAGCGCCTGCATCGCGCGGCGCACCCAGCCCGAGAGTCCGAGCAGGAGCATCAGCACGCCGGTGGCGAGGTACGCGCCGATCGCCTCGGCGAACGCGAGGTGGCTGAGCGCGGGCCCGAGCAGCACCGCGCCGGGGATGCTCCACAGGAAGACGAGCGGCTGGCGGTAGGCGAGCGTGAAGCCGAGCGAGATGAGGCTGTTGATGAAGAACGCGGCGAAGATCCACGACGCGATGTCGGACTCCGCGAGCCCGCCGCGCGCGCCGACCGAGAGGATGATGGCGACCGGGCCGGTGCACGCGAAGAGGAACGCGACCAGCGCGCTCGCGGCGTAGCCAGGGCCGAAGTCGGCGGCGAGCTGTCGGGCCGACGGGACAGGAATTACGGCACGTTCGAGCGGCATGTTATTGCTCTTGTGGCGGCTAGAATCGATCGATGGCGCGACGGCCACGCATCCTAAGGTATTTCGGCTACGCGTTCCTTGCGGGGGCGCTGCTGGCAAGCGCATCGGTGCTCTACCTCGACCTGCGCGTAACGCACGAGTTCGAGGGGCGGCGCTTCGCGCTCCCGGCGCGCATCTACGCGCGCGCGCTCGAGCTGCACGCCGGCACTCGCATCCCGCAGCCCGACCTCGAGCACGAGCTGCGCATGCTCGCCTACAAGGAAAAGGCGGCAGCCGAAGGCGAAGCCGGCTGGTTCGCGCGGCGCGAGGGCGAGCTCGAGATCGGCCTGCGGCCTTTCATGTTCTGGGACGGCGCTCAAGCCGCGCGGCGCATCCGCGTGCTGTTCGATTCCGGCGTGGTGCGCCGCGTCGAGGATCCGGAGGGCCGCGAGGTGGCGCTGGTGCGCCTCGAGCCGCTCGCGATCGGCGGCATCTACCCCGCCGGCAACGAGGACCGGGAGCTGGTACGCCTGCGCGACGTGCCCAAGGACCTGGTCGAGGCGCTGATCGCCACCGAGGACCGCAAGTTCTACTCGCACGCGGGCTTCGACCTGCGCGCGATCGCACGCGCGGCTCTCAGCCTCGGCACCGAGCGCGTGCAGGGCGGCAGCACGATCACGCAGCAGCTGGTGAAGAACTTCTTCCTCACGCCCGAGCGCACCGTGCGGCGCAAGGCCACCGAGCTGGTGATGGCGGTGCTGCTCGAGATGCACTACGGCAAGGAGGAGATCCTCGAGACCTATCTCAACGAGATCTACCTCGGCCAGGACCGCGACCGCGCGATCCACGGCATCGGCCTCGCGGCGCAGTTCTATTTCGGCAAGGAGCCGCGCTACCTGACGCTCGCCGAGTCGGCGCTGCTCGTCGGCATGCTGAAGGGCCCGGCCGTCTACGATCCGCGCCGCCACCCGCTGGCGGCGCTCGAGCGCAGGAACCTGGTGCTGCGCGAGACCCGCGACCAGGGCTTCATCACGCCCGAGCAGTACGCGCTCGCGCGCGCCACGCCGCTCGGGCTCTCGCCGCGGCCGGCGATGGGCACCAGCCCGCATCCGGCGTTCGTGCAGCTCGTGCACCGGCAGCTGCGGCGCGACTACGACGAGGCCGACCTGCGCAGCGAGGGCCTGCGCATCTTCACCTCGCTCGACCCGCGCGTGCAGGACGCGGCCGAGCAGGCGCTCGCCAGGCGCCTCGCGCAGTTCGACAAGGAGAAGCGCTTCGGCGAGCCGGGCCTCGAGGGCGCGGTGGTGGTCACCGACCCGCAGTCGGGCGAGGTGCAGGCGCTGGTCGGCGGCCGCGACGCGCGCTACCGCGGCTACAACCGCGCGATCGACGCGGCGCGCCCGGTCGGCTCTTTGCTGAAACCCGCGATCTATCTCACCGCCCTCGCGGAGCCCGCGCGCTACACCCTCGTCACGCCGATCGACGACGGCCCGTTCACGTGGAAGAGCCGCGGCGCGCCCGACTGGCAGCCGGCCAACTACGACAGGAAGTTCCACGGCATCGTGCCGCTGCGCATCGCGCTCGCGCACTCGTACAACGCGGCTTCGGCGCGCCTGGGCACCGAGCTCGGCGTCGAGCGCGTGCTCGACACCGTGCGCCGCCTCGGCGTCGAGCGCCCGCTGCGCCCGTTCGCCTCCACCCTGCTCGGCGCGGCGGAGATGACGCCGCTCGAAGTGGCGCAGATGTACCAGACCCTCGCGAGCGGCGGCTTCCGCGCGCCGCTGCGCGCGATCCGCGAGGTCACCACCCAGGCCGGCCAGCCGCTGCAGCGCTACGCCCTGCAGGTGAACCAGGCATTCCCGCCCGAGCCCGTCTACCTCCTCACCGCGGCGCTGCAGGGCGTGGTGCGAGAAGGCACCGGCCAGGGCCTGCGCAGCTTCATCACGCCCGAGGTCGGCGCGGCCGGCAAGACCGGTACCACCGATGAGCAGCGCGACGCCTGGTTCGCCGGCTTCACCGGCGATCGCCTCGCGGTGGTGTGGATCGGCTACGACGACAACCGCGCTGCCAAGCTCTCGGGCGCCGCCGCCGCGCTCCCGGTGTGGGGCGAGCTGATGGCAAGCCTCGCGCCCGAGCCGCTCGCGCTGCCGCGCCCGGATTCGATCGAGCAGGTCTGGATCGACCCGCAGACGAACTTGCGCGGCGACAGCGCCTGCGCCGGCGCGGTCGAGCTGCCCTTCGTGCAGGGATCGGCGCCCGAGCAGCGCTCGCCCTGCTCGAGCGCCGCGGGCCAGGTCGTCGACGCGGTCGACGAAGGCGTCAAGCGCGCGAAGAGCTGGCTCGACCGGTTGTTCGGCCGATGAGACGCGCGCTTATCTTTCTTCTTCTCGCGGGCTGCGCTGCCCGCTCGCCCGCGCCCGTCGAAGAAGCTGGCAAGCCGGCGCCGGAGCAACCCCGGGAAACGGTCGCTGTTGCTGGCTTGATGGAAAGCGCGCGCAACGATGCGGCGGCAGGCCGCCTCAGCAACGCCGCGGCGTCGCTCGAGCGTGCGCTGCGCCTCGAGCCGCGCAACCCGCGGCTGTGGCACGAGCTCGCCAAGGTGCGCCTCAAGCAAGGCGATTTCGCGCAGGCCGAGAACCTCGCCGCGCGCTCGAGCACCTGGGCAGCTAACGACAGCGCGCTGCGCGCGGAGAACTGGCGCGTCATCGCGCAGGCGCGCGAGGCGATGGGCGACGCGCGCGGCGCGCAGGCCGCGCGCGACAATGCGGACCGGATCGCCCGATAAGCAGTAGCCGTTCGGCTACACGCGCGGGACGCACTATTTCCTTCTTGCGTCCCCCCGCGGGGCCTACGATTTTGCGATGGGAAGAAAGCTCCGCGTCCTCGTCGCCGACGACGACCGCGACCTGGTCCTCACCCTGGCGGCGCTGCTGCGCCAGGAGGGCCACGACGTGCGCGGCGTGCACCACGGCGCCGACGTGGTCGACACGGTCGCCGAGTACGCGCCCGACGCGCTGCTGCTCGACATCGGGCTGCCCCAGACCAGCGGCTACGAGATCGGGCGGGCGCTGCGCGACCGCTACGGCAGCGCGCGGCCGCTGATCGTCGGCATCACCGGGCGCGACCGGCCCGAGGACAGGCAGCTCGCCGAGCTCGCCGGCTTCGACCACTACTTCGTCAAGCCCTTCGATCCCGGCTCGGTGCTCGCGACGCTCTCGTCGCTGCTGCGCTAGCTCAGGCGGCCTGCCGGCCGCTCGCTGGCACGACTTCCGCCAGCGCGGTGCTCGGCGGGAGCGAAAAGCTGAAGCACGATCCCTTGCCGGGCTCGCTCTCGACCCAGATCACGCCGCCGTGCAGCTCGACGAAGCGCCGTGTCAGCGCAAGTCCGAGACCCGTGCCCTCGGCCCGGCGTGTCCTGTCGTTTCCAACCTGGCGGAACGGCTCGAATAGCGCGGCCTGATCCGCCGGCGTGATGCCGACTCCGGAGTCCCGCACGGCGATGACCAGCCGTCCGCCCGCGCACGCCGCCTGCACGCTCACCTGGCCGCCTTCCGGCGTGAACTTCACCGCGTTCGACAGCAAGTTCAGCATGATCTGCTTGAACTTGCGCTCGTCGCCGTGGTAGTCGGCAACGCCTTCCCCGATCCCGAGATGAAGCTGCACGCCATGGCGCGTGGCGCGCTCCCGGATCAGTGCCATGGTGTACTGCAGCGTCTGCGGGATGCTGAAAGTCGCCGCATCGAGTTCCATGCGGCCCGCTTCGATCTTCGAAAGGTCCAGGATATCGTTGATCAGGGACAGCAGATGCTGCCCGGAGGTGCAAATGTCGCCGAGGTATTCCTGCTGTTTCGTATTGAGCTCTCCAAACATCTGCTCGCGCAGCGCTTCCGAGAAGCCGATGATCGCGTTGAGGGGCGTCCTCAATTCGTGCGACATATTGGCGAGGAAGTCAGACTTGTGGCGGCTCGCCACCTCCAGAGCGCGGCTCTTCGCCTCGATCTCGCGGAACAGGCGCGCGTTGTGGATGGCGAGCGCCGATTGCGTGGCAAAGGACTGCGCGAGCTCGATGGTCTGGGGCTCGAAGGCGCCGGGGGATCTGCGCACCAGCACCAGGCCGCCCAGGAGGTCGTGCTCGCGCTGCAGCGGCAACGCCAGCATTGCGCGGAACGCGTGCGCCGCGAGCCGCTCGCGGAGTGTGGCCTCCAAATCCGTGTCGAGCGCAATGTCGGGAATGGCGATCGCCCGGCGCTCAAGCCCGGCGCGGTCCGGCCCCCAGCGCCGCGGCTCGATCGGCTGGTGGATCAGCCAATCGACCAGAGGCGCCGGCAGCCCCTGCGTCGCGCGCAGATGCAGCTTCCGATCAGTCTCGTCGTATTCATAGATCGCGCCCCCGTCGGTGCGGGAAACCTGATCTGCGCGCGAAATGATGGTGGTCAACACCGTCTCGAGATCGAGCGAGGAACTGACGGCTTGCCCGATCTCGCTCAACGCCTTCAGTCGCGCGGCCGCTTCTTCCGCGGCACGGCGCTGCAGGAAGTCGCGGCGGATGTGGAATTCGATGGTATAGCCGCCGATCATGCTCACCGCGACCGACGCGAAGATGAAGAAGTTGTTGTTCAGGACGATCGTGAAGGGGGTCTGTACCCAGAGCAGGGAGGCTTCGTAGACGACGACGCAGACGAGCGTTGACCACGTCGCCGGCACCACCTGAACCCGGCCAATGATGTAAGTGAACATGAAAACAAGCATCAGGCCGGCGTAATAGAGATGACTGCCGGGCGGCTTGCCGACCACGGTGAAGGCGATGATGCAGATGGCGACGATCATCACGCCGGCGGCAAGCGCAGCCTGCATCCGGCGCTCGAAGGCCCGCGTGAAGGAAAACGCGAGCAACGCCGCGATCACGGGGCATGCAACCCCGTAGCGAATGGCCCAGACCGTCGGGTAGTCGTCGGGAAAGACCCACAGATCCAAGATCCCGAACGCCGCGACCAGGAGCAGGGCCAGCGCGAAGGCGGCGCGGGCGGCCCAAAGGGATTTCTCGAAATAATCACGCTGGAACTCGCGCTCGAGCGCGCGATTTCGGAAGACCAAGGTCAGCGGGTTGTACAACGACTGCTTCAGTCCAAGCGCCCCCTTTGCGTCATCCGGTATTTAGCGCCCCGCATCACGCGCTGTCTAGCAAATGTGGCGCGGGTTACCATCCGCGGACATGGATCTGCAGCTGAAGGACGCCGCGGTGCTCGTCACCGGTGGCAGCAAGGGAATCGGCTTCGCCTGCGCGCGCGCGTTCCTCGCCGAGGGCGCGCGGGTGGCGATCGCCTCGCGCTCGCAGGAGAACCTCGACCGGGCCCGGGCAAGCCTCGGCGTGGTCGAGACCTTTGCCGGCGACCTCACCCAGGCGGCCGCGGGCGCGGCGCTGGTGGCAGCGGTCGAGCGCCGCCTCGGCCCGCTCGACGTGCTGGTGAACTGCGCCGGTGCGGCGAAGCGCGTCAATGCGGACGAGCTGACGCCGGAGGCCTGGCACGCGGCGATGGACGCCAAATACTTCAGCTATATCCACGTGACCGATCCGCTCATCAAGCGCATGGCCGAGCGCGGCCGCGGCGTGGTGGTGAACGTGATCGGCAGCGGCGGCAAGGTGGCCACGCCCACGCACATCGGCGGCGGCGCGGCCAACGCGGCGCTCATGCTCGCCACCGCGGGGCTTGCCAACGCCTACGCGGCGCGCGGCGTGCGCGTGATCGGCGTCAACCCGGGGCCGACCCGGACCGAGCGCGTGAAGCAGGGCCTCGCGGCGGATGCGCGGCGCGACGGCATCAGCGAGGACGAAGCCCTGAAGCGGACGCTCGCCCGGCTGCCGGCGCGCCGCATGCCCGAGCCCGAGGAGATCGCCGACATCGTGGTATTCGCCGCGTCGCCGCGGGCGCGGCTGCTCTCCGGGGCGATCCTGAGCGCCGACGGCGCCGCGAATCCGACCGTCGTCTAGCTACTCGGCCTTGACGCCCGCCTGCTTCACCACGGGCGCCCATTTCGCCATCTCCTCGCGCATGAACGCCGCGAACGCCTCCGGCGTGCCCGGCATCGGCTCCGCGCCCTGCGCGTGCAGGCGCTCGACCACGTCGGGCGCGGCGAGAATCGCGCCGACGGCGCGGTTGAGCCTGCCGACCACGGCGGACGGCGTGCCCGCGGGCGCGAGCAGCCCGTACCAGAGCGACACGTTCACCTGGGGATAGCCGAGCTCGGCGAAGGTCGGCACCTCCGGCAGCAGGCGATTCCTCTGCGCGCTCGCGGCGGCGAGCACCCGCAGCCTGCCGCTGCGCACGTGCTGGATGAGCGACGGCGCGGCGTCGAACATGATCTGCACCCGGCCAGCGACCAAATCCGCGACCGCCGGGCCGCTGCCCTTGTACGGCACGTGCACGATCGGCGCGCCGGTGACGCTCTTGAAGAGCTCGGCCGCCATGTGCGGCGCGCCGCCGCTGCCCGACGACGCGAAGTTCAGCGTGTGGGTTCCTGCGTAGGAGAGTAATTCAGGGACTGTCTTCGCCGGCAGCTCGGCGTTGACCGCCATGATGAGCGGCAGCAGCGCGAGGCCGGAGACCGGCGCGAAGTCCTTCACCGGGTCGTAAGGCAGCCTCGCGAAGAGATGCGGCCCGACGCCGTGGGTCGTGATCGAGTTCTGCAGCAGCGTGTAGCCATCGGGCGCGGCCTTTGCAACCGCGTCCGCGGCGATGGTGCCGCTCGCGCCGGCCCGGTTCTCGACCACCACCGGCTGTCCGAGCGACTCCGAGAGCTTGCCGCCGACCAGGCGCGCTATGAAATCCGCCGCGCCGCCGGGCGGCACGGTGACCAGCAGCCGGATCGGACGGGCGGGATAGTCGCCTTGCGCGCCGGCGACGATTGAAACCGCGGCCAGGACCAGGGCGAGCAGTGCGCGCATCGCCTTAATATAGCGGCAATGGGGTATCTCGTCGGCATCGACATCGGCGGCACCTTCACCGACTGCGCGATCGTCGACCGCGCGGGGAAGCTCCTCACCACCAAGGTGCCCTCGACGCCGCCCGATTTCGCGCGCGGCATGATGGACGCGCTCGGCGCCGGGGCCGACGCGCTGGGGCTCAAGCTCGGGGAGTTCTGCCGCGACATCGCGTTCCTGTCGCACGGCACCACGGTGGGCACCAACACCATCATCCAGAAGCGCGGCGCCAGGGTCGGCTTGATCACCACGCGCGGTCACGAGGACGCGATCCATATCATGCGCGGCTCGCGCGGCTACGGCGGGCGCGACATCCGCAAGGTGGTGCACTTCCCCGAGACCTCCAAGCCCTCGCCGATCGTGCCCAAGCGCCTGATCCGCGGCGTCTCGGAGCGAGTCGACTGCTTCGGCGAAATAATTGTTTCTTTGAATGAAAAAGAAACGGAAGCGGCAATCCGCGAATTGGTCGGCCAGGGCGTCGAGGCGATCGCGATCTGCTTCCTCTGGTCGTTCCGCAACCCGAAGCACGAGCTGCGCGTCAAGGAGATCGTGCGGCGCATCGCGCCCAAGGTGTTCGTCACCACCTCCTGCGACATCGCCCCGAAATGGGGCGAGTACGAGCGCGTGACCGCCACGGCGCTCAACGCCTACCTCGGGCCGGTGATGAGCGGCTATCTGCAGAAGCTGGACTCCTCGTTGCGCAAGCTGGGCTACGACCACGGCTTGCAGATCACGCAATGCGGCGGCGGCACCGTCCCGGTGGCGCGCGCCGGCGAGGCGCCGCTGCTGACGCTCGACTCGGGCCCCGTCTCCGGCGTCACCGCGTCGATGTTCCTCGGCGCGGCGATGGGCGAGAAGAACGTCATCACCACCGACATGGGCGGCACTTCGTTCGACGTGTCGATCATCCACGAGGGCAAGCCCGCCTACTCCTTCATCAGCAACACCGACCAGTACGAGTACTTCCTGCCCAAGGTCGACCTGCAGGCGATCGGCGCCGGCGGCGGCAGCCTCGCGCGCGCGAACCGCGAGACCCGCACCCTGACCGTCGGCCCCGACAGCGCCGGCGCCTTTCCCGGCCCGGTGTGCTACGGACGCGGCGGCACCGTGCCGACCGTCACCGACGCGCAGCTCGTGCTCGGCTACCTCGATCCGCACAACTTTGCCGGCGGGAAATTCAAGCTGGACCCGGACGCCGCCACGCAGGCGATCGGCGAGCTCGGGAAGCAGATCGGCATGAGCGCGATCGAATGCGCCGCGGGCATCTGCCGCATCGTCGAGCTGCACATGGCGGACATCATCCGCAAGGTGACGGTCGAGAAAGGCTTCGATCCGCGCGACTTCGCGCTCTTCGCCTTCGGCGGCGCGGGGCCCGCGCACGCCGCGGTTTTCGCCCGCGAGCTGGGGGTCAGGAAAGTCATCGTCCCGCAGCGCAAGGCGGCCTCGACCTGGTGCGCCTTCGGCGCCGCGGCCGCCGACGTGCTGCACATCTTCGAGCACACCGAGATCATGTCGACGCCGGTACCGGCCAGGCGCGTCAACGACGCGCTCCAGGGGCTCGAGAAGAAGGCGAAAAGCCTGATGGCCGAGGAAGGCATCGCCGAGAGCCGGCAGCGCTTCGAGTTCTCGCTCGACTTGCGCCACAAGGGGCAGATCAACGAGGTCGAGATCACCCTGCCCTGGCCCCGGGTCCCGGTCGGCTATGAAACGGAGCTGCGCCGACTGTTTGTGAGCCGATACGAGCAGCTCTATGGCCGCGGCTCGGCGCTCGCCGGCGCGCAGCTCGAGCTGGTGGTCTGCCGCCTGCGGGCGAAGGCGCTTACCCCGCAGCCGAAGCTGGCATTTTCCAAGCGCGTTTCGAAAACCATTCCCAAGGCGGCGCTGCGCAAGAAGCGCGAGATCTACTGGCCGGACCTGGGCAGGCGCCGTGCGACGCCGGTGTTCGACGGCGACGCCCTCGTGGCCGGAAACCGCATCGCCGGCCCGGCAATCGTCGAGACGGCGGATACTACGGTGGTGGTGCAGCCCGGGACGCGGCTGCGGGTGGACGAGCTGGGCAATTTCGCAATGAGCTTCTAGGGAGGGTGGATGGACACATGCGCCGTTGAGACTGGGTTGCTGAAGAAAAAGCCGTGCGGCGAGAAGGCGGTGACCAAATGCGCGAACTGCGAGATGGCGCTCTGCGCGAAGCACGCCACCTCGCGCATGAGCGGCGGCAAGAAGACCTTCCTTTGCCAGGAATGCGCCAAGGCGTGGAAGGAAAGCGACAAGCTGGGCGAGCTGCCGAGCACGCCGGCGGCCGCGCCGGGCGCGGCCAAGGCGGCGGAAAAGGCGCCCGCGGCCGCAGCCAAGCCCGCCGCCGCCGCGCCAAAGCCCGCCCCCAAGCCCGCCGCCGCGCCCCCCAAGCCCGCTGCCGCGGCTCCGGCGAAGAAAGAAGAAAAGAAGCCCGATCACGACGACGACGCGCCGCTCGAGTTCACCCCGACTAAGAAATAAGTGAACGCTCCGCTCAAGAAGCTCTCCGAGCTCGCCGGCGTCGAATTCGACGGCCGGCGCACGGGCTATGTGCCGCCGAAGCAGCTCCGCATCTCCGCGAAGCTGAAGCTGCATCGCAAGGCCCGCAAGCAGATCGACCCGGTGACCTTCGAGGTCGTGCGCCATGCGCTCTGGAACGTGAACGAGGAGCACGGCGCGACCATCCAGCGCCTCTCGGGCTCGCCGGTGGCGATGTACGCGCTGGATCTCAACCCGTCGATCCTCACCGAGGACGCCGAGTTCGTCTATTTCGGGCCGTACATGCAGTACATGTCCGGCGTCACCGACACGCAGGTGAAGTGGACGCTCGAGAACCGCTCCGACAATCCCGGCATAGCCGACGGCGACATGTTCCTCGCCAACGACCCCTGGGTCGGGGCGGCGCACCAGATGGACGTGATGCTGCTCTGCCCCGTGTTCTGGCAGGGCGAGCTCTTCTGCTGGGTCACCAACTGCCTGCACCAGTACGACATCGGCGGCATCACGCCCGGCAGCTTCTGCCCGTCCGCGCGGGATGCGTTCGACGAGGGCATCCTGATTCCGCCGGTCAAGATCATCGAGAAAAACGAGATCCGGCGCGACATAGAAGAGATTTACCTGCGCAGCTCGAGGAAGCCCGGCGCCGTGGCGCTCGACTTCCGCGCCCAGCTCGCCGGCAACATGACTGCGCGCGATCGCGTCCTCGCCCTCATCAAGAGGTATGGCGCCGACACCGTCAAGGGGGTGATGAGGAAGATCATCGACGACGGCGAGAGGGCCTTCCTCAAGAAGCTCGCCTCGCTGCCCGACGGCGTGTGGCGCGACCGGACCTATGTCGAGTGCTGCCGGCCCGGAGACCGGCAGGTGCACCGGGTGGTCCTAACGTTAAAGAAATCCAAAGGCAAGTTGACGTTCGAGAACGAGGGAACGGATCCGCAGGCGGGCGGGATCAACGCCACCTATTCCGGCTGGCGCGGCGCGATCATGGTGGCGCTGAACGAGCTGATGTGCTGGGAGCAGTACTACGCGGTGGGCGGCGCGCTGCGCCACGTCGACTTCAATCCGACGCCCGGCACGCTCAACTGCGCCGACTTCCCGGCCTCGGTGTCGACCGCGCCGGTGCAGTGCATGGAGATCTCGCTCTACCCCGCCTACAACGTGCTCTCGAAGATGATCTACCCGTCGCCCGAGCTCAGGCGCGACGTGATGTGCATCGGCGGCACCAGCCAGTGGCCGGCGACCATCTTCCGCGGCATCGACCAGTGGGGCGAGCGCTACGGCTACCTGCTGGTCGACCCGATCGGCGGCGCGATCGGCGCGTTCTCGCACGCCGACGGCATCTCGACCGGCGGCCAGGCCCGCACCCCGATCTGCAAGCTGCCCAACGTCGAGCACACCGAGCAGTCATTTCCGGTTTTGTTCCTGTACAGAAAAGAGATCACCGATTCCGGCGGCGCCGGCAAATTCCGCGGCGGCCTGAGCGCCGAGTCGTGCTTCATCCCGCACGGCACCGACCGCATCACCCACGACACGCTGTCCTCGGGCAACGCGGTGCCGACTTCCACCGGGATGATGGGCGGCTACCCGGGCGCGGTAAACCGCTACCAGTTCCTGCGCGACTCGGACGTCCTCAAGCGCTTTGCCCAGTCAAGCCTCGTGGGCGACATCCGCGAGCTCAAGGGCGAGGCGCAGACGCTGCAGCTGCGCCAGCAGGACTTCAGCCAGAATCCGAGCGACGTCTACGCCGTGCTCTGGTCGGCGGCAGGCGGCTTCGGCGACCCGCTCGAGCGCGATCCGGCGAAGGTCGAGGCCGACATCGACAACGGCGACGTCTCGGCGATCGCGGCGCGCGACATCTACGGCGTGATCCTCGGCGACGCGCAGGCGACCGAGCGCCGGCGCATGGAGCTGCGCGCGCGGCGGCTGCACGGGCAATCGAAGCCACGGGGCAAGCTCGGCGGCAAGCGCAAGTACCTCGCTACCGAGGGCCTCGCCGTCCACGACAACGGCCACTACGCCTGCGCGAAGTGCGCGACCGACCTGGGGCCGGTCAGCGACAACTACAAGCAGCACTGCGTGCGCAACGACCTGCCGATCGAGGCGTCAAACCCGATCGTCGGCGACCCGCGGCGCTTCATCGATCCCCGGCCGCAGTTCCGCCAGTTCTGCTGCCCGGGCTGCGGCCTGCTGATCGAGAACGAGATCGCGATCGAGGAAGACCCGCTGCTGAGGGACGTCGACCTGCGCGCCCGCTAGGGGATTTCCGCCTAGACGATCGGGCAGCGCACCGTGTTCACCCCGAGGTAGATCTCGCGCAGGAAGGTGCCGAGGCTGCCGATCAGCGCGAGCATCGCCACCACGAAGAGCACCGCGATCAGGCGTGCGAAGTCGGCCGATACCAGCGCATCGACGAACGCGAGCGCGATCAGCAGGCAGATCAGCAGCGCCGAGAGCACCGCGAGGAAAATCGCGGCGTAGATCAGGCGGAAGCGCCGCTCGAGGATGTCGAGCTCGGCATCGGCGCTCGCGCGCGTCGCCCCGGCGAGCTCGCCGACCCGGGCGTTCAGCACGCTGCGCCGGTCGACCGCGCGGCCGAGGCGGTTGGCGAGCACGTTGAGCAGCGTCCCGACCGCCGTGAGCAGGAACACCGGCGCGATCGCGAGCTGGATGACGTGCGTGACGTCGCCGAACTGGATGGTGGGCATGCGGTACTCTAGCGCAGTGAACTTTTCGGGTGTCGGCTACGACGAGGCGATGCGCCGAGCGCGCGAGATCGTGCCGACGCTGCGCGAACGGGCGCAAAAGTGCGAGGACGCGCGCGTGCTGCTGCCCGAGAACGAGAAGCTGCTGCACGAAAGCGGCCTCTTCCGCTTCCACCAGCCGAAGCGCTTCGGCGGCATGGAGCTGCCCTTCGTCGCGGTCGTCGACATCGTCGCAGAGCTCGCGCGCGGCTGCCCGTCGACCGCCTGGAACGTCGGCAACCTCGGTTGCCACCACTGGATCCTCGGCTACTACGCGCCGGAGACCCAGCACGAGATCTGGGACGCGAACCCCGACGTGCTCATCGCCTCCTCGATCGCATTGGCGGCGGGACGGGGGCGTCGTGTTCCCGGGGGCTTCCAGGTTTCAGGCAAGTGGCCCTTCTCCTCCGGCGTCGACAATTCCGACTGGAACATGCTGGCGGTCACGGTCTACGAGAGCGACAAGCCCGAATCCCGTGCCGTGGACTGGCGGCTTTGCATCGTGCCGAAGACCGATTACCGGATCGTCGACACCTGGTACGCGATGGGCATGGTCGGCACCGGCTCGAAGGACATCGAGGTCCAGGAAGTGTTCGTGCCCGAGCGCCGCGCGCTCGAGCTGGCGAAATGCCGCGGCGGCCTGGAGCACCCCGGAGCCGCGCTCAACAGCGGCCCGCTCTTCCGCGTGCCGATCGTCGCGGCGGCCGGGCACCCGCTTGCCGCATCGGCGCTCGGCGCCGCCGAAGGCGCGCTCGAGCACGTCGTCGGCATCTTCTCCAAGAGAATAGGCACGTACACCGGCGCCAAGGTAAGCGACTTCCAGGCCGTGCAGATCAAGGTCGCGAAAGCGCGCGCGCTCGTCGATTCGGCGCGCTACCTGATGCGCAGCTCCGCCGTGGCCCTTGAGAACGAAGCTCTTGATCTCGAGACCAAGCTGCGCCTGCGCATCCAGAACACCCTCGCGGTGATGCAATCGCGCGAGGCGGTCGAGACGCTCTGGTCGTGCTACGGCGCCAACGCCATCTACACGCGCGACCCGCTGCAGCGCTTCCTGCGCGACACGCAGGCGATCAACCAGCACTTCTCGTTCAACTTCGACATCGCCGGCAGCGCATTCGGCACGGTGGCGCTGGGCGGCAAGTACACCAACCCGACGATGTAGCCCGATGGACGATCTCATCGGCCAGATCGGCTACGTCGCGATCCTGATCGGCACCTTCCTCGAGGGCGAGTCGGTGCTCGCGCTCGGCGGGGTGGCCGCGGCGTACGGCTACCTGACCTTCTGGAAGGTGATCGCGGTCGGCGCGACGGGCGCGTTCCTCGGCGACCAGCTCTGCTTCTACCTCGGGCGGCGCTATGGCGCGCGCATCATGGCGCGCTTTCCGAAGCTCGCCGCCAAGGCGCCGCGCGTGCAGGAGCTGGTGCGCCGCTGGGACGCCCCCGCGGTGATCGTGCTGCGCTTCCTCTACGGCCTGCGCATCGCCGGGCCGGTCATGATCGGCTCGGCCGGCATCTCGCCCGCGCGGCTCGCGCTCTTCAATTTGATCGGCGTGCTCCTCTGGGCGCCCATCGTCGCCGGTGTCGGGCACCTCGCCGGCCAGGCGCTCGATGCGTGGGTCGGGCGGCTCAAGCATGCGCAGATCGCGCTGCTGATGGTGCTCGTGCTGGCAGCGATGATCGGCTGGCTGGTGGTGCAGTGGCGCCGCCGCTAAGGGCGAGCGGCCTTCCAGTATCCCGAAAGGCTCCCGCTCGCCTCGCCGCTCATCTCCTTGCCGCGCACCCGGCCGGTGTAGACGTCGAGGCCTACCGCGAAGCGGATGCGATCGCCGGTGACGCGGCCCGCGACCGGCAACTCGCGCCCGCCGCTCGCGAGCGTGCCGCTTAGGGTCTGGAACTCCTGCTCGAGGCGCAGCTCGCCCGCCGGCAGGCGCCAGGCGCCGGCGACCTTCGCCGGCACGATGTAGAGGTAGGCGGTGCACCAGATATAGCACTGGCTGCCGCTGTAGCCGGTCTCGGCCGGTTCCCAGCCCTCGATGCGATAGGTGTTGTTGACGATGCGCGTGCCCGGCGGCAGCTCGAGGAACTTGGGCGCGAGCTTGCGCAGGTTCGCCGGCAGCAGGAAGAGCGCCAGCACCGTCGCGTACGAGAAGTCGGCCTCGAACATGTCGCCCTGCACGAACCTGGCGCGCTCGGCGACGCCGGCCGCCGCAGCGTTGCGCTGCGCAAGCGCCACCATGTCGGGAGCGTACTCGACGCCCATCGCGCGCGCGCCGCGCTTTGCCGCGGCGATCACCAGGCGGCCGTCGCCCGAGCCCAGGTCGACCACGAAATCCTTCGGCGTGACGCCGGCCAGGTCGAGCATCGTCTCGATCAGCTCGGCCGGAGTGGGCACCCAGACCACGTCCTTGCCCGCCTGGCCCTCGATCGGCTCGAACGGCTTGGTCTGCGCCAGCGCGGCGATGGGTAAAATCAGCAGCAACCAGGAGAGCCGGAACATGCCCATCACCGAATTGAACCATTTCCTGCTGGTCGCGCGGAATCTGGAGCGCACGAAGAAGTTCTACCAGGATGTGCTGGGGTTGCAGCTCGCCGAGCGTCCCGACTTCGGCTTCCCCGGCTACTGGCTCAAGGCCGGAGACGGGATCTGCGTGCACCTCGCCTCGCAGGCGCCGAACAAGATCCGCGACCAGTTCCTGCTGAAGAAGCATCCGAAGGGCACGCGCGGCTCGGGCTCGGTCGACCACATCGCGTTCCTCGCGCAGAACCCCGGCGAGGTGCGCAGCCGCATCCGGAAGAACAGGATCGAGATGCACTTCCGCAGCTTCCCGGACGCGAGCCCGCCGCTCTTCCAGATCTTCCTCAAGGACCCCGACGACGTGACCATCGAGCTCAACTTCCTCGGCGAGCGCATCGACGAGAAGGAGTGGCGCGGCAAGGGATCGGCCAGCGCGCTGACGCTGAAGCAGGCGCCGGGCACGAAGACGAAAATCAAAGAAACCGCGTAGTGCGCGGCGTCGTCTTCCTCGGCGATCGCAAGGTCGAGCTGCGCAGCTTCCCCGACCCGACCCCGGGCCCGGGCGAGGTGGTGATCGAGATGAAGGCCTCGGGCATGTGCGGCTCAGACCTCAAGTTCTACCGCTCGCCCCCGGGCGCAGCTCAAGCGGCTCTCGGCCTTGGCAATCTCAAGGATCCCTTCATCGGCGGCCATGAGCCCTGCGGCGTGGTCGTCGCGCGCGGGCCGGGCGTCTCGGAGAAGGAAGCCCCGACCGGCCAGCGCGTCATGGACCACCACTACTCGGGCTGCGGCGTGTGCAACCACTGCCGCGTCGGCTGGTCGCAGCTCTGCCGCGCCGGCATCACCGTCTACGGCGTCACCGCGCACGGCGGCCACGCCGATTATTTGCGCGTTCCGGTAAAAACCATCGTGGAACTGCCGGAGGAGCTCTCTTTCGCGGAGGGCGCCGCAGTCGCGTGCGGCACCGGCACCGCCTACGGCGCCCTGCGCCGGATGCACATTGCGGGCGGCGACACGCTGGCCGTATTCGGCCAGGGCCCCGTCGGCCTCTCGGCCACCGTTATCGGCGCAGCGATGGGCGCGCGCGTGATCGCGGTCGAGACCTCGCCCGAGCGCATGAAGCTCGCCGAGCAATTCGGCGCCGATGCGACCCTCGACGCCTCCAAGGAAGATCCGGTGGCGGCGATCAAGGAGCTGACGCGCGGCGTCGGCGCCGACCTCGCGCTCGACTGCACCGGCGCGGCCGCCGCGCGGCGCGCCGCGGTGCGCTGCGTGAAGACCTGGGGCACGGCCTGCTACGTCGGCGAAGGCGGCGACGTCACGCTCGACGTCAGCCCCGACCTCCTGCGCCGGCAGGTCACCCTGATCGGCTCGTGGACCTTCAGCGCCATGGGCATGCGCGAGTGCGCCGAGTTCATCGCCAGGAAGCGCATCCCGCTCGAGCGCATCTTCAGCGACCGCTGGCGCCTCGAGCAGGCCGACGCGGCCTACCGCAAGTTCGACACCCAGACCACCGGCAAGGGCGTTTTCCTCCTTTGACCCGGCTTTTCGAGCCCATCGAATTGCGCGGGATTCGCGCGCGCAACCGCATCGTCGTCTCGCCGATGTGCCAGTACTCGGCGAAGGACGGTCACGTCACCGACTGGCACCTCGTGCACCTCGGCAAGTTCGCGCAGGGGGGCGCGGGCATCGTTTTCGTCGAGGCGACTGCGGTCGAGGAGCGCGGGCGCATCACGCACGGCGACACCGGCATCTGGAGCGACGCGCATGTCGAGGGGCTGAAACGGATCGCGCAGTTCGTGAAGAGCCAGGGAGCGATTCCCGCCCTGCAGCTTGCGCATGCCGGCCGCAAGGCGAGCATGGCGCGTCCGTGGTACGGCAACGCGACGCTGACGCGGGCGGACCTCGAGCGCGGCGAGAAGCCCTGGACGATCGTCGCGCCGACCGAGACGCCGCTCGACGCTGGGTGGCTGAAACCCTCTCCCCTGGGCAAGGGCGACATGGAGGCCCTGCTGGACGCCTATCGCGCGGCGACAAGGCGAGCGCGCGAAGCAGGATTCGAAGCGCTCGAGCTTCACGGCGCGCACGGCTACCTGCTGCACACGTTCCTCTCGCCGATCTCCAACACGCGCAATGACGAGTACGGCGGCAGCCTCGAGAACCGGATGCGCTTCCCGCTCGAGGCCGTGCGCGCCGTGCGCGAGACTTGGCCCCAGGACAAGCCGCTCTTCGTGCGCGTCTCCTCGATCGACGACGTCGACGGCGGCTGGAGCCTCGATGACACGCTTGCTTTCGCTAGGGAGCTGAAGAAAGCGGGTGTCGACGTCGTCGATTGCTCCTCCGGCGGCATCCTCGGCTCGGCGACGGCGGCGACCAAGACCCTCGTGCCGCGCGTGCCGGGCTTCCAGCTGCCGTTTTCCGAACGAATCCGGAAAGAAGCGGGCATCAAGACCATGGCGGTGGGTCTGATCCTGACCGCGCAGCAGGCCGAGGAGGCGCTCGCCGCCGGGCGCGCCGACCTTATCGCGATCGGCCGCGAGGCCCTCTACGACCCGAACTGGCCGCTGCACGCGGCGCAGGCGCTCGGCGCCGACGCCGAGATGGCGCGCTGGCCGGTGCAGTACGGCTGGTGGCTCTCGCGCCGCGAGGGCCTGCTCAGGAAACTGGGGATACGCAAATGAAGACCCTCACGATTTCGGCGCAGGAGATGGGCAAGCGCATCGCGCGCTACCGCGAGCTCAAGCCGCTGCCGATCCAGAGCGGCGACATCCCGCTCGCGGCGCGCGACGTGGTCTATTCGCGCAAGCTCCTGTCCGTGATCGGCCTCGAGGACGCGCAGACGCCGATCAACGCCGGCGCGCCCATCCGCGGCGCCGCCGGCATGACCATGACGCTCGCCGTTTGCCCGCCCGGGCAGGGCCCCGGGCTGCACGCGCACCGCCAGACCTACGAGACCTTCACCGTGCTGAAGGGACGCTTCGAGGTGAGCTGGAACGACGACGGCTCGGAGCGCGCGGTGCTCGAGCTGTTCGACACGGTCTCGTTCCCGCCTGGCGTGTGCCGCGCCTTTCGCAACATCGGCAGCGGGGAAGGCATCCTCCAGGTGCTGATCACCGGCGGCGTGCACGACATGAACGACATCGATTTCGCCGAGGACGCGAAGGCGAGAATCGAGGCGGTCGGGCGCGGCCTGTCGCGCGAGTTCGAGAAAGCCGGGTTTACGTTTACCGCGGGTAAAGCCTAGGCAGCAGCCGGCCTACTTAGCTTCCTTCACCGCGAGCAGGCGCACCAGCGGCATCGGCTTGCCGCCGCTCCTCTCCCAGTCGGTCGGCGCCTGCGTGTCCTGGTACAAGCGCACGCGCAGCGCGCCGAACACCTTCGGCAGCTCGTTGCTGCGGTATCCGTACGCCTCGCCCTGGAGGTTGGCCTTGTTGACGTCGCGGTGGATGCCTTCGACCACCAGGATGCCGCCGGGCTTGAGCGAGTCCATCACCTTCTTCGCGTTGCGTGTCAGGTACTCATGCATGTACATGCCGACGACGAGGTCGTACCGGGCCTTGCCGTAGTTGAACTTGTCGACGTCGCCGACTTGCGCGTTGATTTTCAGGCCGCGCTTCTGCGCCTCGGCCCGCGCCTGCTTCACGCCGATCTCCGAGATGTCGAAGCCGGTCACGTCCCAGCCGAGCGCGGCGAGGAAGAGCGAGTTGCGCCCCTGCCCCATGCCGATGTCGAGCGCCTTGCCCGGCGTGCGTCCCTTCACCGTCTCGGCGAGGAACTTGTTGAACTGGTGCTCCTTGCCTTCGCGCTGGGCGTAGAGATCGTTCCAGACCTGCTCTGCGGACTTCTTCTTCGGCGCCTGCGCGGCAACAGCGAGCGGCAGGCACGCCGCGACTACGACGATGGCGCGGATGAGCGTCATGGTGGATCCTCCCCTTCCGGAGAAGATACACCAGGACGCGGATGGGCTACGACTTAGGTAGCGTGCAGGCCGCCGGGGCGGCTCGCGCCCTTGACCGCCTTGCTCGCGGAGCGCGTCTCGCGCTGCGCCACGTCGCCCAGCGAGACGATGCCGACCAGGCGCTTGTCGCGGCTCACCACCGGCAGGCGGCGCACCTGCTGGTCGCCCATGTTCTTCGCGACGTGGTCGAGCTCCTCGTCCTCGTAGCAGTAGAGCACTTTCTCGGTGCTCATCACCTCGCGCACCGGCGTGTCCGGGCCCTTGCCCAGCGCCACCGCGCGGATCGCGATGTCGCGGTCCGTGATCATGCCCACCAGGCGGTCGTTATCGCCTACCGGCATGGCGCCGGCGTTGATCTCGTCCATGACCTTGGCCACGTCGCGGATACTCTGTCCCGGCGTGGCGACGCGCACTTCGCGCGTCATCGCTTCGCTGACTCGCATTTGTCTCTCCTTTCCAGGGGTTTACTGCTTCCTGGAACCGAGCAAGAGATAAACCGCCACCGTGAGTGTGGTTACCGCGATCGCGAGGCACGAGCCGAGCGCGAATGCGGCGGCGGGATAGATGAAGAACGACGCCTGCGCCGCGAGCGCCTCGCTGGGCGCGATGCCCAGGAACAGCGTCGCCGCTATCAGCATCCAGCGCATCACCCGGTTGTAGGACAGCGCGAACTGGCGCGCGGTCAGCGGGCCGCGCGAGGCATCCTTGAAAAACGCGAACGGGTCTAGGTAGAGCACGAGCTGGCGGGCGAACGGCAGTCGTGCACGGCGCTCGGAGGAGAGAAGCCGTTCGACCTCGGCAGGATCAGCGCGCACCGGCCTTAACGGTACCCGCCTTCACGGTACCGCCGTGCTTCAGGCAGATCGCCCTTTCGGCACCCGCCAGCGAGTCGCACGAGCGGGGCCTTTGCGCCTGGCGCAGGCACTCGACGCGCTCGTCGCCGCTCAGGCGCTGGCAGCGGCGCGCATCCTCCTGGGGCGTGGACTGCGCGAAGCCGATCGCGTGCGCCAAAAGGAGGACGGCAGGGGTGAGGGCCGCGCCGAGGATCTCGATTCTCACGCGCGAAATCCTGCAAGCGACGTTCCCGAACGGCGCGTCCACGGCGCTGTCCAGAAGGGATGGACACTCATGCACTGCATCACTATCCGCACAGCGGCGCGCTCGGCCGCTGGCTCGGCGTCGGATTTCTCTCCGGAGCCGTCGCGGTTCTCGCCTTCCACCAGGGGGCGCTCGCGCTGCTGCACGTTTTTCAGCTGAGTCCGCGCGCGCCCTACTCGTTCGCGCCGACGCTGCCCTTCGGCGTGCCGGAGCTCTGGTCGCTCGCCTTCTGGGGCGGCGTCTGGGGCGTGGTGCTGGCGGCCGCGTTCGCCCGGCTCGACGGTGCTCGCCTCGTCCTCGCTTCGCTGCTCTTCGGTCTTCTCCTGCCCACGCTTATCGCGTGGTTCGCCGTCGCGCCGCTGAAGGGCCAGCCCCTGGCCGCGGGCGGTGCGCCGCTCGGCATGATGGCCGGCCTCGTCGTCAACGCCGCCTGGGGCTTCGGTGCCGGCCTCGGCCTCGCCCTTTTCGGACGAAGCCATGGCTGAGGGGGCGCGCTAGCGCTCGCCGCGGCGCAGCTGCACGGTCTTTTTCAGCTGCTTCGCGATCGCGCCGAACGCCTCGTTGATCAGCGCCGGGAGCTGGGTCTGCGGCTCGTGCACCTGTTTCTGCTTTTTCACCGCCAGGTCGTGTTGCGGCGGCAGGCGCACCTCGACCATCAGGCTGTAGCGGTTGCCCTTGCGGTGCGAGGCCTGCTCGCGCGAGAGGGTGACGTGGCAGCGCGTGATGCCGGGTCCGAAGCGCTCGAGGTGCGCCATGCGCTCGCCGATGTAGCGCTCGATCCAGCGGCTACGGGAGATGTCCTTGAAGATGACTTCCGGGGTGCGGCACGGCGATTGCTGACCGCGCTGCAAAGGAGAGCTCCGCCATGTCTCGGTTGTTCTGGGGAATCGCGTTCGGCGCCGCGAGCGCTTACATGCTGGATCCGCAGCAGGGCCGTCGCCGCCGCGAGCTGCTGCGCGCCAGACTGGCGCGCGGCGTGCGCGACAGCGGCGGCACCGGCGGCCTCGCGGCCGCGCTCTTCCTCTACGGCCTCGCGCGCGGCGGGATCGGCGGCCTGGGCGCCATCGTGCTCGGCTCCGCCGTGCTCGCGCGCAACGCCGCGAACGCGCCGGCGCGCGAGCGCGTAGCGGAGCGCGTCAGCCCATAGTCTCTTATTGGAGGGTTTCTTCCTTCAGCTTGAAGCCGTGCACCTTGATGACCGGCGTGAACGCCGGCGGCGTCCAGGGCGCATCGGTGCGGTGCAGGAGATGCTCGGCGAGCCACAGGCCCTGCGAGCGGATCGGCGAGACGAAGGCATAGAGGCGACCACCGACTTCGGCGACGTCGCCCACGGCGTAGATCGAGGGATCCGCCGTGCGCAGGAACTCGTTGACCACGATGCCGCGCGCGGTCGGCAGTCCCGCCTCGCGCGCGAGCTCGATGCGCGGCGCGAATCCGGTCGAGACGATCACGCCGTCGAACGGGCCGAGCTCGCCCGACGCGGTCTGCACGCGGCCTTCGAACACGGCGCGCACGTCCTGGCTGTAGAGCATCTCGACGCCAAGCGCGGCGAAATGGCGCGCCAGCGCCTGCGACTGCGGCTCGGTGAGCTGCAGCTCCATCAGGCGATTCTCGCGATGCACCAGCACCACGTTGTCGCCCGCCTTCTGCAGGTCGGAGGCGAGCTCGCAGCCGATCAGCCCGCCGCCGATCACCGCCCAGAGCGGCTTCCTGCCGTGCGCGAGGATATGCGCGCGGCGGCGGCGCAGCGTGAGCAGGTCGTCGAGGCTGTTGAGCAGCAGGAAATGCGGGCGCGAGGCCGCGAGGACCGGTGGAATGCGCGCCGCCGAGCCGGTCGCGAGTATGAGGATGTCGTATTCCAGGCTTCCCTCCTCGAGAAGCAGGCGCTGCTTCTCGCGGTCGATGCGCGAGGCCTCCACTCCCGAGAGCACGCGCGCCGGCGCGAGCGCCGCGTACGGCTTCATCACGATCTTCGCCGCCGCCGCGTCGTCGAGCGCCATGCCATGCGACAGGCGCGGCCGCGAGTAGTAGCCGAGCGTCTCCGCGGTGACGACGCTCACCTCGTGCGCGGCGGCGAGGCCGCCCGCGACGGTGACGCCGGCGAGGCCCGAGCCGACTACGACAATTCGCATGCGGTGGCGAGGACGAAGTCGGCCTTGGTGGCGCCGCACTCGGGGCAGCACCAGTCGGCGGGGACGTCTTCCCAGCGCGTGCCGGGCGCCAGACCCGAACCGGGGTCGCCCGCCGCCTCGTCGTAGACGTGGTCGCAGATCTGACAGGTGAATTTGCGCAATGCCATGGTCAGCGGTCCTTGAGCAGCGAAAGCGCTTCCTGGCGCGCCTGCGCATCGGTTGCGTAGACGCCGCGCAGGGCGCGGGTGGTGGTTTGCGAGTGCTGCGTCTCGACGCCGCGCATCGCCATGCACAGGTGGCGCGCCTCGGCGATGACCAGCGCGCCCTTCGGCTCGAGCAGCTCTACGAGCGCATCGGCAAGCTGCTCGGTGAGCCGCTCCTGAACCTGCAGGCGGCGCGCGAACAGCTCCACCAGGCGCGGGATCTTGGAGAGCCCGATGATGCGGCTCGAGGGCAGATAGGCCACGTGCACCCGGCCGAAGAAGGGCAAGAGATGGTGCTCGCAAAGCGAATAGAACTCGGCGTCGCGCACCAGCACCACGCCGTCGCCCTCGGCGGGGAAGATGCCGTTGCCGACCACGCTCGCCGCGTCGCCCTGGTAGCCGGCCGTCAGCGCGCGCATCGCCTTGGCGAAGCGCCGCGGCGTGTCGCGCAGCCCCGGGCGCCCGAGATCCTCGCCAAGGTGGCCGACGATCGCCTGCACGTGCGGCGCGATCGGGTCCTCGCGATAGTCGGTGAGGTTCTTCAGGACCGCGCTCATTTTCCGATCCTCGTCATGACGTTCGCGACGATACGGTCGCAGCGCTCGCCGGCGAAAGCGAACGCGTCGCCGTAGGCATGATCGATCTCCTGCGCCAGCGCCTCGCGCAGCAGGCTCTTCGCGCGGAAGAACCGCGAGCGCACGGTGGCTTCCGGAATGCCGAGCACCTTGGCGGTTTCCTCGACGGAGAGCTCCTCGACCGCGCGCAGCACGAACACCGGGCGGTAGGCGTCGGGCAGCGCGTCGATGCGCCGCTCGAGCAGCTTTCTCACTTGGGCGCGCTCGGCGCCCGCTTCGGGTTGTTGGTCCATGCGGCTGTCCGGTAGTTGTTCAAGCTCCTCCGACGCCATGCCCGCCTGGATCGGCACGATCGCCGCCCGGCGCGCGCCCTTGCGCAGTCGCTGCAGCGCCTCGTTCGCCACCACGCGCGCGAGCCAGGTCGAGAGCTTCGCCTCGCCGCGGAACGCGCCAAGGGTGCGGTAGGCCTGCAAATATGCCTCCTGCAGCGCGTCCTCGGCCTCGGCGTCGTCGCGCAGGATGGCGCGCGCGGTGCGGAACAGCGCCTGGTTGTAGCGGCGCATCAGCTGCTCGAAGGCCTTGCCGTCGCCGGCCGCGACCCGCTTCGCCAGGTCGGCGTCCGATCCCGTGGAAGCGGTGTGGATTTGGGCTTTTCTCATGGCACCCCATTGGATGACGCGAGGCCGAGCGGCGTTCCCGCCCCGCACGTTTCTTGCTCGCTGCAGTTTGGAGGTTTACCGATGCGCACCCCTGCCAACATCGCCCGGCACCCGATCCATCCCATGCTGGTGGCGATCCCGATCGGCCTTTGGCTCTTTTCCCTCGCCTGCGACGTGATCCACCTCGCCGGCGCCTCGAGCGAGAACTGGCTGATCGTCGCCCGCTACTCGATGGTCGGCGGCATCTTCGGCGCCCTGGTCGCCGCGATCCCCGGGTTCATCGACATGCTGTCCCTGCCGTGGAATCTCAAGCGCGTCGCCCTCATCCACATGGTGATCAACCTGACGGTGGTCGGCCTGTACGTGGTCAACGCCTGGATGCGGGCGCACGGCGCGGAAAGCGCCGCGCCGTACTGGCTGTCGCTGATCGGCGTGCTGTTGCTGGCGATCTCCGGCTGGCTCGGCGGCAAGCTGGTCTACGTCCACGGCGTGGCCGTCGACGCGCTTCCCGATCAAAGCGTGGGGTTGTCCCCGGGCAGGCCCAGGGCTACGCGGCCGTAGGTCGTCGCCGCGATATCGGTGTTGAAGGAGAAGTGCTGCTTGACCGCGTGCGCGTCGCGGAACGCGCGCGCCGTGTGCCCCGACTCGTAGAGGCCGCCGGCGCCCGCCAGGCCGAACATCACGTCGACCGCGCGCACCGCCCACTCGACCGCGTAGGCTCCCTCCAAACGGTAGCGGGCCTTCGTCCTGAGGTCCGGAATGCCTCCGGATGAAATCGTCTGCTGCGCCTCGCGGCAATTGGCGAGCTGCACCAGGCGCGAGGCGTGCGCGCAGGCGGTCGCTTCGCCGAGGCGGATCTGCGTGCTCTGGATCTCGGCGATCCGGGCGCCGGTCATCTTCCCGGCGCGGGGAGCGAAATCGTCGATCAGCGCCTCGGCGATGCCCAGCGGCACGCCGGAGAGCATGTAGGGAAAAAGCGCGAACACCGGCATCTGGAAGAGCGGTCCGGGGTTGGCCGCGCTGCCCGGCGTCGGGCCGCCCTTGGTGTCGGCGACCGCGAGCGTGCGGTGCTCGGGAACGAACTGGTCCTTCGCCTCGACGTCGTTCGAGCCGGTGCCGCGCAGCCCGCCGGCGCGCCAGGTATCCAGCACCTTGTACTGCGAGCGCTCGAGCAGGAAGACGCGCTGCTCGGGCGGCGCGTTCTCGTCGAGGTAAGCGAGGCCGGCGAGCATGTTCCACTGCGAGGGATCGACGCCGCTCGAGAACGGCCAGCGGCCGCTGATCGCGTAGCCGCCTTCGACCTTCTTCGCCCTGCCCGCGGGGAAGACGAATGACGAGGCGATGAGCGCATCGCGCGAGACGCTCCAGATCTCGTCCTGCGCCTCGCGCGGGAACATGCCGAGCATCATGTGGTGCGCGGCGAAGTTGACCCAGTTCCACGCCGTCGAGGCGCACGCGCGCGCGAGCAGGGCGCCGAACGTGACCACCGCGGCGAACTCGAGCTCGGCGCCGCCGACTCGCTTCGGCTGATGGATGCGAAAGAGCTCGGCGTCGTGGAAGTCGCGCAGCGTCTCGTCGGGGAGCCGGCGCAGCTCCTCGCAGCGCGCAGCGCGCTCTTTCAGCCTGGGTAGCAGGGCCTCGGCCCTGGCCCAGAGCTCAGCGTGCCGAGCGGAACCAGTCAAGGATCTGCCCGCCTGTCCAGAGCAGCACGCCCGGCCGCTGCACGATGTATTCGAGGAGCCGCTCGAGGTAGCCGATGCGGTGCGGCACGCCGCTGATGTAGGGATGCACGCTGATCGCCATCACGCGCGCGCTCTTCCCGCCTTCGGCATGGAGCCGGTCGAACTGGTCGATGCCGCGCCGCAGCCACTCTTCCGACGGATGGGCCTGCAGCAGCATCATCGCGATGTCGTTCATCTCCACGGTGTAGGGCACCGAGACGATCGGCCCGGAGCTGGTCTGGATCTCGCAGGGCTGATCGTCGAGCACCCAGTCGGCGACGTACTCGATGCCCGCCTCCGCGAGCCAGTCGATGGTGTCGTAGGTCTCGGTGAGGCCCGGGCTCTCCCAGCCGCGCGGCTTCTTGCCTGTGAATCTCCGGATCGCCTCGATCGTGTCCCTGATCGCCTTCTTCTGGTCCTCGACGTGGTGCATCGGCCGCTGCACCCAGCCGTGGCCCATGAACTCCCAGCCCGCCGCCAGGGCCGCCTTCGCCACCGGCGGGTAGCTCTCGATCACCGAGCCGTTGAGCGCGAGCGTGGCCTTGATGTCGAATTTCTTCAGCGCCTCGACGAAACGCCAGAAGCCGACGCGCATGCCGTACTCGTGCCACGCCCAGTTCGGCAGGTCGGGCTGCAGCGGCTGGCCATAGGGGGGCGGCAGCACCGTGCGCGGCATGTTGCGCTCGATCGCCCACTCCTCGACGTTGACGATGGTCCAGACCGCGATGCGCGCCTCGCCCGGCAGCTTCAGCGGCGGCCGCTCGACGATCGGCGAGTAGGCGATGCGCTCCCTCGGCAGCTTCATGCGCGCATATAGTACGGTAGACTCGCCGCACTCTTGGAGGAGGGGACATGAAACTCAAGCTCGTCATCGGCGCCGCCGCAACGGCGCTGTCCAGCGCGGCTTTCGCGCAGGCGGTCGGATTCGCCACGCTTCCCCCGGGCAGCCTGAATCACACCACGGCATCCGCGGTGGCGAAGGTGCTGAAGGAAAAGGCCGGCATCAACATGCTGGTTCAGCCGACCGCCGGCGACAACGTCATCATCCCGATGGTCAACCGCGCCGAGTCGCTGATGGGCATCGCCAACGCGCCGGAGACGGCGCAGCAGATCAGGGACGCGAAGCAGGGCGACGTGCGGCTGCTCTCGGTCGCGCACACGCTGCAGACCGCGTTCTTCGTGCGCAAGGACAGCGGCCTGCAGACCCTGGCCGACATGAAGGGCAAGCGCGTCGCGCTCGGCTATTCGGCGATGCGCACCATCGACCTGCTGACGCGCGCCATGCTGGCGACCGCCGGCCTGACGGAGCGCGACGTTCGCGCCGTGCGCGTGCCGAACGTGGTGCGCAGCGCCGACGACTTCGCCTCCGGCGCGGCCGACATGTTCTTCTTCGCCTTCGGCGGGCCGAAGGTGCGCGAGATCGACTCGAGCATCCCGTTGCGCGTCCTGGAGATCGACGAGAAAGGCATGCCCGCGGCGCGCAAGATCACGCCCTACGGCTTCCTCACCTCCGTGCAGCCCGGCCCGATCTATATCGGCGTGGAGAAGCCGATGAAGGTCTACAGCTTCGACAACCTGTTCCTGATCAACGCCAAGGCCCCGGACGAAACGGCCTATAAGATCCTCGACACGCTGGAGAAAAACCGCCCCGATCTCGCCGCCGTGCAGCCCGTGCTGCGCGCTTTCAGCGCGGCGAACGGCTATAAGAAATACGACATCCCCTACCACCCCGGCGCGCTCAAGTACTACCAGGAGCACGGTATCCAGGCCAAGCCGCTCGAGTGAGGGCGGCGCTCGCCGTCGACGTCCTCCAGGCGGCGCTGCTCGCCGCCATCGTCGGCTGGGTGCTGGATGTGCCGAGGCATCTCCTCGGCGTCTCGTTCTACACCGAGCAGCTGCTCGCCGTCTGCCTCGGCATCGGGCTCGCGCTCTCCTTCGTCGCGCGCCGGGACCGGGCGCCGCACTGGCTCGAGTGGTCGGCGGCGATCACGTCGCTCGCGATCTGCGCCTACATCACGATCCGCTACGAGCCGCTCACATACGAGCTCGCCATGCTGCCGATGGAGGGCGTGATCGGCAGCGCGCTGCTCGTGCTCATGGTCCTGATCGCGACGTGGCGGAGCGCCGGCGCCACGCTGGTGTGGATCATCGTCGCCCTCGGCGCGTGGGTCTTCGTCGGCCCGCACCTGCCGGCCGACTTCCGCACCCTGCCGGTTTCGCCGCAGCGCATGCTCGTCTATCTCGGCCTGGACGTGAACGGCATGATCGGCGCGATCCTGGCGGTGGCGATCATCATCGTCGTGCCCTTCACGCTGATGGGCCAGGTGCTGGCGCGCACCGGCGGCTCGGCGTACTTCGCCGACCTCGCCATGTCGGCGATGGGACAGTTCCGCGGCGGCGCGGCCAAGATCGCGGTGTTCGGCTCGGCGCTGTTCGGCATGATCTCCGGCGCCGCGGTGAGCAACGTCATGGCGGTCGGCATCGTCACCATCCCGCTCATGGCGCGCTCGGGGTTCTCGCCCACGCGCGCGGCGGCGATCGAGGCGGTCGGGTCGACCGGCGGCCAGCTCATGCCGCCGGTGATGGGCGCGGCCGCCTTCATCATGGCCGAGTTCCTCCAGGTGAAATACAGCGCGGTGGCGCTCGCCGCGGTCATCCCGTCGATCCTCTACTACGCGGCGCTGTTCATGCACGTCGACCTCGAAGCCGCCAAGGCGCGCATCGGCGCCGCGCCGGTCGAGAGCCCGCCGCGCTTCGCCGAGATCGTCAAGTCGGGATGGCATTTCCCGCTGCCGATCGCCTTCCTCGTCGCCACGCTCGCCTGGCCGGAATTCTTCTCGATTCCGATCGAGCGGGCGGCGGTCTACACCACGGCGATGATCGCGGTGCTAAGCATGATCTTCGGCTACCGGGGCCAGCGCGTCAGGCTGCGCGAGCTCGGCCGCGCGGTGCTCGACACCGGCCTCGCCGCGCTGGACATCGTGCTGATCGGCGCGGCGGCGGGCCTGGTCGTCGGCGTGCTGAGCGTGTCGGGCATCTCCTTCGGCCTGACCCTGCAGCTGATTGCGCTCTCCGGGGACAACCTGTTCCTGCTGCTTGTCCTCACCGCGGGGATCAGCATCATCCTCGGCATGGGGATGCCGACGGTCAGCGTCTACGTGCTTACCGCTACGCTGCTCGCGCCGTCGATGGTCAAGCTCGGCGTCACGCCCATGGCTGCGCACATGTTCGTGATGTATTTCGGCATGCTGTCGATGATCACGCCGCCGGTGGCGATCGCCGCCTACGCCGCCGCCAACATCGCGCGCGTGCCGGGCTGGAACGCGGGCTGGATGGCGGTGGTGGTCGGCTGGAGCACGTTCTTCATCCCGTTCCTATTCGTGCTCGAGCCGAGCCTGCTCATGCAGGGGCCGCTCGCGCTCTCGCTCTGGAACCTGGCGCGCAACCTGCTCGGCATCTTCGCCGGCACCGCCGCGGTGGTCGGCTTCGCCTTCCGGCCGCTCGGCGCGCCGCAGCGCTGCCTGTTCGGCGCCGCGGCGCTCGCGATCCTCATCCCTCAGAACGCCTTCCCCGGCGCGGAAATCCTCGACTGGATCGGCCTCGCCGGGGCCGTGGCGCTCCTCGCCTACGAGTGGACTCGCCGCCCTAAGCGAAAGGCAGCCTGAGCGGCACGCAGTTTGCTATCCCGGGGCATGAGATTCCTATTCGCCCTCGCGGCCGCAGGCGCGGCCTATTACTACTTCAGCCGCCGTCCCCGCCATGCGGGCTCGACGACCAACGCCAGCGACGCTGTGGACGACATCCACGTGCGGCCCAACGCCACCAGCGACGAGCACCTCGACGCGGCCGTCATGGAAACCTTCCCGGCGAGCGACCCGGTCTCGCCCGGCAAGCCCTCCGAGACCGCCTGGGAGCGCCAGCAGCGCCTCAGGAATAAGCCCTAGGCGCCGCGTGTCTACTCGGCCGTGATCTTGCGGGCCTTGATGACCCGGGTGTAGCGCTCGAGCTCAGCGGCGACGAAGCGGCGTGTCTCGTCCGGCGTGGCGACCAGCGGCTCCATCGCCTGGGCCTCGAACTTCTGCAGCAGATCGCGATTATGAAGCGCCGCGTTCAGGGCCGCGTTCAGGCGCGCGACGATCTCCGGCGACGTCCCTGCCGGCGCGAGCACAGCCTGCCACTGCGTGAATTCGAAGCCCTTCAGGCCGGACTCGTCGAGGGTTGGCACGTCGGGCAGCAGCGGCGAGCGCTTCCTGGAGGTGATGGCCAGGGCGCGCAGCGTCCCGGCCTTGACGTGCGGCAGCGCGGCCGCGAGGTTCGGAAAGCTCATGTCGACCTGGCCACCGAGCGTGTCCTGCAGCGCCGGGCCGCCCCCGCGATAGGGCACATGCAGGATGTAGGTGTGCGTGTCGTCCTTGAACATCTCGGCGCAGAAATGGAACGTGGTGCCAACGCCGGCGGAAGCGTAGGTGAGCTTGCCGGGGTTCGCGCGAGCGAGCGTGAGAAGCTCGGCAACGCTGTGGGCCGCGCTCTTCGGCGGCACGACGAGCAGGTGCGGCGAGGTGCTGACCATGCCTACCGCGGTGAAGTCGCGCAATGGGTCCCAGGTCAGCTTGTCGAACAGGCTCATGTTCGTGACCAGCGGAATGGTGTTGATCACGAGCGTGTAGCCGTCCGGCTTCGAGCGCGCCGCGGCTTCCATCCCGATGTTGCCGGAGGCGCCGGCGCGGTTCTCTATGTAGATCTTGCCGCCCAGGGCGCTCGCCATCGGGTCCGCGACGAGACGCGCGGTGATGTCGACGCTGCCCCCCGGCGGCCAGGGTGAGATCAGCCTGATCGGCTGATTGGGATAGCCCTGGCCGAGCGCCAGGGACGCGAACGCGAGGCCGAGAATGGTCGATATCGATCGCATTAGCCGAGTTCCTCCATGACTGCGTTGCCGAACGCGCGCGTGCCGAGCGGCCCGCCGAGGTCGGCGGTGCGCGTCGCGGGCGCGCGGATCAGCGCGGCGATCGCGCCCTCGAGCGCCGCCTGCGCCTCCAGATACGCCCGCCGGCCGTGGCGCTCGCCGAGCCAGCCGAGCAGCATCGCCACCGAGAGCAGGAGCGCGCTCGGGTTAGCGCGGTCCTTGCCCGCGATGTCGGGCGCCGAGCCGTGCTGCGCCTGCGCCATGCAGTGCCTGTCGCCGGCGTTGATCGAGCCGGCGAGGCCGAGGCTGCCGGAGAGCTCGGCGGCCTCGTCCGACAGGATGTCGCCGTACATGTTGGTGGTGACGAGCACATCGAAGCGCGCCGCTTCGCGCACCAGGAGCGCCGCCATCGCATCTACGAGCTGCTCCTCGTAGGCGACGTCGCTGAATTCCTTGGCGACGGCCCGCACCTCGCGCAGGAACAAGGCCTCGGTGGTCTTCAGCACGTTCACCTTGTTCACCGCGCATACCTTGCGCTTGCGCGTACGCGCGAGGCGGAACGCGGCGAGCGCGATGCGACGGCAGCCGGCGGCGCTGATCTTGCGGATCGAGAGCGCCAGGTCCGGCGTCGGCATGAACTCGCCCGGCCCCTGGTGCATGTTGCGATCGGCGTAGAAGCCCTCGGTGTTCTCGCGCACGATCACGAGATCCATCGTCGTGCGGCCCCAGTGCGGCAGCCCGTCGTAGGAGCGCGCGGGCCGGACGTTGGCGTAGAGGTCGAGCGCGATGCGCAGCGTCCCGGAAGGATTCTTCGCGCCGGGCGGATAGTCGAGGTGCGACACCGGGCCGATGATCACCGCGTCGGCAGCGCGGCAGGCAGCGAACACCGCCTCGGGAAAAGTGTCGCCCGTCTTCTTCAGCGCCGCATGGCCGACGTCGTGGCGATCGACGCGGATGCCGAGCGAGAAGCGCCGCTCCAGCCGCGCGAGGACTTCCAGCGCGACTGCGGTAATCTCCGGGCCGATGCCGTCTCCGGCGAGCGCAACGATGTTCATCCGCGTCCCATGATAATGCCGCCCCTCGCGGCCGACTGCCACATGCACGTCTTCGGCCCGTTCGCGCGCTTCCCGCTCGCGCCCGAGCGCGCCTACAACGTTGCCGAAGCGCCGCTTGCCGCGCACGAGCGCATGAAGCGAACCGTGGGCCTCGAGCGTACCGTGCTGGTGCAGGCGAGCGGGCACGGTTTCGACAATCGCGCCATGCTCGCCGCCCTGGAGGAGCTCGGACCTCGCGGACGTGCCGTCGCCGTGCTTTCTGCAGACACTCCCCGCCCGGAGCTGGACCGGCTCCATGCCCTCGGAGTAAGAGGCGTAAGGCTGAACCTCGTCACCCTCGCCTCGCGCCACGCCGGCGATCCCGCCGATCTCGTGCGCGCCTACGAGCGCATGCTCGCGCCGCTCGGCTGGCACCTGCAGGTGTTCGGCGAGAACTTCGAACGCCTGGAGCCGGCGCTCGCGCGCTGCACGGTGAACGTCGTCATCGACCACATGGGCCTGCCCGACGCTGCGAAGGGACTCGCGCAGCCGTCATTCCAGGCGGTTTTGAGATTGCTGAAGAAAAACCATGTCTGGGTGAAGCTCGCCGGCGCCGATCGCGTCAGCCGCTCGACGGGCCGCCTGCGCGACGCCATCCCCTTCATGCGCGCGCTCACCGAGGCAGCGCCCGACCGGCTGGTGTGGGGCAGCGACTGGCCGCACCTCGGCTTCCATAACCGGAGCCAGGTGCATGGCGACGAGATCCTGCCCTACCGGAAGCTTGATCCGCGCGAGCTGCTAGGCGCGCTGTTCGAGGCGATTCCAGAGCCTGCGACGGTGCTCGCCGGCAATCCGGGACGCCTCTACTTCGGTTGAGGGTGCCGCTAAACCCGTACCGTCACGCGGAGGAAAGTTGCCGGGATTGAGGTCTTGCCCTTGCCCGCGGTGTTTTTCTGCGCGAACAGCTCCTCCAGCTCCTTGAAAAGGTGGCCGGCCCTTTCGTTTTTCCTGGCGGCATCGAAAGCGTTCATCGTCGGACCGTAGTAGTCCCTGAATGCGGCGACAAACTCCGACGTGCTGCCGGGATAGTTGAAGACGTAGGTGTCCCGTACGCACGAGATCCTGTCCTGCGGAATGCCGGCGCCGCCGAACCGCTCGATGACGTTGGCTTCGACGCCCCAGGTCATCGGGCTGATGAAACCCTCCGGCGGGGGTGGCGAGTAAGCGGAGCTGATCTTGAGGATCTGCGCGACCAGCGTGGGGTCATTCGGTATCCAGTTGCCCATCACGATGCGCCCGCCAGGCTTGGTCACGCGCACCATCGACTTCGCGACGTCGCCCGGCTTCGGCGCGAACATCGCTCCGAAGATGCTGACCACCAGATCGAACGACCGATCCTGAAGCTCTTTGAGGTCGCAGGCATCGCCCTCCTGGAACCTCAGATTTCGTAGGCCCTGCTCGGCGGCCCGCTTGTTCCCGGCGGCGACCAGGTTCGCCGCAATGTCGACGCCCAGCACATCCGCTCCGAGCTTGGCGGCGGGCAATGCCGTCGTGCCGTCGCCGCACCCGAGGTCGAGGACCTTCATGCCCTTCGCAATCCCGAGCTTACGGACAAGCTCCTCGCCGCTCTCCCTCATGGAGGCTGCAATGCGCGTGAAATCGCCTTTCTCCCAAAGCGCCTTGTTCGGATTCATCGACAGTCTCCTTTCCCGAAAGTGGTCAATCCCCTTTGCGCTAGGCGGAGTGGCGGAACGGCATGCCTAGCGTTCCGGGGAGCGTGGCGATGCTCCGCGGGTCGCGCCAGTCGACGAGGCCGATGTCGAGCTCGCCCCGCGGCACCTGCGTGTAGGTGCCGAGGAAACGGTCCCACACCGAGAGGCAGAAGCCGTAGTTGCTGTTGCGCTCGGCCTCGATCACCGAATGGTGGATGCGGTGCATATCGGGCGTGACCAGCAGCCGTCTCACCCCCGGCTCGAGCCAGGACGGCAGCGAGACATTGGCGTGATTGAACATGGCGGTCGCGTTGAGCAGCAGCTCGAAGGCGAGCACTGCAGCGACCGGCGCGCCGAGGGCCGCGACCGCAGCGAGCTTGATAAGCGCCGAAAGCAGGATCTCGAGCGGGTGAAAGCGGATGCCGGTGGTCAAGTCAAAGTCCGGATCGGCGTGGTGCACCGCGTGAAGGCGAGAGAGCAACGGCACGGAATGGAACAGAACGTGCTGCAGATAGACGGTCAGATCGAGAAGCACGAGCGCGCCGATGAACGCCGACCACGGCGGCAACGCCAGCCGGTTGAACAGGCCCCAGCCCTCCGAGGCAGCCACCATCGCCACGGCGAGCGCCGACGCGGGAACGATGATGCGCACCACGAGCGTGCTGACGAGCGCCAGGCCCAGATTGGCGCCCCAACGCTGCACGCGCGCCAGCCTGAGTTGTCGCGCCGGCGCGAGACGTTCCCAAACGGCAAGCACGGCGAAGACGCCGAGGAACACCCCGGAACGCATGGCCAGCTCGAAGTCGGTCGGCATCGGTATATTCAACTCTTAGGTTGAATAGTAGAATGGAGCCCATGCCGAGGTCAACCGATGCCGGGCACAAGGCCCGCCTCTACGAGGCGGTCGGCCGGGTCGCGCTCGCCCTGGGCAGCGCCGGCCGGCAGCAGATCCTCGAGTTCGTCGCGCAGGGTGAGCGCAGCGTCGAGGTTCTGGCGCGGATGACCGGCCTCTCCGTCGCCAATACTTCCAAGCACTTGCAGGCGCTGCGCCAGGCCGGCCTGGTGAGCGCGCGCAAGGAGGGGCTGCGGGTCTACTACGCGATCGCCGGAGACGACGTCTCCCTCCTGCTCGCAGCGCTGCGCCAGGTTTCGGAGCATCGCGTCGCCGAGGTCGAGCAGCTGCTGAAGACCTGGCTCGCGCACCGCGACGAGCTGGAAGCGGTGCCGGCGAAAGTGGTTCTGGAGCGCGCAAAGAAGGGGCTGGTCGTCGTGCTCGATGTACGACCGCCCGAGGAATATTCGGCGGGACACCTGCCGGGCGCGGTGAACATCCCCATCCACCAGCTTGCCAAGCGCGTCAAGGAGCTGCCCAAGCGCGCCGAGGTCATCGCCTATTGTCGTGGCCCTTACTGCCTCATGTCCTACGACGCGGTCGCGATACTTCGAAAGAAAGGCATCAAGGCGAGGCGGCTGGAAGCCGGCCTGCCCGAGTGGCGCGCGGCCGGGCTGCCCGTAGTGCGCTAACCAAGCGCCTTCAGCGCCGGCATCACCTCGCGCGCGAAGCGCTCCATGCTGGCGCGCGTCAGGTCGGAAGGCAGCGTCGCGAACTGGCATAGCACCAGCAGGTTGCCGAAGCGCATTTCTTCCCAGTACTTCCTGAATGAGGCGAGAACCGTCTGGGGGCTGCCGCAGACGAAGAGGCCGAGCTCGAGCGCCTGCTCGAGCGTGACGTCGCCGAACATCTGCGCCTTCGCCTTCATCACGTTCTTCAGCGACTCGCGCGAGGTGTAGCCCGGCGGCAGGAGCATCTCGAGCGGCATGCGCACGAAGACGTTGCGGAAGGCCTCGAAATGCGCCTTTGCCTCTTCCCTGGCTTTCGCATCCGTGGAAGAAACATATACGGGCACGGCCCAGCCGAGCTGGCGGTCCTCGCACTGGTAGCCGTAGCCCGCGCACGTATCGCGGTATGACTTGAGGTAGCGCTGCACCACCTTCGCGGGGCTGAAGGTCTGAAGGTAGGGGTAGCGCCGGTCGGGGTGCGAGGCCCAGTCGATGGTCTCCTTGCTGCCCTGCGAGGGAATCCAGATCGGCGGGTGCGGCTTCTGGAACGGGCGCGGCCAGAGGTTCACGTACTTGTGCTTGTAGTGGTGGCCTTCGAAGGCGAAGGGCCCGGGCTCGGTCCACGCCCTGACGATCAGGTCGTGCGCCTCGTGGAAGCGCTCGTGCGAGAAGGTCGGGTTCACGCCGAAGGTGTGGTACTCGGCGCCGATGCCGCGCACGAAGCCGCTGATCAGGCGCCCGCCGGTGATCACGTCGATCATCGCGTGCTCCTCGGCGACCGTCAGCGGGTGCGAGCGCAGCGGCAATGCGCTGCCCAGGATGGCGATCTTCGCGCGCCTGGTTCGTCGCGCGAGGGCGGATGCGGTGACGATGGGCGATGGCATCAGCCCGTAGGCGGTCTGGTGGTGCTCGTTCACCGCCAGCGCGTCGAAGCCGAGCTCTTCGCCGTACTCGAGCTCGTCGAGGTAGCGGTTGTAGAGCCTGTGGCCCTTCTCCGGATCGAAATTGGCGTTGGGCAGCGTCACCCACACGGTGCCGTTCTTCCGCCCGGCCTCGAGGTCGAGGTCGGCGTACGGCATGAGGTGGAACAGCACGATCTGCATCTAGCGCGCGAAGCGGAACACGATGTCGCAGAAGTCGTCGGGCTTCTCCTCCTGCGGCACGTGCCCGCAGCCGTCGATCACGTGCAGCGTGGACTTCGGCAGCAGGCGACCGAGCTCGCTCGAAATCGCCACCGGGAGAATGCGGTCCTGCGCGCCCCAGACGATCGCGACCGGCACGCCGATGCGGTGCAGCCACTTCGGCAAATGCGGGTCGTGCAGCCGCGGCTCCCACGCGAGGCGCGCCGTGGTATGCCGGTTCTTGAGCTGCAGGTCGATGAGCTCGGGCGTCATCGGCGCCGCGAGGCGCTTCTCGGCGAACGAGGGGTCATGAAACAGCCGCCGCGCGGCCTCCTCGGGCGGAAGCAGGAACAGGTCGGCGGGCTCTACGCCGGGCGCCTTGACGCCGGCCGGCGCAACCAGCACCAGCCCGCGCAGGCGCGCGGTGTCGCGCACCGCGATCTCCATCGCCATCCAGCCGCCCATCGATGCGCCGACGAGCAGCGCGTCCTTCAGATCCAGGCGCGCGAGGAAGTCGAGGTAAAAGTAGGCGACGTCGTGGATATTCTCGAGCCACTGCGGCTCGTCCGACTTGCCATAGCCGGGATGGTCGGGAACCACGACGTCGAAGCGGGTGGCGAGCTTCTCCATGAACGGCAGCACCACCGGCGCGCCGCCCGCGCCGTGAAGGAAGACGAGCGGCCGTCCCTTCCCGCCGCGCCGGTAGTGCGTGCGGCAGCCGTCGACTTCGACGAGCTGCTCAGTGAACGGCATGCTCCAGCCGCTTGCCGGCGACGCCGGACTCGGCGATGACCATGGGGATCTCGGCGAAGTTCATCGGCGCCATGACGTGCGCGCCGGCGACCCCCGGGATCCCGGCGAGCGCGCGCAGCACCTCGACGCAGATTTTCCTGCCTTCGGCCTTCGGGTTGGCCGCGCCTTCCAGCCGGCGCACGAAGGATTCGGGAATGATCGTGCCGAAGAGCTTCTCGCGCATCCAGCGCGCCGAGCGCGCCGACGGGATCGGCGCGATGCCGATCAGCATCGGGATGCGGACGCCGGCCTCGCGCAGGCGCGCCGTGTAGCGGCGCACCACCTCGACGTCCATGCAGAACTGCGTCTGCACGAAGTCGGCGCCGGCATCGATCTTCGCCTGCAGGCCCTTCGGCTGCCAGCCCGCCGGCGGATCGATCGGCAGGTCGGCCGCGCCGATGACCAGCGGCAGCGGGCCATCGATGGCGGTTCCCGAAGGCAATTTCCCTTCGCAGCGCATGGCATGCGCCATCTTCAGCAGCCCGCGGCTGTCCAGGTCGTAGACCGGCTTCGCCTCGGGCTGGTCGCCGAGCTTCGGGTCGTCGCCGCCGAGCACCAGCACGTTGTGGATGCCGAGCGCCACGGCGCCGAGCAGGTCGCCCTGCAGCGCGAGCCGGTTGCGGTCGCGGCAGGTCATCTGGAAGATCGGCTCGATGCCGCTCTGCACCAGGAAGTGCGCGGTCGCGAGGCTCGACATGTGCACCTTCGCGCCGGCGCCGTCGGTGACGTTCACCGCCGTGGCGAGCCCCTTGAGCGGCATCGCGCGGCGCAGGAACTCGGCGGGGTCGGTCGAGACCGGCGGCGTGATCTCGGCGGTGATGACGAAGCGACCGCTGCGCAGCCGGGCCTGGAGCTCGCTCGCCGCGCGGCGCTCAGTGGGCATGGGGCGCTGATCTTATCATCGGCCTCCCGTGGAAAATGAGCGTGGGATTCGACCCCATGCCCGAGCTGCCCGACCTCACCGTCTACATAGAAGCGCTCGAGCGCCACGTGCTGGGCAAGCGCCTGGTGCGCGTGCGCCTCATGAACCCGTTCATCCTGCGCACCGCGGTGCCGCCGATCGCCGACGCGGAGGGCAAGCGCGTCGGCGAAATCCGGCGCGTCGGCAAGCGCATCGTCTTCGTCCTCGAGGGCGGACTGTTCCTGGTGATGCATCTGATGATCGCCGGCCGCCTGCGCTGGACGCAGCCCGGCAAGAAGCCGCCCAATACGCTCGCGTTGCTCGATTTCGAGGACGGGACGCTCGCCTTCACCGAGGCCGGGACCAAGCGTCGCGCTTCGCTGCATCTCCTCTCGTCCCTGGAAGGCCTCGATCCGGGCGGGATCGAGATCTTCAGCGCCGACCTCGCGACTTTCGCGCGGCGCCTGAAGAGCGAGAACCACACGCTCAAGCGCGCGCTCACCGATCCGCATCTCTTCTCGGGCATCGGCAACGCCTACTCCGACGAGATCCTGCACCGGGCGAAGCTTTCGCCGATTGCCATGACGCAAAAGCTGGATGAAAACCAGATCAGGAGTCTCTTCGAGGCGGCGCGTGCCACGCTGGCGGACTGGACCGATCGGCTGCGGGCGGAAGCGCGCGGCGGCATGCCCGAAAAAGTCACCGCGTTCCGCGAGGGCATGGCCGTCCATGGCCGCTACGGCAAGCCCTGCCCGGCATGCGGCGCGCCGGTGCAGCGCATCGTCTTCGCCGAGAACGAAACGAATTACTGCGCGCGCTGCCAGACGGGCGGTAAGATCCTAGCGGATCGTGCGCTTTCGCGGCTGCTCAAGAAGAGCTGGCCGCGCAGCCTGGAGGAACTCGAATGAAACGCAGAGATCTTGTCTGGATCGCGGCGCTCGCCATGGTGGCGCCGGCCTTGGCCCAGCAGAAGAAGCCCGCGGCCAAGCAGCGGGTCGTCTTCCAGGTGAGCGACAACGACCCGGCGAAGTGGAACCTGGCGCTGAACAACGCGAAGAACGTGCAGGCCGACCTCGGCAAGGAGAACGTGCAGATCGAGATCGTCGCCTACGGGCCCGGCCTGGCGATGCTCAAGGCCGAGTCGCCGGTGGCGGCGCGCCTGGCGGGCGCGCTCGACGACAGCGTCGGCCTGATTGCCTGCGAGAACACGATGCGCAACACCAAGGTCACGAAGGACGAGATGTACGCCGGCATCGCCTACGTCGACGCCGGCGTCACCCACATCATGAAAAGACAACGCGAGGGGTGGGCCTACATCCGCCCCTAGGCGGATCTTTTCTGCTCGGCCTTGCCCTGCGGCTGCCGCGTCCCGGCGGAGCCGCCTTCGCTCAGCCAGCGGGTCTGCTCCTGAACCTGGCTGATCGCCTTGCGCTGGTTCTCGGTGGTGATCTGCACCAGGTCGCCCCAATAGCTGATCGCCCGCTCGAACTGGGCGCCGGCGAGGCGAGTCTGCAGGGCCAACAGCTCGTCGATGGTCTTGGCGCTGCCCAGCTCGGCGGCGGACTTGCTGCTCTCGTCGATGGCGCTCCGGATCGCGACAAGGTGCTGGTTTTGCAGCCGTTCGGCGCTTTCCAGGGAGGTCTTCACGAGGTCGGCCGCGGTCTTCAGGCCGGCACGGTACAGGTCTAACAGCTCGGCTTGCGGTTGGGTCATGGCGTACGTCTCCTCGCGCTAGGGTTTTGGGCCCCTCCCTTGCCGCTCTTTGCCAACTTCTTAACGACTGGCCGGACTATACGCCACGATGGATCGCCGGGGAACGGGCCCGGTTAAATGGTCGGCGGATGGAAAACGTCGTCCGCCTGGCCGATTACCGCAAGCGCCGCCGCCGGCCCGCGCGTCGCGTCGTCGCGCTCGGCCGGGAGGGCGGCCCGCAGTACTACTGCCTGCGCTGCGACGCCGACGAGTTCCGCCTCTACGCCTCGGGCAGCGTGCACTGCGGCCACTGCGGCTCGCTGATGCGCAACCTGCTCGTCGGTCCGAATTCGGGGGAAGAGTCAGCGCAGTAAGCCGGTAAAATTCCGGCAGTGAAGCAGGAGCATCTTCCGGGCGACGCGATCGTCATCCGCGGCGCCCGCCAGAACAACCTCAAGAACCTCAGCCTAGCGATCCCGACCGGAGAACTGGTCGTGGTCACCGGCGTTTCGGGCTCGGGGAAGTCCTCGCTCGTCTTCGACACGCTCTACGCCGAGGGCCAGCGGCGCTACGTCGAGACCTTCAGTCCCTACGCGCGGCAGTTCCTCGACCGGATGGACAAGCCGCAGGTCGACGCGGTCGAGGGCATCCCGCCGGCGATCGCCATCGACCAGACCAATCCGGTGCGCACCTCGCGCTCGACGGTCGGGACGATGACCGAGCTGAACGACCACCTGAAGCTCCTCTACGCCCGCGCGGCGAAGCTCCACTGCCGCGGCTGCGGCCGGCCGGTGGTGCGCGACACGCCGCAGAGCATCCACGAAGCCCTGAAGGGCGCGCCCGACGAGCGCCTGGCCATCACCTTTCCGATCAATGTGCCGAAGAACTTCGGCGAGGCGGAGGTGCTGCAACTCCTCGAGGCGCAGGGCTACACGCGCATCCACCGCAAGGATAAAGGCTGCATCGAGGTGCTCCAGGATCGCGTACGGCTCTCCTCGACCGAGAAGTCGCGCGTCATGGACGCGCTGGAATCGGCGCTGCGCGTCGGCCGGGGCCGCGTGAACGTCTATGTCGAAAATCGGGGTCAGGCACCGAATCCGGAGGCTGGCGACGCGAAATCGGTGCCTGACCCCGATTTCCGCTTCTCCGCCGAACTGCACTGCGCCCACTGCGACATCCACTACGCCGAGCCGACCCCGGCGGCGTTCTCTTTCAACTCGCCGATCGGCGCGTGCGAGCAATGCCGCGGCTTCGGGCGCGTCATCGGCGTCGATTTCGGCTTGGTCGTTCCCAACGAGCAACGTTCCTTGAGGGAGGGGGCCGTAAGACCCTGGCAGACCGCGAGCTTCAAGGAGTGCCAGGACGATCTCGAGAAGTACGCGAAGAAGCGCAAGGTTCCGCTCGATGTGCCGTTCAACCAGCTGAGCGACAAGCACCGGCACTGGGTCCTCGAAGGCGAGCCGGAGTGGGTGAGCTGGCGCAAGTCCTGGCCCGGTACCTGGTACGGCGTGCGCCGCTTTTTCAAGTGGCTGGAGAGCAAGGCCTACAAGATGCACATCCGGGTCCTGCTCTCGAAGTACCGCGCCTACACCGAGTGCCTGGCGTGCCACGGCACGCGCCTCAAGCCCGACTCGCTGCTCTGGACGATCGAGGGCAAGTCGATCCACGAGCTCGCCTTGCTGCCGATCTCCGATGTCGCCGCTTTTTTCCAAAGTATCGCCATCGGCGATGAAGCAGCGGAGCTGGTGCTCGCCGAGATCCGCACGCGGCTGCGCTTCCTCTGCGACGTCGGCCTCGGCTACCTGACGCTCGATCGCCAGTCGCGCACGCTCTCGGGCGGCGAGGTGCAGCGCATCAACCTCACCACCGCGCTCGGAACGTCGCTCGTCAACACGCTTTTCGTGCTCGACGAGCCCTCGATCGGCCTGCATCCGCGCGACATGGGACGGGTGATCGACGTAATGAAGCGCCTGCGCGACGCGGGCAACTCGCTGGTCGTGGTCGAGCACGATCCGCAGATCATGTTCGCCGCCGACCGCATCCTCGACATGGGCCCGGGGCCCGGCGAGCGCGGCGGCGAGATCGTGTTCTTCGGCCCGCCGGAGAAGCTGCGGGCCGAAGCCACGCTCACCGGGCAATATCTCGCAGGAAAGAAAACGGCGGTGGAAGCGCGCAAGGCCGCGCCGCCGCGCATCTTCCTCACGCTCGAGGGCGCCTCCGAGCACAACCTGAAGGGAATCGA
>Ga0075425_100000214_pt1 | contig 52673 bp, 52 predicted proteins | sample SoiMethybrSBSTD4_FD_75300 | JGI IMG/M metagenome (GOLD analysis project Ga0075425, IMG submission 75300) | Bulk soil microbial communities from a Populus tree surrounding site in Tennessee, USA - Soil MetaG P. TD hybrid SBSTD4 | ecosystem: Environmental > Terrestrial > Soil > Tree plantation... | reverse complement strand
GCGATCGGCCCGCTCGAGGTCCAGATCTTCTGGCCGTTGACGACGAAGTGATCGCCCTGATCCTCAGCGCGCGTCTTGAGGCTCGCCAGGTCCGATCCGGCGTTCGGCTCCGAGTAGAGCTGGCACCAGATCTCCTCGGCGGTCAGCATCTTTTTCAGATAGCGCTTCTTCTGCGCCTCGGTGCCGTGCACGATGATCGTCGGGCCGATGAAGCCGATGCCGAGGCCGTTGATGGCCGGCGGCGCGCTGATCCGCGCCATCTCGTCCTGCACGATCGCCTGCTGCATCGGCGTGGCGCCCCAGCCCCCGTACTCCTTGGGCCACAGCATGCCGACGTAGCCGGCCTCGTAGAGCTTTCGGTGCCACGCCTTGCGGTCGTCGAGCGTTTTCAGATCCTGCTTGGGGATGTTGGCCTCGAGCCAACGGCGGGTCGTCGCGCGGAATTCGCGGTCTTCGGGCGAGTAGTTCAGGTCCATCGGGTCGGCCTCCACAGTGCTTTCACGAACGAATGCATCCTTCTAGCATGCCGGACCACGCGAATCAACGCGCGGGGGCGGGCAGGCGGTAGATCGCGGTGTGGAGCACGTGGGCGACCGCACGGCGCTCGCCGGCCACCAGGACCAGGTCGGCCTCGACGAACTCCTTGCCCTTCTTCTCGAAGAGCGAGCGCACCTTGCCGCGCGTCGACACCGTCTCGCCGACCTTCGCGCCGCCGAGATGTCGCACGACGCTGCCGACGTGGATCCACGGGCTCATGCGGACGTTCAGCGAGAGCGCCTTGTTGGCCTGATCGAGGAAGAAGCCGGGGTGCGCCCAGCCGCGGGCGCCGCGATAGATCGCGAGGCCGTCGCTGACGCGCTCCAGATACTCGGCGGCGCGCTCGTTGTCGTAGGGATTGATCGGCGTGCCCAGCGCGGCGAGCGAAGCGAGGTGCTCGCGGGTCGCGGGCGGGCGGTCAGCCGGGAGCGGCACCGTTGGATAGACCGCCAGGTTCACGGGCACCGGGGAGCCGGCCGGCAGGGTGGCCGTCAAGGTCGCGCACTCGCCCCCGACGGCGGTGCTCGCCGTAACCGTCGCCGACAGACTCCGGGCATCGCGGGCCGTGACCACCCCGGCGACCAGGACTTCTTCGCCGTCGTGAATCGGCTTCGCGAACCGCACGTTGGCGGTGCCGCGCTCGAGCCAAGCCGCGCCGAAGGCCTCGACGAGCGGATGCGTCAGGTAGGCGTAGACGGTCACTCCCGGAACGAGGGCGCCGCGAAAGCCGTACTGGCGCGCGATCTGCTCGTCGTGGATCTTGTTCTCGGAGCTCGACGACGTGTTACGGGCCTTGACGTGGTACTCGGGCAGGCGCTCTGGGGTGTCCGTAAGAGCCTCCTTCGCTCACTCCGTTGTAGGTGCGCCGCGGCCGGCCGATCCCAAGCCTCGGCCGCGCCCACCACGGGCGGCAAGTATATAATCATCCCCGGTCATGTCGCGCGGCCTCCTCATCCCTCTGGTCGTCATCGCGGTGCTGGTGCTCGGCATCGGCGCGTGGGCCGTCTCGGTCAACAACCAGCTCGTCGTGCTCGATCAGAGCGTCAACGAGAAGTGGTCGCAGGTACAAAACGTCTACCAGCGTCGGGCCGACCTCATCCCGAACCTCGTCGAAACCGTGAAGGGGTTTGCGGCGCAGGAGCGCACGGTGCTGGAAGAGGTCACCCGGGCGCGGGCGAGCGCGACGTCGATCCAGCTCACCCCCGAGGCGCTGAACGACCCCAAGGCGCTCGAGCGGTTCCAGGCCGCACAGAACCAGCTCACCGGGGCGCTGTCACGCCTGCTGGTCACGGTCGAGCGCTATCCCGAGCTCAAGTCGAACCAGAATTTTCTCGCGTTGCAGAGCCAGCTCGAGGGCACCGAGAACCGCATCGCCGTCGAGCGTCGGCGGTTCAACGAGGCCGTGCGCGAGTACAACACGCGACTCAGGCTCTTTCCAGGATCGATCGTCGCCCGCTTCGTGGGCTACCAGCCCAAGGCGTTCTTCGAGGCGGCGCCCGACGCCCAGACCGTTCCCAAGGTGAAGTTCTAGTCTGCTTCTCGCGGCTGTCCTCGCTGTCGCCCTCGTCCTGCCGTCCGCGCCGACCGCACGGCTGAACGACTACGCGGGCCTCTTGTCGTCGGCCGAACGCGAGCGTCTCGAAGCGCTCCTGCTCGACCGCGAGCGCGCCACCGGCACCCAGATGGCCATCGCGGTATTCCGCTCGCTCGAGGGCGAGAACCTGGAAGACGTCGCGAACCAGCTCTTCCAGAAGTGGCGCCTGGGCCAGAAAAGTCTCGACAACGGCGTGCTCCTCGTCGTGTTTGTCGATGACCGCAAGCTTCGGCTCGAGGTCGGCTACGGCCTCGAGGGCGCGCTGCCCGACGCCGACGCCTCGCAGATCATTCGCAACGCGATCGCGCCGCGCTTTCGCGAGCAGCGCTACGCGGCCGGGCTCGAGGCCGCGGTGCTCGCGGTCTACGAGCGGATCAAGCCCGGCTCGACGCCGGCCGAGCTTCAGCGCCGGGTCGAGTCGTCGCGCCAGCGCGACAACGGGCCGAACCTCTACGTGCTCCTGCTCCTCGCGTTCGTGGCGCTGACCGTCGGCGGCCTCGCGTGGGAAGCTTCACATCAGCGCGGCTACACCGCCGGCCGCCGGGGCTGGACCTCTTCGGGCGGCGGCCCCTGGTATGGCGGCGGGTGGGGCGGCGGCGGATACTCGGGCGGCGGCGGGTTCTCCGGAGGCGGAGGAGGCTTCTCGGGCGGCGGCGGGAGCTCGGGTGGCGGCGGCGCGAGCGGAGACTGGTGATGGCGAATCATCCGAGCTGGACGCGACGATTCCTGACCGAGGCGGATTTCGACGCGGTCACGCGCGCGATCAAGGCGGCCGAGGCGCGCACCTCGGCCGAGATCCGCGTGCACCTCGAGCGGCGGGTGCCGCGACGGCTCTGGGTCGGGCGGCCTCCCGACGTGATGACGCGGGCCCGCCACGTGTTCCATCGCCTCGGTATGCACAAGACGCCGGAGCGCCACGGCGTGCTGATCTACGTGGCCGTGGAGGATCGCCGCTTCGCGGTCGTCGGCGACGAGGGGATCCATGGGCGCGTGGGCGATCCACACTGGCAGCGCGTGCGCGACCTGATGGCCGACAAGCTCAGAGCGAATGCGCCACGTGAGGCGATCGAGCACGGCGTCGCGGAGCTCGGTCGCACGCTGGCCGAGCATTATCCGCGGCGGCGCGGCGACACGAACGAGCTGAGCGACGAGGTCAGCGTGTCGTGAGGGTCGCGACGGGTGTACTGTACGGGCATGGTCGCTCGGACGTCGATCGGTGCGATGATCGGGATCGTGCTGGCGGCGTCGGCCGCCGGGGCGCAGGACAATCGCCCCGCGCCGGGACCGCTGCCGATCGAGATGAGGCGCGAAGCGAAGCCGCGCCCCATCGTGCGTCCTGGAGTCGATAGCGATCAGGCGGCGCGCGACGCGGCCGACTACGAGCGGCAGCAACGAGACGAGGCGCTCATGCGTGAGCAAACCAGGCCGTCGGTCCGGCGTCCGGATCTCGGCTACGACGTGACCGGGAGCATCCAGCAGCGCAACATCATGCGCCGATGACCCGCGACGACATCCCAACACCCGCGCTGCTCCTCGATCTCGACCGCTTCGAGCGAAACCTCCGCCGGATGGCCGCGCACGCGCGAGCCTCGGGCAAGAATCTCCGGCCTCACGCGAAGACGCACCGCTGCCCCGAGATCGCCCGGCGCCAGGTGAGCGCCGGCGCGCTCGGCGTCGCTTGCGCCAAGCTCGGCGAGGCCGAGGTGATGGCGCGCGCCGGCGTGCGCGGGCTCTTGATCACGACCGAGGTGGTCTCGCCCCCGGCCATCCGCCGGCTCATGCGCCTGATCTCGGCGGCGCCCGACACCTTGCTCGTCGTCGACAATCCCGCGAACGTCGCCGAGCTCGCCCGCGAGGCCGCCGCCGACGGCGTCACCGTCAACCTGCTGGTCGACGTCGACGTCGGCACCCGGCGTACCGGCATCACGCCCGGCGAGCCGGCGCTGGCGCTGGCGCGCGCGATCGTCGCGCAGCGGTCGCTGCGATTCCGCGGCCTGCAAGGCTACGCCGGCCACTGCGCGCACGTGATCGGGTGGGAAGCGCGGCGCGAGGCCTCGCACGCGGCGCTCAAGCCGCTGATGGAAACGCGCGAGCGGATCGAGCGCGCGGGCCTGCCGGTCGAGATCGTCGCCGGCGGCTCGACCGGCACGTACGACATCGACGTCGAGCTCTCGGGGCTCACCGAGCTGCAGTCCGGCTCCTACTGCGTGATGGACATCGACTACCGGCGAATCGGCGCCAAGGCCGGCGCCGTGAACGGCGACTTCGAGATGGCGCTGACGGTCATCACGACGGTCGTCAGCGTGCCGACGACCGACCGCGCGATGGTCGACGGCGGGCTCAAGGCCTTCTCGACCGACAAGGCGTTCCCGCCGGAGTCGGTCGAGCGCCCGGGTGTCGAGTTCTCGTTCGCGGGCGACGAGCATGGCCGGCTGACCGTCACCGATCCCTCGCGCGCGCCGCGGCTGGGCGAGCGCATCGAGTTCTTCCCGCCGCACTGCGATCCCACGATCAACCTGTACGACCGGATCTACGCGATGCGCGGGGACAAGGTCGAGGCGGTGTGGGACATCGCCGCGCGCGGTCGGTCGGACTGATTACCTCGACCCGTTCCGACCACCGGCGGGAGGCGCCGTGACCGCCTCGGCCTTCATGGCGATCGCGCATCGCGGGGCGTCGTCCTACGCACCCGAGAACACAGTGGCGGCGTTCGACCTGGCCGTCCGCATGGGGGCGCGCCATATCGAACTGGACATCGACGCCAGCAGCGACGGTCACATCGTCGTCATTCACGACGACACGGTGGACCGGACGACCGACGGCACCGGGTCCGTGACCAGCCTGACCCTCGCGGCACTGCAGGCGCTGGACGCGGGCTCGTGGTTCGGATCCGAATTTGTGGGCGAGCGGATCCCGACGTTCGACGCCGTGCTCGGCCGCTACCGCGGGCGCGTACACATCCACACGGAGATCAAAGGTCGTTCGACATATCTCTCGCATCGGACGGCAGATCTGGTGCGACAGCACGGCATGGAAGACCAGATCACCATCACGTCGTTCCAGAAGGCACGGCTGGAGGAGATACGGGCCTACGCTCCGGGATTGCCCGCCGGCTGGCTCGTGGTTGAGGTGAGCGACGCGGTGATCGCTCAGGCCAGGAGCCTCGGGCTACGTCAGATCTGTCCCAGGGCGGACACGATCACGGCCGAACTGGTGAGCCGGCTTCACGACGAAGGCTTCGTCGTGCGGGCCTGGGGGGTGGCCACCGAAGCCTTGATGCGGCGGGTGGTCGATGCCGGAGCCGACGGGATGACCGTCAACTTTCCCGACAAGCTCCTGGCCTATCTGTCGACCGATACCCGCGGCGCGGGTCAGGCCGCCGGACGATAGGCGATCAGGTAGCGGTGCTCGCCCTCCAGCACGACCTCGCTGCGCTGGTTCTTCAACACGACGCGCAAGGTGAGCAATCCCGCAGTCCGCTTGCGCTCGAGCGCGACGATCTCGTGCTCCGGGTAGATCGTATCGCCCACGAGCGCCGGCCCGCGAAAGCGCGTGGTCTGCTCGACGAACGCGACGATCGAGTCCTCGATCAGCGGCGCCAGGGTCGAGGCGCCGACCGCGGTGAGCGACGCGAGCAGGAGACCGTGGGCGAGCCGACCGCCGTAGCGCGTCTTCTTGCCGTACTCCTCGTCGTAGTGGATGGGGTGGTTGTCGCCGGTCATGCCGGCGAAAAACATGAAGTGCGCGTCGGTGAGGGTGCGTGACGGGCTCTTGAACCGATCGCCGATCGCGAAATCCTCGAAGTAGTACTGCTTCGTCACCAGGCTCCCCAGAAGATCTCGCGAACCTCGGCGGAGTCACGGGCGCGGAAGATCTCTTCGCGGAGCCGCGCGGCGCCCGGGAAGCCCGACGCGTACCAGGCCAGATGCTTCTTGAGCTGGATGGCGGCGGTGCGCGGCGGCAGGTGCGCTCCGATCAGCTCGTCGTGGCGCCGGATGATGCGCGCGCGCTCGCCGCGCAGCGTCCCGGAGCCGCGGAAGATCCAGGGCGCGCCGAGCGCGCCGCGCCCGATCATCACCGCCGCGCAGCCGGTGGCCTCGCGCATCGCGCGCGCGTCGCCGATGCTGCGCACGTCGCCGTTGCCGATCACGGGAATGGCGACCGCATCGACGACACTTGCGATGATCTCCCAGGGCGCCCGGCCGCTGTACTGCTGCGAGCGCGTGCGCGGATGGACGGTGATCGCGTCCACGCCCTCGCCCTCGGCGATGCGCGCGATCTCGACCGCGTTCACGGTGCGATCGTCCCAGCCGCCGCGGATCTTGATCGTGAAGTCGACGCCGATGGCCTTGCGCATCGTCCGGAACACGACGGCGGCGACCAGGGGGTCGCGCATCAGCGCCGAGCCCTGGCCCTTGGCGACGATCTTCGCGACCGGGCAGCCCATGTTCAGATCGATCGCGTCGGCGCCGGAGGCTTCGAGACGCCGCGCGGCCTCGGCGAGCACGTCGGGGTCGGCGCCCAGGAGCTGGAGCGCGATCGGATGCTCGTCGGGCAGGAAGCTGGCGAGCTCGGCCGTGCGCTCGCTGCCCTCGACGAGCCCGCGCGCGTCGATCTCCTCGCTGGTGAGGCGGCCGGCGCCGCACTCGCGCGCGATCAGCCGGAAGGGCGCGTTGGTGACGGCGGCCATCGGCGCCAGGCGCAGATCGATCATGCCGTCCAGCATCTCACGAAGGGCCGGGCTCACTCCACGAGCGCGACCGCGCGCACCGGCGAGCCGTCGGCGCCCTCGAGCTTGAGCGGCAGCGCCATGAACCGGCAGCGTGCGGCGCCGATCTGATCGAGGTTCGTCAGGTACTCGATCACGGTGATCCCCGCCGGAAAGAAGATCGCGTGCGTCGTGTACTCCGAGCGGCCGGGACGCCGGCGCGGCTCGGCGACCGTGTCGCGAATGCAGTGATCGGGCGGGTAGTCGTATCCGACCGCCTTGGCGCCGCGCGCCACCAGCCACTCGCAGGCGCTCGGGCCGGTCCACGGGCCTTCCTTCCAGAACTGCTCCTTGTCGACACCCATGCGCCGGGGCCAGTCCGTGCGCAGGAGCACGATGTCGCCGCGGCGCACGTGGCCCGCGTGCTTGTCGAGATCTGCGGCAGTGACCTCGCCGTTGGCGCCGAGGTGCGTCAGATCGACCACCGCCGCCTCGCCCACCCACTGATCGACCGCCATCGAGGCCATGTCCCGGCCGTCGACCAGGTAATGGAGCGGCGCGTCGACGTGCGTATAGGCGTGACAGCTGATCGTCAGCACCGTGCTCTGCAGCGGATGACCGGTGGCGTGCGCGGCCACCAGCTCGGGCGCGACCTTCCAGCGGAAGTGCGGCCGGATCGGGAAGCTCAGGTCGATCATCCGCATGGCGCTCACCGGTCCGCGACCAGGACCGAGACCGGGAAGCCGTAGCGGATCTGCCCGTTCTCGAGTCGCGGCTCGATATCGAGCGCGTCGTCCTTGAGTGCGGCGCGAAAGATCTCGCGGATCTTCTCGTCGTCGCCCGGGTGCGGGAACGAGCGCCCGATCAAGGACTCGAGCTCGCCCTCGAGCCGGTACGACGTCACCCGCGGCTCTGGCAGGCCCACTCGCCCGTAGAGGTCGCGGTGCTCCTCCACCGGCAAGGAGCGCACGTGCGAAGGATCGCGGAGCCGCTCCATCCGGTTGAAGGCGTCCGCGCGCTCGCGCCGTGGCGTGCTGTCGACGACCACCACGCGGCCGCCCGGCCTGGCGACGCGCGTCATCTCGCGCAGCACCGCCAGCGGCTCGAGGAAATGGTGAAAGGCGAAGCGCGAGGTCACGATCGAGAACGACGCGTCGGGCCACGGCAGCGGCAGCACGTCGCCGAGCTGCCAGGTGACGTTCGTCAGGCCCTGCTGCGTGGCGTGTGCGCGCGCCCGGTCGATCATGGCGGGCGTGATGTCGATCCCGGTCGCGTGGCGCACCACGCGCGCGAACGCGGCGACCACGAGCCCCGGCCCGCAGGCGACGTCGAGCACGGTGTCGTCCGGCCCGGCGCCGCTCGCCTCGACGATCAGCTTGAGCGCCGCCTCGTCACGGATGCCGGGCGCGGTGGCGAACGGCGTCGCCTGGCGCGTGAACTGGTCGAGGATCTGGTTCTGATGCTCAGAGGATTTGCTTGTAGGCATGACCGCCCTTCATGATCACTTTCAGATTGTCCTGGATCTGGAACACGCGGAGATTCCGGAGCGGGTCGCCGGCGACGACGATCAGGTCGGCGTACTTGCCCGGCTCGACGGTGCCGATCCGCTCCGACATGCGGAAGAGCGCGGCGTTGACCTTGGTGGCCGAGAGCAGCACCTCCATCGGCTTCATCACCTGCGCCTTCAGCTCGAACTCGACCGCGCGCTGCACCATCATGTCGCCGAGGAGATCCGACCCGGAGCCGATCTGACAGCCGGCGCGATAGGCGTAGGTCAGGCCCTGCACGGATTGCTCGCGCGCCAGGTTGATCTTCTGGATCTGGTGGTCGCCGATGCCGTAGCGCTTGCCCTCGCGATAGATCATCTCGTAGGTGATCATCGTCGGCACCAGGAACGCCCCGGCCTCCTTGATCGCCTTGGCGGCGGCCTCGCGGATGAGGTTGCCGTGCTCGATCGAGCGCACGCCGGCCTCGATCGCGTTGCGCACCGCCGTGTCCGAGTACGCGTGTGCCAGCACGTACTTGCCGACCGCGCGCGCCTCCTCCGCGGCCGCGCGCATCTCGCCGATCGTGAACTGCGTGGTGTCGAGCTCGTCGGAGGGTGACATGGCGCCGCCGGAGGCCATGATCTTGATCTGGTCGACATCCCGCCGCAGCTGCTCGCGCACAGCCTTGCGCACCTCGGCCTCGCCGTCGGCGATCGAGCCGATCATGCCGATGCAGCAGTCGATCGGATCGATCCACTCGGCGCGGCGGCGCTTGTCGCCGTGGCCGCCGGTCTGCGAGATGTAGTTACCCGAGACGAGCATGCGAGGCCCGGGATAGATCCCGTCGTTGATGGCCTCTCGAAAGCCGTAGTCGGCGCCGCCCGCATCGCGCACGGTCGTGAAGCCTTGCATCAGGCACTCCTCGGCCCGACGAAGCGCCTTGGCGGCGAGAAGGCTCGGCGGCAGATACCGGTGCTGGTCGGTGATGTTGCCCTCGACCGCGCAGATGTGGACGTGGGCATCGGTGAGCCCGGGCATCAGGGTGGCGCCCCGGCAGTCGAGCGTCGTCACCGGGCCCGGCAGCGGCCCGACCCGTCCGTTCGCGGCGACCTCCTTGACGCGTTCGTCCTCGACGACGACCGCCGCGCCCGGCATCGGGTCGGCACCGGTGCAGTCGATGACGACGGCGTTGATGAAGACGGTCAGGCTCATCGCGGCGTCACCTTCGCCTCGTACATCCACACCTTCTCGTCGGCGCGCGGCGTCCACTCGATCTGTTTCGTCACACCGTAGAGGTCGTGCTGCTGCCACAGGAAGACCCACGGCGCCTCGTCCCGCACCAGTCGCTGCAGCTCGGCGTACGCCGCCGCCCGGGCCTTGGGCTCGAGCAGGGTCTGGGCGCGCGCGATCTTCTCGTCGAGCGTCTTGTTGTTGCCGTACGACGAATAGGTCTGATCAGCGAGAAAGAGCGGGTGCATCGTGGCCTCGCCGTAGAGCGCCGGACCCCAGCCGAGGAAGAACATGTCGCCGGTGTTCCGGTTCTTGATCTTGTCGAGATGCGTGCCCCACTCGTTGACCACGACGTTGGTCTTGATGCCCAGCCGCTGCAGCTGCGCCGCGAGCGCGAGCGAGACGTCCTTGTCGAGCGGATAGCGCCCGGACGGCGTATCGAGCGTGAGCGCGAGCTTCGTCGGGTCGACGCCGGCTTCCTTGAAGAGTGCCTGGGCGCGGGCCGGGTCGTACTTGTAGCACTCGGCCGGGGAATAGTCGACGTTGGCCGGCGCGAGCGGGCCGCACATGCGCGAGGCGCGCCCCTTGAGCACCTGCTTGATCAGCTCCTCGACGTCCACCGCGTGGTTCATCGCGCGGCGCACGCGCAGGTCTTGCATCGGGCCCGGCTTGAGATTCACCAGGGCGAGATAGTTGATGCGTGAGGACACCGTCGCGCGAAGGGTCGCACGGCCGCTCTTCTCGATCGCCTCGACCGCGTGCGGCGGCACGTCCTTCATGATGTCGATCTCGCCGGAGAGCAGCGCCGCCATCCGCGCGCTGAACTCGGGGATGAAGCGGAAGGTCACCTTGCTGGCGTCGGCCGGGCCCTGCCAGTAGTCGGGATTGCGCTCGAGCACGAGGCGCTCGTCGCGCCGCCACTCGACGAAGCGGAAGGGGCCGGTGCCGATCGGCTTCTCGGCGAGCTTCTGCGGCCCGAGCTCCTTGAGCGCCTTCGCCGGCATGATGAGCGAGTTGGTCAAGGCGGCGCTGTCCACCATGGTCGGCCAGGGCTTGCTCGTGACGAACCGCACGGTGAAGTCGTCGACGACCTGGACTTCCTTCACCAGGCCCCAGTACGCGGCGGCGGCGTAGTGACTCTTGGTCGCCGGGTCGAGCGCGTAGTCGATCGTGGCCTTGACAGACTGCGCGGTGAACGGCTCGCCGTTGTGGAACTTCACGTTCTTACGAAGCTTGAACTCCCACGTCGTGTCGTTGACGGTGCGCCAGCTCTCCGCCAGCATGGGCTTGGGCTTGTACGTCTTCGCGTCACGGTCGAGCAGCCGATCGTAGATGTGCTCGAGCATGTTGTTGGTGGTCCAGTCCACGATCGTGACGGCGAGCATCGTCCGCGGCTCCGCGCCGAAGCCGACGACGATCTCCTTGCCGCGGCTCTGGGCTCCTGCCGGGGACGCCCAGAGCGACGCGAGAGCGACGGCGACGGTGAGCAGCGCGGTCAGTCGGCGCATGGCATCTCCTCTACGTGATCGGGCTCAGTTGAGCTCGTCCAGGGTGAGCCTGAAGCTGGGCACGAACGTCTCCAGGAAGTAGCGCACCTCCGGTAGATCGAGCGCCTCGACGCTCGCGCGCAGGCTTTTCTCGGCCTGGGCGAACTCCGGGTTGCCGGCGCCGATCTCTTCGAGGCATTTCAGATAGGCGCAGATCTTGTCGGCGGCGCGGACCAGCCGCCAGTGCGTCTCGTCGCGCGCGTCGGGTCGGAAGAAGGGCGCGTAAGCTGGCTTGAGCGCGTCGGGGATCAGCCCGAGGAGCCGTTCCTTCGACGCCGCCTCGATCGCGTGATACGCGCGGTGGATCTCCGGGTTGAACTCCTTCACCGGCGACGGCAGGTCACCCGTCAGCACCTCGCTGGTGTCGTGGTAGAGCGCCAGCGTTGCCGCGCGCTCCGGGCTCACGTCGCCGCCGAACAGCCGGTTGCGAACGATGGCGAGGGCGTGCGCGATCTGCGCGACGCGCAGGCTGTGCTCCTGGATGTTCTCGGGATACGTGCTGTGCATGAGGCCCCAGCGCCGGATGAACTTCATGCGCGAAAGGTAGGCGAAGAAGTGACTGGTGGACATGCCGCGCGCGCGCCGCTCAGACCCGGAGCTTCGGGTCCAGGGTGTCGCGTAGCCAGTCGCCGAGCAGGTTGACGCCGAGCGCCGTCAGCGCGAGGGCCGCGCCGGGGAACGCGGCGAGCCACCAGGCGACATAGAAGAAGTCACGGCTCTCGGAGAGCATGCTGCCCCAAGCCGGCGTCGGCGGCTGAACGCCGAAGCCGAGGAAGCTGATCGCCGCCTCGGCCACGATGAACGACGAGAACTGCAGGCTCGCGACCACGATGATCGACGGGGCGACGTTGGGCAGCACGTGACGGACCACGAGCCGCGGCCGACCGATGCCGAGCGCCATGGCCGCGTGGACGTAGTCGCGCTGCTTCACCGAGAGCACCTCGCCGCGCACCACGCGAGCATACACGACCCATCCAGCGGCCGAAAGGCTGAGGATGATGTTGCGCAGCCCGAGCCCGACGATCGCGTTGATCGTCATTGCCAGCAGGATGAACGGAAACGAGAGCTGAACGTCGACGATGCGCATCAGCACGGTCGAGGGCCACCGCTCGACGAATCCGGCGACGAGCCCAAGCACGCCGCCGACGATCGCGGTGACGATGACGGTGCAGCCACCGATGAAGAGCGCCAGGCGCGCCCCGTGCAGAAGGCGTGCGAGCAGATCGCGGCCGAGCTGGTCGGTGCCGAAGGGATGACCCGGCGCGCCCGGTGGCTTGAGGCTCTGGGCGAAATCCGTGCGCAGCGGGTCGTGCGCCGTGAGCCACGGCGCGCCGAGCGCCGAGAGCAACGCCGCAAGGGTCAGCGCGATCCCGAGCCATTTCTTCATGGCAGGCGCACGCGCGGGTCGAGCCAACCGTAGAGGAGGTCGACGGCGAGATTGATCAGCGTGTACATCAGCGAGATGAAGAAGACGGCGGCGAGCACGACGGGGAAGTCGCGGTTCAGGAGCGCCTGAACGGTGAGCCGGCCCAGGCCCGGCCAGGCAAAGATCGTCTCGGTGATCACGGCGCCGCCGAGGATCTGGCCGGCCTCCAGCCCGGCGAGCGTCACGATCGGGATCGCCGAGTTGCGCAGCGCGTGCTTGCCGATCACGCGGTTCTCGCCGAGCCCCTTGGCGCGCGCGGTCAGGATGTAGTCCTCGCCCAGGACCTCGAGCACCGCCGAGCGCGTGAGGCGCGCGATCCGCGCCGAGTAGAACGCGGCCAGCACGATGGACGGCATCACCAGGTGCGCCAGCCCGCCGATCCCGCCGGTCGGCAGCCAGCGGAGCTGTACCGAGAAGAAGTAGATCAGGAGCAGGCCGAGCCAGAAGCCAGGTGTCGCCTGGCCGAGCACGGTCGAGATCGTGCCGACGTGGTCGAGGACGCTGTCGCGGCGCACCGCCGAGACGACGCCCAGCGGCACCGCGACGACCACGGTGAGTAGTAGCGAGGTGCCGGCCAGCAGCAGCGTGGGCGGCAGGCGCTCGAGCACGAGCCCGAGCGCGTCGCGCCGATAGCGGAGCGACTCGCCGAAGTCGCCGCGCATCGCGCCGCCGACGAAGCGCGCGTACTGCACTGGCAGCGGATCGTTGAAGCCCAGGCGCTGACGGAACTCGTTCACGTCCTTGGCCTGGATGTCCATCGGCATGAACAGGAGCACGGGATCGCCGGAGAGACGCACCAGAAAGAACACCGCCGAGAGCGAGAGAAAGACGACGAGCGCGGTCTGCGCGAGGCGGGACGCGACGTAGGCCCGCATGGGCCTACAGTTGTATCACGGGGCTACGCGGTCTCGGCCGTCGGCGGCCGCGTCAGCAGGCGCGCTCGGGGACCCAGTAGGGCTGGTCGTCGATACCTGCTACCAGCCCGATGCTTCCTCGAGGGTGCGGCGGTACCACGGCGCTTCCGGAGACGTGATGGGGCGGATCGCCGGCAAGGTCACGCCGGCATCGCGATAGGCGCGGACGAAGGCGCGCCCGGCGTCGGGCTTGCCCACGGCGCCCACCGCGCGCGTCAGCGGCTCGGCGACCTCGCCACTCCGGTCGAAGGCCGCGATCTCCTTGCCGAGGCCGCTCGCCTCGAGCATCGCGCGGTAGAACGGCAAGCTCAGATAGCGCGCGAGCTCGCCGCGGAACGCGTTCAGCGCGCCGGGCGCGTCGTCGGAGATCGCGAGCGGCACGGCCGCGACGACCTCGTACCCCGCCATCGTCTTGCCTGCGCGGCCGCGCCCACGCGCGAGCGCGGGCACCGCGACGTCGCGTACGTAGTCGGGCGAGCAGAGCCAGAGCACGACGCCATCGGCGATCTCACCGGCGAGCTCCAGCATCTTGCGCGACAGGGCAGCCAGATAAATAGGAGGCGCCGGCGGGCGCTCGGGAGCCGCGAGGCTCCAGTTGACCTTGTAATGTCGCCCTTCGAACGAAGCGCGACCGCCGAGCGCGCCCCGGAGAACGCCGACATACTCCCGCATCACGCCGAGGGGCTCGCGCAGGGTGAGGCCGAGCGAGGTCTCCATGCTGACCTTGTGGCTCACGCCGATGCCGAGCCGGAAGCGCCCGGCGGTCATCTCGGAGAGCGTCAGCGCCGCCTGGGCCATCGTGACCGGATGCCTCGGGTAGATCGGTACGACGCCGTTGCCGAGGCCGATCCGAGTGGTCGCCGCGCCGTAGGCCGCCAGCACCACGAAGGAGTCGCGGCCGGAGCCGTGGGTGACCCAGACGCTCTCGTATCCGAGCGCTTCCGCCCGCCGCGCCAGCTCGACGCCGCCGGCCAGGTCGCGTCCGGGGTTCAGGAACGCCGCGAGCCGCGGGGTTGTCATCTCAGTCGCGGATCCAGGACTCGGCCAGCGGGATTCGAGACCGCCGTGCCGTGGCGCGCAACGGGATCACGTTCGAGCTGCGCGCCACGCTGGGCGCCAACCGGAGCAGCCCTTCGACCTCGGCCCGACGATAGAGGCGCTGTCGCTTGATGCCCTGGCGATAGCTCCGCAGCACGCCCCGGCTCACATAGGCGTAGAGCGTCGCCGGCTTCACCCCGAGCAGGCGAGTAGCCTCCTTGACCGTCAGGTACTCCTCACCGTTCACGCTGATCATCGCGCGTCCGCCTCCGACGCTAGCAGGCCCGGCCCCGCTCGTCCAGACTCGTGTAGCCGGATCAATATTAATCAAGTATAATCAATATTGATCAATCAGAGTAGCGATCGGCGCGGACGACATCAGCGAGGAGGCGTGCGATGGAGACGGCATGGAAGGCAGGGCTCGAGGACGTCATCGCGGCACGGTCGGGGATCTGCCAGGTCGACGGCGAGCAGGGGAGGCTCTACTACCGGGGCTACGAGATCGGTGAGCTCGCCGGCGCCCTCTCGTTCGAGGACGTGACGGCGCTGCTGTGGCACGGCGAGCTGCCGTCCGCGGCCGAGTCGGCCCGCTTCGCGTCGCGGCTCCGGGAGGCGCGTGGCTTGCCGCCGGCGGTGGCCGATCTGCTCCACACGCTTCCGCGTGATACGCACCCGCTCGACGCCCTGCGGACCGGCGTGTCGCTCGCCGCCACACGCGACCCGGACGTGCGATCCAACGAGCCCGAGGCCAACCTGGCGAAGGCGTTTCGTCTGATGACCCTCGTGCCGGAGACGGTGGCCGCCTGGCAGCGCATCCGCACCGGTCGCGCGCCGGTCACGGCGCCGACCGCGACCTCGCACGCCGCGTACTTTCTCGAGCTGATCGACGGCCGCGCGCCCTCACCCGAGGTGGCGCGGGTACTGGATCTGGTGCTCACCCTGCACGCCGACCACGAGCTGAACGCGTCGACGTTCGCGACCCGGGTCGGCGTGGCCACGCTCACCGATCTGCACGCGGCGATCGTCTCGGCCGTCTGCACCCTGAAGGGGCCGCGGCACGGTGGGGCGAACGAGGACGTGCTGGCGATGCTGCTCGAGATCGGCGAGCCGGCGCGCGCCGAGGACTACATCGAGGCGCGCCTCGGGGCACGGTCCGGACTGTCCAGGCAGGAGCGCGGCAATCCGCGGGTGCGCGTGCCGGGCTTCGGTCATCGCGTGTACAAGGTCGACGACGCGCGGGCCCGTGTGCTCCGGGGCATGGCGAAGTCGATGGCGGAGGCGACCGGCCGCCAGAAGCTCTTCGAGGTGGCCGAGCGCGTCTACGATGCGATGCGGGCCAGGACGACCTTGCCGGTGAACGTCGACTTCTTCTCGGCGGTCGTCTACGACGCGCTGGGGATCCCGCCCGACTTCTGCACGTCGATCTTCGCGGTCGGGCGCATCGCGGGCTGGTGCGCCCACGCCCTCGAGCAGTACGCCGACAACCGGCTGATCCGGCCGCGCGCCGACTACATCGGCGCGGCGCCGCGGCCGCTGCCGGCCGCTCAGCGGCGGAAGACCGAGACCTCCATGGCGTCGTCGCCGAAGTCGTAGGCGCGGCTGTCGTAGCGTCCGCCCTCGCGGACGTACTCGAGGTACGGCGCCACCTCGCGGCGAGCGATACCCGTGTTGTCGGCGACGATCACCCCGCCCGGGACGAGCTTGGGCTCGAGCTGCCGGAGATAGTCGAGGTAGTCTTCTTTCTCGGCGTCGATGAAGGCGAAGTCGAAGCGGCCGGGCAGGAGCGGGATCACGCGCAGCGCGTCGCCGGCGATCACCTTCACGCGACGGCCGAGTCCCGCCTCCGCGGCGTTGGCGCGCACCAGGTACGCCAGGAACGGATTGGCCTCGATGCAGGTGAGCCGGCCGCGCGGCGGCATCGAGCCGGCGATCAGGATCGCCGAGTAGCCGAGCAGGGAGCCGAGCTCGATTCCGCGCGTGGGTCGATGACGGTCGAGAAGCCGGCGCAGCACCCGCCCCTTGGCGCGCCCGACATTGGGAATGTGCCAGTAGGTGGTGGCGCGGTCCATCAGCGCCAGCATGCGACGCGCCTGCTTGGTCACACGCGCGCGACGGGAACGCGGCCCGCGACGGTGTCGGGCACCGGGTAGCGCCGCGTCGACTTCCCCGCCTTCACGATCTGGCCCGGCAACGCGCGGTCAACGATCTCCTGGACGCGCCGCGATACCGCGATCAGGCGATCGAGGTCGATCCCGGTCTCGATCCCCATCGCCGCGAGGCAGTGGACGAGATCCTCGCTGCAGACGTTGCCCGAGGCGCCCGGCGCGAAGGGGCAGCCGCCGAGTCCGCCGATCGAGCAGTCGAGATTCGTCACGCCGTATTCCATGGCGGCCAGGATGTTGGGAATGGCCATCGCGCGCGTGTCATGGGTGTGAAGCGTCCATTCGATCCCGGGAAACCTCGGCACGAGATGCTCGAGGACCCGCGCGACCTGGCGGGGGTTCGCCATGCCGGTGGTGTCGGCGAGCCCGACGGCGCGCGCGCCCATGTCGGTGAGACGCCGCACCACGCTCTCGAGCTGGGGCACCGGCACGTCGCCCTCGAACGGGCAGCCGAACGACGTGGAGATCCCGCAGGCCACCGGCACCCTCGCGCGCTCGGCGACCTGCATGACCGCGCGGAGCTTCTCCATCGACTCGGCGATCGTCATGTTCACGTTGGCGAGGTTGTGGCTCTCGCTGGCGGAGACGACCGTGTGGATCGCGTCCACGCCCGCGTCGACGGCGCGCACCGCGCCCTTGTCGTTGGGGACGAGCGCCGCGTAGCGGGTACCGGGCCGCCGCCGGATGCTTGCCATGACCTGCTCGGCGTCGCGCAGCTGCGGGACCACTTTGGGATGCACGAACGACGTGACCTCGATCCGAGGAACACCCGCCTCGGACAGGAGGTTCACGACCTCGACCTTCTGCTCGGTCGGGATGAAGTCGGGCTCGATCTGGAACCCGTCCCGAGTTCCTACCTCACAAATCGTGACACGCGCCGGCAGCTTCATGACGTCCTCCAGATCTCCGGGTTGAGGAGAACTGTAGCACGGTGGCAGCGAACCCATCCCGCGGCGGACATCAGACAGAATCGACCCGGAACCGGTGGCGCGCAGAACGCCGCCGGCTTCGTCACGGCAGGTCTAGTAGCTGCGCGGCATCTCGAGGACGTGCTCGCCGACGTAGGCGAGGATCAAGTTGTTGTTGACCGGCGCCGTCTTGTAAAGCCGGCACTCGCGGAACTTGCGCTCGACGTCGTACTCTTCGGCATAGCCGTAGCCGCCGTGGCAGTCGATGCACGCGTTGCCCGCCTCCCACGCCGCCTCGGCGCCGAGATACTTGGCCATGTTGGCCTCGCCGCCGCACGGCTGGCCAGCGTCGAAGAGCGCCGCCGCCTTGTCGCGCATCAGCTGCGCCGCGTCGGTCGAGATGTGCGAGCGCGCGATTGCGAACTGTACGCCCTGGTTCGCGCCGATCGGCTTGCCGAAGATCACGCGCTGGTTCGAGTACGTCACCGCCTTCTCGATGAACCAGCGCGCGTCGCCAAGCGAGTCGGAGGCGACCAGGATGCGCTCGGCGTTCATGCCGTCGAGGATGTAGTGAAAGCCCCTGCCCTCCTGGCCGATCAGGCTCGAGGCGGGGATCTCGACGTTGTCGAAGAAGAGCGCGTTCGTGGAGTGGTTCATCATCATCCGGAGCGGCCGGACCTCGAAGCCCTTCAGATTGCGGATGTCGATCAGGAACACCGACAGCCCGTCGGTCCGCCGCTTGACCTGGTCGACCGGCGTCGTGCGGGCCAGCAGGAGCATCAGGTCGGACTGCAGCACGCGCGAGATGAAGATCTTCTGGCCGTTGACGACGTACCGATCGCCCTTGCGGATCGCCGTCGTCTGGAGCTTCGTGGTGTCGGAGCCCGAGTTCGGCTCCGTGACGCCGAAGGCCTGCAGTCTGAGCGCGCCGGTCGCGATCTTCGGCAAGTACTCGCGCTTCTGGGCCTCGGAGCCGTGACGGAGCACGGTGCCCATGATGTACATCTGGGCATGGCAGGCGCCCGCGTTGCCGCCCGAGTAATTGATGGTCTCGAGGATCAGCCCGCCCTCGCGGATGCCGAGCCCGGCGCCGCCGTATTCTTGAGGAATTAACGCCGCGAGGTAGCCGGCCTCCGTCAGTTCCGTCACGAACTTCTCCGGGTATTCGCGGCGCGTGTCGAGATCGCGCCAGTACTCGCCGGGATAGCGCTTGCAGATCTCCAACACGCCCGCGCGGAGCGCGCGCTGCTCTTCGGTCAGGGCCAGCTCGATCGAGGCCATCGTTACTTCCCCTTGAACTCGGGCTTTCGTTTCTCGTTGAACGCGCGGACGCCCTCGAGGCGGTCCTCGGTCACGACCGTCGCATTATAGGCCTCGATCGCGAGGATCATCGCGGTGTCGAGGTCGGTCTCGGCGCCGTAGGCGATGGCCTTCTTGGCCTGCCGCACGGCGATCGGCCCGTTCTTCGCGATCGTCGCGGCGATCTCGGTCGCCTTCAGCCGCGCCTGGCCCGCCGGCACGAGATGATTCACGAGCCCGGCCGCCTTGGCCTCGTCGGCCTTCATCCGTCGCCCGGTGAAGATCAGCTCCTTGGCCAGCGGCGCGCCGACGATCCGCGGCAGGAGCTGCGTGCCGCCGATGCCCGGGAAGATTCCGAGCGTTGTCTCGGGGACACCGAAGACCGCCGTGTCGCCGGCGACGACGAAGTCCGAGAGGATCGCGAGCTCGCAGCCGCCGGCGAGCGCGAAGCCCTCGACCGCCGCGATGACCGGCACGGGACACCGGAGCACGCGGAAGGCCGCCTGCTCGAAGATCACGTGCTGCGCGCGCCATGCCTCGTCGGTCATGGCGTTGCGCTCTTTGAGATCGCCGCCGGCGCAGAACGCTTTCTCGCCGGCGCCGGTGAACACGATCGCGCGTGCGTCGGGGTCGCGCTGGAAGCCGTCGAAGCAGGCGAGGAGATCCTCGCCCATCGCCGTGTTCATCGCGTTCATCTGCTCGGGTCGATTCAGGGTCACCGTCACGACATGCCGGTCGTCCGAGCGGGTCACCAGGAGATGGTGATAAGCCGGAGCGCTCACTGGATGACGCCCTTTCCCTTGAGGCTTCGCACGTCGTCGAGCGTGTAGCCGAGCCAGGTGAGCACGTCGCCGCTATGCTCGCCGAGCAGCGGAGGCACGCGGCGCACGGCCGGACGCACGCCGTCCCACGTGAGCGGCAGGCCGATGCTCTGATAGTTGGGCAGGCGCGGGTGCGGCGCGCCGACGATCACGCCGCTCTCGCGTGTCTGCGGCTCCTGCAGCACCTGATCGACGCCGAGGATCGGCGCCGCGGGTACCCCGGCCGCGCGAAGAACCTCGACGAGCTCGACGGCCTTTCGCTCTCGCGTGCGAGCGGAGAGCGCCTCGACGAGCGCGGCCCGGTTGGTCACGCGCGAGGGGTTGTCCTTGAAGCGCGGATCCAGCGTGATCTCGGGGCAGTCGAGCGCCCCGGCCAGCCGTGTGAACAAGGCGTCGGACGCGGCGCCGATCATCGCGAAGCCGTCGGCGGTCGGGAAGGCCTGATAAGGCGCGATCATCGCGGTCCCAGACCCCTGCGGCTGAGGCACCGCGCCCGAGCCCAGGTAGCCCATGGCGTGGTACGACATCCACATCAGCGCGGTCTCGAAGAGCGCAGTCGTGACCTCGATGGCGCGTCCGGTCGTGTCGCGCTGGCGAAGTGCGGCCACGATCCCCAGCGCTGCCCACATCCCCGTGCCCATGTCGACGATCGACGTCCCGACGCGCGCCGGCTCCTGGTCCGGGTGGCCGTTGACCGACATGAGGCCGCTGTAGGCCTGCATCAGGGGGTCGTAGCCCGGCAGGTGGCTCAGCGGTCCACGCGCGCCGAACGCGGTGACCGAGCAGTACACGATCCGCGGGTTGATGCGGCTGGCGCCACCGAAGTCGAGCCCGAGCTCCTCGATCGCGCCGGGCCGGAGACTCTGGACGAACACGTCGGCGCGACCGACCAGCCGCTGGAGGATCTCGAGCCCGCCCGGCGACTTCAGGTCCAGCGCAAGGCTTTTCTTGTTGCGATTCAGCGCGATGAAGGTAGCGCTCTCGCGGCCCCAGTAGGGCGGCGCCCACGCCCGGGCGTCGTCGCCGCGGCCGGGCCGCTCGATCTTGATGACCTCGGCGCCCATGTCCCCCAGGGTCTGGGTGCAGAAGGGACCGGCCACGTTCTGCGTGAGATCGGCGACGACGATGCCTTCCAGAGGGTGCGCCACGCCAGGAGTCTATCACCGCCAAACGTGCGGCGAACCGGGCGTCTGGGAAGGGCTCCGGCGTTTTTGACAGGTTCCCGGACCGCCGCGATAGAATCGAATTCACCCCATGGCTCTGAACGCCGAGGACTTGGCCAAGCGGCTGGCAGCACTAACTGAACGACTCACGGCCCTCGCCGCGACGCTTGCCCAAACATCCCAGCAGCTGCAGGCTTCCGGAACCCTCCCGCCCGAGTCGCTCGTCGACGAGATCACCAAGGTCCGCACGGACTTCGTCGACGTCCGCCATCGTCTGCTGGAGAGCGCGCGCTCGCTCTCGATCACCGTGCCCGCGCTGGCGGAGATCGACAGCATCCGCGCGCTCGCCCCGGTGCTCGATACCGTCGTTCAGGCCCAGGCGGCGGAAGAAAAGAAGGCCGCTCTCGCCGAGGCGCGAGCCCGGGTCATGACCGTCCTGGACCGGGTCCTCACGATCACCCACATGGACGGTCCGAACTTCGCGGCGCTGGTGCAGTGCCTGTCGAAGGCCAAGGAGATCAAGCAGGCCGCTCAGGACCCCAAGGCCTTCGACGCCGAGCAGGCCCCAGCATTCCTGGACAGCATCCCCGCGTTCGCGGCACTCCTCTCGATCATCGAGGGTCGCGACGCGCTCGACGACGAGAAGTTCGGGGTCCTCGACGAGGCGGTGACACAGGCCTTCGGGCGAACTCTGGCGGTCGCGGCCGCGCGCGGCAAGCTGGCCATCGGCACCGGCGCCGCGCCGGCGCAGCGGGCTCCCGCGCCCGTGCCGAAGGAAGCGGCGCCTCGCCCGGCGGCGGCGACTCACGTCGCGACGCCGCCTCCGGCCCCGCCCGCGCCGCCCTCCAGGAACATCATCACGGAGCCGCATCCGGCTCCGGCCCGAAGCATCGTCACCGAGCCCCAGCCGGCACCCGCTCGGAGCATCACCATCGAGCCTCAGCCTCGCGAGATCGCTCCGGCGCGCAACATCATCACCGAGTCGCACGAGTCGTCACCGCCGCGCGAGCCGGCGCAGCCGGCCCCGCCCGCCGACCAGGGCTCTCAGGACGAGGCGGCGCAGTGGTGGGTGTCGGCGTGGGCGCGCTGGACGAGCTGGAAGGGCACGCTCTCCTTCGAGGACGCGGTGAAAGAGGAGCTCGGCAAGTACAACTACGTGCTCAGCGTGCCGATCCAGAAGAGCATCGAGTACGAGGAAGGTCTGCTCGCTTACGGCTACTCGATCTTGCTCGACCACATCGAGAAGCGCTTCTCGGGCTTCGTCAACAAGGCGCTGAACAGCCTGAAGACGTTTCAGCCGAGCAGCGGCGGGCCCAAGTCGGTGGGCGCCCATCTCTACAACGTGCTGGTGACGGACGGACGACTGGCGGAGATCTACCCGGACTTCGTCAAGAGTGTGTTGCTGGCCGCCGTGCCGGAACCCGGCGTCTGGACGCACGCGCGCATTCTCGAGTCGACCACCGAGACGCGGATCTTCACGCATCCGAGCAACCGGATCGGCGACCCCGAGCACAACTCGCAGCGACTCACGCAGGAGCGGCAGCGGTTCGCCGACCATCGCTTCCCGGTCGTGGTCGCCCCGATCACCGCGCGCTTCTTCGCGATCGCCGCCGACCTGCGCGAGCCGCGCTCCATCGACGTCAAGCTGGTCGACGGCCGCAGCGACTCCGATCACGCGTGGCTCTTGACGATGCCCCCCGTCGGACGCGCGGATCTCAAGTCCGAGGTGCTGCGGCTCTTCCCCGAGGGAACGTCGGTACCGGGTCTAGGACGGGACTACGCGACCCTGTGGGTGGCGGTGTTCAATCCGGATCCGACCACCGAGAAGAAGTACGAGCTGACGTTGAGCCTCAAGCAGTCAGCGGCCACCAAGCAGTCGGCCGGCACCTTCCGCTCGGCTCGCAGCGCCTGAACCGCTAGGGCTTCGCGGGGTCGGCGGCCTTGGGCTCCGCAGCCTTCACCGGCTCGGTGGGCCTGGCCTGGTCGGGCACGCGCGGATGCTCGCCGGGCGTCGACCTGTCGAACGGGCTCCGGCGGGGCGTGATTCCGAGCTTCGCGGCGATCTGCCCCATCGCCTGAGCGACCTCGTCCTTCTCGAGTCTCAGCAGATGATTCTCCCGCTTGAGGTCCTCGATGTCCTTGTGAAGCTTTTCCACTTCCTTCTGCGCGGAGGCGCCGGCGTGGTGGTCGGCCGCGATGAGCTCGGGCAGCAGGGCGAAGATCTGCCGCGTCTCCTCGATCCACTTCGCGACACGCTCTCGCGCTTCAGCAGCGGAAGTCGGGTCCATGACCATCCTCGTCTGCTCCGGGCGCGGGTCCGTCGCCACACGTCACGGCCCGGAGGCCGACGGCAGCCTGCAAGCCATTGGAGGTTGCTACATTCGTAGAATAGCAGCGTAGCATCGGCGTTCCGAAATTCGCAAACCCGCGATCCTCGTGTGACTCGGCGGGCGGGCGGGCTACCCATAACACACCGTCTTTACTGACTATCCGTACCTGAGTCCATCTTCGCGCGCTGGAGCGCCGAGACCACGCGGTCGGGCGTGATCGGCTGGTCGGTGAGCATCACGCCCAGTGGTGCGAGCGCGTCGTTGACCGCGTTGAGGATCGCCGCCGGCGCCCCCGTCGCGCCGGCCTCGCCCGCTCCCTTGAAGCCGCCGGCGATCGTCGGTGCCGGGGTCTCGATGTGGTGCCTCTCGATCGGCGGGACGTCGGCGAAGGTCGGCACCGCGTAGTCCATCAGGGTGGTCGTGAGCAGCTGCCCGGCGTCGTCGTAGACACAGTGCTCCTTGAGCGCGCCGCCGAGTCCCTGGGCAATCCCCCCCCCGGCGATCTGACCCTCGACCAGGGCGGGATTGACCATCCGCCCGCAGTCGTCGACCGCGACGTAGCGCAGGACGCGGACGGCGCCGGTCTCGACGTCGACCTCGGCGACCGCGAGATGCGCGCCGTTCGTGAACGTCCACGCGGTCGGGTTCGTGTAGTGCACCGTCGCTTCGAGGCTCGGCTCGACACCGCCGAGCTCGTTCGATCGGAAGTGAGCGGCGCGCGCGATCTCGGTGTAGCTCAGGCCGCGGCCCGGGCTTCCGCGGACCACCGCGCGCCCGCCGTCGAGCTGGATGTCGGCCGGATCGGCTTCCAGGAGCGCCGCGGCCACGGTTCGGATGCGCTCGCCCAGTGCGCGCGCCGCGAGCAAGGTCGCGCCGCCGCCGATCGGCATGCCGCGACTGGCCCACGTTCCCCCGCCATACGGCACCACGGCCGTGTCGCCCGAGAGCACCGACACGTCCTCGAGGTGGACGTCGAGCTCGTCGGCGATGATCTGGGCGAGTGCGGTGTGCGTGCCCTGGCCCTGGTTGGTGACGCCGACCAGCGCGGTGATCGCGCCGCCGGGCTCGAGCCGCAGTGTCGTTCCCTCCTGGCCGGAGATCGGCGCGCCGCCGACACCGTAGAACTGGGCGCCCGGGCCGGTGAGCTCGACGAAGCACGCCAGGCCGATGCCGACGTGCCGGCCGCGGGCGCGGGCCTCGCGTTGATCGCGCCGCAGCCGCTCGTATCCCGCCGCCTCGAGCAGGCGCGCCAGCGCCGCCTGATAGCTCCCGCTGTCGAAGACGTTGCCGGCGGCCGACGTGTATGGAAGATCTTCCGGGCGCACGAGATTGCGCCGCCGAACCTCGGCGGGGTCGAGCGTGAGATCGCGCGCGACGAGATCGATCATGCTCTCGGTCACCGCGGTCGCGATCGGATGTCCGACCGCGCGGTACTGCGAGGTGACCACCTTGTTCTGCGCCACGACGCGCAGCGCCGCGTCGTAGCTCCGCAGTCGATACGGGCCCGGCAGCAGTCGCAGCACCTGCCCGCCCTCGACCACGGGAATCTATCACGATTGACACTCGCTGACCGGCCCCCCTATCATCGGCGCCACTCGACGGCGCGCGCTGCAGGCCGTCGCGGGGCTGGGGCCCGGCCGGCCGACGCGCTTCTCAATAGATCGACGGAGGGAGCCATGCATCGACGCCAGTTCCTGACGACCGCAACGGCCGGAGCGACCTTCCTGGCCTTCCCCACAGTGCTGCGGGCGCAGAGCAAGGATCCGATCCGCATCGGCTTCCCGCTGCCGCTGACCGGGACCTTCGCCGCCATCGCTGCGGACATGCATCGCGGCGCCCAGCTCGCGATGGAAGAGCTCAATGCGAAGGGCGGGATCATGGGCCGCAAGGTCGACGTGATGTTCCGCGACGACGAGCTCAAGCCCGCCGTCGGCGCGCAGCGAACGAAGGAGCTGATCGAGAACCAGAAGGTCGACTTCGTCGTCGGCGGTCTCGCCGCCCACGTGCAGATGGCCATCAACGAGCAGACCAAGGCCGCCGGCAAGCTCTATGTCTCGGTGAGTCAGTCCGACGAGATCAGCGCCAAGCCCGACACGAGCCCGCTCACGTTCCACGAGGCGCTGAACCCGACGATCACCAGCCGCGCCATCGCCAGCTTCGGCATCAAGGAGCTCGGCAAAAAGTGGTGGATCGTCTACGCCGACTACGCGTTCGGAAAACAGAACAACGCGGTGTTCGCCGCCGCGGCGCCCAAGCTCGGCGGCACGCTGCTCGGCAGCACGCCCTATCCGCTCGGCAAGCCCGAGTTCTCCGCGCATCTGCCGAAGATCCAGGCCGCCAAGCCCGACGTGATCTACGCGGTCACCCCCGGCGCCGACGCGGTGCCGTTCCTGAAGCAGGCGATCAGCTTCGGCCTGAAAAAGGACGCGAAGATCGTGGTGCCGCTGCACTTCCTCGACTACACGAAGGAGGGCGGCGCCGAGGTGTGGCAGGACATCTTCGGGGCAACCCACTTCTGCCACGAGCTGGCCGAGAGCTTGCCGCAGGCCAAGCGCTACGTCGAGTCGTACACGAAGAAGTTCAACCGGCCGCCCGATTCGTACTCCGGCTACGGCTACAGCGGCATCATGGAAGTGGCGCGCGGCGTCGAGCTCGCGAAGTCGACCGACTCCAACGCGGTCGCGAACGCGCTCAGGAAGAACCGCGAGTACGACCACTACAAGGGCAAGCAGTGGTGGCGCACGTGCGACAACAAGTCGTTCCAGGATCTCTGGATCCTCAAGGTTCGCGCGCCGCAGCAGGTGAAGGGCGACTGGGGCTTCTTCGACATCGTCGGCAAGGTCGCGGCGAACGAGGAGCTCGACCGGACCTGCGCCGAAAAGGGTCACGCCTAGCCGCGTGCTCGACATCCCGCTGCAGGCCCTCGCCGCGCAAGCCTTCACGGGCCTCGTGCTCGGCGGGATCTTCGTCCTGATGGCGATCGGCCTCAGCCTGATCTTCGGGCTGATGACCGTCGTGAACTTCGCCCACGGCTCGTTCTACATGCTGGGCGCCTACGTCGCCTTCACCATCATGGGGCTCACCAAGAGCTTCTGGGCGGCGCTGGTCCTGGCGCCGCTGGTGGTCGGCGCGCTCGGGTTCCTGGTCGAGCGCCTCCTGATCCGGCGGCTCTACGGGCGCAGCCCCGACGATCCGCTGCTGCTGACGTTCGGGCTGTCGCTGGCCATGGTCGAGGGCGCGAAGCTCGTGTGGGGGAAGATCGGGCTGACCGTCGATCCGCCCAAGCAGTTGGCCGCCGCCGCGAACCTCGGATTCATGAATTTCCCGGTCTACCGGCTGTTCGTGATCGCGGTGACCGCTGCCGTGCTCGTCGCGCTCTGGCTCTTCCTGGAGAAGACCAGTATCGGCCTGATCATCCGCGCCGGCTCGCGCGACGCGCTGATGGTGCGGGCGCTCGGCGTCGATCTCAATCGTATCTGGCTGCTCGTCTTCGGGCTCGGGATCGCCATGGCCGGGCTCGCCGGCGTCCTGGCCGGCCCGATGCGCGGCGTCTACGCCGAGATGGGCGTCGAGATCATCATCGATTCGTTCGTGATCGTGGTGGTCGGCGGCATGGGCAGCCTGCCGGGGGCGATCATCGCGGGGCTGGTCATGGGCGAGATCGTCAGCCTCACCACCTTCTTCGCGCCAAAGCTCGCCGAGCTGATCATCTTCATCGTGATGGCGATCGTGCTGCTCCTCCGGCCGAGCGGACTCTTCGGCGAGGCGGGTCTGGCCGAGTGATGGGCGCGCTCCGGGCGGCGTCGACGTGGGTGGCGGCCCATCCCGTCGCGTCGTTCATCGTCTTCTTCGCGGCGTTTCCGTTTCTCGTTCCGTATCAATCGCTCGCCACCCAGGTGCTGATCTTCGGCCTGTTCGCGCTGGGGTTCAACTTGCTCTACGGCTACACCGGGCTCCTTTCGTTCGGTCACGCCGCCTACTACGGGCTCGGCGCGTACGGCACTGGCATCGCGCTGGCCAAGCTCAAGGTGACGTCTCTGTGGTTGGCGCTCGGTATCGGTCTGGCGGCGGCCGTGGTCGGCGGCGCCGTGATCGGGTTCTTCTGCCTGCGCCGTCGCGGCATCTACTTCGCGATGCTCACCCTGGCGTTCGCGCAGATGCTCTACTTCGTGGCGTTTCACGCCGCCGATCTCACCGGCGGCGACGACGGGCTACGCGGCATCCCGGTGCACGCGCTCAGTCTCCCGGGCGGCTCGATCTCGCTGCGCACCCCGCTGGCGTTCTACTTCTTCGCGTATGTGCTGGTCGTGATGGCGGTCGCGGCGCTCAAGCGCATCCTGGATTCGCCGTTCGGCGCCGTGCTGCAGGCGATCCGCGAGAACAGCGACCGTGCCGTCGCGTGCGGCTACGACATCACCCGGATCAAGCTGCTCTCGTTCGTGTTCTCCGCGCTGTTCACCGGGCTCGCCGGCTCCCTCGACGCGCTCCGGCTCACGGTCGTGCCGGTCGACTCGCTCTACTGGACGACCTCGGGTCAGGTCGTGATCATGACCCTGCTCGGCGGCGCCGGGACGTTCTTCGGGCCCTTCGTCGGCGCCGCGACGTTCTTGATCCTGGCCGACCGCCTGAGCCTCGTGATCGAAGCGTGGCCCATCGTCATCGGCGTCATCTTCATGGCCTTTGTCCTGTTTCTTCCGCGCGGGATCTGGGGCACATTGACGGCGCGGGGCGTGCCGCGATGAGCCCGGTACAGCAGGCGGTTGTCGAGCGCGTCGAACGGTTGACGTGGGAGAGGATCGCGCCCAGAGCGAGCCAATACGACGCGGCCGGCGCCAATCCGGTCGACAGCTGGCGCGACCTCTGGGCCGACGGCTTCCTGGCGGGCGCCATCCCCCGGGCCTACGGCGGCCTGGGGCTGGATATGGCCACCTACATCGCGGTCATTCGCGCGATCGCGCGCGGCTGCGCCAGCACCGCGATGACCGTGCACATGCACTCGACCGTCATGCGATTCATCGATGCGGTCGGCACGGCCGAGCAGAAGCGCCACTACTTCGACGAGGTCGTCCGACATGGCAAGCTCTTCGGCAGCTGGGGCAGCGAGCCCGCGGTCAGTCTCTCGCGCACCTTGCTGATGGAGACGGTGATCCGGCGCGACCCGTCCGGCTACGTGATCGACGGCGTGAAGCACTTCTGCACGATGGCGCTCGGCGCGTCGTACTACATGGTCTGGTGCGCGCTGGAGGGTGGCACCGACATGGCCAAGGCGCTCCAGCTGGCGCTGGTGCCCGCGGACGCGCCGGGCATCGCCACGGACGGCAAGTGGGACACCCTCGGCATGCGCGCGACGTTCAGCCCGTCGGTGACCTTCACCGGCGTCCGCGCCGCGGCGGACGGGCTCCTCGGCGATCCGGGTGCGGCGATCCAGGTGGGCGTCATCGAGAGCTTCGCGCTCGGCTACGCGGCGGTCTATCTGGGCATCGCCGAGTCGGCGCTGGCCTTCGCGGTTGACTACGCGAAGAAGCGCGTCGTGAAGCCGGAGAACATCGCGGTTGCCGCCGATCCGGCCGTGCAGCGCCACGTCGGCGAGCTCGCGGTACAGCTCGATGCGGCGGCGCTCGTCCTCGCCGATTCCGCCGCGCGCTGGGACGGCGCCGAGCTCGCCGAGCTCGGGCCGCTCGCGAATCGCGCGAAGTATCTCGCGACCGAGACCGGCCTGCACGTCACGTCGAAGGTGATCCAGGTCGTCGGGGGCCGCGGCGCGTACAAGGACTATCCAGCCGAGCGCGCGTTCCGCGACCTGAGGACCTGCACGTTGATGCCGCCGACCGTCGATCGCATGCTCGAGGCCATCGGCAAGAGCGCGCTCGGCCTCGACACGGCGATGTTCAACGTCTCCGGCCGCAAGCCCGCCGCCGGGCGCTGATACTTTACCCACTGAAATACTTGCCCGCGACGGTCCGTCCTATGGGCCAGAGGGAAGGGAAGTTGGCCCCCTCAGGAGGGACCGACCAATGAAAAAGGCTATTGTTCTCGCGAGCTTGTTGGCGCTGCTCATTCCCGGCGCGGCGTTCGCGGGGTCCGCGACCGACGCGGCGCTCGGACTCGGCGCCTTCGCCGTTTTCAACCAGATCATCTCCGGCACCGGCGTCTTCGGTGCGGTGGTTCCGGCGCCTCGACCGGTCGTGCTGCCGGCTCCTCCGCCGCCCGTGGCGCCGCCGGTGGTCTTTCAGCCTCAGTACTACCCGGTCTACTCGCCGCCGCCCGCGGTGGTCTACCAGCCGCCGGTTTACTACCGGCCTGTCTATCACGCGCCGGCGCGCGTCATCGTGATCGAGAAGCGCATCGTGGTTCCGGGCCACGGCTTCGTACCGCCGGGCCACGTCCGTCACGGCCGCCCGGGCCGCGACTGGCGCTAACGTAGAGCCGCTCGTCCGCCGGGACGCCGACCTAGATTTCGAGGAAGCGCTGCTGAACGGTCGGGTCCCGGCGGAGCTCCGCCGGAGTCCCCTCGAACTGGATCTGCCCCTGGTCCATCACGTAGACGCGATGCGAGAGCGCCAGCGCCACCTCGAGCGTCTGCTCGACCAGCAGGATCGTCGTGCCTCGCCGGTTGATCGCGGCGAGGATCTCGGTGAGGTTCTGAACGAGGAGCGGGGCGAGCCCCTCCGTCGGCTCGTCGACCAGCATCACGGCCGGCCGGCTCACCAGCCCCCGCGCGATCGCGAGCATCTGCTGCTCGCCGCCCGACAGGAAGCGGCCGCGATACGCGATCCGCTCGCGCAGCCGCGGGAAGTAGCCGAACACCTCTTCGAGCACGTCGCCGCCGCCGCTGCCTCGGCCACCGCCTATCATGCCGAGCCGGAGGTTTTCCAGCACGGTCAGGTTCGGCAGCACGCGGCGCTCCTCGGGAATCCACGCGATCCCGCGGCGCGCGATGTCGTGCGTGCCGAGCGCGGTGATGTCCTCGCCCCGGAGCCGGATGCGACCGCGCCGGGCGCGCACGATGCCCATGATCGAGCGCAGGGTCGTCGTCTTGCCGGCGCCGTTGCGGCCGATGAGCGTCACGACCTCGCCCTCGCCCACCGTCACCGATACGCCCTGCAGGATGTGGGCTTCGCCGTAGTAGGTGTGAACGCCCTCGAGCGTGAGCAGGTTCACCGGCCGGCCCCGAGGTAGGTCTGCTGTACGCGCGCGTTGCCGCGGATCTCTTCGGGTGTTCCCTCAGCGAGCACCTGGCCCTGGTGCAGGACGGTGATGCGGTCCGAGATCCCCATCACGACTTTCATCTTGTGCTCGACCAGCACGACGGTGCGACCGGCGGCCAGCTCGCGGATCAGCCGCATCGTCGAGTCGGTCTCCTCGGGGCTCATGCCCGCGGTGGGCTCGTCGAGCAGGAGCAAGATGGGATCGGACGCGAGCGCGATGCCGAGCTCGAGGTGGCGCTTCTCGCCGTGGGAGAGGTGCGCCGCGAGCATGTCGATCTTGCCCGCAAGCGCGACCGACGTCAGCGTGGCGACGGCCCGGTCGCGCACGTCGGCGAGGCGGTCGGCGCGCGACCAGAAGTTGAAGGAGCGCGCGTAACCCTGCACGGCGACCCGCACGTTCTCGAGCACGCTCAGGTGCGGGAAGATGTTCGTGATCTGGTAGGACTTGGCGATGCCCAGACGTGTGGTTGCGTGCTGTGGCATCCCGGTGATGTCCGCGCCGTTGAACCAGATGCGTCCCGAGGTCGGCACCGTCTCGCCGGAGATCAATCGGAAGAACGTGGTCTTGCCAGCGCCGTTGGGCCCGATGATCGAGAGGAGCTCGCCGCGTCGAACGGTGACGTCCACGTCGGACACCGCCAGCAGGCTCCCGTACGCGCGCGTGAGGCGCTCGGTGCGCAGCAGGACGGCGTCGGGCATAGCGCGAGATAGCACGCAGGCTTTCGCCGTGTCAAGGCAACGGGCGTGTGCTATCGTGCCGCGCGGACATGGCCCATCACGTCGTACCGACGAAGTGGAAGAGCGGGATGATCGAGGTGGGCGCGAAGGTCTTTGCCTACGTGCAGGCCTCGGGCATCGATCCGACCGGCGACACCGGCGTCGCCAACTCCGGGCTGATCGTCGGGCCCTCGTCGGCGGTCGCGGTCGACGCGCTGATGGTGCCGTCGATGACGAGACGCCTGGTCACGGCCATCAAGAAGACGACGCGCAAGCCGATCGCCCAGCTGGTCAACACGCACCACCATCTCGATCACACCGGCGGCAACCGGTTCTTCCGCGACGCCACGATCGTCAGCACGGGGAAGTGCCGCGAGGCGCTGGCGCCCGGGTTTCCGCCGGTGCCGCTGCTGCAGCGCTTCATGCCCAAGTTCGCCGCGGAGTTCCCGAAGCTCCAGGTCGTGCTGCCGACCGTGACCTTCGACGACCGGATGGTGCTGCACGACGGCGAGCGCGAAATCGAGCTGTGGCACCCGGGCTTCGCGGCGCACACCGTCGGTGACGCCGCCGCCTACCTGCCCAAAGAACGGATCCTGTTCGCCGGCGACATCGCGTTCCTCTACGTGACGCCGCTCGCGTTCCAGGGGCACGTCGGCAACTGGATCAAGGCGGCCGATCGCCTGATGCGCTTCGACGCCGACGTGATCGTGCCGGGTCACGGTCCGATCGGCACCAAGAAGGATCTCAAGCACATGCGCGACTATCTCGCGCTGGTGCGGCGCGAAGCGAAGCAGCGCTTCGACGCCGGGATGCCGGCGGAGGCGGCCGCCGCCGACATCAAGCTCGGCGTGTACGCGTCGTGGAGCGACGCCGAGCGGATCCTGCCGAACGTCATGCGCTGCTATCAGGAGTTTCGCGACGAGCTCGATCAGCCGATGGACCTGCCGCGCATGCTGGCGGGAATGGAGCGGCTTCGCGGCAGAGCGTCGGGCCACGCGTGCGTGTGACCGGCGCCCCGTCGGACTGACGGCCTAGCTTCGGCCCGAGAGCTCCTTGCGGACCAGTGCCGCGCCCGCGGCCAGCGCGGCGAGCTTCTGATTGCACATGTAGCGAGGTGACCAGCCGAAGCCGCAGTCGGGATTCACCGTGAGCTTCTCGGCGGGACACACCTGGAGCACGCGACGGATCCGCGCGGCGACTTCGTCGACGGTGTCCTGGCTGAAGCCCTTCACGTCGATCACGCCGGCGCCGAGCTCGCGGCCCTCGCCGTACTTCTTCCACAGCTCGACCTCGCTGAGCTCTCGCCCGGCGAACTCGAGCACGAACTGCTCGGCACGCGCCTTGAGCAGGCCGGGAAAATATGGGGCGTACGAGCGGACGAAGCGCGAGCGGCCGAAGCGGTTGCCGAAGCAGACGTGGAAGGCGAGCTTGGCTTTAATGCCCTCGGTGGCCAGGTTGAAGAGCCGCGCCATCTCCTCGCCGGCGACGTTGCCGCGCGCCGGCTCGTCGAGCTGGATGAAATCCGCACCGGCGGCGACCAGCCCGCGGAGCTCCGCGTTGATGACCTCGGCGAAGCGCTCGGCCACGTCGACGACGCCCTTGTAAACCGTGCCGGGGTGGATGCGCGAGCCGAACGTGAGGGGCCCGGCGCAGGTCGCCTTGATGTGATGGGTCGTGTGCGCGCGCAGGTACTCGAACTCCTTCACGATCCCGAGCCCGCCGCTCGGCGTCTCGATGCGCCCGACGGCCTCGTAGCGCGTCTGCTGGTCGTAGCCCCAGGGTCCGGCTTTGCGCCGGACGGGCAGGGGCTCGATGCCCTTGATGATCGCGTAGTACGAGTCGACGTAGCCGTCCAGGCGGCGCACCTCACCGTCGGTGATGATGTCGATCCCCGCCCACTCCATGTCGCGGATCGCGGTGTTGGCGGCGTCGTCGAACATCTCGTCCATGTCGCCCGGACCGAACTCGCCCTGCTCGAAGGCCTTCACCGAGGCGAACCACCAGCTGGGCTTTCCGTGCGAGCCGACGACCGCGGTCGGGATCAGGGGCAAAGTCATCGCGAAGGTCCTCCGATTATCCGCGAAACCCCGACGTCGCGCCAGGCGTCCTGCGGAGCGCCGCCGAAGATGATCTCGCCGCGCTCGATGACGTAGAGCCTGGTGGTGTACTCGGGGACGTGGTGGATGTTGGACTCGGCGATCAGGATCGAGCGGCCTAGCCCGGTGATGGCCGCGATACCGGCGCTCACCTCCGGAATAATCGTCGGCGAGAGCCCCTCGAACGGCTCGTCCAGCAGGAGCATCTGGGGATCGAGCGCCAGCGCCCGCGCGATCGAGAGCATCTTGCGCTCGCCCCCGCTCATCTCCGGCCCCTTGCGCGCGGCATAGCGGCGCAGCCCGGGGAATACGCCGTAGGCGAGCGCGATCCGCTCGGCGGCGGGCCGCCCGCCGGGCCGCGTCCACGTCGCGATCTCGACGTTCTCGGCGACCGTGAGGTCGGAGAAGATGCCGGAGTCCTCCGGCGCCCAACCGAGTCCGAGCATCGCGATCTGGTGGGTGCGGAGGCCCTGGATTGACCGGCCGCGGAGCTCAACCCTGCCGGCCCGCGGCCGCAGATAGCCCATGATCGTTCTCAGGCTGGTCGTCTTGCCCGATCCGTTGCGACCGACCAGGCAGACGACCTCGCGCGCGCCGACCTCGAGCGAGACGCGGCGCAGGATGTGGCTCTCCTGGATGAACACATCGACGCCGGAGAGCGTCAGCACGCCGTGGCCCGCGACACGCCGGCCGTCCGGCCGACGACGGTGTCCATCACACGCTGGTCCCGGCGAATCACCGCCGGCGCCGCGTCGGCCAGGACCTTGCCTTGATGGAGCGCGACGATGCGGTCGGAGTACGCGAACACGATGTCCATGTCGTGCTCGACCTGGACGATGGCCTTGAGCCCAACGCGCCTGGAGGCCGTCACCAGGGTGTCCATGATGGCCGTCTTGTCCGCCGTGCTGACACCCGACGTCGGCTCGTCGAGCAGGATGATCTCGGGCTTCAGCGCGAACGCGGAGGCGACGTCGAGCAGCTTCTTGTCCCCTTGCGGCAGCTGCCGAGCCGGTACGTGGCGCTCGTCACCGAGGCCGAAGAGCTCGGCGACCTCGAGCGCGCCGTCCTGCACGTCGCGGTCGCGCGCCAGGGACGAGAAGAAACGGCCGCCGCGGCCGAGCCGCGAGACGACCGCCGCCTGCAGGGTCTCGAGCACCGTGAGGTCGGGGAACACCTGGACGAGCTGGAACGAGCGGGCCATGCCGAGGCGCGCCAGGCGCGCCGGGCCGGTACCGCCGATGTCGCGGTCCTTGAAGCGGACGCTGCCCGTGCTCGGCCGTGTGACGCCCGTGAGGATGTTGATCAGGGTCGACTTGCCGGCGCCGTTTGGGCCGACGATCGAGACGAACTCGCCCGCGCCGACGGCGAGGCTCACACCGTCGAGCGCGCAGAACTCGCCGTAGAGCTTCGTGAGCCCGCTCGCCTCGAGGATCACGCGCGCCCCGCCGCCGCCGGCCGCCGGCGCGACATCAGGCCCATGAGCCCCTCCGGGGCGACGATCACGATGAGGGCCAGCATCGCACCGAAGATCAGCCGCCAGTAGGGCACGATCGACATCACCCAATTCTGCAGATAGATGAACACGAAGGCGCCGACGACCGGGCCGAAGAAGCTCGTAAACCCGCCGAGCAGCGTCATGAACACGATGTTCCCGGAGTGCGTCCAGTAGGCGAGCGTCGGATCGACGTTGCCGGTCGGCGGGCCCAGCAGCGCGCCGCCGACGGCGGCGTAGACGGCGGAGATCACGAACGCGTAGAAGCGATAGCGCGTGACGCCGATCCCGAGGGTCTCGGCCTTGGTCGGATTGTCGCGGATGGTCTTGAGACAGAGACCGAAGGGCGAGTGGACGATGCGCCACATGACGAGGGCGGCCAGAATCAACACCGCCAGCGAATAGTAGTAGTACGGGCCGACCAGATACGCGATCTTCGGCATCGCGTCGAGGGAGAGGCCGAGCAAGGACGGCCGCAGGAAGGGCGTGCCCTCGTCGCCGCCCGTGAGGCGGTAGAACTTCAGGACGAACGTGTAGAAGACCATGCCGAAGGCCAGCGTGAGCATGCCGAAGTAGATCTTCACGTAACGCACGCAGAGCGCCGCGACCGGCACCGCGACCAGCGCGCCGAGCAGGCCCGCGCTGAGCAGGATGACCTCGAGCGAGCGGACCTTGGCGTGCGTGGTGAGGAAGGCGCCGGCGTAGGCGCCCAGTCCGATGAACAGCGCGTGGCCGAACGAGACGAGACCCGTGTAGCCGAACAGGAGGTTGAGCCCGAGCAGGACGACCGCATACGCCATGAACGGCAGCATCAGCAGCGCGTAGTAGGTCGAAAGCGCCAGCGGTGCGGCGGCGACGGCCGCCGTGGCCAGAACGACGACGAGTGCCTGCCTCACGCCTCGGCCCTGCCGAAGAGACCGCGCGGGCGGGCGACCAGCACGACGATCACGATCAGGTAGATCAAGAGCATCTCGAGCTCCGGGTAGACCGCGATCGCGATCGAGCGCAGGAGACCGACGGCGAGCGCGCCGACAACGGCGCCGCGCATCGAGCCGAGCCCGCCGATGACGACCACCGCGAAGGCCTCGACGATCAGCTCGATGCCCATCTCGCTCATCGCCGCCGTCGCCGGGATCACGAGCGCGCCCCCGAGCGTGCCGAGCGCGGTCCCGAGCGTGAACACCTTCGCGTAGACGCGGCGCATGTCGACGCCGAGCGCCTCGGCCATCTCGGGATTGTCGGCGGTGGCGCGGATGATCCGGCCGAACGCCGTGCGTGCCAGCAGCCAGCCGATCCCGAGCGCGATGGCGAGGCTCGCCGCAATCACGATCAGGTTGTAGACCGGTGCGACGGCGCCGAGGATGCGGATCTGACCGTAGGCGAGATAGAGGCCGGCGGTGGAGCGCGGCGCCGTGCCCCAGGTCATGCGGATCGCGTCCTCCATCATGAGGACGATCGCGAACGTCATGAGGAGCTGGAAGGTCTCGTCGCGGTCGTAGACGAAGCGCAGGAGCCCGCGCTCGACGACGACGCCCACGGCGCCGACCGCCAGGCCGGCCAGCGCGAGCGGCACGATGAACAGCGCCGGCGGGCCGCCGGCCCCGACGTACCAGCCGACCGCCGACACCCCGACGTAGGCGCCGAGCGCGTAGAACGAGCCGCAGGCGAGATTGAAGATCTTCTGCACGCCGAAGACGACTTGCAGCCCCGCGGAGACGAGGAACAGGACGGCGGCGTGAAAGAGGCCGCTAACGAGGATACTGACGACCGAGGTCGTCAGATTTTCCAGCCGGCGATCCAGTCGAAGAGCTTCGTGCCGGCGGGCTTCATCGCCTGCTTGGTCGAGACGGTCTCGATCGGGTTGATCGTCACGAAGTCGTACGCGTTCTTGTGCGTCGTGATGCCCTGGTAGAAGTTGCACATCTGGACGTGGTCCTCACGCCAGCTGCGCTTGCCGGAGAGCGACTCGATCTCGAGCCCCTCGAGCGTCTTGACGACCTGGGCCTTCTCCGGCCACTTCTTGCTGGTCCCCGAGGCTTTCTCGACCGCCACCTTGTAGGACTCCGCGTTGAAGAACGCGTGGTCGCACTCGTAGGGCGGGTACTCGTTGTACTTGGCCTTGTACTCGCGCACGAACTGCTTGAGCAGCGGGCTCCCCTTGGGATCGTCGAAATACATCGTGTTGTAGCCGAGCAGGAGTCCCTCGGGCGTGAACTCCTTCTTCAACGAATCGTGCACGCCGCCCGCGGTCGTGAAGACACCCTTCATCGTCTTGAAGAGACCGACCGCGGCCGCCTGCTTCATGATGATCGTCGCGTCGCCCGACCAGAAGGAGCACATGAGCAGATCGGCCTTCGACTGCTGGATCGTGGCCACGTGCGAGGTGAAGTCGGTCACGCCGAGCTTGGGAAACAGCTCGAGCACGAACTTCACGTCGGGGATGTAGCGCTTGAGAACGGCCTGGTACGACTCCCAGCAGTCGTGACCGTACGAATAGTCGTTGCCGATGCCGGCGACGGTCTTGATGCCCTTGAAGTACTTGGGCGTCAGGATGCCGGCCACGATAGCCTCGACCTCGTTGTCGACGCTCTTGAACGCCCACTTGGGATTCGGCATCGTCTCCTCGACGCCCTTCTGCGTCGTGCCGTCCCACGAGAGCCACGGCGTGCCGAGATCTTCCGCGACCGGCCCGAGCGCCAGGGTGACGCCGGTGGAGATGCCGCCCAGGACGGCTTCGACCTGATCTTGAAGAATGAGCTTGCGATAGCGCTCGACCGTGTCCTTCGGGTTCGATTCCTCCTCGACCACGAGCTGCACCTGCCGCCCGAGGATCCCACCCGACTTGTTCACGCGCTCCGCCCACCACTCGGTGGCGCGCAGGCCGGCGGCGCCGACGGGCGCCGCCACGCCGGCGCGGATCGTGAGCACGCCGATCTTCACGGGTCCGGTGGCCTGGGCGTACGCCGGCGGCGCATCGAGCCGAGCGGCCACCGCCGCGCCGGCTCCGGCGCCGAGGACCTTCAGGAACTGCCGTCGTGAGCTCGGGTTGGTCGTCATCGTGAGGCTCCTCATGTCGTGCGACGGACGGACGGTAGTCTCTCCCATGGTCAGGCGAGCCCCAGCCGGCGCCGCGCCAGCCGTGTCCCGGCGACCAGGCGCTTGAGCTTCTCGAAGGCGACCCAGCGCGGCACCGGGAAGAAGCCGCAGTCGGGCACCGCCGACAGGCGCTCGACCGGAATGAACTTGGCGCAGAGCGCCAGGCGCTCGGCGACGTCCTCCGGCGTCTCCATGTAGAACGACTTCACGTCGACCACGCCACAGGCCACGTCGCGGTCGACGCCGATTTCCTTCCAGTGCTCGATCTCCGCCATCTCGCGGTTGGCGTACTCGAACACGAACTGCTGGCACTTCGTCTCGAGCAGCGCCGGGAACATCCAGCGGTAGGAGCGCTTGCCCCGCGGGCGCGACAGGAGATTGCCGAAGCAGACGTGATAGGCGATGCGCGCGCGCACGCCCTCGACGCAGGCGTTGAACATCTTCACGTACTCGCCGACCTGGCCGGGCACGATCGCCGCCGACGGCTCGTCGATCTGGATGTAGTCGGCGCCCGCATCGACCAGCGCGCGCAGCTCGGCGTTGATGGCCGGGACGAAGTCCCAGCAGAGCGCCAAACGATCGTTGTCGTAGGCGTCGCCCGGCCGGAGCTGCACGTGAATCGAGAGTGTGACCGGCCCGGGGCAGGTGGCCTTCACGGGCTTGTCGGTCTGGGTCTTCAGATAGCGGAATTCGTCGACCACGCCGAGCCCGCGCGGTACCGTGATCCGCTGCCGCGGCCGATACCGCGGCGCCGAGTCGTAAGCGTAGAGGCCGGTCTTGCGAAGCGGCTCGACCGGTTCGAGGCCGTCCATCTTCGAATAGAACGTCTGCACGAAGAAGAACCGGCGCATCTCGCCGTCGCAGATGATGTCGACACCGGCGCGCTCCTGGTCGCGGATCGCGAGCTGCGTGGCGTCGTCGAACGTCTCCTTGACGTCGGTCTGGCCATAGTCGCCGGCCTTGATGCGGTCGAGGGCGGTCCAGAACCAGCCCGGAAAGCCGTGGCTGCCCATCACATGGGTCGGAATCGGCGGCGGGGCGACGGTCACGGGCAGTTGTTTATCAGAGGGCCCGGCGCTTGGCAAATGGCGGCGCGGCATACCGGTACGATCGACCGTGATGTCCGGAATTTGTTGAAGAAAATACACTCGCTGCTGCACGGTATGATAAGACTATCCGCCATGCTGGTTCGCTTTTGGGGAACTCGTGGGTCGATCGCCGCGCCCGGGCCGAGCACCGCCCGCTTCGGGGGGAACACCTCCTGCGTCGAGGTCCGCGCCTCCGACGGCACGGTGATCATCCTCGACTGCGGTACCGGGGCCCGCGAGCTCGGGCTGCATCTGGCGCAGACGATGCCGCAGCCCATTCGCCTTCATCTCTTCATCGGCCACACCCACTGGGATCACATCCAGGGCTTTCCGTTCTTCGTCCCCGCGTTCCTGCCCGGCTCCGAGCTCAACATCTACGCGCCGATCGGCTTTCAGCGCGGGCTCGAAGAGGCGATGGCCGGCCAGATGGAGTACTCGTACTTCCCGGTCAAGATGCGCGACCTGCGCTCACGCATTCATTTCACCGAGCTCGACGAGGGTTTTTTCCGTGTCGGCAGCGTGCTCGTCGAGACGCAGTTCCTCAATCACACCGCGCCCACGATCGCCTACCGCATGACCGGCGACGGCGCGACGATCGCCTACGCGACGGACCACGAGCCGTTCTGGAATGCCTCGGGCCGCGTCTCGCAGCATCCGGGCGACGAGCGCCACATCGCGTTCCTGAAGGGCGCGAACCTCGTGATCCACGACGCGCAGTACACCGACGCGGAATACCGCGACAAGGTCGGCTGGGGGCACAGCAGCATCGAGTACGCCGTCGACGTCGCGCTCGCCGCCGGCGTCGAGCGTCTCGTGCTCTTTCACCACGATCCGGCTCACGACGACGCGACGATGGAGCAGATGGAAGCCATGGCGCGCGCCCACGTCGGCCGGCGGGGCCAGGCGCTGGACGTGCTCGCCGCGCGCGAGGGGCTCGAGCTGCAGGTGCGCGGCAGCAGTGCCGCGCCTGATATGTCCGAGGCCTCGGCGCTCCAGCATCGGAAGATCGTCGGCGGTCGGGTGTTGCTGGTCAGCGCCAACGACCCGGAGATCGCCGAGATCGAGGAAGTCCTGGGCGACGACGGCCTCGTGTTCCTGCGCGAGTCGGACGTGCGCTCGGCGCTCTTGCGCGGCCCCGATCTCCTGCCCGACATCGCGATCATCGACCGCGAGCTCCTGGACGGCGATGGCGACACGATGCTCAACGCGATGCGCGACCGGCTGGGGCGGCGCAACTTTCCGATCATCGTCCTCGCCGACAGCTCGATTCCGTCCGATGCGGTGTACCGTGGCGAGGCGTCGTGGACCGACTATCTCTCCAAGCCCTTCAGCCCGCCGATGCTCAGGGCCCGCGTGCGTGCGTGGCTCGCGCGGACGTTGATGGTCTTCGATTCCGCCGCGCGCGCCGCCGCGCGTCGGGAGCCGGCAGGCGCGACGACCGACGACCGCGCCCACCGCGCCGCGCTGCTCGCGACGGTGCCGCTCTTCCGCCCGCTCAACGCCGAACAGCGCGAGCTGCTCCTGGCCGGCGCGACCGAGCAGAGCTTCGCGGCCGGCCACGTGCTGATCCGCGAGAGCGATCCGCCCGACCGCCTCTTCGTGATCCTGGCCGGCCGGGTCCGCGTGCTCGAGGTCGCGCCCGATTCGCCGGTCGAGCTCATCGTGGGCGAGCTCGGCGAAGGCGAGATCCTCGGCGAGCTGAGCGTGCTTCGTAACCAGCCGCGCTCGGCGACGGTCGTCGCGGTCGAGCGGACGCACTGCCTTGTCATGCCCCAGAGCGAGTTCCTGAAGGTGCTGCAGGGCTCGGCGGAGCTGGCGGTGTCACTCCTGAGAATGCTGGCGGGCCGACTCTACGAGACCGACCGCCGCCTGTCGCGATTCGCCCCTGATCCCGTGACAGGCCTCGCCGGTCGACGCGCCTTCCACGACCAGTATCGGCGGCTGGCCGCCGTCTCCCGGCGCCGCAAGACCGGCGCGCTTCTGCTCGTGGTCGACGTGCTGCAGCTGCGCGCGATCAATGACCGGTTCGGCTACGGCGTCGGGGACGACGCCTTGCGGATCGTGGCCGACGCGCTGGTCGAGGCGACGCGCACGACCGATCTGATCGTGCGCCACGGTGGCGACGAGTTCCTGGTGTTCTTCCCGGACGCGGCTGCCGACGACGTCGCCGTGGTCATCGCGAGAGTCAACGAGAAGATCAAGGGGCTCTCGAGCAAGCGGCGTGTACCGGTCGCGATCACGTGCAACTTCGGCGTGGCCTACGCGCAGTCGCCGCCTGAGAGCGCCGAGGATCTCCTGCGCGTCGCCGACCAGGACATGCTTCGGCGCAAGGGCAGTACTACGTCTTCTTCCGGTTCGCGAACTCCCTGATCCTCTCCTGGGCTGCCGGGCTCGTCCTGAGCGCGGCGGCGTAGCCCTCCGCCTCTCGCCCCGATCCGCCCGAGCGAATCGCCGCGACGATCTCCTTCGTGGCGCTCAAGCCGCCGCGCGGCGAGCGCGCGATCTCGGCGGCCAGGGTCGCGACGCTCGCCTCCAGGGTAGGCGGCGCCACCACGCGGTTGACGAGCCCGATCCGGAGCGCCTCGCTCGCGTGCATCGTGCGGCCGGTCAGCAATAGGTCGCGCGCGTGGCCACCGGCGACGACGTCGAGTAGGCGCGCGATGCCGTAGGCCGGCGGAAAGCCGAGCGTGACCTCGGGCAGCCCGAAGCGCGCCCGGTCCGACGCGACCCGGAGATCCTGGGCGATCGCGAGCATGAGCCCGCCGCCCAGGGCGTAGCCGTCGACGGCGGCGATCGTCACCTGCGGCAGGCTCGAGAACCGCGCCATGATCGCGGCGTGGCGCCCGGCGAGCGCCTCGGCGTCGTCGGGCGTGACGGTCTGCATCTCCTTGATGTCGTTGCCGGCGCAGAAGGCGCGGCCCCGCGCGGCGACCACCAGCACGCGCACCTCGTCCATCGCGGCCACGCGCTCGAGCGCGTCCTCGAGCGCCTGCGTCAAGAGGCGATTGAGCGCGTTCAGAGCCTGGGGACGGTTGAGCCGGAGCCAGGCGACGCCGTCTTGTGCGTCAAGCTCGACGATCGGATCTGTAGCCATCGGTCCGGCGGCTGCGAGCGCTGAGGGCGAGCGAGGCCACCGCGCCGAGCGCGATGCCGGCGGCCGCAGCGGCGAGAGGCCAGAACTCCGTCCTGAAGAACGGCAGGAGGAAGAAGGGCGAGCGGCCCGCGGCGGGCGCGACGCGGCCGTCGAGGAGCCCCTCGACGAGCTCCATCGCGTCGGCCATCAGCACCTCGGACGCCGCCTTGGCGAACGCGGGATCGGCCAGCGCCGGGTGCCCCACGTAGCCCTGACCCCCGTTGCGGAGCGGGTAGTTCGGGATCGCGCGATCGCGAAGCGAGTAGCGGGCCGGCGGCAGCGTTCGATACGACGGATCGACGAGATCGGGACGGATCATCAGCATCAACGACGTCTCCCACCAGCCGCCGTGCGCGTCGTCGCCGAACGCCTGGCGCTCGTCGTCGGTCAGCGGGCGTCCGAGCGCCGCCGCGATCTTGTCGGTGTACCGGCCGCGCAGGAACTGCCAGGCGAGATGGCCCGACACCGAGGCCATCATCACGCGATGACGGCGCGTGACGATCGCGGATGCCTCCTCGAGCGCGGTGAGATGGCCGGGGCCGCCGTGGCCGTTGGCCACCAGGATGTAGCGGAACCCCGCGCGCGCCAGCGAGCGGCCGTAGTCGACGACGGCGTCGCGCACGACGCGCTGCCGCACCTTCACGGTGCCGACCGCGTCGAATGTGAACGAGCCGAGGTGCAGGGTGGGCGCCAGCAGCGCCGTCCAGCCCGGCCGCGCGGCGGTGAGCCGCTCGCTCAGCGCCTCGGCGAAGTGCCGCGCGGCGATCGCGTCGACGCCGATGGGCAGGTGCGGGCCGTGCTCCTCCAGCGGGCTCACGGTCAGGACGACGACGGTGCGCGCGCGGTCGAGCGCATCGAGCGCGGGGGTGGACATCTCTTCCAGGAGGCGAACGCTCAAAACGAGCTCCCTCTCGTGGCGGTCAGGTAATCGGTCTTCGCCCGCTCGAGCTCGGCGATCAACGCCTGACGTTCGGTCGTCAATCTCCGGGCCGCGTGCTCGCGGGTCAGCGCGAGCACGCCGAAGCGCAGCCGGCTCCGCAGGCGGCCGGCGCCGACCCAGTAGCGATAGGCGGTCGCGCCGGCGATCGGCAAGGTGAGCACGAAGACCAGGGCGACGGTCGGTCCGGCGAGCCGCGCGACGATCCAGGCCTCGAGCCCCCAGAACAGCGGCAGCGCGATCATCGCGGTGAGGAAACGCCAGGTCGCGTAGTCGGTCTCCTTGCGCGACATGCGACGGGCCACCCAGCGCGGGATCCAGTACGGCAGGAAATTCACGGCCGCGCCGTACAGGAAGAACGGAAAGCCGACGACCGCCTCCCAGCCGCGGCGGATGCGCTGGCGCGGGCGCCGCCGCTCGAGCCGCGCGCGGACCGCCTCGTCCTTCACCCGGTACTCGGCCAGCAGCGCGCGATAGCTCTGGATGCTCTGCCAGAGGCGCTCGACCCGCTCGGGCTCGCGCTCCTTGAAATAGTTCGTCGAGTCCACGATGGCGCGCGACAGGCGCACCAGGTCGATCTGGCGCTCGGCGAGCCCGCGCTCCTCGCGCAGCTCGCGCACGAGCTCGTCGCGATAGAGCTCCTGGATCGCGTTCACGAGCCGGCTCTCGTCGATCCGCTCGACGTGTACCACCTCGGCCTCGATGCCCCACTGGATCGCGTCGGTCAGTGCATCGACCGCCTTGACCGGATCGCGGCGGTACGCGTCGAGGTATGGGGTGACCGGGATGGCGGGGCCGAAGGAGACGAGCACGCGCCCGCGGAACGATTTGCGCGCGTCGAAGTTGAGTCCGACCGGGATCACGCGCAACGCGCCGGACCGCTCGGTTTCGTAGCCGAGCGCAAGTCGCGCGGCGCCGGTCTTGATGCGCTGCACGCGCACCTCGGCGTGAGTCGTGCCCTCCGGATAGATCGCCACCAGCCGGCCGTCGGCGAAGGCCTTGGAGCACGCGTCGAACGTGCCGGCGTTCCGCTCCATCTTGCCCGGGTCATCCTGCTTCCTGTACACGGGGATCGCGCCGCAGGCCAGCAGGAAGCGCGCGACCAGGCGATTCCTGAACAAGGTCGCCGTCGCCAGATAGTGCACCTTGCGCGGGATGGCGGCGCCGACCAGCAGGGAATCGATGAAGTTGTTGGGGTGGTTGATGCAGAGCAGCACGGGCCCGTCGGCCGGCACGCGCTCGGGATGCCGAACGTCGACGGAGCGGAAGAGGAACCAGAGCCAGAAGCGCCCGACCGCGCGCACGGCGCGATAGAAGCCGTCCATCGAGTCGCGCCGCGCGCCGGTGAGGGTGGCGCTCACGGAATGCGGGCGAAGCCTTCCATGAGACGGCGAGCCGTCCGGTAGACCGTCACACGCTCGGCCCACGGGCCGCCGTCGCGCGGCCGCACCGCCGCGTCGATCGGCAGCACGCCCGACGGGTGGCCGAGTCGAACGTCGTGCGTCGCCGCGGCCGCGCACTCGCGCACGACCGTGCCGTCGATCCGCGCGGCGACGCCCAGACACATCGCCACGGTGAGCGCGACCGCGCGGTGGCAGTTGCCCATCGAGATCACGCGCGTGATCAGATCGACGGAGTCGGCCGCATGCCGAACGCCGTCGAGCGCGGTGAACGCGGTCGGCGGCGCCACCATCGCGATCTTCGGCACCGCGGCGCTGCCCGGGATACCCATCCGTCTGGACGCCTCGACCCGGATCGCCTCGAGCCGCGCCGAGAGCGCGCGATCGGCGTCGATCTCCTGCGGCGTCTCGGTGCCGGCGAGCCCGAGGTCCTTCGCGCGCACGAACACGACCGGGTTCGTCGCGTCGACCAGCGAGGCGTCGATGCCGTCGATGGTTTCGCGCGGCGCGCCCGTCGGCAGGAGACGCCCGGTGCCGGCGCCGCCCGGGTCGAGGAAGTCGAGCGCGATCCGCGCGCCGCGCCCGGCCACGCCGGCGAGCTCGAAATCGCCCTCGACCACCGCCTCGCCGCCGCGCACGGGCACGTGGGCGACGATGAGCTTTTGAGTGTTCGTGTTGTGGATGCGCACCAGGGTCTCGCCCTCCACCGCCTTGACGAGACCCTCGTCGATCGCGAACGGTCCGACGGAGGAAGAGCAGTTACCGCAGTTGCCCTTGTAGTCGACGGTGGCCTTCGAGACCTCGATCTGCGCGAACGTGTAGTCGACGTCGGCGTCGGGATGCGACGAGGCGCCGATGATGCACGCCTTCGACAAGGACGAGATTCCGCCGCCCATACCGTCGAGCTGGCGTCCGTAGGGATCGGGGCTCCCGAGCGCGGCGAGCAGGATGCGATCGCGCTCCGGGCCGGCCGGCGGCAGGTCGGCCTGGTGGAAGACGAGGCAGCGGCTGGTGCCGCCGCGCATGTAGACGGCGCGGATCTTCTTCTGGCCCATGTCCTCTCCTCAGTCGACCGTCACGCGCGACCCGCCTTCGTGTGGGCGAGGATGCCGCCGGCTAACAATATTTCCCGCTCTCGCGGCGTCAGCACGCACGAGGCGGCGATGACCGCGCCCGTCCGCGCGTTCTCGATCCGCACGCGCTCGCCGGCCGCCAGCGCGGCGCGCAGTCCCGGCAGCTTCAGCCGATCGTCACGCTCGATTCCGACGAAATCCGCCGGGTCGTCGAGCACGAGCGGGATCACGCCCCAGTTGATCAGGTTCGTGCGGTGGATGCGGGCGAACGACTTCACGATCACCGCGCGGATCCCGAGGAACATGGGCCCGGTCGCGGCCGCCTCGCGCGACGAGCCCTGGCCGTACGTCTCGCCGCCCACGATGATGCCGCGCCCGGCCGCCTTGGCCCGTGCGACGAAGTCGGCATCGACGTACTTGAAGGTGAATTCGGAGATGGCCGGGATGTTCGAGCGGAACACGAGCACCGCCGACCCCGCCGGCGAGATGTCGTCGGTCGAGACCTTGTCACCGAGCTTGATCACGACGGGCGCCTCGAGCGTCTCGGCCACCGGCTCACCCAGCGGCACCGGCTTGATGTTCGGGCCGCGCGGGATCTCGCCGGCGCCGTCCGGCTCGACGAAGCCGACGGTCGACGAGGCGAAACGCGGCGGCAACGCGACCGGCGCCGGCGCGCCGAGCGTGCGCGGGTCGGTGATGACGCCGGTGAGCGCCGAGGCCGCCGCGACGGTCGACGAGCAAAGATAGACCGCGTCGTCCTTCACGCCGCTGCGCCCGGGGAAGTTGCGGTTGAAGGCGCGCAGGCTCTTGGCGCCGGCCGCCGGCACGTGGCCGATGCCGGCGCAGGCGCCGCAGCTCGACTCGGAAACCGTGGCGCCCGCGGCGATGAGATCGGTCAACAGCCCTTCGCGGGCCATCGTCTCGAGGATCTTGTGGCTGCCCGGGAACAGGACGAACGACACCGACGAATGCACACGCCGCCCGCGCACGACGTCGGTCACCGACGCCATGTCGTGCCACGAGCCGTTCGTGCACGAGCCGACCATCACCTGCTCGATCGGCGTCCCCGCGACTTCCTCGACCGGCACGACGCGATCGGGCGAGCCCGGCAGGGCCACCAGCGGCGTGAGCGCCGCGAGGTCGAGCGTGATCTCGTCGTCGTAGGTCGCGTCGTCGTCCGGTGCCGCCGGCCGCCAGTCGTCGCCGCGTCCCAGGCGCGTCAGGAAGGAGCGTGTGATGTCGTCGCTCGGAAAGATGCTGGTGGTCAGGCCGAGCTCGGCGCCCATGTTGGCGATGGTCATGCGCTGGGTGGCGAGAAGACTGCGCAGCCCGGGCCCGCCGTACTCGAAGATCTTGCCGGTCCCGCCGCGGACGGTCAGCCGCCGCAGGAGCTCGAGGATCACGTCTTTGGCGGTCACCCACGGCTGGAGCGCGCCGGTGAGATGAACGCGGACGATTTGCGGCATCTGGAAGAAGTACGGCCCGCCGCCGAGCGCGACCGCGACGTCGAGCCCGCCGGCGCCGATCGCCAGCATCCCCGCCGCGCCGCAGAGCGGCGTGTGGCTGTCGGTGCCGAGCAACGTCTGGCCCGGGATCGAAAAGCTCTCCATGTGCACCTGATGGCAGATGCCGTTGCCGGGCTTGGAGAAGATAGCCCCGTACTTGCGCGAGACGGCCTGCAGGTAGCGGTGATCGTCCGAGTTGCGCGAGTCGACCTGGTAGACGTTGTGGTCCGCATAGCTCACGATGCGCGCGGGCACCGCGCGGGGAAATCCCATCGCCTCGAACTGCAGCCAGGACATCGTGCCGTTCGTGTCGGTCAGCAGGAGCTGATCGATCGAGATGCCGATTTCGTGTCCAGCCTCGGGCTTGCCGGCCACGAGATGGCTGGCGATGAGTTTTCGCGCGAGGCTCTGGGGCATTTAGGTGGACTGGGGGGGAGCGAGCGCTGCTCCTCCCCCAGACCCCCCCACCGATTCGGACACGGTCTGCGGCGATCCCGGCGTTGGTCGTGATGTCATCGTGTTTGCGTCCACTCGATGCTTTTGAGAGGCCGGTTCGAAGGCGGCGTCGCAATCGTTTTCTTTGATGTCATTGCTGGTCTGATGCTCGTTGCCGTTACCGCTTGTCGACCGTTTTGAAGGTGCGGCGCGAGGGACCGATGTAGTCCCCGCGGGGGCGGATCAGGCGGTTGTCGTCGAATTGCTCGACGGTGTTCGCGGTCCAGCCCGCGATGCGGCCGGCCGCGATCACGGGCGTGAACAGATCGACCGGAATGCCAAGCGAGTAGAAGAGCGGCGCGGAATAGAAGTCGACGTTGGGAATCAGCTTCTTGGCTTCGTTGATGCGCGCGTGGAGCTTGACGGCCATCTCGTACCACTTGAACTGGCCGGACTGGCGGCACGCTTCCTCGGCCATGCCCTTGAGGATCGCGGCGCGCGGATCGCCCGCCTTGTAGACGCGGTGGCCCATCCCCATGAACCGGCGCTTGTCCGCGAGCGCTTTCTCGGTGAAGGCGTCGACGTTGGCGACCTCACCGATCTCCATCAAGGTGCGCATGACGGCCTCGCCCGCGCCGCCGTGCAGCGGGCCCTTGAGGGCGCCGACGCCGCCGGCCACGGCCGAGTGCATGTCGGATTGCGTCGAGACGATGCAACGGGTGGTGAAGGTCGACGCGTTCAGCTCGTGCTCGGCGTAGAGCGTCAGGCTCGCGTCGAACGCCTTGGCGACGACGCCGCTCGGCCGCTTGCCCGTCAGCATGTAGAGGAAGTTCGCGGCGTGTGAAAGATCGGAGGCCGGGCGGATCGGCTCTTCGCCCGAGCGCACCCGATGATGCGCGCAGATCGCGGTCGCCATCTGGCTCGTGAGGCGGACCGCCTTTCGGATATTCGCGGCGTGCGAGTTGTCGGTCGTGTCCGGATCGCTCATGCCGAGGATCGAGACGGCGGCCTGCAGCACGCGCATCGGATCCGTCGCCTTCGGCATCAGCCGGAAGGCCTGGACGAGGTCGGTCGGGATCTCGCGCGCGGCGATGAGCGCGAAGGTGATCTTGTCGAGCTGCGCGGCGTTCGGAAGGTCGGCGTACCAGAGCAGGTGGCAGACTTCCTCGAAGCTCGCCCGTCGCGCCAGATCTTCGATGTCGTAGCCGCCGTAGGCGAGGCGGCCATTCCTCCCGTCGAGGTCGCAGAGCTTGGTCTCGGCGGCGACGACTCCCTCGAGTCCCCGGATGAGCTGGCTTCCTTCTTTGTCCATCCTCGACCTCTCGGACGCTAAGATAGCTGGATGGTAGCAGGATTCGGCGCGGGCGCCCACAGATGCGCGGCAGCACTCATAAGTTGTCGCGGGGGGCTGCGCGAAGCCGGGGCGCACTGAGGAGGGCGACGCGTTGGGCTACAACCTCTGTCTGATCACGCGCCACGGGCGCGCCGCGTCCGACGAATTCAGCCGAGAGGACTGGGATCGCCTACGGGCGACGACCATGATCCCCGACTGGGTCTATTTCGAGGACGGCACGATCATCGTCAAGAGCCCGAGCGAGGAGTAGGTTCGCGCGTTCGTTGAGGCTCGCCGCCGCCAACGGATGGACGGTGCGAGGAGACGACGGCGAAACGTACGACGCCGACGGCGTCGCGACGCCCGCCACCGCGGAGCGGCCCGGTCTCTTCCACGCCGTCCTGAGGCCGCTCACCGCATTCCTGGCCGGACGGAAGCTTCGGCGGTCGATGCGCGACGTCGTTTGCCCGTTCGTGGTCGGCGACTGGGTGAGGACGACGTTCAGAACCGGCGGCATCGTGACCGAGGTCGACCCGAAGGCTCACCAGGGCCTGGGCAGCATCAAGGTTCGCTTGGCCGACGGCTCCGTGCTCGGCGGCTACTTCGTGGGGCACGACTTCAGCAAAGAGGTCTAGGGCGCGTCCTCGGCCTCGGGCGCCGCGCCAACGATCGCCGGGCGGACTGGCGCCGGCGCCGCGCGCAGGCACCGCGCGAGCGGGGCGCGCAGCCGTGCCGGAGTCACGCGGCGCAGGTGCACCGCGCCGGCCCCGACGAAGACGGCGAGCGAGTGCAGGGCGTCCGCGACGCCCGCGATCGCTTCATCTCGGTCCAATCGTTGCAGCCCTGTCGGCGTCATGCCGTTCGTCGCGAACCACGGCTCGAAATGCACATGACGGACCTCGAGCTTGCGGTCGGCGCGGTGCGCTTTGGCATCGACGCGGCCGATGAGCTGGCCGTGATGCAGGATCGGCAGCGTGTAATAGCCGTGCACGCGCTTGGGGCCGGGCGTGTAGACCTCGATGCGGTAGTCGAAGCCGAAGAGCCGCGCGACACGGTCGCGATGCCACATAAGCGAGTCGAACGGCGAGAGGAACGTCGTTCCGTGCGAGGAAGAGGCGGCCCGCCCGGCGCGCGCCAGCGCCGGGAGATCGCGCGTGAGCGCGAGCCACCGCCCGGCGGAGCCCTCGAGCTCGACCTCGCTGACCTCGCCGCGCTCGAGCATCGTGCGCAGCGCCGCGCGGCGGATGCCCGGCTGAAAGCGCGGGAACGTAAGATAGCGCGCCAGATCCAGCTCGGTCGCCGCGCCCATCGCGTGCAGCGAGCGCTCGAGGTGCCAGCGCTGGAACTCGACCGCCGTGACGGGCTCGACGTCGAGGGCGTCGGGCATCGCGCGCTCGAGCAGGTCGTAGCGCTTCTGGAAGTGCTCGCGCGAGTGAATCGTGAGCGCGCCGGTCATCCAGAGGTGATGGAGCGCGTGCTGCACCGGCCGCCACGACCACCAGCCACCTCGGCCTGGCGGTCGGCGCCCCTCGAAATCGCCGTTGCCCATCGGCCCGTTGGTCTGCACGGCCGCTTTGACGATCTCCAGCATCTTGCCGTTGCGCCGAAGCCAGCCTGACCAGCCGGTGTGGCGGCTCCGGTAGTCGAGCATCGCGCGCCGCCACCAGGCGAAGTCCGAGGCCGGCACCAGGCACGCCGCGTGCGCCCAGTACTCGAACAGCAGTCGCTTGCGATAGACCTGCCGGTCGAGCCACCTGCGGTCATACGGGCCGAACCGGCTCCACACCGTGAGGTAGTGGGCGCGGTCGAGCACGTTGATCGAGTCGAGCTGGATCCCGCCCACGTCCTGCGCGAAGCGGCGCAGGCGCGGCGCCGTCAGCGTCGTCGCGCGAGGCCGGGCGAGATGCTGGCGCTCGAGAAAGAGCGCGGTGGCAGCGCGCAACGGAAGTCGACGACCCGGCATGCGGCGGAGCTTATCATCGATGTCGTGGCTCGCTCGTCTTCTCGCCCTCGTATCTGACTCTGGCTCAGCCGCATCTAGCCTGGCGGGTGGTAGGCTACCGCCTGATGGCCGACACGCTGCTGCCGCACGGATCGAGCTACGACGAGGTCTACGGTCGCTTCCGCTGGATCGTGCCGTCGCGCTACAACATCGCCGTCGACGCCTGCGATCGCCACGCCGGCGATCGCTCGCGGGTGGCGATGGTCTACGAGGACGACGCGGGCTCGGTCAGCGAGCACACGTTCGCTGAGTTCCGCGCACGCTCGAATCAGCTCGCGCGCGTCTTCGCCGGCCTCGGGATCGAGCGCGGCGATCGTGTCGGAATCGTGCTGCCGCAGCGTCCGGAGACGGCGGTCGCGCATCTGGCCGCGTACAAGCTCGGCGCCGTCGCGCTGCCGCTCTCGACCCTGTTCGGCCCCGAGGCGCTCGAGTACCGGCTGCGCGACGCGGGCGCGAAGGTCGTAGTCACCGACGCCGACAACCTGGAGCGCGTGCTGGCGGTCGCCAAGGGGCTGCCGGCGCTCACGCACCTGATGTCGGTCGATCGCGCCGACGCGGGCGGCGTGCTCGAATACGCGAAAGTCATCGAAGGGATGCCCGACTCGCTCGAGCCCGTCGTGACGTCAGCCGAGGATCCGGCGATCCTGATCTACACGTCGGGGACGACCGGACCGCCGAAAGGCGCCCTGCACGCGCATCGCGTGCTGCTCGGCCATCTGCCGGCGATCGAGTTCTACCACGAGTACTTTCCGAAGCCCGGCGATCGCCACTGGAGCCCGGCGGACTGGGCGTGGGCCGGCGGGCTGCTCGACGTGCTGCTCCCGAGCTGGCACTACGGCGTGACCGTCATCGCGCACCGGCCGAAGAAGTTCGACGCCGAGCGCGCGTTCGACGTTCTCGCGCGGCACCGCGTGCGCAACACGTTCCTGGTGCCGACCATGCTGAAGATGATGCGCTCGGTCGGCGACCCGCGCGCGCGCTGGCGGCTCGAGCTGCGCTCGATGTTCACCGGCGGCGAGGCCGTGGGCGAAGAGGTGATCCGGTGGTCGCGCGAGGCGCTCGGCGTGACCCCGCACGAGGGCTTCGGCCAGACCGAGGTAAACCTGGTCCTCGGTAACTGCTCGCTTCTGATGCCGGTGAAGCCGGGCTCGATGGGACGGCCGATCCCCGGCCATGTCGTCGACGTCGTCAACGAGACTGGAGAATCCGTGCCTACCGGTGAGGTCGGTGAGGTGGCCGTACGCCGTCCGGACCCCGTGATGTTCCTGCGCTACTGGAACAACGAGCAGGCCACGCGGGACAAGTTCGTCGGGGACTGGGCGCTCACGGGGGACCTCGCCAGAAAGGATGCCGACGGCTACTTCTGGTTCGTCGGTCGCAAGGACGATCTCATCTCGAGCGGCGGCTATCGCATCGGTCCGAGCGAAATCGAGGACTGCCTGCAGGGCCACCCGGCAGTCGCGCTGGCGGCGGCGATCGGGGCGCCCGACCCCGTCCGGGGCGAGGTGGTCAAGGCGTTCGTCCAGCTCCACCCCGGCGGCGCCGGAACGGCGGATCTGGCGCGTGACCTCCAGGCCTGGGTGCGCACGCGGCTTTCGGCCCACGAGTACCCGCGTGAGATAGAATTCATCGAGGCGATCCCGGTGACCACCACGGGCAAAGTGCGGCGGGCCGACCTGAGACTGCTCGAGCGAAAGCGGCGCGGATTGGAGAGCTGAGATGGGCTACGACTACAAGAAGCACTTCGGCGAGATCCTCCTGACAGAAGACCTGACGACCTTGCCGGAGGAGCGTACGTGGCGGCAGCAGGCCCCGGAGAAAGACGCCGAGCCGCACCAGATCGTCCTCTATCTGGGCTGCAACGTGCTGCGCACCTCGCACATGATCCGCACGGTCACCGCGATCTTCGACCGGCTCGGCCTCGACTACGTCGCGGTCGGCGGCCCGACCTACTGCTGCGGCATCGTCCATCACCGCAACGGCGACACCGCGGC